>MDTB01033563.1_pt1 | contig 36031 bp, 35 predicted proteins | sample 811161 | NCBI WGS metagenome assembly MDTB01 (sample SAMN05326650, study PRJNA326480) | marine metagenome | isolation source: seawater | place: Mediterranean Sea | collected 2009 | reverse complement strand
GATCGAATGGAACTCGAAATTCACTCGAATACAATCTCTTCTTTGAAGGCCCCTTATGAGTTGGTTAAGACGATGCGGGCTTCCTTCAACGTGCTGGGCCCGCTCATCGCTCGGTATGGCGAGGCTGAGGTATCACTGCCGGGGGGCTGTGCCATAGGGACCCGCCCGGTGGATCAGCACCTCAAAGGGCTTCGAGCATTAGGCGCTGACATTGCAATGCATGAAGGCTATGTCAGAGGGAGTGTGCAGGGGCGGCTCAGAGGCGCCCGGGTCGTATTTGATTTCTCCACTGTGGGTGGCACTGAGCATCTGATGATGGCTGCAGCGCTTGCTGAGGGGGTGACCCTCTTAGAAAACTGCGCCAAAGAGCCCGAGATCATTGATCTGGCAAATTTTTTAAACCTTTTAGGCGCTGACATTCGCGGTGCAGGAACCAGTCAGATCAGAATTGAGGGCGCGGAGCGTCTTGATGGCGGCGCATTCGAGGCAGTCTCTGACCGAATTGAGGTGGGCACCTATCTAATCGCAGCAGCAGCGACCGGGGGCCGACTGGAGATTTGTAATGCGGTGGCTGAGCACAACTCTGCGTTGCTTGAAAAACTTCGTGAGGCGGGTGCAGAGATCTCGACGAATGAAGGGAAAATATCACTGGATATGCAGGGTCAACGCCCGAGGGCGGTCAATATCGTGACGGGTCCTTATCCTGCCTTCCCAACAGACCTTCAGGCTCAAATGATGACGCTAAACTGTTTGGCTGAGGGAGCGTGCTCAATTCAAGAGACAATCTTTGAAAATCGCTTTATGCACGTCCCGGAGTTAGCCAGAATGGGTGCGGAAATTCAGCTTCAGAACAACAATTCTGTGGCGCTGGTAAAAGGCGTCGGCGAATTAATTGGGGCGCCAGTCATGGCTACCGATCTTAGGGCTTCTGCGAGTCTCGTGATCGCCGGTATCGCAGCTTCAGGAGAAACCACTGTTGATCGGGTCTACCACATTGACCGTGGTTATCAGCAAATCGAGGAGCGTTTACAACGACTGGGTGTCGATATCAAAAGGGAGGCAGGCTGAGTGTCTTTGTACGCAAATACTCCACTCGTGATTGCTTTGAGTAAGGGTCGTCCTCTCAAGCAGCTCCTGGAGCGACTGGATCAACTGGACATAAGTCCCATTGAAGATATGTTGGTTTCAAGAAAGTTAGTCTTTGACACCCATCACTCGAACATCAAGCTGATGGTCCTAAGAGGTTTAGATGTTGCGACCTACGTCGACCATGGCATCGCCGATATTGGGATGGTGGGTAAAGATGTTTTACTTGAATATGAAGGTGACGGCTTCTACGAGCCCTTGGACCTCAAAATCGCTGAGTGCGAGATGATGGAGGCAGGCATGGTGAATGAGCCGGCCTTGCCGAGACGGTTGCGCGTGGCCACCAAGTTTACGCAGACCGCGAAAAAATATTATGCTCAAAAGGGTATCCAGATCGACATGATCAAACTGACTGGGGCAATGGAGCTTGCGCCAGTCATGGGCCTCGCGCATCGAATCATTGATATTGTCGAGACTGGCAGCACACTCAAAGCGAATGGGCTTGAAACAAAAGCGCATGTTTGCTCGATTTCATCTCGGCTGATCGTCAACAAAGTGGCCTTCAAGACGAAGCAAATAGCGATCCAGAGCGTAATCGACGCATTGGGGTTGGAGACCGGATGATGCTCTTTTTAGAAACCCGAAATCCTGGGTTTGCCAGCGCGCTTGCTGAGAAGCTGGAGCATGATCAGCCGACTGGGCGTGCAGTTTTCGAGACGGTTACTTCGATCATTGACGATGTCCGCGGGTCTGGGGATGCCTCCTTGCTTGCTTACTCGGCACAGATTGATGGTTTGCAGGCAAGTTCAGTGGTCTCCCTCAGGGTGCCCCTGTCCGAAATCGAGTCTGCGCCGAAGCGAATCGACACAGAAACCAATAACGCTTTGGCGCTCTGTTCTGAGCGAATCAAGGACTACCACGAGCGGCAGTTAACCGCGCTCGGCAGGAGTTGGCAGTTTACGGATGATCTTGGCAACGTGTTAGGTCAAAGGGTTCAGCCGATGCATCGGGTGGGGATCTATGCGCCTGGCGGCAAGGCTTGTTATCCGTCGACGGTGTTGATGACGGCTATTCCTGCCAAGGTTGCAGGGGTCAATTCAATTGCACTAGCGGTGCCGGTCAGAGATGGGGACATTAATCCTGTGCTTTTGGCAGCGGCCCACTATGCGGGCGTCGATGAGATTTGGATGATGGGCGGGGCTCAAGCGATTGCGGCGCTGGCTTATGGCACTGAGTCGATAGAGCGGGTTGATAAAATCTGTGGGCCGGGTAATCAATACGTCACAGCAGCAAAAAAACACGTCTTCGGCGATGTGGGTATCGATATGCTGGCAGGGCCCTCAGAAGTGCTGGTGGTTGCCGATGAAGGAACGCCTGTTTCCTGGGTCGTAGCTGATCTGCTGGCTCAGGCCGAGCATGACGAACAAGCCCAGTCGATTGTCGTTTCCGAGAGTGAGTCGTTTTTAAACGCGGTTCAGGCTGAATTAGCCGCCGCCGTTTCGGAGCAGCCTCGCCGTGAAATTATCGAGTCGTCGTTGTCTACTCGGGGGATGTTGATTCACGCTGATTCAAGAGCGGCCCTCCTCCATGTGGTCAACCAAGTTGCGCCGGAACATCTTGAGCTGGCGGTCGCCGAACCTGAAGCGCTCTTATCTGAGGTCCGGGCGGCGGGGGCTATTTTTGTAGGACAATATAGTCCTGAGGTTGTTGGCGATTACTCAGCAGGCCCAAGCCATGTTTTGCCCACGGGAGGCACTGCCCGATTCGCCTCGGCGCTGGGCGTTTATGACTTTCAGGTTAGACAATCTCTGATCGAGTGTAGGGTAGGCGGTGTTCAAGCGATTGCCAGCGCGGCGGCAATCCTTGCAGAGCAGGAAGGCCTCTACGCCCATGCCCAGTCAGCGCTCAAGCGTCTCGAAACGGACTGATCGTGAAAGACCTCGATGCTGCATTTGATGCAGTACTTCAAACACAGCAATTTGTGGACGACCCCGCACAACGAGCAGCCGTGGCAGCGCTCTCCTCTGTGACAAAAGCTCTGAAGACTCAGACAACTTCTCGCTGGCGGCTCAATTTCTGGCGATCCCCGACTGTTGAGCCGGTCAGGGGACTCTATTTATGGGGCGGTGTAGGGCGGGGTAAAACCTTTCTCATGGATCTCTTTTATGAGTCTTTGACTGAGCCTAAAAAGCGGCGGGTTCACTTCTATCGGTTTATGAAACGCGTGCATGAGGAACTGGGCAGGCTACAAGGTCAGCCAAACCCGCTCGAAGGTGTTGCTGAAACTTTGGCCGCCGAATCGCGAATTTTGTGCTTTGATGAGTTTTTTGTATCAGACATCACTGATGCCATGCTTTTGTCGGGGCTCCTTGAGGGCTTGTTTGCGCGAGGTGTGACATTGGTTGCAACATCTAATGTGCCCCCTGCTGATTTGTACAAAGAGGGTTTGCAGCGACAAAAATTTTTGCCTGCGATTGCGCTCCTCGAAGCGCATACCCGGGTAATCAACGTTGACGGTGGGCTTGACTACCGAATGCGTTCTCTCAGTCAGGCACCCCTATATTATGAAGGTTTGAACGAAGAGAGTGAGCAGGCTTTGCTCACAACGTTTCGACAATTGACGATGCAAGAGGCCTTCAAAGCGCTGGAGGATCAGGTTTTGATCTCGAATCGACTGATCGATGTTCGCGGCCAGCTCGCAGGTGTCATATGGTTCGACTTTTTAAAGATTTGCGATGGACCCAGAAGCCAAAACGACTATATTGAAATCGCCGAGCAATTCGGAACCGTTTTGATCAGTGGTGTTCCCCAGTTCTCTGTTGCAACGGAAGACCAGGCGAGAAGATTTATCAGCTTGGTTGATGAGTTTTATGATCGAAAGGTTAAGCTCATTGTTTCTGCTGAGGCCAGTATCTCTAAGCTCTACCATGGAAGGCGGGTCCGATTTGAATTTGAGCGGACAATGAGCCGCTTGCTCGAAATGCAAAGTGATGCCTACTTAGGCCTCCAACATAGGGCGTAATTTCGACGGGGTCCCTTGGTTGGAATAAGGCGCTAAGCGAGGCGACACTCAAATTCGTTTAGGAGGCGGAAAGTATTGCTTCTGGGGCAGTGCTTGGGTAAGATTCGCGGTCTTAATTTGGGTGTTGGCTGCTGCAGGCGGGGCGTCTTAGAGCGGGCAGGACAAAGATGTGGGGAACCCTCCTTAAATTTAGGGCGAAATAATGAAAACCGTCAGCGCAAAAAAAGAAGAAGTCAGCCGCAAGTGGTATGTGGTGGATGCTTCTGAGAAAACCCTCGGTCGATTGAGCACGGAGATCGCAAACCGACTCCGGGGTAAACACAAGGCATCGTTTACGCCGCACGTCGACACTGGGGATTATATCATCGTGGTTAACGCAGAAAAAGTTCGCGTGACCGGTCGTAAAACAACGGACAAGACCTACTATCACCATACTGGGTTTCCTGGGGGCATTAAATCAATCACTTTTGATAAGTTGATCGATAAAGCTCCGGAGCGTGTGATCGAGACCGCTGTGAAAGGAATGATGCCGAAAAATAAATTGAGCCGAGCAATGTTGACGAAACTTAAGGTCTATGCGGGCAGTAATCATCCGCACGCGGCGCAACAGCCAGAAGTGTTGGAGTTATAAAAGGGTGGCTATGAATCAGTATTACGGGACGGGACGGCGGAAAACTGCCAAAGCACGAGTGTTTTTGAGTTTGGGCGACGGTAGCATCGAGGTTAATAATCAACCCTTAGATGAGTACTTTGGCCGAGAAACAGCACGAATGGTCGTTCGTCAGCCGTTGGAGCTGGTGGACCTGGCTGAACGCTTTAGGGTTCGGGTCACCGTGAAAGGCGGTGGCGGGTTCGGGCAGGCTGGGGCCATCAGACACGGCATTACACGCGCCCTAATGGAATACGATGAAAACCTTCGCCCAGCGCTGCGCCAAGCGGGGTATGTTACCCGTGATGCGAGAAGTGTGGAGCGTAAAAAAGTCGGTCTTCGAAAAGCGAGAAAGAAACCGCAATTTTCAAAACGTTGAGTCGCGAGGGGTTCGAAAAACGGAGCATTGGCTCCGTTTTTTTTTGTTGGATTCAAAAAATCTAGACGCTCCAAGCCCATTTTTTGGGTCGAGTGTGGTAGAATCGCGGCGCCGGACAAGTACCTTATAATCGATGAATGGGCTGCGAGTTCAGGCTTGAATGAGCGTGAAACGATTGGAGATAAGTTGTGAGTGATAACAGCGTCAATCCTGGGCGACGAAATTTTCTATTGGGCGCGACTGCCGCAGTTGGCGCGGGGGGTGTTGCAGGTCTCGCGGTCCCGTTTGTGGGGTCTTGGACACCCAGCGCAAAAGCATTGGCCGCAGGTGCGCCGATTAAGGTTGACGTCAGCCGCTTACAGCCAGGTGAAATTTTAGGCCCGATTCCTGCCTGGCGTGATAAGCCAATCTTTGTGATTCGGCGATCCGAAGAAATGTTGGCAAGACTGAGCGAGAAGCCCGAGCGGCTTGCAGACCCGATGTCCGATAGAGAGCAGCAGCCTGTTTATGCCAAAAATGAAACTCGATCAATTCGGCCCGATATCGTTGTTCTAGTCGGTCTTTGTACACACCTCAGCTGTTCGCCGAAATACCGACCTACCATTGAGCCTCAGACGTTTGATGCAGAGTGGGTTGGAGGCTTTTATTGCCCCTGCCATGGTTCTAAATTTGATTTGGCTGGGAGAGTCTACGAGGGGGTGCCTGCACCTTCGAATTTGGAAGTTCCGCCGCATTTCTACGAATCAGATAATGTTGTGGTGATTGGAGAAGATGAGGGAGTGGCTTAATGTCGGCGGTTGAACAATCTTTTAAGAACTTCATGTCTTGGATCGATGACAGATTGCCTGTCACCGAAGCCTACGAAAAGCATCTGGCCAAATATTACGCACCGAAAAACCTCAACATTTGGTATTACTTCGGGATCTTTTCATTCGTCGTGCTGGCGAATCAGTTGCTAACAGGCATTTGGCTGACGATGAGCTATGTGCCGACAGGTGAGGGCGCTTTCGCATCGGTTGAATATATTATGCGTGACGTTGAGTACGGTTGGATGTTGCGGTACATGCATTCAACAGGTGCATCCGCCTTCTTTGTGGTGGTCTATCTGCACATGTTCCGAGGTCTACTGTACGGCTCTTATCAAAAGCCTCGGGAATTGATCTGGATTCTGGGCATGCTGGTCTACGTCGCGCTAATGGCTGAGGGATTCTTTGGGTATCTCTTACCTTGGGGCAATATGTCTTTTTGGGGAGCGCAGGTGATTGTTTCGCTGGCCAGTGCGATACCCATCGTTGGAGAGGACTTGGCGATTTGGGTCAGAGGCGACTTCAATATGTCGGGCGTGACGCTTAATCGGTTCTTCGCGTTACATGTGGTTTTGGTGCCCTTGTTTCTGTTGGTCTTGGTGGTGTTACATGTTCTAGCGCTCCATGAGGTGGGTTCCAACAACCCTGATGGCGTCGACATTAAAAAGACGACGGATGAGGCAGGTAAGCCGCTAGATGGCGTGCCATTCCACCCTTATTTCACGCTAGGTAAATTACCAGGCATTATTGTCTTTTTGTTCTTGTTTTGTGCGGTGATGTTCTTCTATCCAGATGGTGGTGGTTACTTAATTGAGCATCCCAACTACGAACCTGCTGATCCGTTGAAGACACCTGAGCTTATTGCTCCGGTTTGGTACTACACGCCATTTTATTCGATGCTGCGTGCTGCGACGTTCCCCTTGTTGGGCCTCGATGCTAAATTTTGGGGGCTCGTCGTCATGGCTGGCGCTATTGCGATTCCTTTTGTTCTGCCCTGGCTCGATAAATCACCTGTCAAGTCAATGCGATATAAAGGGCTCGCTAGTAAAATAATGCTCGGACTTTTCGTGATCTCGTTTTTTATCTTGGGTTACCTAGGAACGGTCCACCCAACACCGTTAAGGACGCTCTTAGCGCAGGTTTGCACGGCAATCTACTTCGCCTATTTCTTGCTGATGCCTTGGTATACCAGCGTCGAAAAAACAAAGCCTGTTCCAGAGCGGGTGGTACTATGAAACGTCTTGTCTTGTTGACGTTGGCCACGCTCATCAGCCACCCAGCGATGAGCGCTGACTCAGGTTTTCCGCTGTATGACATGACGCCTGATTTAACGGATCAGAGTTCTCTCCAGCGTGGCGCTCAGACGTATATGAACTATTGTCTCGGCTGTCATTCGCTCCAGTATCAGCGTTATAAACGGACCGCCGAGGATATCGGGATCCCTGAGAGCCTGATGCTCGAATATTTGGTCTTCGACCCAAACACTAAAATTGGGGACTTGATAGAGAACTCTATCAGCGACGAAAATTCAAAAAATTGGTTTGGTGCCGTTCCTCCTGATTTAACGTTGTACAGTCAGCTAAAAGGCGGCCCGGAATATCTGTATACCTACTTACTCACATTTTATGAAGATGCCAGCAGACCACTGGGGGCGAACAATCTAGTCTATGAAAATGTCGGCATGCCCCACGCGTTAATGGAGCTGCAGGGTGTTCAGCAGAAAGTGTGTAAAGAAATTCCAAAGCTTGCAGACAATGGAGGTCAGATGATGGACGCATTATCCCAAGCTTACATCACTGAGCAAGTGTGCGGTATGGAGCTTGTGGAGAGAGGATACTCTCCTTTGCAATTGGTCGAAAACTCGGGTCGTTTATCTCCTGAGGCTTATGAGCAGGTGGTTTACGATTTGACCAATTTTATCTATTACGTGGGCGACCCCTCCCGACTTGATCGCGAGCGAACCGGCGTGTTTGTTTTGATCTTCCTGGCATTTTTCTTCGTGCCGGCGTACCTGTTGGCCAGGGAATACAAGAAAGAAATTCATTAGTCGCTAGAACGTAATTAGGGGGAAAAATGGGCGTTATTTCAAAGCATTCATCGATGGTGTTTTATTCCGATGGTGCAGACCACTACAGCCAGCGGGTTAGAATGGTGCTCTCAGAGAAGGGGGTCGCTGTCGACATCATTAATGTTGAAAAAGGCAACCTACCGGAGGATCTGGCGGACTTGAACCCCTATAATTCTCTTCCGACTTTGGTCGATAGAGATCTAGTGCTCTATGAGTCCATGGTAATGATGGAGTATTTGGACGAACGGTTCCCTCATCCTCCGTTGCTCCCAGTGTACCCAGTGGCAAGGGCTCAAAGCCGATTGTTTGTCTACCGTATTCAGCGCGACTGGTGCGGGTTGGTTGACACCATTGTGGCTGGAAGATCTAAAGAGACTGTGATTGATCGGGCTCGAAAAGAGCTCAGAGAAGGTCTGCTAACGATCGCTCCGATATTCACGGAGAAAGAATTTTTTATGAGCGATGAATTCACTTTAGTGGACTGCTGCTTCGTTCCTATTCTGTGGCGTCTTCCCATACTGGGCATCCAATTGCCGCCTAAGACAGGCAAGCCACTAACGGATTATATGAACCGAATGTTTCGTCGCGAAGCTTTCCAGGCAAGCCTCTCAGAAGCCGAAATGGATATGCGCGATTGATGCTGCACCTTGGCAGAGTGCTTTGATGGCGACGCCGATTTCAAAAGTGCCGTATTTGATGCAGGGTCTTTTAGACTGGATGGTCGATTCCGGCGCAACCCCTTACCTTATCCTTAACACCCGATTAGAGGGCGTGAGCGTACCCGGCGAATTTATTCAAGCCGATGGCAGTATTACGCTTAACATCAGTGGTTCGGCAGTGCGTAATTTGAGTATTTCTGCCGAAGGTGTTTTTTTCGATAGCCGGTTTAAGGGTGTGCCGTACAGTATTGGCGCACCGATCAAAGCAGTATTAGGGCTGGTGAGTCGAGAATCTGGCGAAGGGCTTTGGTTCGCAGAACACGCCCCCAGTTCCTTAGAAGCTCCCTCCGCTGATGATCATGGTTCAGAAGATAGCCATTCTTCTGCATCAGAGCCGACAGGGATTCCCTCAAACGGGAAGTCCGCGAAGTCGTCTCCTCTCAGAGTGGTTGAGTAATCGTTAGTTCAGGAATTCAAAGGCTTGGATTATTTTCTGGACCCCGTAGACTTCTCGGGTCAAAGATACAGCAGCTGTGGCCTCATCTCGAGTGAGGAGTCCCATCAAATAAACAACCCCGTTCTCCACGACGACCTTAATACGGTCTGCGTCGACATCCGGTGCTAGGCCCATTTTTACCCGAATCTTGGTCTTGAGAAGACCGTCGTTGCTGCGGACCAGCAGTGCCGTCGGACCAGCAACTTCTATCTCGTTGTGGACTTTAGCAACGTTCCTGATCTGCCCAGCAATTTTTCCCGCTTGGGTCTTAACGGCCTCGGTGTTGGCTTGGCCCGTCAATAGCGCAACGCCATTGAAAACGGTTACGGCCAGGTTCATAGATTTGACCTCTGGGTTGGCCGCCTTGAGGTTCCGCATGATTAATTTTGCTGATCTACGGTCATCGAGCTGAGTGCCGAAAGTCCGTTTTCCAAGGTTGTCGTCTTTAGGGCCAACAAGGCTGCAAGCGCTGACCCCAAAGATAATGAGTGCGGCGAGGCTTAGGCGGGGTGTCCAGTTCATAACAGATTCCAGAAGTCTGGGCGCTATCTTGCCATTCCGGAGTCAGGAATCAAGTCTTCTTTACTGAATGCGCTTTTGATCCAACGGTTTTCCTGACCCAGGGCTAAGACGTCGAAGCGAAGGCCGTGGTAAGCGATGAGTGGCCGGGTTTGGAGAAAATGCTCCGCCGCCTTTAAAATTCGCCTTTGTTTTCTTGGGTCCACTTGAGCGGCAGATGTACCGAAGCGGATGTTGCGACGCCACTTGACTTCGTAAAAGACTAACGTTGTGTCGTCGATCCCTACAATATCAATTTCTCCAAACCGACACTTGTAATTCAGCATAAGAATTTGGACGCCCCATAGCCAAAGCCAATGTTGTGCTCTTAATTCAGCCGCTCGTCCATGGTTTTTAGCCAAGGTTCAGAGCGCTTCAACGACCATCGGCATGCTCACGACTTCACCCTGTTCAAAATAGCCCCAAGTCAGTTGCCTGATTAGGGTTTGCTGATCCATAACCAAGGTCCCGGTTAGGCCGTAAAATTGAGTATCTGGCATTTCTCGGAGTTGTCTCAGTCTAGGCATAACATTGAAAGCATCAAGGCCCAACGCATATAAGGGCCCCAGATCGCCGCGAGCTTCTGGCCATGTCGCTTGAACACCCGAAACCAGGGCGCCAGACGGAAATAGCTTCCATGGCATATCGCAGAATCGAATGCCGTTGAGGTCGAGATTGTTGATTTTTTTTTGACCCTGGGTGTGCACCAGTGATGTTGCATAGACTGGCAAATTGTCCGCGTAGTAAAAAGCCAAAGCTGGGTTTATTTGGCGAGACTTTTCAGCATCGGCTAGGAGCGCAATCATGTCGATATCTTGCCGCCTTCTGGGCTTGAATTCGAAGGACTGACCCGTGATCCGTCTGAGTTCTTCGGCGCGTTTTTCACTGTCGTCAACGGCAAGCATTTCTTTTACGAATTCAGCATAGGCCTCATCTGCTCGGAAACGGTTTTCAAAGATATTCACTGAATCAAAATCGGTAAACTCGCTGCGGAAAGCGTTAACTGTTCGATCGCCCCAATCATCATCCGATGCAATCAATAGTATGTTTTTGTGTCCTGCCTCGCGTCCTCGAATCGCAAGTTGCTTGGCTTCATCCTCCGGCGCTAAGGAAAAGAAAAACAGGTTCCCATTTTTGTTTTTGATGAGTCCGGTTTTATTCAATCGATTCAGTGCAAGAACAGGCACTTTGAGTCGCGCCGCCGCGAGAGCTTCCACTCTTCGTTTCTCCAAAGGCCCCAGGATAAAGTCCGCTCCGTTGTTTGCAGCAGTGTTGACCAGATCCACGGTCGATGGCCAGAGCGCGGTATCATAAAAAATGAGTTCTGATTCTTGGCCTTGGTCAAAATGAGCAGAAATGATGCCCTTTAAGATGGCTTGTCCTGCTGCTGCTAATGGCCCTGTTTGCGGAAGCAAAACAGCAATTTTGCTGGGTTGTCCCGCGACAATGCTGTCAAGAAAAGCGAGGCGTCTAGGAAGTTGCTGGGATGCCGGGTGCCCTACCCATAGCTTTTTCCAATTGGATAACGCCTTAAGATGTTGGCTGGGTCGATTTTGGTACTGTTTGCTCATGGCGGCTAGAGACAGCCAGCCTCTGAGGTCATTATCGATGGCCTTTGTTGCATAACTTTTGAGCATGGAGACGGGTAGCGTCAGCAGGTTGTTGAAGAGGGTTTCCTGATTCTCTATTTTAGGTTGACCGTCTAAAAGTGGCGCAGCGAGTGAACGTTCTCTAGCCGCTGCGATCACACGACCGGTTTGCTGATAAGCAGCGGCTTTGGTCAACCCAATGGTGGTCAATTCTTGTGCGTTAGGTGAGTAGCGCGAAAGGTCCCGCTGGTTGAGGCTGGCTAAAGCCGCAATGGGGTTGCCGTTGCGTAACGCCAGTCTTGCTTTGGTGAGCAAGTACTCGAGCATCGCTGGGTCGGAGATTTGATTTTCATTGATGCTTGTTAAGATGCGACGCGCTTGCCTGAGGTCATTTTGCTCAAAAGCGATTTTAGCTGCTTGAATCCGATAAGTCGTGTCATTGGGTTCGCTAGCTAAATTGGCAAGGCGCAAGCCCTCCCTGACCGAGCGGACAGACTTAATCTCTGAGACGGTGGGTGTGCCAGCGCTGACAGAGGTGCGGTTTGATTGGTTGACGTTCGTCGTCGCGCAGCTCGTGATCCATAAAAGGAGGGTTAGGCGTGCGATGTTCTGGATAGGTTTCAATGGAATGCTGTCTCTGCAAATTTTGATTATAGACCAATGTGGCCGAGGGCCTCGACGGTGTACGAGACAGAAAGTATCTCTGGCCTCTTTGGTTAAATCTCTATACTAAAACATTTGGCGCCGATAATTTCTGAATTTGAAGGCGCTCTATCACTAAACGTGCTTCGTCTCCAAATGCGTTGTGCCTTGAGAAGCTGCTGATGCGCACTCAGTTTAACTTTGATGAGGTTTTCAAGGGTGACGATCCCCCAAAATCATGACCTTAGGGCTTCGGTGCCGGACCCTGCAAAATCTGAGTGTAATGTAGGCGCCTTTAGGATTGTGCTGGTCGTCTTTGGTTATCTAAAATCTAGTTTCCAGAGCTCCCCGATCTTTATAACGAATATGCACTATCTTTAAAACAAACATGTCCTATCTTTAAAACGAACATGTCCTAGCATTGATAATGAGCGGGGCCTAACTTCGTAACGAATCCGCCCCAGCGGTATAACGAACCCGCCTCACCTCTGTGACGAGTAATTCTTATCACAGTAACGAACTTGTCGAGAGACTGCGTTGCTGCAGGGATTCTAGATCGAAAGCGCAAAGCGATGATCGAAGTCCCTGCGGAGATACTTTCAGCGAATTAGATTTAAATTGCCAACAGTCGATGGTTGCAGCCTGCGTAATCTATTACTCTTTACAATCCGAGTTTACTGAGCTGTCCTGTGAGTAAATTGTATATAGTCGCCACCCCGATCGGCAATCTCAATGATATATCGGCGCGCGCGCTAAGGGTGCTCGCCGAGTCTGATCTTATCGCCGCTGAAGATACGCGACATACCCGGCGGCTTCTCGATCATTATGATATCAAACAAAATATTCTTGCTTTGCATGATCATAATGAACGCCGACAGAGTGGATTGGTTGTGGACAGGATTTTAGGCGGTGAAGCGGTCGCGCTGGTTTCAGATGCCGGGACACCGCTAATATCTGATCCGGGTTATGTGTTGGTCCAGCAAGCCCGCGCAGCCGGTATCGCTGTTGAGCCGATCCCGGGACCTTCGGCGCTCACGGCGGCGCTGTCCGTCTCCGGACTTCCAACGGATCAATTTCAGTTTATTGGGTTCCTGCCGTCGAAAGGTCGAGAGACTCGGATCCGAGAGTTTGCGGATTATGTGGGCACGCTCGTGCTCTATGAAGCACCTCATCGCATCGAAAATTTGCTTGGATTGATCGTTAAGACCTTTGGACCGCAGCGGACCGTTGTCATTTGCAGGGAGCTCACGAAACTTTACGAGCAGGTGATCGACGGGCCAGCGGAGTCTCTGTTGTCTCAGGTTACAGAGGGCATTATTCCCGCCCGGGGGGAACTTGTTGTCTTGGTAGCGGGCCGTGATGCTGTGCTGGATTCTGCAACGGTGACATTGGATCATTGCTTGGATGTGCTGTGTGCTGAGATGCCAGTCTCGGCGGCAGCTTCGATGGCCAGTCGAATCTTAGGGGTGAAGCGCAATATTGCCTATAAACGGGCCTTGATGCGGCATCAACCCGATGATCAGTTGTGATGTCTGTATTCGGACGCTAAGCTTCAGCTTGGGGAGTTAGCTAGGTAATCGCTGCATTAGCAGAGGAAAGTCCGGGCTCCATAGGGCAGGGTGCCAGGTAACACCTGGGAGGCGCGAGCCTACGGCCAGTGCAACAGAAAGGAAACCGCCAAGTTTCGACTTGGTAAGGGTGAAAGGGTGCGGTAAGAGCGCACCGCGCAATTGGCAACAATTGTGGCAAGGTAAACCCCACTCGGAGCAAGACCAAATAGGAACTCGCAAATTGCGGCCCGCAATTGAGTTCGGGTAGGTCGCTATAGGTGTCTGGCGACAGGCATCACAGATGAATGATTATCTTCGACAGAACCCGGCTTATTGCTAACTCCCCTTCAATTTATACTTTTATATAGCAAAATAGTATAAAAACCTACTAACTTAATAATTTACATTAAGTTGGCCTCTCATCTAGCTGTCCTATCTCGTGATACTCCTTGGATCTCGATTGGTCGTCTGTTTAATTTGCTAAGCCATTGTGAAACCTAGAGAAATCCCGCTTTTCCTAGCTTGACATTATAGAGTGGTATTTCTAATGTTCGAAGTGCAGAAATGTGGGTATTTGTGGAACTTTGTGGGTGAGCAGACAAGCCAGTCGCAAGCCAATGCCCTTTTTGTTTTGGTCGATGAGATCGTGAGGAAAGCTGACTGTGTTTAGAGGTGTCAATCAAGTCAATATGGATGCAAAGGGCCGGCTGACCGTTCCAACGCGTTATCGTGACGAGATACTCGAGACCTGTCGAGGCTCGATGGTAGTGACAATCGACACCGAAGAACGCTGCCTACTGATTTATCCCCAGCCGGCCTGGGAAGATATCCAACGCAAAGTGGAATCCTTACCGAGTTTTAATTCCGCGGCCCGAAGAGTCCAGCGCCTTCTGATTGGCCACGCGACCGATATTCCCATGGATCGCAATGGCCGAATTCTGATTACGCCACCGCTGCGAGAATACGCAATGCTCGACAAACAAACCGTGTTGTTGGGACAAGGGAACAAATTAGAACTATGGGATGAGGCGACGTGGACAGCGCGTCGCGATCAGTGGTTAGAAGTGCAATCTGAGGGCGGCATGCCTGAAGAACTGCAGTCGTTATCTCTCTAGGCGAGCACCCGATGACGCATATTCCGGTGATGCTCGAGGAAGCGATCGATGTGCTGATTCATCGGTCAGAGGGTGTTTATGTCGACTGCACGTTTGGCCGGGGAGGGCACGCGGCAGCGATTTTAAAGAGGCTTTCTGTGAATGGGCGGTTGATAGTGATGGATAAAGATCCCGAAGCAATCAATTTTGCGCTGATGCGGTTTAAAAGTGAACCTAGGGTGACCGTGGTCCATGGATCTTTTGCCTCGATCAAGGCGCATCTCCTTGATGCCGACATTCGCCAGGTCGACGGCATTTTTTTAGATCTTGGGGTCTCATCTGATCAGTTGGATACCGCTGAGCGTGGCTTTAGTTTTATGCGCTCAGGGCCGCTCGATATGCGGATGGACAATAGTCAGGGACAGTCCGCTGCAGAGTGGCTCAGGATTGCGGACGAGTCGGAGATCGCTCGAGTGCTCAAGGATTATGGCGAGGAGCGCTATGCGAAGAGAATTGCCCGGGCACTCGTTGCAACACGAGATGTGGAGCCCCTCGAGACAACCCAGGCGCTAGCCAATTTGATCGAGCGGGTTTCCCCGAGCCGAGATCATCACAAGCATCCAGCGACCCGTGCCTTTCAGGCGATCAGAATTCAGGTTAACCGCGAATTAGAAGATCTAGAACGATGCCTGACAGAGGTCCCTGAGTTACTGAAAATTTCTGGTCGCTTGGTGGTCATCAGTTTTCATTCACTTGAGGATCGACGCGTAAAGCGCTTTATGAAGCAGCAGGAGCGGGATGACCCTTATCCCTCAAAATTACCGATTTTTGAGGACCAAATCCGTCGTCCAGCCCGCTCTCTGGGTAAATGGCGTGCTGGAGAAGAGGAAGTTGTGTTGAACCCTCGCGCCCGCAGCGCTGTTATGCGCGCCATGGAAAAAATCGCATGAAGTCGCTCAGTTTAGTTAAGTCCTTGCTCCGGTGGGCCTGTGTGGGTTGGCCCGGGCGTGTGAACCTGCTGCTCTGCTTAGTACTGCTCTCGAGTGTTGGTGTGATTTTGGCGTCCTACGAAACACGTGCGCTTTATAGTCGATTGCAAGTTGAAGAGCACGTCAGTGACAATCTTGACAGCGAATACGAGCGGTTGTTGCTTGAACAAAGCGCCTGGGCTGGTTATCACCGCGTCGACCAATTGGCTCGTGAAGAGTTGCAGATGCGATCTCCTGGACAAGCCAATTTTGTGCTTATGCGGCGTTCGGCGCGAATGGTTTCGACAGCCGCTGTCGAGGGGCGTCAAGAATGAATCTGGTCTTTAGAATTCATGTTGCTGCACTCTGCTTCGTTCTCTTAATGGGGGCAGGCGCGATGAGACTGGTTTACATCGAGATGTCTGAGAAGGACTTCCTGCAAGATCAAGGTGACGCTCGGACCATCCGGATGGAACGAATTAATGCGCATCGGGGGATGATACTCGATCGTAGAGGCAACCCTCTGGCTGTCAGTTCGCCGGTGGTTTCGCTGTGGGCTAATCCCGCGCAGCTGCCCGACGATGGCCAGCGACTGACCGAACTTGCAACAGGGCTCGGTGTTTCGCTGGAGGAGTTCAATCGAAAGATGACCCGGGCTGAGGATCGCAACTTCGTTTATCTTCGGCGGCATGCCAAACCCCAAGCCGCCGATGCAATTCTTAGTCTCGGTATAGCCGGTATTTATGGTGAAAAGGAATATCACCGATTTTACCCGGGAGGGGAGGTTGCGGCACATGTCGTTGGATTCACCAACATCGATGATGTAGGTCAGGAGGGTTTGGAACTCTCTTTTGATGATTGGTTAAAAGGGCAGCCGGGCAAGAAAAAGGTGCTTAAGAACCTTTACGGGGAAATTGTCCGCGATATCATGCCGATCGCTGAAGCAGTCCCCGGGCGGGATCTCAAAATATCGATTGATCAACGTTTGCAGTTTTTGGCCTATCGGGAACTGAAATCGGCAGTTCAACAGTATCGTGCGCTGTCGGGGTCGTTCGTGTTGCTGGATGTTGATACTGGCGAAGTGTTGGCGATGGCCAATCAGCCAAGCTATAACCCCAATAATCGAATACAACTTGACTTGAGTTCAGTTCGCAATCGAGCAGTGACCGATGTTTTTGAGCCGGGTTCGACCGTCAAGCCTTTGACCGTTGCGGTGGCGCTACAGTCTGGGCTGGCTAAAGATTTTGAGATTAATACCAGCCCTGGGTTTTTAAAGGTGGGCAGTGCCGTCATCAAAGATCCCCGTGATCGCGGTAAACTAGATTTAGGTGGAATCCTCGCGCAATCAAGTCAAGTTGGCATCAGTCGATTGGCCCTCAGTCTTAACGAATATGATGTTTGGAAGCTGTTTCAAACGTTTGGATTTGGTCAGGCTACAGGAATAGGTTTTCCTGGAGAGAGTAGTGGATTCCTTCCTAATCGAAGACGCTGGAAGGACATCGAACGAGTAACTTTTGCTTATGGCTATGGCTTGACGGTTACACCCCTCCAATTGGCAGCTGCTTATAGCACCATTGCATCGGGAGGGATTAAAAGAGATGTCACGCTGATTGCAGGACAAACCGTGCAGGGAGAGCGTGTGATGGATGCTCGCATCGCCTTTCAGTTGCAGTCAATGTTAGGACGAGTGGTGACCGAAGGCACAGGCCGGAAGGCGGCCATCGAGGCCTACGACGTCGGCGGTAAGACCGGCACCGCTCGAAAAATTGGCGATAATGGCTACGACGATACTCGGCATATCGCATTCTTTGCTGGCTTTGCGCCGCAATACTCGCCGCGCTATGTCGGGGTTGTGCTGATCAACGAGCCCCAGACTGAACAGGTCGGAGGTGGCAGTATTGCGGCGCCGATTTTCTCGCGGGTCATGTCGAATGTTCTTAGGCTACTCAGTGTTCCGCCGACGGATACAAGGGAGGCTGTTTAATGTCCCTTGCTCTGCCGCTTTTGTTCCCCGATCACACACTGCCGGATGTTCTTGTTTCTGGAATTTCCCTCGACAGTCGTAAAGTTCGGCCAGGAGATTTGTTCGTTGCATTACCTGGAGAGACATCCGACGGCCGTTGCTTTGTTCAAGATGCTTTAGAGAATGGTGCTTGTGCTGTTGTTTCACCGACGCCCTTGGAGGGAGTTCTTACCGAAGTTCCCCTCGTTGTCATCCCAGAAATTAAGTCTGGCTTAGGAGAGATAGCCAGCACCTTCTACGGGGCGCCATCAGAGCACCTAGAAGTGGCTGCGGTCACCGGCACGAACGGTAAAACATCGGTAACATTTTTGGCAGCCAGCGCGATGGGTTACCTCTCTCGCAGGGCTGGAGTGATTGGCACGCTCGGCGCAGGCCTCATCGGCGATTTGGAAGCCACCGGATTAACGACACCTGATGCGGTGACCTTCCAAGCCTCATTGTCGAGGCTGGTGCAAGCCGATGCGGAATTTGCGTTTGTCGAGGCATCGTCTCATGGATTGAGTCAATTTCGTCTTGAAGGGACCCAAATTGGCGTGGCGGTACTCACCAATATGACCCGGGATCATCTTGATTATCATGGGACGCTGTCGGCCTATCGTCAGGCCAAGGCGCGCTTGTTCGAATGGCCAGAGCTTCAGGTTGCGGTGCTCAATTTAGATGACCCCTTTGCGACTGAACTGTCTCAAGGAACGATTGCTGCAGAGGTCATCACCTATAGTGTTTTGGATCCAACCGCCGATATAGTGATCGAGAACCCCCAGTTCAATGAGTTTGGAAGTCAGTTCACACTGAAGACGCCGGGGGGCTCCGTTGAAGTGCAAAGCTGTTTGCTCGGGGCATACAATCTGAGCAATCTCGCCGCGGTCGCGGGCCTACTTTATTGGTATGGCGTTGGCATAGAAGACATCGGTGCCGCGCTAAGCCATTGCCAACCCCCGCCGGGTCGTCTCGAATGCGCGGTACGGTCCGATCGAACCCTTTGGGTTGACTTCGCGCATACCCCTGATGCGGTGGCCCAAGTGCTCAGCACGTTGCGTCAGCACTTCAGTGGTCGCTTAATTTCGGTCTTAGGTTGCGGCGGAGATAGAGATCCCGGTAAACGCTCAGAGATGGGTCGTATTGCAGCCCAGCATAGCGATGTTTGTTTCTTTACCAGCGATAATCCTAGGTCAGAGGATCCTTCGGAAATCATCAATGCGATGTGCGTTGACCTGCCCGAAGCGATGCCTGTCGAGCGATGTCTGGTCGATCGACAAGCTGCAATTTTCGCCGCGGTTCGAGCCGTTGGTGCGGGAGACGTCGGTGTTGTTCTCGGTAAGGGACACGAGCGTTATCAAGAAATTAATGGTATTCGACATCCGTTTAATGATCGCTCAATGATTGAACGCGCTTGGGCCGAAATCGGAGTTGCCTCATGATGGCTGTGCAACCCCACGTGGTGATTGGGCTGGGCGAGTCGGGTTGCTCGGTGGCTCGACGTTTGGCGGCTGAAGATATCCCCTTCTCTGTGGGTGAGGATCATCCAGCGGCTTCTGCAATGCATGAGATGGCGCAACTTCCAAATCCGCCAAGTATTCTCCCGATCTCTGAACTGACCATGAATCCAGGTTCGAAATGGATCGTCAGTCCAGGTGTGCCTTTGTCGCTGCCGAAATTGCGCGAGGCGCCAAAAAATGGGGTGACCCTGACCAACGATGTAGCGCTCTTTGCTGACCGGGCGAAAGCACCATTGGTTGGCATTACTGGCTCAAATGGCAAAACGACGGTGACGTCGATTGTGGAACATCTCGCCAAACGTCAGATGCCGTCGGTTCGTGTGGGAGGCAATATTGGTACGCCCTGCTTGGATCTTCTCGATGATACTACCGATTGTTATGTGCTCGAGTTATCGAGTTACCAACTCGAATTGGCGCAGGCGCTTCCACTTGAGGTGGGCGCGCTGTTAAATCTTAGTCCGGATCACTTGGATCGATATGCCTCTGTTGACGATTACTATGCAGTCAAAAGTAGTATTTTTACCGGCGCTCGGTTCGGAGTCGTCGGCGAAGCCTGCTTGTCCTACGCCCAAAAGGGCGCTTGCGAATCCCTATCGGTCTTCGCTGAGACCGTAAGCGCTGCTTGTCCCGGTTTTGGTCTCCTCGAGCAGAACGGTCAGGTTCACTTGGCTCAGGGGTCGATGCCGTTACTCGATGTTCAGAAGCTCGGCATAGAGGGTTTAAGCAATTGGCTTAATGTTTTGGCAGCGCTGGCCATTGGAGAATGTCTTGGGCTTGATATGCAGCGCATGACAGCGGATCTGCCTTCTTTTAAGGGGCTTCCGCATCGCTGCCAGCGCATACAGCGTGATGATGGTTGCCGATGGATCAACGATTCGAAAGCAACCAATGTGGGTGCGGCGGTTGCTGCCATTCGTAGTTACAGTGTCTTGGGTTCGTTGATTCTGCTTCTGGGAGGGCAAAGTAAATCCGCTGATTTCTCGGAGCTGAATACAGTTCTTTTGGAGCATAAAACGCTCAAAGCCGTTTTCGCCTATGGGGAGGCTGCTGAAGAGCTTCAGCAAGCCCTGGACGCGGGGTTAAAAGTGATGTGTTTTGAGTCGTTTGAAGACATGGTCGAACGTGCGATAAAACTGGCGAACGCCGGTGATGTCGTCTTGTTATCTCCTGCTTGCGCGAGCTTCGATCAGTTTTCAGGCTATGAAGCGAGAGGTAATTGCTTTACGGCGATGCTTGAGCGAGTCGTCTCATGAGTGCCTTCCGGCTCCACGCGGCCCCAATCGACCGGTGTCCCGTGGATCTCACGGTTTTGCTGTCAGCTTCGATTTTGTTGCTGGTGGGGCTTGTGATGGTGACTTCGGCCTCATCTGAAGTCGCCGCACGGAGTTATGGCCATCCGCTCTTTCTGGCGGGGAAGCATAGCGCGTTTATGGTACTCGGGCTCTTGGTATTGGTCGGTACATTAACCATTCCAATTCGCGTGTGGCAGCGGCTGGGGGTCGTATTTTACGGCGTCTCACTGTTGCTTTTGATCTTGGTACTCATTCCGGGTCTGGGAAAAACCGTCAATGGCGCGACCCGATGGATTCCCTTGGGCTTTTTCACGCTTCAAGGGTCTGAATTTGTAAAGTTGTTCTCGATCGTCTTCTTAGCATCTTACCTCGCCAGTCCGACGGTGAGATATCGAGAACAGTTGAGGGCTTATTTGCTGCCCCTCGCCTTGATCGGGGTATTGGTAGCCTTGCTCTTGGTACAGCCCGATTTTGGAGCTTGCGTCGTCATTATGTCCGCCACGCTTGGTATGCTCTTCTTTGCAGGAACGCCCATGAGATATTTTGCCCCGACGGTGATGGCGGGAGGGGTGTTGGTGGGATTACTGATTTTGATCCAACCCTATCGGTTAGCAAGACTCGTTTCTTTTACAGATCCCTGGGCGCATCAGTTTGAGGGCGGGTATCAGCTCACCCAAGCGCTGATCGCGATCGGTCGAGGAGAATGGTTTGGTTTAGGCCTTGGCAACAGCGTTCAAAAGCTATTTTTCCTGCCCGAAGCGCACACGGATTTCCTTTTTTCGATCATGGTAGAAGAGCTGGGTATCTTGGGTGCTTGTTTGGTGCTACTTGGATTTACGTTGCTTGTGGTGCAAGGCTTGATGATCTCCAAGCGCTGCGCCCAAGCTGGATTTAGTTTTCATGCACACCTTGCGGCAGGTATTTCTTTGCTGATCGGCGTGCAGGCATCGATCAACCTGGGTGTTAATCTTGGATTGCTTCCGACCAAGGGTCTAACTTTGCCGCTCATGAGTTTTGGTGGCAACAGCCTTTTGGTGTCGTTGCTCCTCGTAGGATTACTTCTTCGGCTGGACTGGGAGCGGCGTAACGCCCCTGCTGCGCCTAGAAAAGGTAAGGGGGTATGAGATTGATTGCAAATCAAATTCCGTCACCCTCGAGAAAGGAAATGCGGCGCATCGAGCACGTGCATTTTGTCGGCATTGGCGGCGCCGGGATGTCTGGTATTGCAGAGGTTCTGCTGCATCAAGGCTATCGCATCTCGGGATCCGACCTTAAAGATGGGGAAGTCACTCGACGATTATCGGGTCTAGGGATACGGGTGTTTGAAGGCCATCGAGCGGAGCATGTTGAGGGAGCAGATGTGGTGGTGGTTTCTAGCGCTGTGGCTCTGGATAATGCTGAAGTGAATGCCGCACGTTCGTCGCGTATCCCGATCATCCGCCGGGCCGAAATGCTCGCAGAATTAATGCGCTACCGACACGGCATTGCGGTTGCTGGTACCCACGGCAAAACAACAACGACAAGCTTGGTGGCTTCCATTTTTCATGAAGCGGGCCTCGATCCTACGTTTATTATTGGTGGTCTATTAAATCGGGCAGCAAGTAATGCTCAGTTGGGTCAGGGGCAATACATGATTGCTGAAGCCGATGAAAGCGATGCGTCGTTTCTACACCTCCAGCCGATGGCCGTCATATTGACCAATGTGGACCGAGACCATCTGGACAATTTTGAAGGGAGTTTTTCAAAGCTCCAAGATGCATTTCTAGCCTTCGTTCATAACCTCCCATTTTATGGGTTGTTAATCGCCTGCGAGGACGATCCGATCGTGGCCTCAATGCTGCCGGCGGTTATGCGACCTATAAAAACCTATGGATTCTCAGATGATGCTGATTACCGAATTTTAAAGTGGCAGCAACAAGGCCAGCTCAGCCAATTTGAAGTAGCCCGTCCAGATCGAGAACCGAATTTGGTGATTGACTTGTTGCTGCCCGGTCGCCATAACGCGCTCAATGCGGTTGCGGCTATTGCGGTTGCTTGTGAGGAGGGCGTGCAGGACGCGGCGATACAGCAAGGTCTGGCTCAATTTAGTGGTGTGGGTCGTCGGTTTGAGGTGCTCGGTGATTGCTGGGTGGGTCAGCGTCAAATGCTCTTGATCGATGACTACGGGCATCACCCCACCGAGGTTCGCGCAACGATCGACGCGGTTCGGGATGGATGGCCGGGTCGACGGCTGGTGATGGTCTATCAACCCCATCGGTATTCCAGAACGGCTGCGCTTTTCGAAGAATTTGTGGCTGCGCTTGCGCAGGTTGACGTTCTGCTGATCTCGAATGTGTATGCAGCGGGTGAAGAGATTATTTCAGGTGCTGAGGGACAAGATCTCTATCGAGCGCTTCAGTCAAGCGGGATAGACACACTCATTTGGCTGTCTGATTTGGCGGCTGCTTCGGTGACTCTTGAGTCATTGATTGAAGATGGAGATGTGGTATTGACCCAAGGTGCAGGCGACACGGCAAAGCTTGCTCGATCCCTAGCCGATCTTTGGCAGCCGGGAGATGCGGCATGACGCCCTGGCGCACTCAATGTAAGGCATTCGCACTGCTGATTCTCAGCTGTGTTTTTTGCCCCCCAGTCTTTGGAGACGGTTTTGGTGCTCGCTCTTCTGAAGACTCTGAGATTCGGTACTGGGTCATTCGCGGCGACGTGAGTGAGGGTCAAAGTGCCGATATTCGGGCGCAACTCTTGAGTCTGGGCTTGGCTGCAACTGATATTGATCGGGTCCGCGAAGTCATCACGTCGCTGGATTGGGTCGCTGCTGCCGAAGTCACCTTCAATTGGCCCGATGAGCTGATCGTTCAGGTTCAGCCAGAGCAGGCGATCGCCTATTGGAATGATTCGGGTTACATCAATCAGGAAGGTGCAGTTTTTCAGTCTAACTTTCACGGCGGTTCGGATTTGCCGCATTTGTCCGGCCCGGAGGATGACATCGATGAAGTCATGCGGCGCTATTTAGAGATCCGAAGGGCGATGCCGGGACGTGCACTCGCTGAGGTGGAGGTCAGAGCCCGGGGCGCGGTCGCCTTTGAGCTGGAGGACGGCTGGCAGGTCCTGCTGGGAAGCGACGAAATTAGCCAGCGTTTGAAGCGAGCCGTGATTGTGATTGATCGATTAGAGCGAATGGGTATCCAACCAGGAATCACCAAGATTGATGCTCGCTATACCGATGGCGTCGCAATTAATGGGCCGATTCCCACAACCGAACAGTTGTTAACCCAACGTGAGAACCCTAGAAAAGGTGAAGAGCTATGAGCAATGCCAGCCAGAATCGAATGATAGTGGGTCTAGATATCGGTACGTCCAAAGTGGTGGCGATTGTTGGTGAGATTAACCCTGAAGGTAGGTTAGAGATTATTGGGTTGGGTAGCCATGCATCTAAAGGGCTTAAAAAAGGCGTGGTGGTTAATATTGATTCCACGGTCCAATCTATTCAAAGAGCCATTGAAGAAGCTGAACTGATGGGGGGATGTCAGATCCAGTCGGTTTTTGCTGGAATCGCTGGCAATCATATCCGGAGCATGGGCTCCCATGGCATCGTTGCTATCCGGGACCGAGAGGTCTTTCAGCCAGATATCGATCGCGTGATCGATGCGGCCCAGGCCGTAGCAATCCCAGCGGATCAAAAAATTCTTCATATTCTGCCCCAGGAATTCATTATTGACTCACAAGAGGGCGTTAAGGAGCCGCTGGGAATGTCGGGTGTTCGTCTCGAGGCGAAGGTGCATCTTGTAACCTGCGCAGTCAACGCCGCCCAAAATATTGAAAAATGCATCAAGCAGTGTGGCCTTGGCGTCGACGACATCATTCTCGAGCAGTTGGCCTCAAGCTATTCGGTCTTAACGGATGATGAAAAAGACTTAGGGGTCTGCTTAGTCGATATTGGGGGCGGTACCTCGGATATCGCGATTTTTACAGAAGGTGCGATCAAGCATACGGCGGTCATCCCGATCGCGGGCGACCAAGTGACCAACGATGTCGCGATGGCGTTGCGGACCCCAACTCAAAACGCTGAAGAGATCAAAATCAAGTATGCCTGTGCCTTGGCCTCTATGGCCGGCGAAAATGAAACGATCAAGGTCCCGAGTGTTGGGGAACGAGAAGACCGAAGTCTGTCCCGTCAAGCGTTGGCTGAAGTGGTGGAGCCTCGCTATGAAGAACTCTTCACCCTGATTCAAACTGAGTTGCGAAGAAGCGGATTCGAAGAGCTGATTGCTGCGGGCATTGTCCTAACGGGAGGCACTTCGAAGATGGAGGGCGTCGTTGAATTGGCCGAAGAAATATTTCACATGCCCGTCAGCATCGGGAAACCAAAAAATGTATCTGGATTGTCTGACATTGTTAGAAATCCAATCTATGCCACTGCAGTCGGGTTGTTGCAGTACGGCGCTTCACAGGGTGTAGGTTCTGGTAACTCGCGCGCGACCGTGGTCGCTGGCGATTCTGTCTGGACCAAAGCAAAACAGTGGTTACTGGGAACAGAGTCTTAAAATCGATGAAAATCATAAATCTGGAGATGATCTTATGTTCGAATTAGTTGATAACCAGCCGCAACATGCGGTTATAAAAGTCATCGGTGTAGGGGGCGGTGGGGGTAATGCCGTGCAACACATGGTTGATCATCAGATTGAGGGTGTCGATTTTGTCTGCGCCAACACAGATGCTCAAGCCTTGCAAAGACTGACCGCACGAACGTTATTGCAGTTAGGCTCTGACATCACCAAAGGATTGGGTGCGGGCGCAAATCCGACCATGGGTAAGAGTGCGGCGTTAGAAGATAAAGAACGGATAGAAGAGGTGCTCGACGGCGCCGATATGGTCTTTATCACTGCTGGGATGGGCGGCGGTACCGGTACGGGTGCGGCTCCAATTGTAGCCCAGATTGCACGGGACTTAGGCATTCTAACCGTCGCTGTTGTGACCAAGCCTTTTCCCTTTGAGGGCCGCAAGCGCATGCAAATCGCAGAAGCAGGCATTGCTGAACTTTCTGAGTACGTTGACTCGTTGATCACGGTACCGAACGAAAAGCTGCTATCGATTATGGGGCAGGACACGCCGCTTCTAGAAGCCTTTGGGGCCGTTGATGACGTGCTGCTCGGAGCAGTACAGGGTATCGCTGACCTTATTATTCGCCCAGGAATGATCAACGTTGACTTTGCCGATGTTCGAACGGTGATGTCCGAGATGGGTATGGCGATGATGGGGACCGGTGCCGCTGCGGGTGAGCATCGGGCGCTCGATGCAGCCGAGGCGGCTGTTCGTAGTCCTTTACTTGAAGACATCGATTTTTCAGGTGCTCGGGGAATTCTGGTTAATATCGCCGCAGGTGTCGATATTACGCTCACGGAGTTTTCACAGGTCGGAGCGACCATCGAAGAGTTTGCATCTGATAATGCAACCGTCGTCATTGGTACCGTCATTGACCCGGAGATGGGGGAAGAAATGCGGGTAACCGTGGTTGCCACCGGGCTAGGACTTGATTTGGATCCCAAACAGACTGAGCTCCCAGCGGCGCTGCGTCGACGGCTCGCCGGTGATGGTGTGCCAGATTATCAGCAGTTGGACAAACCGACGGTGATTCGCAATAAAGCAATGCTCGACGGAGACGGTCCGAGTGCTGAGAGTGGACGGGATCTAGAATATTTGGACATTCCAGCGTTCCTGCGCCGACAAGCGGACTGAATCGCACAGCTTCTCGGCTTTACCTTGGAGCCACTTTGAAAGAGAGCGGGTTCTTGGCTCACAGGGTATCGAAGGGCCTACAATGCCTTTGGAGGAGGGGCTTGGGTGCGTGCTTTGTTAGCGTACTGGAAGCCTTCGTGCAGATTTCGGCCTATCTGATTGCTACGCATTTGGGCTCTAGTCAGTGACCGCTTTGAACGGTATTCGATCCAGGAGTCCTTGATAATAGGATGATGCTCAAGCTTGAGTGTCATCATTACACTGAGATGCTGCCAGCAGCGCGTTCAGAATGAACAGCGCAGCGACGACCGCTAACCGAGCATTTTCATCGCGAAATGCGCCTGAGGACTGCATTTTTCGGTCATTTTTCTGTCAAAGCGACTAATTCTGAAAATTTTACAAAATAAATGCAACTTTTCTCCATTATTAGGGTCAATATTGGAGCAATTTCGTAGTTATCGCCTCGGTGTTTTGCTAAGATCTGCGCCGCTGAAGAGATACGCGACTGATAGAGCTGTTCTTTAATCGTTGGAATATTGGACATGATCAAGCAAAAGACCCTCAAAAATGTGATTCGAGCGACTGGCATCGGTTTACACACCGGAGAGAAGGTATACCTGACCTTGCGGCCGGCACCGATCGATACAGGCGTGGTCTTTATCCGGTCAGATCTTGACCCGATTGTAGAAATCAAAGCGTCGAACGCCACTGTGGTCGATACAAAACTCGCCACGACCGTCGGGATTGGTGATGCGAAGATCTCAACGGTTGAGCACGTTCTTGCGGCTTTTTCCGGTCTGGGCATCGATAATGTCTTTGTGGAGGTCAGTGGGCCCGAAATGCCGATCATGGATGGCAGCGCGGCGACTTTCGTGTTCCTAGTTCAGTCCGCCGGGATAGAGACCCAGTCCGCTTGTAAAAAGTTTATAAGAATCAAAAAGCCAATTCGAGTGTCAGGTGCAGGAAGCGCCCAGGATTACGGTCAGTCAGTCGCGCTTCTACCACACCCTGGCTTCAGGGTGAGCCACACCATTATCTATGACAACGCCGTCATCAGAGAGCAGCACGCGTGTATCGATTTTGCCAATACTGATTTTGTGAAGGCAGTCAGCCGAGCGAGAACCTTTGGGTTGATGCAAGAGTTTGAACAACTCAGAGAGCTTAATTTGGCTCAAGGCGGTAGCCTAGATAATGCGATAGTTGTCGATGAGTACAGGATACTCAATGTGGACGGGCTCCGGCACGACGACGAATTTGTCAGGCACAAGATTCTGGATGCGATTGGTGACCTTTATCTGCTGGGTCACAGTATTTTAGGCGAATTTGTCGGCTTCAAGTCAGGTCATACCGAGAATCACGCATTGCGATCAGCGTTGATTGCTCAGCCAGAAGCCTGGGACATTATCACGTTCGATGGACAAGAACGTGCGCCAAGCGCCTATGCGCATCTTGGCGGATTCGAGTACGCTTCTTAAAACGCTCTTAGTCCGAGCGCTGGCTGAGATTTAACAAAGCTTTTCGAAGCGCTGCGTGCTGAATCGCGTCAGCGTGAGCCGCAAGTAATGCCTGGTTTTCTTTGGAAATTTTGATAGGCGCAGGATGAATGTTCTGGTTGGTCGTCAATTCGGGGCGAACATGCACGATGATCTGCCTGACATCAAGTACAAGTCCCTCTTGATGGAGGCGATCCAAAAATTGTGCCGATCGATATTTGATCCGCGTGGCCAGGGCAGCATTCGAAACTTGTAAAAGCAGCTTCTGGTCGATGAGGCACATCACTTTTAGGTCGACCTCAAGCAGGTGTTGAATCCGCTTTTCGAGGGTTCGATAAGACTTCGCCTGCTGGAGCATGGTCTTTGTTGGGCCCTGAAAAGACTCTATGATGTCATTGAAGAACTGCATGGTTTGTCCGCGTGTGGGCGATACATTCTGATACCATTATGGCCTGAAAAGAGAAGAATGATGAAACTGATTGTACTGAGCGAGCATTCCGGCAATCAAACCGTGATTCCGGTGAATAGAAATTCAGCGGTGCTTGCGACGTTTACTGTGTTGCTATTGTTGATCGGCCTTTCTGTGGTCCTTGAGCGGGTGCTCAGCCAGCAGGCTCGTTTGGCGTCTACGCTACTGGAGCAACTCCAGTCGGACATCAACCAACAGCGAGATGGGATCGCCGAATTGGAGCAAAATCTGTCACTGAACCTTGAGGTCAGCGCAGCACGGATTGCTAGGTTGGAATCTCGCCTTCTGCGCTTAGATGCGTTGGGGCAGCGATTGACGGAATATGCTGCTTTGGACCAAGACGAGTTTGATTTTTCAGAGCAAGCCGGTGTCGGTGGTCCGCTACCTCAAGGTCTTGCAGAGCCGAGTCCAACGTCGGATCAGATGAACTTGACTGAACCCGCACTCAAAGAGCGCCTCTTTCGAATGTCTCAGGCGGTGCTGAACCGGTCAGACCAACTCGCTGTTATTGAGCGCGTTCTTTTAAGGCAGCAGCGCCTCGAGGAGGCCTCCTTGTTTGGTAAGCCCGTCGCTAAGGGATGGGTATCCTCCAATTACGGTATGAGAACCGATCCGATTACGGGTAAGCGTGCTTGGCACAATGGGGTGGATATTGCTGGCGTTAAGGGGGTTGAGGTTCGCGCCATCGCTTCCGGCATTGTTACTTTTTCTGGCACAAAATCGGGTTATGGGAAAATGGTCGAGATCAATCATGGCGGAGGCACCGTTACTCGCTATGCGCATCATCGAGCGCTTTCCGTTGATGCAGGGGATCTTGTTAAGCGCGGTCAAAAAATCGGTGAAATGGGCAGCAGCGGCCGCTCAACGGGGCCGCATGTGCATTACGAAATCTACAAGAATGGACGCTCGGTTGATCCTTCGTTATACATATTCAGAGCGCGGCCCACAAAATCGGGATGATCAGATTATTTGGCTGACTCCAATCAGCTGCGAACGATAGCGGATAGCACAGCATGGTAATGCAAATATTAGGACGATTATTCGGCACAAAAAATAGTCGAGAAATTAATCGGATGAAGAAGGTCAGTGATCAGATTCTCAAGTTAGAGGATCAATACACAGGACTCTCTGACGATGCGTTGCGGGACTTAAGGCATCGCTTCTCTGAACGGTTGGCTGCTGGTGAAACGCTTAAATCGCTAATGCCCGAAGCTTTTGCTGCGGTTCGCGAAGCAGGAAAACGTGCGCTGAACATGAGAATATTTGATGTTCAGATGATTGGTGCGATCGCGCTGCATGAGGGCCGAATTTCCGAAATGCGTACCGGTGAGGGTAAGACGTTGGTTGCCACCCTCGCGCTGTATCTCAATGCGTTAGAGAACCAGGGCGTTCACCTAGTCACTGTCAACGACTATCTCGCGAAATGGGGCGCAGAATGGATGAGCCCTCTGTTTGGCCGCTTGGGAATGTCGGTGGGGGTCGTTTATGCGGGCCAGAGTGTTGAGGACAAAAAATCAGCCTATGCAGCTGATATCACTTACGGCACCAATAATGAGTTCGGGTTTGATTACCTGCGAGATAATATGGCGTTCAGCGCCGATGATCGGGTTCAGCGCGGGCTGCATTATGCCATCGTAGATGAAGTTGACTCGATTTTAATCGATGAAGCTCGAACACCGTTGATTATCTCTGGCGGTGTTGAAAATAGCTCTGAGCTTTATCGACGTATTAACAGATTAATGGCGCAACTCGAACAGCAGTTTAAAACCCAAGAAGACATCGATGATGAAATCATCCCACCCGGGGATTTTTACGTTGACGAAAAGCAAAGAGACATTGAGCTTACCGAGGCCGGTCATCAGAAAGTTGAAACCTTGTTGGCCAAAAATGGTCTCCTTGCAGAAGGTGAGAGCCTTTATGGCACGACCAATCTGAGTCTTTTGCATCACGTGCAATCAGCGGTTAAAGCGCATTCGTTGTTTCAAAAAGACGTGGACTATATTGTCCAGGATGATGAAATCGTCATTGTCGATGAGCATACAGGCCGGACGATGCCGGGGCGTCGCTGGTCTGGTGGTATCCATCAGGCGATAGAAGCCAAAGAGAATGTGACCATTACCAATGAGAGCCAAACATTGGCCTCGACAACCTTCCAGAATTATTTCCGTTTATATCCGAAGCTTGCTGGTATGACTGGAACCGCCGACACGGAAGCCTTCGAATTCAGGCAGATCTATGGATTGGATGTGGTGGTGATTCCAACCAATTTACCGATGATTCGCCGTGATCTTAACGATCTCATATTTATGAGCCAGCAGGAAAAGTTTGAAGCGATCGTTGAAAATATACTGGAGATCAAAGCATTGGGTGCGCCGGTGCTGGTGGGAACCGCATCGATTGAATCGTCTGAACTGCTTTCGGCCCTGCTCAAAAAGCAGAAGATTGAGCATGAGGTCTTAAACGCGAAGTTTCATGAGCGAGAGGCTGAAATTATTGCTCAGGCGGGGCAGCCAGGCCGAGTCACCATTGCAACCAATATGGCTGGGCGTGGAACAGACATCATTTTAGGCGGGAATTGGGAAGCCGAAGCAGCAGCACTGGATGCGCCCAGTGACCGGGTGTTGTCCGATCTTAAAGCGGCGTGGCAAGTGCGTCATGAAGGTGTGCTTGCTGCAGGAGGGCTCCATGTCATCGGCACAGAGCGCCACGAAAGTCGGCGGATTGATAACCAGCTGCGTGGGCGTGCTGGTCGTCAAGGCGACCCTGGTTACTCAAGGTTTTATTTGTCGCTTGAAGACAATCTAATGCGGATTTTTGCCTCCGACAGGATGCGCGGCCTCATGCAAGGCGTCAGTGAGCCGGGTGTTCCAATAGAGGCAAAAATCGTCACCAACTCGATCGAACGGGCGCAGAAGAAGGTTGAGGCAAGAAATTTTGACATTCGAAAGCAATTGCTCGAATACGACGACGTGGCGAATGATCAACGCCAGATGATCTATCGACAGCGTAACGATTTGATGGAAACGTCGGATGTGTCAGAAACCATCGGCGCGCTCTGGGAAGATGTTTTGTCTGACACCATTGATGGCTTTATTCCCCCCCAGAGTTTGATCGAGCAATGGGACGTGGCGGGGCTTAGTCAAGCCTTGTCCTCAGATTTTGGTTTGGACTTATCGGTGCAGAACGCGCTTGATGACGATGAGCAACTCGATGAAGAGGGTTTGCGCCTACTGATCCTTGATCGGGTCAAGGCTCAGTACGCGGAAAAAGAGGCTTTGCTGGGTCAGGAATTACGGCTCTTTGAGAAGCGCATCATGCTCGATATTTTGGATAATCTGTGGAAAGAGCATCTTGCGGCGATGGATTATTTGAGGCAGGGCATTCATTTGAGAGCTTATGCACAAAAGCAGCCGAAGCAAGAGTACAAGCGCGAAGCTTTTGAGCTCTTTGAGTCTTTGCTGTACAACGTCAAGGTGGATGTCATTCGGTTTTTGTCGAAAGTGCAGTTTCAGGCTGATGAAAATGCCCAAGCCCTAGAAGATCGGCGCCGAGCCGAAGCGGCTCGCAGCACCATGGTGTTTCAAAAATCGGAGACACCCGGTGAAGCCGGTTCGTCAGGTGATGATACCCCTGCGCAGGCTGCGCCATTTGTCAGGCCGGGCAAAAAAGTGGGCCGCAATGAGCCCTGCCCCTGCGGCTCGGGTAAAAAATATAAAGCGTGTCATGGTCAGCTGTCCTAATGCCAGTCGGTGATGCCACCCTCGATTGGTTACCCATCGAGGGTGTTGAAATCAGTACTCTCGCCAGTGGTATCCGCTATGAAGACCGAGAGGACCTGGTGCTGTTTCGGTTGTCAGAGCGCGCTGAAGTTGCCGCGATTTTTACCCAGAACTATTTCCCTGCGGCGCCGGTAACGGTCGCCAAGGCGCACTTAGCGCAAGGGCAGCCTCGTTATCTCTTGATTAATACAGGGAACGCGAACGCCGCCACGGGCGATCAAGGCATTGAAGATGCCTTGAGTTGCTGCGCTTTGGTCGCCGACGCAGAACGTCAACCGGTGACCTCGGTGCTACCCTTCTCCACCGGAGTGATTGGGGAGCGTCTTCCGCTCCCGCCTTTTAGTGAAGCGATGCCGCAACTGATCAAGCAATTGGGGGATCAAAATTGGCACGATGCTGCAACGGCAATTATGACAACAGACACCCGCCCTAAAATAGCCTGTCGAAGCGTTGTGGTTGGCGAACAGACTGTGCAGTTTACAGGAATCGCAAAAGGGGCTGGGATGATCCAGCCCAACATGGCAACCATGCTGTGTTTCATTGCCTGCGATGCGAACGTTGATCAGGGTCTCCTTCAGGACATGCTCCGAGCGGGCGCGAATCAATCCTTCAATCGAATCACCGTTGATAGCGACACATCCACAAACGATGCCTGTTTGTTAGTCGCCACTGGGTCGGTTGACCTTGATGTTGAAAGTAACCTCGAGGCGCAAATGCAGCTTCAGGATGGTTTGACGGACATCATGCTTGAATTGGCTCAGGGACTTGTGCGCGATGGCGAAGGCGCCACCAAGTTTGTTACGGTCCAAGTCGATGGTGCATCCAGTGAAGCTCAAGCACTTGAGGTTGCGTTTTCTATCGCTAATTCGCCCCTAATGAAAACGGCTTTGTTTGCAAGCGATGCTAACTGGGGGCGACTTGCTATGGCGGTTGGGAAAGCGAATATACCGATTGACTCCAATCGAGTCGACCTTTTTATTGGTGATGTTTGCTTGATGCATTCCGGGGTCAGGGACCCACAATATCAGGAGGTTGATGGCGCCCGCGCCGTTGCGGGCGCAGAGGTCTTGCTGCGGGTGAATCTCAATCTAGGTGAATTTTCTGAAACGGTCTGGACGAGCGACCTTTCCCACGAGTACATCCGAATCAACGCGGAGTATCGGACCTAATACGATTAATCCTTGTCGATGTCCTCTGCCGTGACATCATCATGGTCGGCATCCGATGGGATGCTGCGGTTTCCACTGGCCCATTCACCGAGGTCGATCAACTGACAGCGCTCGCTGCAAAAGGGCTTGTAGGCGTTCGCAGTGATCCAGGCCACCGTTTTCTGACAGGTCGGACATTTGACGATTGCGTTAGCCATCGCTTGCGAGTTCCAGGTAGGTTTTATGCAATGCGTAGACCTTAGCATCTAGCGCCTCTGGAGTGGAATTGTTCTCGATGACATCATCAGCTAAAGCGATACGGGTTTCGCGAGAGGGCTGAGCCGCGATGATATTATTAATAATTTCGAGGCTGCTACCATCCCGAGACTGAACGCGCTTTCTCTGGACCTCCTTAGACGCATCGACCACCAGTGACCGATGAATTAGGGGAGATTTCCCGGTGCCGGCCGACAGTACCAGTAAAGCATAAGGACTTTGGGCTGATTCAAGTTCTTTTGTGAGCATTTCCATGATTGGGCGGTGTGTAAGGGCCTCAAGCCAGCGCCTAGCAGTCATATCGCCAAAAATTCTCGAGCGGAGTTGGGCACGATCGAGATCTCCGGTGGGCAGCAAAATCTCAGCGCCAAAGTAGTCCTCTATGCGGGCAAGTTGCGGTGTGCCTTTGGCAACGACCGCCCGGGCGGCAACATCCGCATCGGCAACAACAATCCCCAGCGCTGAAAATCTGTCGGATACTGCGGACTTCCCGGTACCGATTCCGCCGGTCAAACCGATAACCAGCCGCGTCATGACCCGCCCAAAAGCCCAAAGTAGCTTGCGGTTAGCGACTCTCCCCAAATCAATGCCATCCACCCTGCGATGGCAAGATAGGGGCCGAAAGGAATCGGGTGGTCTTTGTCACGACCCAAGGCAATGAGGCTTAGCCCAATCACTGCGCCAGCGAGAGATGACAGGAGAACAATAACTGGGAGCATCTGCCAACCCAGCCAAGCGCCGAGGAGCGCCAACAACTTAAAATCCCCAAAACCCATGCCGTCTTTACCCGTGAGGAGTTTAAAACCCCAGTAAACACTCCACAGCGATAAATACCCTGCTATGGCGCCGATCACAGCACTGGTTAAATCAGTGAATGTGCCATCGATGTTTACCAGAAGACCAAGCCACAAAACCGGGAGAGTGATTGAATCGGGCAGCAGAGTGGTTCGATAGTCGATCATCGATAGGGCGATCAGCGCATAGGTGAGCACGCAAGCAAGCCCAGCCGCTGATGACAGGTCGAAGTGGTCGATCAAAAATAGGGTTGCCAGGCCTGTCGCAAGCTCGACCGCGGGATACTGAATCGAGATCGAGTTTTGACATTGGCCGCAGCGCCCTCTTAGCAAAAGGAAGCTGATAATAGGAATATTATTGACTGCCGTAATCGTTGTACCGCACCCGGGACACTGAGAGCGCGGTTGCGCGAGGTTGAAGGGGGGATCAATGTCCTCCGCCTCCTCTGGAGCAAGTCTTAAAACTTGGGCAGCTTCTCTCTGCCATTCTTTTTCTAGCATCAACGGAAGACGGTAGATAACAACGTTCAAAAAACTGCCGATCAGTAAGCCCAGAATCACATAGAGACTGTAGGCGTAACCCGGATAAACGTCATGAAATATTTGGAGCTGATCGAGCATCAGTCGGTGGTCGCGGCAGGCTTCATACAGCGAGGGTCTGATGTCGTTGTCACCTGTGCATTTAGAGCAATCACGAGCCGGCGCGGGCGTAGCTTGGTGTTTTGGGTCATGTTCAGCCGCTGATCGCGCCGCCCATCTTGAAGATGGGTAAGTACATCGCAATCATCATGCCGCCAACGACTACACCTAAAAAGGCCATAATGATCGGCTCAATCAGACTGGTTAAACCGTCGACAGCGGTATCGACCATTTCCTCGTAGTAGGTTGCCGACTTCTCGAGCATGCTATCAAGTGCACCAGATTCCTCCCCGATGGCCACCATTTGAACGACCATGCTCGGGAAAACATTGGCCTGGCTCATGGCATGATTGAGTTGAGTTCCGCCAGACACTTCATTTTTTATAGTCATGATCGCGTTTTTGTAAACGACGTTGCCCGATGCCCCGGCGGCTGAATCAAGTGCGTCAACAAGGGGGACGCCCGCAGCGAAGGTTGTGGATAGGGTTCTCGCAAAACGCGCAATACATGACTTATTAAGAATATCGCCAACGACCGGCATTTTGAGCGATAGGCGCTCTTGACCATCTCGAAAGGCTTGCGATTTTTTATGAGCCTGCTTGTAAGCAAAGTAGGTTCCGCCCAATACCCCCACGATAATTAGCCACCAAGCTTGCATGAATTCAGAGGCATTAACGACCATTTGAGTAAATGCGGGTAGTTCAGACCCAAACCCGCTAAAAACCATTTCAAACTGAGGAACGACTTTAATGAGCAGGATGCCAGTGACGATCCCTGAAATCACCAACACCGCGATGGGGTAGTTCATGGCGCTTTTGATCTTTGCCTTTAAGGCCTCTGATTTCTCTTTGTAAGTGGCGAGTCGGTCGAGCATGGTCTCGAGTGCACCGGACTGCTCGCCTGCTTCGATCAGGTTGCAAAATAAGTCATCGAAATATTCTTTGGGTTGCGCTCTGACCGCGGCCGCGAAGTTGTTACCCCCGGAAACCTCACTGCTGATGTTTTTGATCAGACCCTTCATTGCTTGGTTTTCTACCCCGCCTGCCACGATATCGAAGGACTGAACCAAAGGCACTCCGGCCTTCATCATCGTCGCTAACTGCCGGGTAAACAAAGCAATATCTGCGGGGGTGATTTTATTCCCAAAAGAAAAGAGACTTTTTGACTGCTTTTTGACAGATTTCGCGTTGATGCCTTGTTTTCGGAGCATCGCCTTGACGGCATTGAGGTTGGGGCCCTTGGTTTCACCAGTTATTTTTTTACCTGCGCGATCGGTGCCAGACCACTCAAATATTAGATCTTCGGCCATACGAGATTACT
>MDTB01113440.1_pt1 | contig 36032 bp, 32 predicted proteins | sample 811161 | NCBI WGS metagenome assembly MDTB01 (sample SAMN05326650, study PRJNA326480) | marine metagenome | isolation source: seawater | place: Mediterranean Sea | collected 2009 | reverse complement strand
GGCCTGTCTTTTAAGACAAGCTGACACAAATCCTCTTGAAATGACTTTCCAAATTTGGAAAAATCTTCCTTTTCTTGTTCCATTATTCCCGCCTATTACTTGTTTGTAGATGATACCATAAGGTATCACTTTATGGAAGATTAAAATCCGACACCATCTTGTTAAATGCCTGAAAAAGGTCATTCAAAGAGATCTCCCCGATGCCATCTTTTTGCATCAAACCCCTTAGAGAGGTTTTGTTAAATTCTGGAGCGTGCTGGTCCAAAGTCTCTTCTATCCTGTTTTTACCCTGAATTGATATAGAGGGGGAATAGAGTTGCATAATCTGATAGTTTTCTCTTATTAACTTCTCAGAGTTACTAACATTTTCATATACCTTTAAAATCTCAAAATTTTGCTCGGCAAAATTTATTACATCTGCCAACATGGCTTCTGTTTCACTTTTCATGAAAGGGAACCTCTTTGCAACAGTAGGTAGGCCAACACCCTTAACACCCTTGAGGTTATCACTGGTATCGCCTACAATAGCTCTTGCCATGGCAAAATTGTTTGGATGTATATTAAACTTCTCTAAAATCTTATTTTTGTTTAAGACCTCATCCTGAGTTGGGCGGAAGAGGACAGTCGTATCATCTAAGAGCTGGATATAGTCTTTATCACTAGAGATAATAACTTTTTGTGAGTCTTTAAACATATGCATCCTGCAAATATATGCTATAACATCGTCGGCTTCAACGTGCGGTTCCATAAACTGTACAATTGGCGTTGCATTTAGGTACTCAATGATCCTTAACTGCTGCCAGATTCTATTTAATTTCTCTTGTTCCTCTGTAAGGTCGCTATTGCCCCTGTTTAGCCTTATTGGCTTTCTACCCTCTTTATAATTCTTATTGACTTTTCTTCTCTTCTGAGAACCGCCCTCGCCATCCCAGACGACTACGATCATGCTCGGCTTGACTGTCCTGGTTAATTTATTTAAGATTTTTAAAAAACCCTTTGATCCACCAATGGGTTGCCCATTTGAAGATAGGCTTGGATCAACTATATAAGAGCGCAGAAACTGATTCTGGGCGTCTACAATCATAATTCTATCAGACATTACGCTGCCCTCTCTGACAAGATATCTCTGTAGTGTAACAGCGACAGCTCCTTAGCCTTAGACTCAATCATCATGTCATAGTCACAGCCATAGCTGTCGACAGGATCATAAACATAATCAGAATGAGCCTGGGGTCTAATCTTTTGATCACCCTGTTCTTTTCTTCTAGACTCAGACAAATGTACAACAGGCTTTATGTTAGACGGCCATGTAGATGCGGCCATTCTAAGTGCTTCCTCTTCTGTTTGGCCGCCCTTGCAAAATCTGAAGTGGTGATAGTCAAAAACAATTGGCACGCCAACTTGCTTGTATATAAAGTCATACAGATGTTTAACTGACCACATAGAAGCCTTGTCATCGTTCTCAAGGGTTAGCCTTGCCCTGGTTCCTTTGTCCAATCTGAGAAAGTTTTTACACCACCTTTCTGCAGTACCGGCAAAATCACCACCATACGTACCACCAACATGAATGTTGATTTTATTGTAATGGCTGGGCAAGAAACCCAAGAGGTCCATCACCTCAGAATGCTGATTCAATTCTCTAATAGCCTTGTCAGCCACAGACTGCCTGGGCGACCCCAACACATTGAAAGGACCAGGATGGAATGTCAATCTGTGACCGTGAACAGTAGCGAACTCACCAGCACAATCGAGATGATAAGCGATATCATTATAATCGGGAAGATCTCTAATCTCATATTCACTCATCCATGGAAAAATGTCTGACGACATACGGTAAAACTTAATATTATTCTTTTCATTCCACTCAAGAATCTTTAACAAATCCTTGACATTCTGCAGTGCCAGCTCTGATGCATATGCTAGGCCCCTTTCCTTAAAAGTACGCTTAATCATAGAGCGATTGGTTGTGATACGTTTTGACTTGGGCAGTGAAGAAAAGCCCATGTTGATACAAGCATATCCAAGATTCATGTAGATACCTTTCGTGTTATTGTTTATATACAATACCAAAGAATGGGGTGAATGTCAATCAGTTTGACTTGTTTTGTTTAATATTTGGGAATAAATATTTTTTAGCAATCTTCTTTGCTTCTTTGTTGTCGCTAGGGTAGTGGGCTCCCCTAACTATTCTGGAGTTCTCAATCTTTTCAGCTATGGCATACAGTTCGTCTTTATGATCAGGAAACTTATCAGCTAAATAATATGCAACAGTCCAAGCTTGAGCGGTATGGCCACTAGGATAAGATGGCGTGTCATCAGTTTCAGTCTTTATAGATCTTACATCATACCCCACAAGGTGACCAAGCTGTTCTGGTCTTGGTCTGTTATATCTTACTTTTAGTTTAAGGGAAATTATTGCAACGTCTGTTACCAGGTCATCTATAAACTCTTTATCAAACTCTAGATCGTTGTCCTTGAGATATTTTGTAAACATTTGCTTTGGCTTCTTATCTGTTTTTTCAAGCTCCTTTTTTGAAAGCTCTCTATTGTTTGACATAGAACTTAATACTTTTTTAAGTTCGGTCTTAACTGCCTCGCTATCGTTTGGTGGGTGTTTCGTTATTGGTATATCAGATAACTCGACGTCTATGATCTTTGTTTCTTGAGATAGTCTCTTCTTATATTTATTGCTCTTAATTTCCCCATATCTAAGGTCTCGGATTTCTTGCTTTTTATTTTCTAGAAGAAAGCTTTTCCAGTTTTCCATTATAAGTTTCATTTTTTCACTGCCTTCCAACATATGCTTTAATTTTTGTTGGATTAAATTTGATTTCTCCAGTGTTGTCAGTTTCACTATTTTTAAGAAAAGCAGCAAAAACCCTGTGGCGTCCGCCCAAGATATCGGCAACTTTATCGCCTTCCATTTTAACTATAACAGGTTCGTGATCGCCACTACCTAATCCTGGGAGAGTATCGATAATACGCTGAATTTTTTCTCTATATTTGTCCATAGGAAAGTTTGGATTTAATCCCAAATGCTTATCCATTAAAAACTTCCTTTCTTCTGGTTCTAGATCTTCCCACCGCAATTTCAAGATAACAGGTTTTTTGGTCCAATTTAAATTGTATCTATCGTAAACACTTCTTGCAAACTCATCTGTTTTAAAAAATTTCTCTAATCCTATTTTGTTAATATCTTCAGATCTATCAATAGCATAATCTTTTGTGCCTTCATGACCGTACATATCATTAAATACAAAATCTGGTAAATGAGGAAATACTTTACTTTTAAGTTCTCTTTCGAATCCTTTAAACCTAGACTCGTTTAGATATCGCCTCCATTGTTCCATTGTAAGTTTCATTAGTTATGCCTCCATTATAATTATGCTCCACATATAAAAAAAGGCACTCTAGTAATAGGTCTAGAGTGCCTTAGTGTCAAGGATGAGCGGGAGATGTTCTAGTCCTTGACTGGCGGGTCTTTAGTTTCGTCTGATTCATAGAAATCAGATGCACTACCTTCACGGTTACTGAACTTCATTATAACATCTTCATCAATGATTTGTAAAACTCTTTTTCTAAATTTTTCATCTTTTAATTCATCGGTCCACTTCTTACGCTGGAATTTCTTTTCAGTTCCATCTTCAAAGATTAGAGTATACCATGCGCCAGATTGCTTGAGTTTATCTGAAATCTGAATAGCTTCAAACCAACTCTCTTCATCTTGCACACCAACACTATCAGTATTACCCCAAAGAATTTTAAAGTTACAATGTCTGCCAGCAGTGCCAAACCTAGATTTCTCTAGCTTTGCCTTTACTTCTGATCCAACTCTGAAGCCATTTTCATCTAGTACAAAAGAAGCTTTAGCCTTTCTACCAGTTAGCCAGATACGTAAAGAGTATGCATAGTGCATAGCCTTACCCCCTGGGGTTACCCAGGGTGTGACCATGGCTTCCGAAGGTGATCTAGTAATGTTAGTCTTTAACTGATTAAGAACTAGAAACGTTGCCTGGTTGTTCGCAATCGGCACAGTCAGCTTTGACATGCCTTTTGATAAAATTCTAGGCTTTACAGCCATTGAAGACTGTGGATTAAAGTCTCCTTCAACATCTGAAATAGATGGAGTCAGAGCCAGAGAGTCCCAGATGAACAGCCATTTATTGTCTGTCGACAAAAGCTCTTCAATTGTTTCCAATACAAATTCAACAGACTCAGCCTGAACATACATAAGCCTATTAAGATCACAACCAGCTCTCTCCAAAAAGCCTGGATCAATTGCAGATTCAGAATCAAAATATACAACATCAATGCCCATCTTTTGAGCGTTGCCAGCAATTTGTGCTGCCATAAATGACTTGCCTGTTGCTTCTAATCCTGCAATTTCAACAATCTTACCAACCGGAATACCTGCAAGCCTACCCTTACAAACAATTGAATCTAGCCACCTAGATCCAGTTGGAATCCATTCCTTAACCTCAGTTGGGTTGTCCTCTTTCAAGGAGTGGGCAATCTCTCTACCAGCCTTTTTATTTAAAAGCTTTCTAATTTCGTCTACATTTAAAGAGCCATTTTTTGGTTTAACCATTTTTAACAATTATATACTCCCTTGTTGGTCAATTTTGCGCACCCTCTACAAGCGCGAGCTTAGGTTGCTGTTTAATTATTTTATCTACGTGCAGCTCCTTAAACTTATCAATAAGTAGCTGCTTTCTTTTTGTAGTTGGGCTGAATTGATGAGGTCTATTTCTCCACCACTGATAGTAATCTCTCTCACTAGGATCTTCGCCGTCTTTTGAACCATTGCTCTTCCAAAGTTGAATTGCTGCAGCATAATTTTGCTGATGGTCGTCATTCAATAAGCGATCAAGTTTATAAATTAGTTCATCAGGAGATTCTGTTAATTCACCTTTAAATTTAAGCCCATTGTCTACCAAATATTCACAGATAAGAACCGTTGCCCACATCATCGTCTTTGGCAAAGAGCCGTCGTTTTTTTGTAAGTTTGAGTGCTTTGGTTTGCCCAAAACATCAACAACCATATCCATGATTTTCAAGAAACGATCCATGTGCTTGGAATGATATTCATTCACCAAGTTCCTAGTCTTTCCACCTGTACCAAGCGCATAAAACAAATCTAAAGTATCTGCACCTGTGCTCGCCCAGTTAAAGTCTTTGTGTGTCACAACTAACATTTTTAACAAAAGCTCTATATCAAGCATTCTCTTGTGTTCATCTTCAGTTATAACTCTTTTTAAGAATTCTGGATACTTCTTTTCTGCGCACTCTCTTAAATAGCCTGCAATCCACGTAATCAATGAATTTCGCTTCTCCATCCTGTTTTGTGGCACTCCGGAGTTTATCTTTTGAAAGCTAACGCTAAGATTATCGTAAAGAGCATAAGTATGCAGAACAATATAGGTTTCTTCAGAATCAAATCGCCCTCTAATGGCGTCTGGAAGTTCTGAATACTTACAATGCTTTAAGTCATAGGTCTCACCATTGTGAGTAATTTTGCATGTTACACCAAACTTGTCGTCCACATAATCCATCAGAGCTTGGCTTCTGTTCTGACCGTCAATAGATATGTATTCCTTGTTAAGGTTTTTAACTTTTTCAAATCTGCTTTTAGATGATTCGTGTCCCTCGTGTTCTGATCTCGCAATACCAGAGGGCACATCAGCAAAAACAAATGGTGACGCGTCATCTCTATTGATAACGCCTATAATATATTGTTTTTGATCTTCAGGACTCCAACAAACCCTTCTCTGAAAGGATTGATCAATATAAACTAACGGAAGATGATCCTGAATTAATTGCTTTATACTAAGGGCAAAAGACTTCTTAGACTTTTCTGTGTAATTATCAGGTTTTTGTTCTTCCTCTGAAGGCCCATGGTTACTTAAACCAATGTCTATCAAGTTGTTCACAAAACTAGAAAAACTAGATCGTTTTACATTTCCTTGATTAATCTCATTCACTATTTTCTTTTTTAAAGCATCGTTTACCTTGTTGACTGTGTTGTTGTCGACGCTGACTGATATCTTAGTTCTATTTCTCATTGTCACTGTCCATCACCCGTTCAAAAGATCGTTAAAAGCTGCTTCAACGGCATCTGTTCCTGTTGCGTTGTTTTGTCCACTTTTGGAGTCTCCAAATTTTTCAACCTGATCCCCAACATTATCTCCATCAAGATAAGCATCTAGCAATCCCTGGACTTGGTCAGTAGACTTTACTTCAAATAAAGTTTCAAAGTTTGGAATAGTTTCCAAAAGCTCTGCACATCGCTCATCGCCACCAACGGCATCATCACACAACACCGTCTTACGAGGTCGTGGTCGGATATCAGTTCTAGGGAACGAAGCACCTGCAGGCTTTCCGTACATGATTTTGAGATCATTGCCCTCTTCAGGGTCCGTCACATCTCCATAGTCTGGATCAAGCACAATGGTTAGCAGCTTTTCATATGCTTGCTTTCCGTAGCCCCAGACCCTTACACCCTCTGCTTCTTCACCACGAACAAGAACTGGTGAAAAGAATCGCTGCTTTGCAAACAAACCCTTTGCCATCTTCTTGCTGTCTTCCGTGCCTTCTTGCCATAGCTTTGTTGCAAAGCTACATACAGGGCATTCATCTCCAAAGTTCTTCTTGGGACACAAGAAGCCACCCTGAGCTACATTATAGTGAAACCACTTTTCCTTGAAGGGGTCGCCGTCACTAGTTGGAACAATACGAATATTGCTTTCACCATCTTGTGGTTTCCAAAAGTTTGTCCTATTAGAGTCACCAGCCTTGCCGGTAACATCGTTTAATTTTTTCCGCATTCTATCTAGATCTAAAGCCATTTTCATCTCCTTGTTTTTTTGCTCATTGGCTATAGCAGGTCGGCTAATAACCCGACCAACTTTATATACTATACTAAATGTTTATTGTTCTGTCAAGTTTTATTTTTGAATTTCTGAAGAATATTCGACAACGAATCCAAAGTTGGTTTCGTAGCTTGTTTCGTAAATTGAATAACTTACACCAACACCTTCAATTTGTTTTTCTTTTAATTGATTTAAGATTTTTTTATGCAATCCCTTCTCGCTTTCAAGTGTTGATTTGTTTATAGCATAATAGTATCTTTTTTCTTTTGTTTCGTCAAGAGAAAAGAACATATTTTCTTGATTATTTTCCAACTCAAAAAACCCAATGGTATATATCCTAGAAGCTTCAGAAACGTCTGAGAACGTAGAACTGACCGGTTTAACGTGATTAAAATAGTTAATCATATGGATAGCATCAGATACCGTTTTGTTGAGCAAATTGAAGTGTTCTGATATTGACACCTCTTGCAGGAAACCTTCAACTGTTTCGTTGGAAACAAGCATTATATTATTGAAGACGCCTGATCTTGCATACTGCTGTAGTATATTATATACTGCCCTCTCTTGCAACCTTTCCTTTTCACTTAGAAAGGACATATCGGGCTTTATATACAACAAGGATATGTTGCACTTCTTATGTAGATATTGTAGAACTACAAGCGATGCTGATGCAACCTTAGAACACCCACAAACCACGAAGAGAACATCCCCTTCAACTCTGGTGAGTTTTCTCTTAAAGTTTAGGTTGACTGTTTCGTAGTCTTCTGCATTTTTAAGAGTTGGTATTTTGATAAAGTTCTTTTCTTGCCTGTCGCCCTTATCGTTGATACGATAAACTTTATATTGCTCATGGCTTTCAAAGTGACTAGCAAGATTACAGGCTGCAGTGCCCAGTGCTATTACTTGTTCCAAGATACCTCTCTTAAATCCAGAAGATTCTTACCAATCTTGACGTTTGCTCTTGTTTTTCCGAATCTTGTATTCTCAAACATGTTTACCAGTTCAATTACATGAGCAGAGTCCTCCGAAGAATAATCAAGGATCAGGGAATCATGCATCAAGAATGCTATATTACTATTTCTGTCTTTCAGTGTCAAGTTAATTTTTTGCGCTTGTTCCAAAATCATATCATTCGAGAACGACTGCAGAATATAATTAACAGCATGGAATTCATCACATTCTATATTTCTATTATACGGAGTTAAAATCTTTTGTCCATCAAAAAATTTATTTTTTATTGAATCTCTATCATACTCTGCATTCAATAGGTCATCTTTTGATTCTTGATTATATAACCATGCAAACACCCTCTTCTTTGCCTCATCTCTGGTTGTTGAATCCTTGAAAATGTTTTTACAGTTCCAATCATGAATATCAACACTAGGCTGTTTTTTGTTCAATAAAAATAAAAGTGCTCGCAGCTCTGCACCGTTAACATCAATCTCCAAAAACAGATCATTATTGGGTACAATGAACTTTCTCAACTCTTTATCTAAATTTAATATCGGAAAGGTTCCCCTTTTGCAAGTTAGCCGACCAGTCTTTGTACCAAAGATATCGTAATTAACATGAAGCGCCATGTTCTTAAGTTTCTTAAAAAACCTATTTATCTTTGAAGGCCCAAGCGCTCTCTTCAGCTTAGTCATGTCTATGTTAACTTTTCTACTTTTAATTTCAGAAAGAATGGTAGAGGTGGCATGCAAGTGATCGTATATTTTAGGCCTCTGAGTGTTATCAATAATGTGTTTTGTGATCTGGTTTTTTACATTGTAATAATCCAGTAAGATATGTTCTGGTACAATGTCATATACACAGTTAATATTGCAGTCAACCTTGGCTGTCAAGAGTGATTTCTTAACATAGTTCATTTTTTTATTTACAAGATCCCAGCTACCCTGCAAACTCTCTGGGCATGCTTCATCAATCGTTTTTTTCATGCAGACCAACTGAGCTACCAATACATCATCTGGCAGTTCATTGAAGTGAGACCATGTTGCACTGAGTCCTTCAAAGTCTCTGGTTTCTGTAATGTTTTGATTTTCTGTAATTACAAGATTGCAATTCTTCTTGGCGTCAACCCTATTAAATATCATTACTAATAGTCGCTTTCAGGGTTATCAACTCCTTTATCTCTTGCAAGGGCGTCAGATACCTCTTGAAATGTTGGATTCTTATATACCGGTTGTTTTGATTCTTCAAGTGCTTTTCCTTGTAGTCCTTCTAATAGTTTACGCAATCTGGGATCTCTGTCAAGGAAAAAATTATCAATTATTGATAAAGCTGTGTTTTGGTTTTTTATATAGTTTCCTAAGTTATCGTTATATGTGTTTTGCAACTCTATTATTTCACTCTGAATGTCTTGATCATTTTCAGCGGATATCGCTCCGGTGCCGGTAATGTACTCACTGTAATATTGTGACAGCTTAGACTTTGGCATAAGGCCTCTGATAACGCGCACCTGATTCATCACCTCTCTTTTTACATTTGGCTCAACTTTGATCCCTATCTCTGTTTGCCTAACAAAAAAGTACAAACTATCCCACCAAGCATCACCTGTAAGGTTTTCTATGCCTTCCTTGTCCGTAACGTATCTTGGCATTTGTGACGTTTTAAGTCTACCAGTATTTTTGCATATCTTTCTTACTCTGTAATATGGTTTAGATTTAAAATAAGCGTAATAGCAATCATATAGAAAATCTTTTAATCCTTGTATATCATTAATAAATGCCTTTACACAATATTCATCAAAATATCTCTTTGGATCATCTACAGCATATGCACGCATATATGTTTGCATTCTTGGCGATCCCAAATCAGCCACAAGAGTGGTGGGTGAATTTTTATCAATATAGAAACCATATTTACTCGCAAGCGTAATAAGGTTATTAAAATTTCTATTATCTATAACTAATTTTTTATTAAAATCATCACCCTTGTCATCTTCTGACATATCTATTTGCAACCCTGATATGTTTGGTGGGCAATAATCGGACATAATGAATGTGCTCAAAGACATGGGGAATCTTGCTGCATGGTCCCGAACAAAAAACTTAAATTCTTCTATAACATCCAGGAAAGATATTATTTTTCTTTTAGTTTTAGAAAGGTACTCTTCAATAAAAAAGTTTTTCATATTTGTCATGTGATTAAAATATTCAACCTCGGCATCAATCCAGCCTCTTTTGGCTTCAAGCTTATTTAGACTACCTCCGAAACTAGGAAATATCTCTCTTCTTGTCGACAAGTAAATATAGTCGTCAATCATATCCTTAAATGCATCTGCCGCAAAATTAGCCGCGAAAACAACTCCAGAGGGTGTTGTGATTTGTTTCAAACCAGAGTTCAGTATAAAAACTGGCTTGCCTTGCATGTTTATTTTTCCGTAAAGATCACGAATGTTAATCGTATCAACTATTCTATTTCTCTTGTTGGGATCCACAGAGGCCAATGACTTCAATGCATATTCGTTCCTGGCGTAGAAAAGGTGCTTTACATTATCACTGTTTCTGGCTGGGAAAAATGTCTTGTCTTTTAGAATCTTCACTTAAAAATGCCCCCTTCTTTAATCTTTATTTTTGCTTTTGATAGATCTTTTAGGTCCCTGCTCTGACAGTGCATTGCTTGAAGTTTTATCGCTCTTTAATAGTTCGCCCTTTCTCATTTTTTGTGCTTTTCTTTTTTCACCTATTTGTAACGATTGATCACTTCTAGCACGAAGTGTGGTGGTAAAAGAATTAGTTGTAATAGAATGAGCAACATCCATAGTTGTAAAATATCCACCCAAGCCTAAACGCTTAGCTACTAAATAACTATCCGAACCTGGAATAGAGGGCGTCAGATAGAATTTGGTCCCTGGCTGAAACATATTAGTGCCCACCATGGATAGATCAACATTGTATGGCTCCCTTGCCTGGTCTAGTGGATCCGAGTTGGTAACAATTCTTCTTTCTGAGAGATACGGTAGATCTTCTTTCTTAAAGTCTGCATTCTTTACCAATCCAGAATCTCTTCCTAGGTGGTAATGATATATTCCAAGATTCATATCTTGCTCAGGGTTACCAGTGGTACCAACAGACGGGCTCATATTGGCAGCGAAAAGAACTACATCAACATTTTCTCCCCTATTTTTCAAGTTTCTTTGAAGAGCATCCATAGTAATTCTTCCGGTTGGAATAGCCTTACGCAAAGTTTTTGTATGCATGGTTACAAGATTAGCATGGGAGCCGATAACGCCAACAGAGGGATGGCATTCGCTTGAGAATGCTCTTTTTACCACTTGTTGGAATAGCTTTCTAATGAAATCATTTAAAGGTATAACCAAGCCGGTGAATTCTTTTACATAATTATTTGCTATAAAAGCCTTATAAGTTTCAAGAGATATTGGCACATCAGCCAAATTAACAATTTTAATTTTTTTTGTTAAAGGATCTGTGTATGGCATTGAGCCTAAAAGGTATTGAACCTTGCGGCCTTTAACTTGCTGATTTGTTATTTTGGCTAATATCTCAAATAGATCACCCAAGAAAAAAAACTGAATAACAGCATCTCCGCTTTCAGTTAGTGGAGCTTCTATTTTTGAACTAATATTTAATGGTCCATATTTTTTAGGACTAGAAGAAGCATTATTGTTAGCGATTCCAACACTTGGAGCCGTGCCTGATGTTCCTGTTGCGCGGTTTGTCTGACCCAGACCAATCAAACCAGTGGATTTAATAAACTTCCCCACAGGATTAGTATCAAGAAAGTCTTTAAATTTTGAATTGTGGAATAGGTTGTCAGTTGTGTGAATTATAAAATCCCTCCTTGATACAAAAAGATTAAATATTCTTGACTCCCCTTTAGGTCCAAGTTTGTCTAATTCAGTAATTATAGTCTTAAACGCATCAGAATTTCTATTTTGAAAGTCTTGTTTTTTTTGTGTTTTAAAAAAATCTTCCAAAGTTTTACCCTGCAGGCCGCCTTGATTAATTATTTTTTGCACCAATTTGTTTAAATGATCAGAATATTCTTGCTTCTGGGAATCAGGCAATCCAGATATCAATGTTTGCAAATTTTGATTTAACATTTGTGTATCAACAGGTTTTTTTGGATTAGTTTTTTTAGCCTTGTTGATAAGGTTTTTAAATTTATTTTCTGCTTCAGTTTTCGCTTTTGTTCGCACAACCTTGTCGCCTTTCAAAGCTTTCAACAAATCAACAGAATTCAAACTAATATCTAATCTAGCTATGTATTCTATGACCAATTCAAACGTGCCATCTTGTTGTATATTGAAAGTGTGTCTGGTATAACTACACACAAGTGTCATATTAGCTTCTTTTATAGCACTGCGAAGATCTAGATTTGTCATGCTAGGAGGCGCTGACCATCCAACCTTATATATGTGTTCTATATCGTTTTTATTTTGATCCATTTTTTGCAATATTGTTGCATATTCCGTTTTTTTAAATACTGCCAAAGAGTCACCATAAAATGTAGCGGTGGCTTTGATCTGCCTTCCTGCAGAAATAAAATCAGTTCCGGTAAACTCAAAATTAAAAGATCTAATTCCCAAGGTTTGCATTCTGGAAGCTGGGTTTGCTAGCAGTTCTTCTGAATCTATAAAGGTTCCTTGTAATGGAACTTTAATTCTATTAACAACTTTTTTATCTGCTAGACTTCTAAATACAAGATCAAATTCAATCAATGGTACAAGCTGTGAATATTCAGCAGAGGTTATATTGTATATGGATCTCATACTTTCGAAAGAATAAAATGAATTTATTGTTCTTTCAGGATTGCCCTCATTGCCACAAGTAATATTTCTATAAGAAAATCCTTTTTTTTTGTGTTGCAATATTATACTTTACAAGGTCTTGTAAGCGAGTAGACAAATAACACTCTGTATTAGCAAAAGCTTGTAAAAACTCGGCATAATTAATATTCTCGCCGCCGGGGGCGACAGCAGTGGCCTTAGACCTGTCTCTGTTTCTGGCTTGTCCTGCTGCTGTATCATTATCTAGCGGGTTTATAATTCCCATTTTAACCCTCCAGCATCCTCACAACCCTTCCTACAGGTAGTGGTATATAGATCATATCACCTAATTCAACATGACCTTCCGTGGGCATTTTATTAAAATGAGCTATGACCCACCAGAGAGTGGGATCTCCGTAGTATTCTCTAGCTAATTTAAAAAACCGATCACCAACTGTCCATCGGTGAGGCTCCAGTGACAAAGTTGAAATTTGTTCTTGCGTGGGATGGCTTAATTCAGCAGTCTCATAAATAAACGCAGTCTTCTTTGCTCTTCTTTTGAGAATTGATTTATAAAATTCTAAATCATTGATTAATACTTCTCTGTCTGAAAATCTTGACATACTAACCTACCTTACCCTTAATATGTTGACATGCCACCGATGGATCCGCCTCCAGGAAGGCTTCTTCCACCAATGGTGATCCCCCCTCCTGATGCAGTGCCACCTAGAGCTGCAGCGGAATTTGCCTTTGCAATATTACGATTAGTTCTGGAGCCTGCCTTTCTTGTTCTTGATTTATCTGTGCCTGGCTTTCCAGCACAAATTGAAATATGTCCTGTCAACTTATCAGCTCCATATGGAAACTTATCTTTGCTACTAAGCCATCCACTAGGACTAGTAGAATTCCACCCCAAAGCATGCTCATGAAGAACTGTCATCTGACAATCAACACTATATTCTTTTGGATAGACAACGCCTGGTTTTGGATTGTAAAAACCCATATCAATATTTGGATTAAATGTAAAGCCGCTTATTGCACATAGCAATCCACCTTGTCTAGCTGATGGTGAGTCTGGTGCGTCAGAAGCGACACCATGAATCAAGTTTGTAAACTTAACCTTGATCAAAGGTGCTGCTTCCATAGTTCTTATAGCATTAGGGCCATTACCGTCGACTCTATATGTTGGATATAATAGCGATGAAAGGTGCTCAAACTTGTGCAAGTTCATTCTTGCATGTTCTTGTGTTACTGATGGTACAACCCAACCCAAACTTATTGTTCTTTCTGTATTTTGGAATGTCATCATAGGATCCATTCTACCATAAACATTTTCTTTATTCCACTGGGAGGCGAATTGATCACTAAAATCAGTGATCATACCATTGAAGAAAACACACTTCTTGCTGGCAACATGAAAAAACGAAATTTGTATTAGTCTTTGGTTTACAAGCGCGTTCTCTGCAAAGAATACATCATCACCTCGACCACCGCCTCTTCCGCCGTGACCGTGCTTGTCGTGCTGTGTTGTTGAATATCTATCCATTTTATCACCTCAAACTAATTATATTGACAAGTCATATTTTCTGTTTATTTCTCTAATCACAGCTTGTGCAACTTTTTTGCCGTCCATCTGTATAACGATTGGTGTTCCGGTTCCACCCTGACCGCCCTGACTATTACCTGACATTATTGATATTAATTCTTTCAATCTTTTATCTAATAATCCGCCCTCTTTAAGTGCAACCACTTCGTCGGATGAGTTAAGTCTTATTGAAGCATCGTTAAGAAATTCACCAGCATTAGACGACACCGCGGTGTCGCTGCCTGGCGGTAGGGGTGTACCAAAAGTGTTCATTGGGCGCCTGGGGCGTAACTTCATCATTTCTTCTTCGCGAATACGTTCTCTTAATTCTTCTTTGGCGTATCCAGACTCGTTGAACAATTTCTTATCACGAGAATATTGTTCAATATCTTCTGGTAGCATTTTACCAAGATATGGACTACCACTCATTTCAGGATTCTTTTTTAAGAAGTCTTTCATTGTGTCGGACAATGTATTGAGAGATTCTTTGAGAGGTTCCATACGATTTTCCGGGTCAATGGAATTATCAAGGGGGCGAGTTGGGCGCAAGCCTTTGCTTTCTAACAGGCTGATTCTTCTTTGTGTGCGGACTATCGCTTTCCCTACACCCATTGAACCCTTATTTCGCTCATACCGTTCCATATCTTCTGGTGTCATTTTGCCAAGAACTCCTCGGCCACTCATTTCAGGATTCTTTTTTAAGAAGTCTTTCATTGGAGATGTTTCACCCATTGTAGCTTTTGTGCCGGATTTTGCCATCTTGCTTTTTGGACCTCGGACTTTAGCGTAAACAGCACCGCAACTTGCGCCAACACCAGGTGGGGGTCGACCATTGGCATCACAATAGCCAGCTTTTTGCTTGTCAGTCATAGCTCTCCAAGAACTTTGACCCTCTTTATTGAATTTAGCACCCTGACCTTTAGAGACTCTTTTTGAACCATCAAAATCGCCAGATGCAAAATCTGAGATAGACTTGCTTAGCTTTTGATTCTCCATTGCTTTCAAGTCTTCTTTGGATTGAGTTAGTTCGTAAAGAGCTGTGCCAGCTTTAAATCCAGCATAACCAGCTGCAGCCACAGCAGCAGTTCCTCCGAGAAGCTTTGCGGCAGATTTTGCGAGTGCTGGGCCTTTTGAGGCGATGGCTCTTCCCACGTTTTTAATGGTGGCCTTGATTCCTTTGCCTTTGGCAGTAGTAGCAACATCAGCAACATCACCAACAGTGTCAGCAACATCAAGTACGCCCTCTGGCACTAAGCTCTCGGCCATAAATGCTGCCGCACCACCAGCGGCTCCGCGTCTACCTCTTCTGCCCCGACGACCCCCGCGTCTGTCTCTGCGACCTCTTGTTCTGTCAAAATCTCTAAAGCCGCCAGATGGGCCTCTCCTCATCCAGCGAGGAGCCCTCCTTAACCAACGGGGTGTTCGACGATACCAGCGTGGTGTCGTTGCAGAACCATCTACGCCACCACCCCTGCGAAATACTTTTTTTAATATCATGCCGGGACCTTTGAGTGCTAACATCGCCGCGCCGATTGTGCCTATTGTTCCCACAAGTGCACCCATGGACTCAGTGCCATCTTTCGAAAGAAGTCCTATTTTTTCCAATCCCCCGCCGATGGCTTCGCCAACTTTTGAAAAAGCTCCATATATTGTAGAAACAACTTTTGCAAACACCGTAGCTATCTTCTTGGCACCCATCATAAATGATGTAAAATTGTTTTTAAATTCAGTTAGCTTACCTTGAGAATCGGTGCCAAATAGACCTTCTTTACCACCAAACACTTCAACCATCACTTCCTGCATTATAACGGCTATTTGAGTAAAGAGGTCCATAGCTTTACGATTCTTTTCTGCTAATTCTGCTTGAGTTTTTGCTTGCTTTTCTCGGTCTGCCATTATACCTTTAAGATCACCGGCATTCGCATTCATAAGCTTGCCAAGTTCGGCCTCTGACATACCTAGTGATTTAGCAATACCCATCCTTTCAAACTTGCCCATTTGCTTGAAAGATTTTCCTTGCAAATCTAGAGTTTCTTTTAGTTTGACAATTCTTTCAGACTCTGTCATACCCAATAGTTCAGTGCCACTTAAGTATGGACCACCCAAAAATGCATTCAAGCTAGCTGCAGCCTTTTGAGACCCTTCAAAAGTATCCATCTGTGCACCAAAAGTTTCGGTTAGTTTCGAAACTGGCATATTTAATACTTTTGATGCCCTAGCAAGACGCTTAAACTCTGTCTGCATGTTGGGGCCATACTTAGCAAGAGCATCGGAAGCTTGATTGAATCCTGAGATTATTTCAGCTGGAGGTCGACCAAGTTCTAGTGCAAGTGTCGCTAACTCTCTTGAAGTTTCTTCTGATTTGATAGCGGTCATGCCTAATGACGTTACCATAAATGTCATTGCTTCTGCCGAATCCTGAGCACTGACGCCCATTTGACTTAAAAGAGCAGATGTTTGCATCATTTCAGTTCTAGCTTCTGCGTTAACATCTCGGAAACCTTGAAAACTATTTAGGAGGGCCATGCTGGCCTCTGCAGCTTCGGTTGTTCGTATACTTAAACTTTCCAAGCCTATGGTTGATGCGGCTGCTTCCGAGGCCATCATTTCAATACCAGATTGTTGAAATAGTTGGTAATTTAATTTATCAATTTCTACGAGACTTTCAATAGCTTTTGTGGCAAAGCCTTCTATTAAGTTTAGCGGACTAAAGGCTTTGAGCATACTAGATCCTACGCCTTTCGCTATGCCACCCATAACTTTAAACTGGTTTCCAACACCCTCTACAGCTGAAATCTGGGATAATAAACCATCTGTTTGCAGATAAAATGTTTTGGCTAAATTGTTGCCAATTCTAGTACCTGCTTCTTGTGCTTTGTTTATTTGTAGTTGGGCTTGAAGCTTTTTAGCAGATAGCTCTAGTTCATTTTTTAGTTGGGCTTCTCTTTTTTTACCAGCTTCCTGCTCTTCTTCGCTTAATTTCTTTACTTCTTTTTGAAATTGTTGTAAGGCCCTCACTCTTACTGCAAGGTCTTCTTCTGCCTTTCTTATGGCAAGCCTAGCTTGTGATTCTTTATCGCCAGATAATCTTGCTATGTCTTCTTCTATTTTTATTTCTTCACGCTTGGCTTCAACATAGGCCTGTTGCTGCTCTGCAAGTTTTTCTGAAAGTTCTGCTACTGTGGTTATGTCGGAAAGGTTGGTTTTAAAGTCAGATCCGGGTGCAGCAGTTTTAGAGACAATTGCTGCCGCTAACTTTTCAAGGTCAGCTTCTGACAACTTCAAGCCAGAGTTTTTCAGAATCTTCTTAATGTCATTAATGCTGGCCATTCAATAAATTTCCAAACCTACTTAAATGGCCACTTTAATCCTGTATCTTTTTCAAAACTCTTTATAGCTGTTTCTAGCTGATAACGACTCTTATAAGTTCTAGGATTATTTAAACCATACTGATTGAAAGATGTAACAAATTTTTTCTCTGCTGCCAAAGCTTTTAAAAATCTGTCGACTTGTTTGGAGGTTCCACGAATGTTGATAGGGAAATAAGTTCCTGTGAGTAAAACATTTAACAATCTTTCAATTTTTGCGGCAACGCCTAGCATAAAGCTTTCGTTTAGCTGCGAGAGATCTATAGTTATTTGTTTTTCTTCTGACAATTTAAGCCTCCAGAAAATAGACTGATTCTAAATAATTAGTTAGCATGAAACAATATATTACATCATTTTTATCTTGAGGCTTTTTGGGCTTTTTCTATTTGTTTTTTCTCGTTTTCAAACTGTTTAGAAAGCCTTCTCAGAAACCATCGTCTGATTTTTATTGGTAGGTTATAGGCTTCTATAAAGCTCCATCCTCCGTGATATTTTAAAAGAAAGAATTCTTCATACACGGATTCAATATATTCATTGGTCAGGCCAAAAAAATTGGGCCGTGAAGGGCACCTCCGTTTCCGTTAACTCGCCACATTCTGGGCACTCCACGGCTTCGGAGAATTCTACATTTGGAACAACATTTTGGTATGCAGCTCTTAGATATCTTGAATCTAATGCTGGCATGTTATCAATAAACTCTGATATCTGGCTTCTGTCAACAATATTATTGGCAGAGACAATCATAACTCTAAACATATCTGTCAGACCACTCTCTGCTAATCTCTGCTTTGACTTCATTTCTGAACTCTTGGCTAAGACGTCTTCATCTGTACCAGTAAGAGGTCTAAGCTCTACTGTTATACCAGACTTTGGTAGCTTTACAAAGAAAGTACCATTTTCGCTAAACTCAAATTCCGACTTTTCCTCGTCAAGAAATTTATAGCCATCTTTATAATTTTCTAAGTTAAAATTATGATCGTGATTAAATCCACACGAACCACAATTTACATTTGCAGGATAATCAGCACCATATCCCGTTACCCTTATTGCAAAAAGTATCGCGTTTCTATCGCCAACCAAGAGACTTTTTGGGTCAATGTTTTTATCTATAATTACACTTTCTAAAAGCCTATCAATGGCCAACCCCTTTCTCAATAAAGACTGAGAGGTTAGAATGTCCTCTTCTTTAGCTGTCATGTATTTTATTTCAAGCGTCTCTTTGTTGTGAAGCGGGTGACCACTAGAATATAGAGCGCCCCTGGAGGGCAACTCTACAAACTCAGTGGGTGCTGAAAAATTTAATAGGCTGTTTTGATTGCCAGCGTTCGACGCTGCAATTTGCGGAGCAGGAGAGTCAACTCCCGTCTTCCTTCTTGATGAATTTCTATCTGTCAATTTAACCTCTCTTTTAACTAATTATAACAAAAAATATATCAATTTAAAATTAAATATCAATTATCTTGGTACAGCACGACCAGGAAGTCTATAGCCACCGATACGTGATCTAGCCCCACCAGTTTGACCCAGCACTGCCCAATCGTAACGGATGGTAATTTCCAAGTTAATCAAATCATCACTCTCATAATCCAGTTCATCATAGTTAACTGACTTGATCCATGGATTATATAGTTGCCACTCTTCAATTGGCTTTCCTAGAGCATCAATTTGTTGCAAATACATCTTGCCACCCATAGCGCTTACAGCCATTGACTTATCAATAGTTATAAGGCTACCATCTTGGGCTTCAACATTTTGCCTTTTGATTCCCAGATTGTTGGTTTTTGCAGTCAAAAAGTTGCTTGGAGGAACATAACCTGATTTGATTATCATATCTTCCATCATGGCCGATGCATCAGGATTAACAGGATCTGCAAGAGTCAATGATATCTCATCCCACTCTACTCTACCGGGATAATAAAACTTATAATTTAAAAAAGTGTGTTCCGCTTCGCTAATATTAACAGTTGGTTTTGAAACTTTCTTTACAATCCATTGCGGAACTCCTGCAAAGTTCAAAACCCATCTAAACTTTCTTTTTGGCTCTAGATTTGCGTCTGACCAAAAACCGTCTGTGCCTGGCATCTAAGTGACCCTCCTGTAAAAATACTTTTTCAATACTAACTAGTGCTTTCTTTTGAAAAAAAATCTTTTAATCGTCAAAAGAAGCGCCACTATTTGTTATAACAAAATCAATTGCAATAAACTCAATTGCACGAGCAGGCTTTAACAAGATTTTCGCATACATAATGTTTCTATCTACTAATTCTGGAGTCGTTGTGGTTTCATCCAAAATAACTCTAAAATCTGTCAAACCCAGTCTCGCTTTTACGCCTTCCAAGAAAGGCTCAACTTGACCTCTAAATCTATTCCAGGTAGACTGGACATTGTTGTCAAATATGAGCGTGGAAGCAATGATTGATATTTCCTTCTTGAGGAATACCATCAACCTTCTAACATTAATTCTATCTAGAGCAGATGGCGTTGATTGAAGCGTCTTTTGTCCAAAGATCACTATACCCTCTGCTGGGAATTGTGCGATAGGATTAATGTTTACTTCGTATAAATCATCTCTGTCTTTACTGGAAAGTCTTTGAGACACACCAAGAACTGGTATACCTGCTGAACCTTCAGTTAATCCACCTCTTGTGAAGCCAGCTGGAGCAAACCAGAGTTCAGACCTTGCCTGAGTTGATGCGAAAGCGCCTAGTGCTACAACCGAAGGTGGCACCCAAAGCTGCTTATCGTTTATTTCATCAATGACCTTTACCCATGGAAAATACGCACATGCATAGCTTGTATTAAGATTACGATTACGTATTGCATCAACTGCCAAACTAACAGAGTTGTTTGAAACCCTATCCTTGAAGGAGTCGCTAGTTTCTGTTGTTGGTGCATATCCACCCTTTTCAGGGTCTATAATCGCTATAGCATCAGCTCTCTCTTCACAAACATTAATCATATGGTTTGTGATTATAGGAGCGCGGATACCAGGTGCAGTCAAAACATTCATTTCTACTGCTTCTGGATCTTGTACGGAGTCAATCGCTCGCTTTACAGAGTGCGCCTCTGCAGAAGCTTTAAACGAAACACCAGCTGCGCCAAGTATGTGATCACCGAATGGCTCTCTTTCCTTGACATTCAGACCATCAAAACCACCATACAATGGTGAGGTGAAGCCTGTGAAGCCTGCCTTTATAAGGTCCGTGTAGCTACCGCGCTTTGCAGTATACGATGAACTTTGCTGTCTAGAACCAGAGTGATAAAACATTGACCCTAGAGATGTTGGCGTGGTAGCAGCGGAATTGGTTTCGCTCCCGTCACACAAATCATCAAGAGTAAAAATAAACTGTGGCTCCAGACCAGTTGCTGGTGCGTCATACACATTTGCACTCAAGCCCTTCATCCCAGCCACAAGATCTATGTAAGAATTTTCAAATCTTGTGCTGCCTGGAGTTCTGTATGTCGACACTCCAAAGAAGGCTTTCTTTTGATTTTGCAATCCTTCGTCAGAACTTGAAATTCTCAATGGTAGACTAGGGAAAGTTATAACACCAACATCTGTTGCGCTCGATCCTGTATGAACCAGAACGCCAAGCGCAGCCATCTTATCACTAGAGCCAGATGTAGCGCTTGCAAACATACTGTTGACTCGGAACGGAACATCAGAATAATCGTCTTGATGTATCTGCAACGCTGATGGTATGTTAGCCTCTACCACGTTGTTACCAGACAAGACTCGGAACACCACGGCTCGGGCGCTCAAGGCGTTCGGTGTCAAGGTAGACAAAGATCCAGAATAAGTGCTAGAGTTTCTAGCGGCGACATTATCGCCAACCTTACCAGAGTAGGCATTGAGTCTAAGAGACTTATATCTAGGTGGACCCCAGAAGCCCCATGGTAAAAAGGCTGGATCTGTCAAACCTGCATCAACATCCTCGTCCATTATAACTCTTATAAAAGAAGATTGGTTGGTGTATTGGTTGTAAACCCTGTATCTATTTTCCTGGGAGTCCCATTCTTGATATTGATCACCAATTTTACGAGCAATAAAATTCTTAGAACTAGGATTTAGATCGCAATTTGAAAATCTTTCAAGTACGACTGGAGAAGCATCACTATCAGTAACTCTTCTCACTAGAACGCTGAATGAGCCATAAGGGCTGACTTCAGTTGGTGCTCTGTGGTCGCTGATGGAGATCTTTAGATTCTTTGCAGACCAATCTCCGTCGTGAAGTGATTCAAATCTAAAAAGTTTTTGTTGCGTATCCGCTTTAAACGATGCAACATCAGTGGTCAAGTCTTGTGAGATAAACCATCCTGATCTAGAAGGTTGATTGTCTTTTTCATTATTACCCCAATCTAAAGTGTCACTGTCAGATGCTAGTGCTGCAATAACACCGAAAACAGATGCGTCTGGTGTTCCACTTCCTTGTCCCAAGGTTGTGTCAGCGTGCAAATCTTTAACACTTCTATCAAAAGTCTCTCCTAACCAATAGCCAGAAGTTTTCTTAAGAGTAGCGGCGGTACCTAAAAGCGTAGGATTAGTATTAAAAACCTTTCTTATATACCTATCGCTGTTTCTATTAAAGTTAAAGGTAACTTTCTTTGGGTTGGCGCTGACCTGATCATATAGTAGTGCCGAGAATTCGTAATCATTGGATCCCTTTCTCATTCTCAATGCGATACCATTACCAGCGGTCTCACCTCGGCCAACAGGAGATGCTGCATTGTGGAGAATATCCGCGTTTATAGTTACATTTGGCAACAAGGTACCTGAAAGAGCTATACCGCCTTGGTCAAAGTACCAAACAGCTGCGAGAGAACCAGTTAAAGTACCGTGGGCCGCCGGCATTCTCACTTCGCCTGCAGAAACTTTTGTTGGGGTTCCGCCAAATTTAGCGTGCTGGAAAAATCTTTGACCAGAGCCAGAACTAAATAAGAATAAGCCGTACACGCCGCCATTATCGGCTGGAGTCGTATCGTCAGCGTGTGCACCCATTTTCCATCCAGCTGCACCGTTGGAAGTTGCTTCCTCGTGTGCAACACCAAGAGTTCTTACAACAGTTATTGGACTTGCATTTCGCAAGTAAGCCTGGGCAGCGTATGCCGCATAAGTTGGTGCAACGGTATTACCATTCCTCCAAACATCATCACCAGTCCCTCCGGGGGTTGGTTCACCAAAAACATCTACGAATTCACTAAATGATGAAACCTGCACTGGTCTTAGACCAGGGCCTTTATTTAGTCGACCCACAATAACTGGGCCAACATCTGCTCTCTCTCTGGGGAGCTGGGAATTATCAATCTCATTAATAAAAATACCAGGTGAGACAAACTTAAATCTTCTAGCTGACATATTAAACTTCTCCTTAAATAAACCCAATGACACGAGCTTAAAATAGTTCTTTCTTAAATAAATAGTATATAGAAAGCGAAAAAGAATCTTAAATAAAGGGAAGAAAAAAGGGAACTGGTTTTTCCAGTTCCCTTTGGACCACTAAGCTCAATAAATACTAGTCAGTTGAGCCAGAAAGGTAGGTGATGGTCAAGATATCATCTGAATCCAAAGCAAGCGATGTATTCAATTGAATCTTGTGAGCGTTACTGGCAGTATGAAGCAAGTAATCTGCTCCACCAGTTCCGCCGCCACCATTTTCTAGTGTTCCTGCGCCTGCGTAGCCGTGCAATAATATACCATTTAGGAATACATTGACACTACCAGACTGTGGTTGTGCACTCAAGGATGCCGTTAGGAATGGAGTTGGGACTGCATCAGTCGCATACATTCCTCTAGTTGGGAGTGAACCACTTATGTTTGCACCGTCTGCGCGTACAAAGACACGCTTAACAACACCAACACTTAGAAGGCCTGCCGCAGTTATCTTAAGGCCACCATTTGCATCACTGTAGTTTTGAACAATATCTTTGTTCAATTTTGCTTTGGTGACAGAGTCAGCTAGCAAGTGAGCAGTGTTGATTGATCCGGTGCCAATATTATCAATGGTAACAATTCCAGTCCCATGCAGTGCATCAATGTGACCTGCATCAACATGAACTTCAGACCATTGAAGGGTCGAGGTACCAAGTTTTCTTGCACTGTCCGAAGATGGTACAAGATCACTATCAAAGCGACCCGTTGCAGTGATTGTATCGCTGGTTGCGTTACCGAGATCAACGTCTCCGTTAGCCGTCAACGTACTAGCAACAGTCAAGGTGTTACCTGCGATTGCAGAACCAGTCAATTGACCAGCTGAGCCGTAGATAACCGCTGTGCTACCAACCACCGTGTTTGCAACAGCTCCATCAGTTAAGTTGATTTCTGCTGCAGTCGCACTGATTGCAGTTCCTGCCAAGTCAATAGCGTCAACATAAGCAGTGCCGTCTACATAAAGATCTTTCCACTCAAAAGCATCTGAGCCAAGATCATATGCATTGTTCTTACCAGGAAGAACTGCGGAAGCACTGATTGTCATGACTGGTTTACCGCCAGCTGTAAAGACCATTGCATCATCCACTTCAGAATGAATAAATGTGTCTAGGTCAGCATCAAGTAAAATTCTACCTTGTCCGCTAAGGTCGACCGAATCAACATAGATTGCGCGGAACGCACGATCTGCAGAACCAAGATCGTAACTACTGTCAACCTTTGCATCTATTGTGCTAGCAACACGGCCAGTGAAAGTAATATCATCACCGGTTGCATCACCCAAGGTCACAGGACCATTAAGGGCAACCGTGCTAGCAACCGTTAGTGTATTAGCAGTAAGGGCAGAAGCTGTCAGTTGACCAGTTGTGCCGTAAACCGCTGCTTTACCACCGACAACGTTGTTTGCAACAGCGCCATCAGTTAAGTTAAGCTCTGCAGCAGTAGCGCTAATTGCAGTTCCGTTAAAATCAATAGCGTCTAGGTATGCAGTACCATCAATATAAAGATCCTTGAACTGTGCACCAGAGGTACCAAGATCAACGTCATTATTAGTTTCTGGTCGGAGTACACCATCTTGCAACCTAATTTCAGTGGTACCACTTATATTTAAGTCCAAAGCTTGATTTGCGTGATCCCAAAGCATTTCTGCAAGACCAAAAGTTGCTGCACTACCACCAATCTTTAGACCACCACCACTAGCATTTGCAGAAGAGGCAGTAAGAGCAGAAACAATCAACTTATCAGCAACTTCCAAAGTAGTGTTAGTTCTGACAGTAGAATTAATTACCTGCACGTCTAAGTGATCAGCTGTCAATGTGTGAAAAGTACCAGCAGAACCAGAAATTGTTCCTGCAGCGGTAACACCGCCTTGCGTACCAACGTGACTATTGAAAGAACCTGATTTTGCAAACACAGTATCCCAAGAAAGTGCGTCTGAACCAAGATCTCTAGCCTCGTGGGTGCTAGGTACAAGATCACTATCAAAGCGACCAGTTGCGGTAATAGTGTCACTGGTTGCGTTACCAAGATCCACATCACCATTAGCTGTTAGGGTACTAGCAACTGTTAGTGTATTACCAGCAATTGCAGAACCAGTTAGTTGACCAGTAGTACCGTATACAACGGCTTTACCACCGACAACATCATTAGCGACTGCACCGTCAGTTAAGTTAATTTCTGCTGCGGTAGCAGAAATTGCTGTACCAGCTAAATCAATTGCGTCCACATACGCGGTACCATCAATATAAGCATCTTTAAATTCAAAAGAATCTGACCCTAGGTCATATGCATTGTTTTTACCTGGTAAAATAGCAGATGCACTGATTGTCATGACTGGTTTACCACCGGCCATAAATACCATTGCATCATCAACTTCTGAGTGGATAAGTGTGTCACCATCAGTATCCAAAATAAGTCTTTGACCCGCAAAGTTCGAACCTGACATAAATGCTTCCAAGTGCTCTAGGGATACTGCTTTCATAGCATCTGCACTCTTGTCATAGACTGCAATAAGATCAGCAGTTTCTAAAGAACCTGAAGCTTTTTGTGCCGAGGTTGCTGTACCAAAATTAAGGTGACCTATTTCTATAGAACCAGAACCAATATTTTGTGTTTGGATACCGCCTACAGCAATAAGTCTTCTGTCTATTCTTGTTCTTGCCACGATTGTTCCTCCGCCGCCTCCGCCGCCGCCGCCAGCATTACTCATACCGGTAACAGAAAACAAGGAGCCTTTGTTTGTTGTTGTTATTGTTACATTACCACTATCACCATCATTATCATTCGTTAAATTAACTGTACTACCATCACGTGTTGCAGTGATTTCAAGGTATGATCCATTGATCATATCCTTGATGGCCTCTGCTATATTTGCTGTACTAAGTGACGCATCCGATCCGGATCCAGCGATTGTGCCCTGACGGAACCAAATTTTACTATCTTTGTTTTCGCCCCAGAACTGATCGTCAGTTGGAGACAAACTGTGTCTATTGATAGTATAAACGTTAGTAGTCGCGAATTCGCTATAGCCCCAACTCATGCACTTCCTTTTAGCTGCAGTATTAAAGTTTGTGTTTGCATCTTTAAACTCCATATAGCATGCATTGCCGGCAAACCCAGCAGTGTCGTATTCCATGACAATACCATGTACTTCACTCGCCGTGTAGGTATCATTAGCAACAGAACTCAAAGTCATCAAAGTTCCGTCACTCTTTACACCCCTGGCGGTAATGTCTATTAAACTATTGTCATTTGCATGCTTAATCGCAGCAAGGAATGGCATATGTGCCTTCCAGCCGTTTGTACCCGTTGTAACAATCCGAATGAAATATTCGGAAGTCGAGTCTTTTCTGTAAAGCCAAAATCTTGGACTTCCAGATGAGCCGTATTTTGCAAGCAGCGTATAATTTGAATTACTTAGCGATGTTGCATCTGCATTACCGCCGCCGATTTTCATTTCGTTACCACCAGCATCACGAAGCACAAAGTGAGCGCGTGTTCCAATCGCAGTTATAGCACTACCAGATGCAGCGCTGACACCTTGAAAAGCGTCATCAAATGTAGCTTCATCGGTAATCCAAAAAGCCAAGAGTGCTTTTTTAGCTCCATCTGCTTCATCAAACGTTGGTACTACCAATCGAGTTTTCTGTGAATCCTCAAAAGGCAAATCACTTGCACTGCTATAACCGTCTGCATCACCGCCACCGGTAAGCTTTAGTCCACGAGCATCGTTGTCTATTACAAAAGTTAAACTATTAGTTCCGTCACCTAACACAAACCGAGGGAAATCAGCTGAGTCAAAATTTGACCCTGTCTGAGAGATGACCACTGTACCTGTTGCTGCTGCCATATAATTCACCTCCTGTTTTGTTTACAGGTTTTTTTTTAATCACAAATAAACTTTAGTTGTATTTAAACTGACTGTATGAATTAACGGCAACTCAAAACTGAAGGGGGGATTAACTGAACTTATTAAGAGAATAATATCTTTTTAAGATTTCGCACATTATTATCAAATTTACAGTATTCAGAGTTTAAGAATTCAAACGTTAATTGTTCGCATTGGCCTTGAGAATTGTCAAATTCAAAATGAAATCTGCCGGTTTCTGCCCTTTTGCAAACTAGCAGCTTACACTGCTTTAATTGTAGGTATGCTGCAACTCCAATGTCCGAAGTCGTATAAATTTTTGGTTCTTCATCTGACATATTTTATGTTTCCTATTCTATTAATGCCACTGTTTTAATAATTAGTTCACTGCTTCTTAAAAGCTGGCAAATCGTTAACGTTTTCTGGAATTACCATTGTGTAAGACGCTTGCTCATCACAACCCAATTCTTTCATTAAATCTTTTGTTTCTTTGTTTAAAGAAATTTGCTTTTCTTCTATTTCTTTGATTAATGCATCCTTTGTATCTCTATACTTAATTTCCATCATGCCGAGGCTGGCGATCTTATCGTTAATACCTTGCTGCTTATCTCTGAGTGTGTCAAAAGTTGCCCAATCAAACTCTACGTAAGAATCATCAAATGGTTCAGGCTCCGGTTCTGGTTCCGGTTCTGGTTCAATGTCTTCCAAGTCTAGATCGTCTAGTTCTTCTATCTCATCTAGGTTTATATCTTCGTCAGGTGCTCCGATTAAAACATCTAGAGCCTTTGAAGCTTTTCCTCTTAAATCTGGTGTTGTTAGTTTCACTTCTTCTAATAGATTTATCAATTTATCAAGCGCTGACATGCCTTATTGCTCCTTTTATTCATGAAAGACCGTAAAATTTACCGTCCTTGTGATCTAATTCATCTTCCAACATTATTCTTTCCTTTGACAATCTAACTTGCACTTGGTTTTCTCTAATAGAATAAGTTGGCTGCTTTTGATTTTTACCTTGGCCTATTAGGTATCCCAAAACCTCAATTTGATATTTTGTTTCGAAACGTCTCTCTTCGTTTGTATACGAATTTAGATTGTTATTATAGGAATACGATTCTCCAACAAAACCTTCAAATGTATGACCCTCATTCGCTAAAAGTATATAGTTTACGCCGCCTGGATTTGTTACAAAAGCTTGCAACATATCGTTCATTTGTTGCTGATATTCTGTCCTTATAGTAACCTCATAAGAAACCGTTACATATACCGGTAAAGGCATAGATATAGTCTTATAAACAACCTTTGAAGTTTCTGGTTTGGTTGCATATTTAATTTTTGGTTTTGCATCACCATAAACTCTTCTAGAGTCTGCATTTGCAAACTGTGAAGTCTTGACTTGGTTAATAATTTTTGCCACAGGTAGAGATCCACCACGTTCATCGTGCTTTGGCATAACATCAGCCCAAACAATAGCCTTTTTAGAAGGTGACTTCTCAACACCCGTTCTTTCAATTGTGATAAGGGGCAATATTAGTGTGCCCTCTTTATCTCTAACGCCTTGATCTTTCTTTGTTTGAAAGGCCCTTTCGGCTGAAGCCCATATAACTGGTACTTTTTTAAATCCTGTAGAAGAGTCGACATGCAAGTCCATCTCTTTATCAATATACTTTAATAAAGAACCATCAATGGTTTCTAGAGACGATGGCTCAAAAGGTATTTCTTGTCCATTTTTGTCTTCTCTGAGTAGTTCTTTTCTTTTTCTTTCTAGAAAGCTATCATTGTTATTTTCCATCAAATAGTCCCTCTCTTGCCTTTACGCATTCTGCTACAATTTCAAACTTATGGTTTATTTGTCCAAAAGTTTGTCTAGGCTCGTTTAGAGTTAGTATCTCGTAGAACTCATCACCGTACAATACAAAGTCACCTTCACGAACAAAAAGATTTTGGTCCTCTGTTAATCTTCTTTTATGGAAATTAACCGTTATTTTGGATCTTCTATCAACTCCAAGATTTGTGGTTTCAGTTTCATAGCCCTGCCACTCGACTAAAACCTTTACTGTGATAGGATCCATGAACGTTTTCTGAATTGCTTCACCATAAAGTGAATGGAAGTCCGTATGCTCCAAGCTAACAGGGTAATAGGCTATGATTTGACCTACAACTCTTTCAATGATTTCATCATTTACCTGCTTAACAAGGTCACGCTCTTTCTTACCTACAAAAAGAGGTGGTGGTGGAGCAACTGGTTGGTTCCATTTATTTTCTGACATATATTACTACCCCACAAATACCGTTAGCGGTACATTTTCTTGTATTTTAGCTGTTGCCTCTAACATTTCTGAATCTGCTTGGGTTAACTTATTATACGTCATCTCAGCGAGTGTGGTTTTAAGCTCTTCTCTTAGTGCATTTTGCTCTTCTTTAGCTTCCGATACCAGTGCTGGACCGTTAAGTGTTATTGACTCACCAGGAATTGGTATTGTTGATATTTTAGACCTAACTTGGCCCAGAGTCTCTTTACATAGAGACAGAGCAAAGCGACGAATCCACTGCTTGCCTATAGAGTTTATGCTTTTATACGGCAAATTAGCAAATGGAAGGGTGTTCATGTTATTTATACCGTCGCCCTCTGGCCCTGCAACTTCTTCATCAAATGGATCCTGTGGAATTGAAAATTTAACCCACATTCTTTTTGGTCCACCAGAGTAAGGTATTGGAAATAGCCTTAATTTGTTATTTTTAAGTTCATATGAAAAATGAGACATTCTAGTATAAATTGAGTCCTCAAAAGCCTTTGCTTGAAGCTTGTTTTGCCAAGATGGAATCACTTCCATGTTTGATTGATCTGAAAACTGTCCGTAATTATGTAAATTTCCTACAACATTCAGTCCACCATAATATCCAAAAAATCTCCACATAGCTTGTGGTGTTTTGTAAAACACTTGTTTAACTAGAATCTTTTTATTTCCAACTTTGTTGTGAAAATCACCCACATCTCCAGATGCATATTCAGCAAAAGATGAAGACGCCTGTATAATAGCTTGCAAATCATAATCTTGCTGGCCTACCACAACATCTACGGAAGCAGAATATTCGACATTACCACGACCAATCCCGATTTCTGCACCTGCAGCATCGGCAACACGTCTGGCATACCCAAAATCAAATATTGGATATTTAAGTGCAGCGTGCTTTCCTGCCAAAGATGAAGAAAGAGTTGTTTCTCCTGTAGATTTTAATTGACCTAAATGGTCAAAGGTTCCTGTTGTGTGACCAAGATAAGATGAAAGTGAGTTGTTTGCTTGATGAACATTAACAATATAGCTATATTCTAAAACAGCCTCTTCATATGCTGTGTAAACATTGGCCTCTGTTAGTTCAATATCTAGTACATCACCGCCAAGCTTTCTGAAAACATAAGTAACTTGGCCTATTGCACCAGAAAGAAAATTAGAATCAAATAAGTCATTGTTTGGATCTGAATAAACTTTATAGGGTACAGACTTGTTAACATTCCCTTCACTGCCAGTGACGGGAAGTACAGATCTACTTGTTTGACTCTGAGGTGTAAGAGTTGGTAAAGCCATTAATTAGTCCTCCAGACGCAATTCTATAATGTAATTAGTATGGTCTGGAGCAAATCACTATGACTTAAAAATTCTTTAACTCTTAGTTGCTGTTTTGGTGGTTGTTTTGCGAGTTCTTGTTGTAGGTTTTTTTGTTGTGCTACGTTTTTTAGTAGTCCTCTTTCTTGTTGTCTTTGGTTTTGGTTTTTCCTCTACCTTTGGGGGTTCTACTACAGGTTCTTCAATCTGATGAAGCTTATCTTGTTCCTCTATCTCTTTAATAATACTTTCAACAGTTGGAGCATTGTCGACAACAGTTTCTTTAGTTTCTTCTACTTTATCAAAACCTAATGTTTTTCTTTGCAAAGCATACTTTTTTGCATACTTTTTCATTATCATTCTTTTTTTGCGCTTACCCATCTTTAACTCCTTCTTTAAACTAAAAAATACCCCCCTTGCGGGGGGCTCTGTGAATATTTTACTATTCTTTCTTGTCAGCTTCCTTTTTGGGAGCCTCTTCTTTCTTACCGACTACCTTTTTAACCATCTCTTTAAGAGCTGCTTTTGGCGTGGCTTTCTTAGGTGCAGGCTTATCAGGCACTTCTTCGTATATTTTTTTATACACTTTTACTCTACCTGAAGAATGCTCTGCGATTAGTATTTTTTTAACTAACTTTTTCATAATTACCGTTCCTGACAAACACGTACATAGTCGCAGAATAAATCGTCACCGCCACCCGCATCACGAGTAGAAGCACTAATTGTTGGGAACAGTACGGTACCGTCATTTGGAAGTCCAGACGTGATGGTAGCCGTCAAAACACCATTAACGTATGCTTCAACTTGAGTTCCATCAAAATGTAGACTCAAAACAACATAAGAGTTTCCAAGATCTGTAGATAGAGACGTTGTAGCCTCTGTATCACCTGAAGCTCCAAGAACTACGATATCTTGTGATGCCGCGCCTTCAACAATATAGAAGCCAAGTGCATCTTCCCAGTTTTCTCCACCAGCATCGGTTTCAATTGCACCAGCTGCTGAAGCTAATCCTACAAATATAGATAGATCGGTTATGTCATTAGCTTTAATCCTGGTTTCAAACCAAAGCTTTCTAGCATTTGCTGCATCAAGAGTAAAAGATGCGTTAGCTGCTGTCAAGGTTGTGGTGTCGTTGTCAGTATCACCAGTATGGATCTTAACTACACCACCAGTTTCACTGCTGACTAACGTGATAGTATCGTTCGTACCGCCAACGTCGGCCAACCAGATTTGACCACCATGAGTGCTTGCCATATCACCATCTACAGTGACTCCGGTACCAGCGCTAAGCGCTGTAAAATCATCGTGAAGACCGTAATACTTTGAAGGCTGTATTTCAAAAGCAGGGATCTCAAGACCTCTAAGTCCAGATCTAGAACCTGTTGAGTCTGGCTTTGTAGCATTAAGATTTTTTAAAGTCGCCTCCAGCCTTTTGCGACCGATTCTTCTATTACCCATAATTTATTTCCTCCTTATTATGTGGTTAACGTTAACACTTATCATCCACGAAATATAGTCAGCCACCTCAACTATATCTCTTCAAGGGCCAGTGGCGTTACGACCCAGGAGGATATCAAAGTTATAGTAATTAGATTTTAGAAAAAAGAAAAGCCCCACCAAATTAATGATGGGGCTAAATCTTTTGTTTGCTATCGGATGTTAGCTATTAGCTAGCACCTTCCTCACCTAGGAGGCCACGGACGATAACAAGGCCGTACATATCAGGGCGCACCATCTGCTTTGCGTAACGGGTCATAACACCCTTACGTGGCACGAAGTCTTCCGTGCCGAAGATGGTAGGAGTTACCTGGAGTGGCACATATGGAGCGTAGACATAACCGCTTTCTAGGAAAGAGTTACCCTTACGTCCGACAAGAAGCACATTACGTGGGAAGTATGGATCAACCATAACATCAAACTTCTTGCTCAAGCTACCAACTCTCACAGCACCGATATCACCGCGATCTGCATCAGCAGTTACGCTAGCGCGGAAGCCGCTCGTAAACTCAAGGATATTAGCAACTTCTGGAGAGCAAACAACAAAGTTTGCACCGCCGCGAAGCGTCTTTCTGTGGATCTGAGCACTAACATCGTTAATGGTCTCAATAAGAGTCTCATACCACTCACTAACAGTACCAGTAAAATCAGGTGCTGCTGAAGAAGCGCCAAGCTCTTTACCTTTGCTATCAACGAAAAGGCCAGGTGCGCGGCTCCAGTAACGAGTACCAGCTGTAGCACCATTGATCAAGTCTTGTAAGATTTCCTGATCAATTTCAAGAGCAATTTGCTCAGAAAGAATACCAGTCAATTCGACCTCTGCATCCAAGTTGTGATAAGCATTGAGGTCCTGAGCAAGCTCTGGAGTCCACTTTGCCTTCAACTTCTTAGTGGATGCTGCAACAGAAATACTATCAACCTTGATGTTGATTTCTGGTATTCTGGTTGGGTTGAGGACGCCAGGTCCTCCGCCATCGCCAGCACCAGCGCCTTCTGCATTAAGATCGCGACCAACAACAATACCCAAGTCGTCAGGAGCAATACCGCCCTTAGCAAATTGGTCCTTTTCAGGATAAATTAGTTGCTGCAACGTTGCACCGATATCACCATCAAACGTGCTCGTTGCCTGAACAATAATCATCATGTGATGAAGATCAGAATCAGTAACCAAGTCACCAGAAGTGTTAGGATAACCCATTTGAGTCAACCTTCTAACAATCTGTGCACCAGTACCAGTAGTGCCGGCTCCAGTAAAAGCTGCCTGGGTGCCGAGTGTGCCGTCATCACCAACGTGACATGCTGTTAGATTTTGGCGGTCGATCCTATCAGATACCGCTTGCGTCAAGCGAATAACAAAAGCGCCGACAAAGTCATCTGGACGTGCCAAGATATCTGGATCAAATTGAATTTGCTTTTTCTGTGCTTCTGTTAGATTCTTAACCTGAACGCCTGCAGCACCAAGAGGAGCGTCAGCAGTTGTAAAAGAATCTACATCGTGCAATCTAGCAGCGCCAGCAGCGGTGCCTGGGTTATTACCTGCAGCGTCAGCTAGAGCAACTGATCCGGTTGGCGAACTGTAGCCAGTGCCTAGGTTGTAAAAACCACCTGCGCGTGCAGCTGACTGAACAGCGTTATCTGCGGTAGGTGCTGGATTAAGATCAACACCACCAGTCAATTGACGACCAACAACATTACCACCGTATACAGAGTTGTCCTTGACACCGTGGCCACGAGACTCATCATGAACAAAATCCATGAAAAAGATAAGACCACTTGGAAGGCTCATCGGTTGAACGCTAACAAGATCATTTGCAATCAATCCACCGAATACACGGCGAACGATTGGGAATGCAACTGATGCGAAACCTTCGACATCACCTGCAGACATTGTGGAAGCTTCACGAAGAAGTTCCTTTGCTTGGTTCTCCAAGAGAACCGCCATACCATTCTTGGCATGCTCGTCTTTAAGGCCTTCCAAAAGACCGGTTGCTTCCCACTTTTCAAGTAGTGCAGCACCTTCCTTGGAAAGGTCGCGACGAACAATACCTTCTGTTAAAGTTTTTAAAACAGACATTTTATATTATTCCTCCTTAATTATTTTTTTATTCCTGCTAAAAGCTTCATACGCTCAGAAAATATATCAGTTTTTTGCTTTTTATGTTTTCTTTGCGAGCTTAATATCATCGAAGAATTATTATTAACGGCTTCGCTTAATGATTCTGGTAGCTTTCTTTGTTTGGTGCTACCCACTGAGCCTTGAAGTGTTTCATAAATAACCTTCGCTTCTTTTGGTGTTTCAGCTTTTGAAATCGCTTCGACAATTTGTCTTTTTTGTCGCTCATTCAAGGAGGGATTTTCAAGAGTCTGATTAATATATAACAACTTTGCGTTAGATACATTAACTATGTCAACTTTCTCTTTTAAAGAATGCACAGCATCTCTAAACTTACCGTTTTCTTCGGTAAGATCTTTATTTTTTGCTTGTGCTCTTTTAAGAGATTCTTGTAATTTTTTGACCTTATCTCTTAAGGCCTTCTTTTCTTCTGCCACTTCAGTGTCGGCTTCACGAGCTAATACCATATCCTCATATTCTTCCATGACAGATTCAGGTACGTTTAGCCAACCAGCTTTTTGTGGCTCAATATCAACTTTTAATCTTTCTAGTATAGCGTCGACAATATCGTCACTAATTTCGTAATCTTCATCAAGGGCTTCATCTTGTTTTAAAAATGCTGGCCTGTCATCATCAGTGCCTTTTTTGCCGTCTGGTCCTGGACCCATTGGCATCTTGCCATCTTTGCCTGAAGACTTGTCCTCTTTATCGTCATCTTTGTCGTTATCGTCGCCATCGGAATCTTTCTTTTTGTTTTTCTCAATGTGCGCACGAAGTCCAGGATTTAACTTGCTAAGATCTTCGCTAAGTTCTTCTTCGGACTCAGCTAGCGTGCTATCCATTTCTGGTGCTGCTTCAGTTGCGTCACCAAGATCTGCTGCTAATTCCTCATGTGATTCACCTGCTTCCAGGTCAATACCAAGTTCTTCTTCTTTTTGCTTGACTTGTTGGACTAGTTGTGGTAAATCAATTGATATAATCTGATCATCACTGGATATATCGTCGACGTCTGGTACGTCTTCTGCGGTTGCGGTAGGTATGCTGTCTAAAGAGGGGTCTGCCGGATCCCCTTCTGCATCCATTGCATCGCCCATTTGAAACTCATCTTCTTCCTCTTGCTCTAGAAGGGAATTGACAGCTTCTTTGATTTGATCTGAATATTTCTCGATGATCATATTTTCTGCATTTTTCATTGCAGATTCTTTAAGTGCTTTCGCATCAATTATTGCTTGTTCTAACATAGAAGACATTATAGACTACTCCTAAAATAAATCTATTCAAAAATAATTAGTCTACATATTTTTAAAAAGCGTGGAAAACTTTAAGCCTTTCCTCTGGTAGGTGCATGTCGTAAAGAAGGCTTTCCAGGAATGCCAAAAATAAAGGGCAATTGTATCTCTCTTTGTCCTTCTGTTACTGAATTGGCTTCATCTCTATTCTTATAGGGTTCTGCTGCAAAATCAGTTCTAGTTGTTTTTACTCTTCTTGGCATAATGATTCTCCTAAAATGTTGAACAGGCAGCATGCAGAAAGTCATCACCACTCAAAGCACTATCAATTTGAAAGTAAACTTTATCTACGCCTGCAATTTCAAAAACTCTATGAAACTGAGTATCGTTGATCGCACCAGTTGCTACTGCGTTTCCAGAAGAATCTTTTAGTGGTGCCCATCGTCCGGACGCATGCATGAATCCCCAAACAGTAACGGTCCTAGTGTCGCCAGATGGATCTGTATCCAAAGTTAAGTGCAGAAATCTTTGATTTTCTGTAAAATATGCACCGGTTATTGTACCGTCTGCCATGTTGGACGGTTCAGACGCAACAGCTGTCACTTGTGCCGTACTACTGGAACCATTTAAATTTTTTGGTCTGCGGGTTCTACCCCAACTGCTATGCGTATGAAATCCTGAACTTGTGCTTTGCGCCATTTTTAAAACCTCTTAAAACTATATAGTTATTTATTGTTCTTTCTTG
>MDTB01023740.1_pt1 | contig 36034 bp, 30 predicted proteins | sample 811161 | NCBI WGS metagenome assembly MDTB01 (sample SAMN05326650, study PRJNA326480) | marine metagenome | isolation source: seawater | place: Mediterranean Sea | collected 2009 | reverse complement strand
ATTGAGGTTTCTGCAGGGCACGACTCTGGATTTTCGATATTTATTTCCGCCTCAGCATGATTGTGGTCGTCATGATCATCGCCATCTTCTGAGTGGTCACCATGGCCGGCCATAGTTTGCATGTCGCCGTCGTCTTCATGGTCGTCATGATCGTCTTCATGGTCGTCATGATCATCTTCATGGTCGTCATGATCATCGTGGCCCTCGGGCATCATACCGAGTATGGTCGCCTCGAATGGTCCCTCATTCATCAATTTGCAAAGATTTGACACAAGAACTGATTGGTAATCTAGAGTGTCTTCACCAGTGGGCATTGTGTGTGTCATGAATGATGGAGGTGCATCATCTCCGAGCCCTTCAAGAGTACGGTCTACCCAAGGCTCGAGGCCGAGGCCGTGGTAAAAGAAAACATCCGCCTCCTGCAGTCTAATCAGATCAGCCGCTGAAGGATCATAGTCGTGGACAGGAATGTTGTCTTGACTCATGTAATGCACGTCGACGTGGTCACCAACTACAGCCTTGACAAGCTCACCGACGTGGTAGGTAGAGACCATAACACTGCCAAAAGAAGTAATGGGATCCACAACATCAGTATCATCGGCATCATCTGCCCCGTCACCTAAGCATCCAGCCAGGCTGGATGTAATTATCAGCACGCTCAATAGTATAGACCTGTAAGTCACACTCATCATGGCCCTCCGGCTTGTAATACATATTTAATAAAATCTAATAATTAGGCTATTGAAAATTATTATTAGTACATACGCACCCGGCATTAATATGAGCAGAATCATTTCGTTTAGTGCAGACAAGGAGTTCGCAGAAGGTTTTGAGAGTTTGATCGGGAAATCGGGGTATAGTAACAGAAGCAGTTTCCTTCGGGATGCTACAACATTCTTCGCGGAAGTACAGCAAAAGGGAGAACTCCTCAATATGGATGGTGAGACAGTAGTTGAGGGGCATTTAATAGTCCACTATCAGGGAAAGAGCGACCAGAGGTTGATGGTTAGCAGGACGGATTCTATCGAGGTCGCAGCTTATCACCATAGCAGTAGACTTGGTCACTCTTGCCACTCATGCGTTGACGTGGTCCATGTCAAAGGAACTGCGCATCATGTCAGAACAGTCTACCAGCAGCTCCAGGATACATCCAATGTCGACAAAGTATCTTTCGTTAGTGCTCCGATGAAGGAAGAGGATTGCTGTTAGTCAGCCAATTAGATACAACCAATCTTCTCTATCCCATGACAATTGGCGAAGAGGACATGACTTCTTCACTACATCCTTCCTTGTACTGTTCGAAATTCTCTATGAACATACGAGCTAAGAGATCGGCCACATTGTCAAACTTCTTCTTATCATTCCAGGTCTGGCGGGGTTGGAGTATACTGTCTGGAACGCCCTCGCATGTTGTTGGGACAGAGAAGCCGAACCTATGATCCTTGACGAAAACAACGTCATCTAAATCTCCTCTAAGTGCAGCGTTAAGTAACGCCCTGGTCCACTTTATTTTGATTCTGCTACTATCTCCGTAACCTCCGGCTACCCATCCGGTATTGATGAGCCAGCACTTGGCATCATTCTCCCTAATCTTCTTGGATAATAGGTCTGCATATATCGAGGGGTGCCTCGGCATGAACGGCGCACCGAAACATGTCGAGAAGGTTGCCTGGGGCTCAGTAATGCCAATCTCTGTTCCGGCTACTTTGGCTGTATATCCTGAGATGAAGTGATACGCAGCCTGCTCTGGAGTGAGTCTGGAAAGAGGGGGGAGAACCCCAAAGGCGTCACAGGTAAGGAAGACTACGTTTTTCGGGTTACCTGCCATGGAATCGGGGGTCCTGTTCTCTATGGCCTCTATCGAGTATGACCCCCTGGTGTTTTGGGTGAGAGAATCATTAGTGAAATCAGGGGTTCCGTCAGCATTCAGGACAACGTTCTCCAGTATGGTACCCTTCATTCTGGTAGTTGCAAAAATCGCGGGCTCATCCTGCCTTGACAGGTTTATGAGCTTGGCATAGCAACCTCCTTCAAAGTTGAAAACTCCGTCTTCTGACCATCCGTGCTCATCATCACCGACCAATGCCCTATCAGGGTCAGCGGATAGCGTGGTCTTGCCAGTTCCTGAGAGTCCGAAGAATAAGGCAGAGTTGTGGCCATCAGTATTTGCTGAGCAGTGCATCGGAAGAAGACCTTTCTCAGGTAGGATGTGGTTCATTATGGTGAATATAGCCTTCTTTATCTCACCTGCGTACTGGGTCCCGCCGATGATTACTAGTCCCCTATCGAGGGCAAGAATTACGAAGACACCGGAATTAATCCCGTCCTCAATTGGATTCGCTTTCAAAGAGGGCGCATGGAGAATAGTGTATTCTGGAGCATGCATTTTGAGTTCATCTTCGGAAGCTCTCACAAACATGTTGTGCATGAAAGCCGCATGCCACGCGTTCTCAGTGACTAGCCTGACTGGCATCCTGTGTCTTGTGTCTGCTCCACAGAAGGCGTCTTTGACAAATAAATCGTCAGCCCTGTCTAGGTACTTCCTGGTCTTATCGAGAAGTCTCTCGAATTTACCGGCAGATATTGGCCTGTTGACGTCTCCCCACCATACCTCGTCTGCTAGACCGGATTCCTCGACAATGAAACGATCGTTGGGTGACCTACCGGTCCTGTCCCCGGTTGTTGTGAGGAGTACTCCATGTGAAGTGAGCTTGGCCTCTTTCCTTGAAACGGCTAGTTCATGCAACTTCTGCCAGCCGAGGTTCCAATGCACCTTGCCGCTTGGGTTTAGTCCATGGTCTGCTAATGTAGTTGGTGAAGCATTGCTGGAGTCCGATGTAGCTCGGTCCTCCATGGACTCCGACTGGGACTTCTGGCTTCAAGGGTTGCGGAGGTAGTGGCATGAATGGTAACTCGGTAGAATACTCCCATATCGGGGATGCGATTATCGCTCACATGCTCTACGCGGGTCGATGGTGGATGGGACCTCGGACGATGATATCATCCGTGAGAGAGTCTTTAGAATCAGTGATAAGTTAGATCTGGGAGACCTAGTTGATGATTCTAAGTTCATCGAAGTGAAAGAGGCCGAAGATGATTCTAAAGGTCTCGATGATGCTATTGGAGAGGTCTTTGATCCGTTCCTTAAACGTAAAGCACTTGGGAGCGTAGAGAGGGACGGTACTGTGAAAACGGCCCCTGAGAAGGACATAGTCACTGAGATTGCGACAGAGGGAGAGAGGCGTATTAACTGGATCTTAATGGGTTCTATGATCTTGGTGTACAGCGCAATAGGTTTCCTGATTGGTTCCGTATTTGAGCCTCTAGTAGCAACAATTTCCCTAGTAGTGCTTTCCTCAATTGGGTTCCTACTTGGAGAGAGGTGGTCGAAAGACGGGCGTTTGAGGATTCTTGGTGTTACTTGGGTAATTATCTCAATGAAGGTTCTGTATGGATTATCAATTGAGTTGCAGAGATGGGGGGTTATTGAGGTAGAAGGCCTGGGGGCATTGTTACTGGTTATAGTAGGATTGAATATAGTACTTTCATACAGGTATGACCACGATGCCATAGCCGCTCAATCTACTCTAGTTCTTCTTGCTGTTGGGTCCACTGCGGGCTCATTGTATGGACAACAGGGTGTGGCAATTATGATTCTGATTTCTACTATTCTGATGCATGTATTGGCAGGACATCGAAAGTCTGGAAATCTTGCGGCTCTCGGCATCGCGTCCTCGAACTTATGGATTGGGATGCATGCAATCACTGGTGGATTTGAAATTGGAGAATTGAAGGTTCTGGCTTTGGATAGCCCCTTGCTCCTGTTTGTCCTTATGATGGGCATAACTGGTTTGAACGCTGGTATGGCAACTCGTTTCGCTAGAGAGGATAATTGGTTCTCTAAGGGCGTGAAGATACTGGGCCTAGGGAAACCTGGCCTCTGGGGAGTTTCGGTCTCACTTGGCCTGTTAGGTGCCCTTCTGGCTGTTGCAGCGAATAGGGGAGATGTTGGGTATGCCTTAGGGATGGTAACCGTCCTTTGCGGGGCATTTTCGGGTTCATACCTTGTTGTCAGGGGAGTCTCTTGGGAGAGGGTTTCATTGCCTCTGGTGATGATGGCCATGATTCTGTTGCTTGGCCTTATATTTGGCAATGAGGTAGCATCATTAATCGGTTTTTCAGAATATACATTATTCGCAATATTTGGTTCAGCAACCGTTGCATTCGTAATACTAAGGGACCAGAACAGTGTCTCAGACAGGGTACTATGGATGGGGACTGTTGCAGTACTTGCTCTACTAGTGATTCTAGTACCATCAGAATCCAATGAAGCAGGAGGCGACGGTGGTGTCCTTCTTTTGTCCATGCTATCGCTACTTCACATCGGTAGTGGGGTGCTTGCCATTAAGAGAAAGTCTCCCTCTTTGGCCGGAGTGACTGTTCTTCTGCCATGGTCTTGGATCATATTAGAGCAGTTAGTACAAGAGACATTGAGGACCCTGTTGATGTCAAATAATTTTGACGACCCGGGAAGCATAATTCACATTGATTCGTTTCCACTAACTGGGTATCTCCTAACATGCACAGTAATGATAGCAGTTGTGAATGAGAAAATGGGAAAAACTGATGTAAACATAGCATCAAAATTTTTAGGAATTTCTGAGATTTCGGCGTCGATAAGAGACTCAGGAGCTCTTCAACTATGGAGCCTTGGATTATGGCTACCAATGGCTTCAATCTTATTTATAGCTCAATTTGGAGCCTTCACTTCGCCCACTCTACTCTTAGTTTCAGGACTACTGTGGGGACTGCACTTGTTGGCGCATCTGAGAGGCGTCAGAGTTGGCGAAATGCGACTAATGGTCGGAATTATCCTACTGTCTGGCTTGCTTATACAATGGAGACATGGGATGGGAGAATATCTAAATTTATTCATCTGTTTGATACTGGTTTCCATCCTTCTATCTAAGAGAGAGGGCGAAGGCTTTTACACGACTTCAATGGGAGTGATGGGAGTCCCACTCCTCCTTCTGATTCCAGATAGAAATATTACAATGATTCTGGAAGATTTCTCTTACTTACCAGAAATAGAGCCATCTGTGGTAGCCTTAACAAGTACGGCTACATTACTTGGGGTTTATCTTCCCAGGGTTGGTGAGATCGAGGATTTGCTCAAACCAGCAATTTCGTCTTTGTGGCTTATGACGATTTGTATTGCGGTAACCTATGCGCAGGGCGATCAAATATCATTTTCTTTGTCAATCGGGATATTCATGATAGCTACGGTATGGCTTGTTGCAAGAGGAGAGTTACGGAGGGAGCTCCAGACAGTGACAAAGATGAGTTCGAGGAGAGCCCTAGCATTGGAGAACAAATCGAAGAGCCTTGGAGAGGGGGAATTACGAACATATGATGCTAGAGAAGCAGAGATGCTGTCTTCAAGGAAGAAGAGTCGAGAGAAGTATCAAACGGACGATATCGAGGAGCTCTACATCTCTGATGTTAGTCATCGTCCTGTGATAATAATCGCGGTGATGGCCCTGATCTTTGCGACAAGTCTGGTAATAGGCTTCACTTCTGGGCCTGATCCTATTCTGCTCCTTGTAGTTGGGGCATTTGTTACTTTGCTCATCGCTGTTGCGAGGTTCCGTACAAAGCAATTAGAGCTTGATCTGCCACATATTCTTGGTATTGAAATGCCAATTGCATTGGCAATAACAGGACTTGTGATAGTACATATTTTCTCCTTGCTTGGACCAGGGGCTAGCAATGAGAATCTAACTAGTATGGGCGTGCTGGTGATTTTGGTTGTAGAGCTATCTTTGATTTCCCTGTATCAGCAAGATAACATGTTGGATAGAATTCCAATAGCTATTGATTGGATAATCTACCCACTGCTGGCAGACAGGGTCCTTGGTGCAATATTGTATGAGTCTATGCCATGGCCTCTGAGCGTTGATCCATTCTCTGGGGAGCTAGTTGAATGGAAGGGGCCTCTCATGGCTCTAGAGATTTGCTTGGTTGGTTTGGTAATAATAAGTTTCTGGATTAGTAACATGAGAGCTTCCAAGGGACGGGAGTCGGAGAGTGGTTTCTCACTGGGTTTCAGAGGGATCTCAGTGACAATCCTCTCGGTTGGTTTTGCATCCATCATCGTGATAATCACAACTCTGAGAAATGGATGGGCCAGAAATCAATCTAATGCAGTTGGAATGGGAATTTTGTCAGTCGCACTGGCTATAGTTTCGATTGAGAGTTGGTTCGAAGGATTTACTGGAATAGTGGGAGACCTATACAGTATTCTGGGTGTGGCTCTGGTGATATTATTGGTATGCACTATTCCGATGAATGGGGAACGTTGGTCGATGATGCTGGCTGTTAATTCCCATGTGTTACTAATCTCAGGCTTACTTATCAGCGGTTCATCTGCACTAATTCCAATCTTCTTGATGATACTATCAACAAGTGTATGGGTGACAGGTATTCTTCAATTGAGGAAATCAATGAGGGCTTGGGGTCTTGCAGACCTTTCTGCTGCAATTTTATTCTCAATCGTTTTCTATGGAGGAGTAATTTTCCAAGCTCAGATTCTCCTAATAGGACTATCAGTGATTGCACTAGAGCTCGGAATTGTATCGTGGCTTGGACTCAGAAACGAAGAATCAATGGTGAATAGTAGAGACTGAGATAATCAGAGCAACGGAGATCAAACTGGGCCAACCTTGATGATGGTAGGGCTCGGCAAAAGACACGTGACGAGGTCTTGGATATCGGATACTCCCGATGAAGTTGAGCACCCTCCGGTCCCTCTGGGCATCAACGAAATGGTAGTTCCCAGAATCTCAATTCTACTTTCAATTTCAACTATAGTCGTGATACTTCTGTCATCGATATGGATTGGCCTAGATGCTCATAAATTTTTGAATAACCTAGAAGAGTCATTCGAATCTGTAGATGAATCAATGATTGAAATGGATGGAAGATGGGCTTGGGAGGTAGATATGTTGTTCGATACATGCGATTCTAGAGAGGGCGATTGGACATGGCCTGAGAACTTATCCTCTCAGGATGATTTATTCCTGTACCCAGGAGAGTTAAGGTGCGATTGGGAGCATCAGGGACAAGGCGATACAGCCTCGATTGTAGTTTACAACAGGGGCAATCAGACTCTAGATTTACTACTGGAAATAGGCGGCGCTGATGTTCTTTTCTCGCAGACGGAAGATACGCAGTATTTGATCAATGAGATGCCAAGTGGGGATTCTGTTATTCTGGAAGTTTTACTAACAGAAGATGTGACTGAAGGAGAGATATCAGTCATTGCTTCTCATGTCTCTCTTATTTCTGCTGAGGTGAGGTTGGATGTTACAATTTTCCAGGGGGCTGAAGCTAGGACCATACATATCGAGGAGGGAGATAGGGTAGAGGTCGAATATACAGTATGGAATGCAGATACTGGCGAGGAGCTAGATAGTGGAACATGGACTGAGAATGCTGGCGATCCATGGATGTCAATTGAGGGCTTTGGATGGTCAACAATAGGTCTGGATATTGACGATGACAGGGGGCTGATACCCTCAGTACAAAGTGGTACTAGCCATATCACTCTGCTCCCACCGCCAATAGGCTATGGCAACAGTGATGGTCATGAGCTTCAGGATGTTTGGTTGAGATTTGAGGTCAATCTAGAAAGGGCACCGCTTTCAGGGTAGAGTATTGGGGAACGTACATGCCAGATGATATCTCACATGCATCAGTAAGGCCCTCCTCTTCTGTGACCGAGGAGGCGAGTAAGAGAGTGCCCGCTAAATCCGCGAGGAAGGGTGAGCCATCATTTCACATGACTGAGCAAATGCGTAGGCTATCTACCCCTTGGGGCGTAGCTCTAGCACGCGCTGGACAAATAGATCAGCATTCACTGGGACCCGGGATTATCCTAGATGCGGCCGCCGGATCCGGGATACAGCTCATTGCGTACTCAAATATTCTGAAGAGGCCTTCTCTTGGGGTCGAGATAGATGGAAATGCAGCGGTTCTTTGTGCCGCGAATATGTTTGCTGCAGCAGAGAAAGACGATATTCAGAGAACAATGGACAGAGTAATTATCGGGGATAGTATAGATTCAGAAGGTGTGATGGCTGAGTTCTGGTCAAGTCTAAGAGAATCAGGAACAAGAGCTCATCCCCCTGTTGCAATGCTACATTTAGACCCTGCCAGACCCAGAGATTCCCAGAATCATCATATTGATGAGATGAAGCCCCGAATTGAGCCCCTACTTTCGTCTTGGAAGAAGTATCTGGAGTTGGGGCCAAATGGCCCGTGTATCCTTCTAGACCTTTCACCAAGGCTTGATGAAGTACAACGATCCATGATAGATGAGATTGTAGAAAGGATATTTCCAGGATGTGGAAGAACATGGGAGTGGATGAGCAGAGGAGGGGGGAGAGTGGACAGACTTTCGATGTGGATCGGTTCGCTATCATCAGACAACTCCAGGAGATGTATCAGGGTAGGGACTAAGAGAATTATGTCATCGATTGAAGGAGAGGACTCAAGTGTTACAAGAGTCAAACTCACTGATCCACCTCCATTTGATTCTTGGATAACGATAGTCGATCCAGTGGTTCTGGAGAGTGGTTTGCAGGATGAATGGACCTCAAAGGCGATACCAGATGGAAGCGGATTTTCGTGGATTAGAACTGAAGGAAGGAGGCCTCTGCTTATACATACGGACCCACTAAATGATCATCTGGAGGTAAATGGCTTCATAATTTCCAGTGGTCGTGTTGTTCAGCACAAGCTCTCTCCTCCTGAAGTGCATACTATTTCACAGACCGCATCATCGCTTGCTAGGCTAGAAATAGGCAGTGTAACTTTGAGATGCTCACTAGATCCAGAAATTCATCCGAAGCTACAGAGACGTCTTCACAAAGCCATGAGAGAGATTGAAGGTGCTAGGTCATTTATGGTGGATATTGAATTATCGAGAGATACGGGTGATTACACCATATACGTTGTTTGCATCGAGGAATAGTCCCTTCGGGCCTTCCAATCGATTCAAATAGGAATGGTTGGTCGCCCGGATGCTTAACAGCCACTGGGTGACCGGTGAACACGGGAGAACCGTATATGACAGGAACAGATGAGACGCAGCTAGGAGATGATTTCTCATACATTATCCGAATCGCAGATACAGACGTAGATGGACTGCGCAAGATATCTGTCGGTCTATGCTCTATCAAGGGAATAGGGATGAGGACTGCAGAGATGATTTGCAGACTCTCTGGAGTTGATGGAAGTAAGCTCGGAGGGCATCTCAGTGATGAAGAGCAGGACAAACTTAGAGATTCCATTGGAACTTACGCTACCGAGATGCCATGGTGGCTAATGAACAGGCAACGAGATCTTGAAACTAATGAAGACGCTCATATCGTAGCTCTAGAAGTGAAGATGACTAGGGATGATGATGTTGCAAGGATGGCTGGTATCAAGACTTACCGAGGCATGAGGCACAGAAGTGGTCACAAGGTTAGAGGCCAGCGACTCAGAAGCAATGGTCGAAAGGGCTCTGCTCTTGGTGTCCAGAGGAAGAAGTGAGGTGATTAGATGGGCGATCCAAAATTTGCAAGACCTAAGACTCAGACACCTACTCATCCGTGGAAACAAGCAAGAATAGAGGAAGAACATGCTCTAAAGGCCAAGTATGGCCTCAAGAAGATTGGGGGGATGAGGGAAATCTGGAGAGAAAAGTCCGCCCTCAGGAGACATCGAAATCAAGCTATGAAGCTAATCGGTAGAGTGGACACAACGGAAGGCCACTACGCTCGAGAAAAGGACGACTTGCTTGCCTCCTTAACTAGAAAGGGGCTACTTTCAGAGGGTTCGATTTTAGACAGCGTTCTACAGATTGATGTAGAGCTAATGCTGGCCAGAAGGCTTCAGTCGCAAGTCTACTACAAAGGTTTAGCACCATCGATGAGAGCAGCAAGGAATCTGATAGTACATGGACACATTTCAATTGGAAATCAGAAAATGACGGTACCAGGTTATCACGTTCTCAGAGAAGAGGAAGAGATGCTCAGGTACACTTCAGGTTCCAAGTATGAGAATCCGGATCATCCCTTTAGACAGGAGTTAGAAAAGATCAGGGCTACTGTAGACACGTCCGAGGAAGAAGCAGGCACTGTCGGCGGACCAGTGAAGGTTGCAGACACCTTCGTTGAAGATATCAAAGCTGGAGAGGCGACTGCCCCTACTGTAGAGGATACCATCCCAGAAGGTGATAAATAATGTCACACAAGGCTATCCTCCATATCTTTACGACGCATAACAATGTGCTGATGACTGCCACTGACCTCACAGGTTCTGAGACCATATGTAAGGTCTCAGGAGGCATGGTAACCAAGGGTGGTTCTGAAAAATCTAGTTCATTCGCATCTATGAGAGCGGCCGAAAGAATGGCCGAGATGCTTGCAGAGAAAGATTTCAATCAGGTTATCGTAAAATACAGAGGAGCAGGGGGGAATAAATCTCACAGCGCTCCTGGTGCTACCTCTGCTATCAGAGCATTAACCAGAGCTGGAATGCAGGTCACCAGAATAGAAGATGTCACTCCCATACCTACCGATGGTACAAAGTCTAAGGGAGGCCGCCGGGGAAGGCGTGTTTGAGGTGTAAAAATATGGTTAAGGCAGAAATTCTCTATGAGGACGATGAGAAAATCAAGATTCTTTTGAAGGAAACAGATCGAGCTTTTGTTAACTCAATAAGAAGGACGCTGATGTCAGATACTCCAAAAATGGCTATCGAGACTGTGAGTTTCATCAAGAAGACTGAGGAAGAAGATGGAGAAGTTTGGGAAACAGACGGACCTCTTCCAGATGAGGTCATCGCACAGAGGCTCGCTATGATTCCTATCCCTACTAACCACAAACAATACTACTTCCAGGATGAGTGCCCAAATTGTGCGGACATGGTAGAGGAAGACAGGGGATGCGCCCTGTGTACGATGCTGTATTACTGTCAGAAGAAAGGTTCCCAAGAAGGAGTATGGGTAACAGCTGGTGACCTTAATTTCCTAGGAGATGAGGAGGGGTTCATACCCAAAAAGTACCAGTCTATACCAATAACTAAGCTATTTCAAGGACAGATTGTTGAGTTCTCAGCCACCGCAATTATGGGAAGGGGTAGAGACCACGTGAAGTGGTCACCTGTTTGCGGTGTAAACTTCAATCCGAGACAGATTGGAGTCATTAATACTAAATCTAGAGCAAAGATTCTCTGGGACTTAGGACTTAACATCAAAGCCGCAGATTTCAACAAGGAGGGTAGACTGGAGAATGTCGAAAAAGTTGATTTGCTAAGAATGGACTTGAATCACGTTGGCTCCGGAACTGAAGAGTCAAGAGAGTTTAAGGAAGCAGTAGTTTTGGAAGATGTTCCCAATGAGTTCATATTGTCCTTCGAGACAGACGGATCAATGAGTCCTAAGGTTGCCTTTGGAATGGCTGTTTCGGAGCTTACTGGAAGGTTTGGCGGTATCAGCGACGACCTCAAGGCTGTTCTCTGAGCGGGATATATTATTTCCCTGTAGCATACGGAACAACCGTGCCGGAGTTACTTGGGCGAGGGTATTGTGGCGGGCACGTCACCCTTATTTTCACCATTGAAGACACTAACTCAGATCCTGTATACCAAGGTAGCAGAGGTGTTGGAATATGTCTGGAGGATGGCGTTGAGATCATTTGCAGGGGAAAAGCGGGGAAGGGTGATCTTAATGTCTCATTCACCGACCATGTAGGTGATTATAGATTGTATAAGGATTCTTTGAGTTTACTTTCTGGTGGAGTTCCTGAGGTTATGGAGTATGATTGGGAGGCCACTGTCAAATTAGGTTTACCGACTGGTCAGGGGTTTGGAATGTCTGCTGCGGGTTCGGTTTCCTTCTGTAATTCCATTCAGAGGGCGATTGGGATACCTTACGAAGAGGGACACAGACGTTCTCTGATGGTTGCTCATCTAGTAGATCGCAATAGATCCAGTGGTTTGGGAGATGTGACCGCTTTGTCTGCCGGGGGAGTAGAGATAAGGAAAATCCCTGGTTCTCCGTTTAGTGGTCACCTCCTGGAAAATGGGCCTGGGGAATCAGAGGGTTGGACTGCTGATGCAGAGATAATATTGGTTTGGAATAGTGAGGGGGGAAAGCATACCTCATCATATATCGATAATCCAGAGTGGAAGGGGTTGATATCAGCTGCTGGGAGTAAGAATCTTGAGAATCTGTCTGATAAAAGGTGGAATGGCTCAAGATGGGGCGATATTCTTGTTAGTTCCAGAAAATTCTCTGAGGAGAGTGGGCTTTCCAGTGAAAAGACTCGTTCTGAGGTGCTAAGAAAGTGTGAGGAGGCTATGGTTAAGGGAGGGATGAGTCATAGCGGTGTTGCACTTCTTTGCATGCTGGGAACTAGTGTGGCAATTGTGCCGAATAGTCTTGAATCGGGGCTAGCCGGTGTGGATCAAGTCAGAAGTGTGTTAGATAATTACGGATTGGAGAATATCCTCACGAGAATTGGAGATATCTAGGAATTAGATTCTTCATGGAACTTATCTAAAAGTGTCAAGTCTAGTGGACTGGCATCCAGCTGCTCTGCTCCATTGATCACCAGGCCCTCACAAAATCCATGCCTATACACTATGGCCCCATGGCCATATTCTGCGACATAGCGATCGACCTGTTTCTGTGTTTTCTTTCGGGGAAACTTCAGATCCGCTCCAAAGAAATGTTTGGCGTCTATCCAAGCACATGGGACTCCATTTATTCTTACATCATCAATCATCAATAAATCTGGGGTAATCACTGCTCTTCCTTCTGATTTTTTCTGTTCTGCCATTAGGTCTTCTTGTGTTCTGTACCTTACTCCAATGGAGTCAAAGAATAAGTAGAGGACGTCTTCGAAGACCATTGATGCTTTGTGAGTCTCATCTTGATTAACTGAACTTACTCTATCCATGGATTCTGCTAGTTCGAACTGTTCCCTATCTCTATCCTTCATTTTTGACGGTTGCTTCAAGAACTCCTTTATTCTATTCTTACCCCATCCCCTACCTGTCAAAATTGCCCTGAAGGTATTTACTGGGGGTGCATCAAATCTCTTCGAAAGTGATATTACATCTTCACCGGATTTATACCTGCGACTTAGCTCATTAGATCTTCGCATAAGTTTGTGATGGGAGTAAACGCTCTTCTCTTGATTTAGTGCATTCCGGAGAGATAATGCCTGTTCGAGAGATATGGATAGTCCATCTAACTGTGTTGCGATCTCATCCACTCTCTCTTGGGGCAGGAAACCGAATTCCCCTCTCCTCATCACAATCTCCCCTGCCTTTTTCTGAGTATTTTTGGAAACTGCATTGAGCTCCCAATTAACGTCTATTGTTCTTGGTGGAGGGTCTATCTCAGAGGGGAATCCCATTGGCTTTGGAACTGCTGAGAATCTACCTAAGGCCCTCTCAATTGACTCGGATTGGTCTTCTCTAGTGACAGGGCTATTGCTTCGTCTTCCTTCGGAACGATTCTTGGACCTACGTCGGCCACGACCCTTTCTTTCTCTTTTTTCTTCGCTCAACAAAACTCCGAGCGCAGTTAGCCACATGAACCCACCGCGTGATTAGCCGGTGGTTTTGTAGCGTCAGATGAAGGCGATTCCAGGCTCCAGAGGAAAGGCGACTCTGGCCTTACCAGCAACATCTTCACCGTCTCCAACAAAATATGATGTAATCGATTCTATATCCAATGCCATGGCTAAGAAATCAGAATTCTGATTAATTATTTCCACCTCATCCAGGTAATTGAGCAAGAGGACTTTCTGGGATTTTGACCAAGTGTGTATCCTGCCTCTCTTCTTTTTAGAGCCTGTTGTTAAAGTCGTCCACAACTGAAATATTTCTCCTCGCATGGTTTCATTCTCGAATATTGGAAGGTTTCGAATATGCTCCTGGCCCTGACCTTTGAAATCAAAATCTGTAGAAGCCAGATTAATTACATGGCTTGCAAGTTCTGATTTCCATTTACTTGCTACTTGAACAACCATTCTGGATATTGGTGATTTAGAGTGTTTTTCTGCTAGAGATCTGAGGTTTCTTGAAGTATCAATAAACTCCCTTAGATAATCTTCACGAGCCAACACCAGTGACCAGTCTGAATCTGAGAGATCTGAGAGATCTGACAAAGTGTTACTGGCAAGTAGCCCCGTTCCCCCAAGTGAAGACCAGAATTCCTCGGCAATATGAGGAGTAGCGGGGGCTAACATCTCTGACCAGATAAATAGAAATCTTTGGATTGTCTCCCTATCCGATCCTCCTCTTCTCCTGTACCATTGCCAGTCTGATAGCATTTCATAATGACTGATCATTACTCCTTCCCTCAGACTAACACCTTCCATCGCATCAATCCACCTAGTCTGATTATCTAGTGCTCTTGCTAATAGCCAAGAGTCGATGTTATTTGGGTTGACTGATGCTCCCTCCAATGATTTGAATGCATCAAAAATTTGGTTAATCTGTCGTGAGCTAGACTCTAATGCAGTATCTGACCAGTCCATTCCAGCTTCTGGATTTGCGCCAAAGAGGATGAAGAGCCTCACCGTGTCGGCTCCAAACTTGGTAACCATCTCTCCTGGGCTAACAGTATTGCCGAGGGATTTTCCCATCTTGACAGAACGAGTCGTCAGCTCTGCACCACAATTAGGACAATCTCCTCCAAAATTTTCGATATGGTACTCCGAGTTACAATCGACACAGAATGGAGCAGGGGCATTCAACATGCCCTGACATACCAGACGTCCAAATGGCTCGCCTACAGAGTTCATTCCCAAATCTCGTGTAGCCTTGGTGAAGAATCGAGCATACAAGAGATGCATCACTGCATGCTCAATTCCTCCGATGTAGAGGTCTACACCTCCACGTAACCAATAATCCACTTTGTCCGAATCGAAGGGTTCCGAACTATTACCGGAATCTGCAAATCTCAAGAAGTACCATGATGAGTCAAAAAAAGTATCCATTGTGTCAGTCTCACGCCTCGCTTTCCCACCGCATTTTGGGCATTTTACACGTAGGAATTCTTCATTGATCGCTAATGGATTACCACTGTTTTCCCAGCTAAATTTAACATCCAGAGGAAGTTTGACGGGTAGGTCACTGTAATTGACTGGGACAACACCGCAGTCATCACAATGAATCATTGGGATTGGAGTTCCCCAAAATCTCTGACGGCTCAGCAGCCAATCCTTCAGCCTGTATTGTACTGTTCCATAACCTGCTCCTTTTGCCTCCAGAGCAGATATTACTGCTTCCTTGGCTTCATTTCCGTACAGGCCATCGAATGAATCCAGATTAGAGTTAGCCATCCATCCTAAGCCGTCGAATACGGGATTCTCCTCAATCGCTTCTGCCTCTCTTGTTTTTGACAAGACAGGTCTAATTGGAAGTCCGTATTTCTTGGCAAAGTCATAGTCCCTTTGATCGTGCCCTGGCACTGCCATTACCGCACCAGTCCCGTAGCTGGCAACTACGAAGTTTCCAGCATATATCGGAACCTCCTGTCCACTTAGTGGATTGATGGCAAATCGCCCCAATGGTACTCCTTTCTTCTCCTTGAGCATATTGATTCTCTCAAACTCGGTCATCCTTGCACAATCATTCCTTAGTTTCTCCCAATCATCATAATAATCCGTATCAGTGACCAATTCTTTGCAGAGGGGATGCTCGGGAGATAATGTTAGAAAGGTCACTCCGAAAATAGTGTCTGGGCGAGTAGTGAAGGCCCCAATAGATGATTCTGATCCTACTACCTTGAAATTGATATGGGCTCCTTGAGATCGTCCTATCCAATTCCTTTGCATAGCCTTGACATTTGCTGGGAATTCAATATTCTCCAGCTCGTCTAGTAGCTCATCGGCATACTCTGTCATTCTCAAAAACCATTGAGCCATGTCCTTTTGTACAACCTCTAGTCCGCATCTCCAACATCGATTATTTTTCACTTGCTCGTTAGCAAGGACCGTGTCACAGTCAATGCACCAGTTAACCGGTGCGAATCTCCTCTCAACAAGCCCTGCTTCATGGAATTTGAGAAATAACTGCTGATTCCAGTGATAATACTCAGGAGTGGATGTAGCAAACACCCTACGCCAGTCATAAGAGTAGCCCATGCGTTCTTGATCGGCCCTTATCATTGCAATGTTTCTCTCTGTAACTGTGTGAGGATGACCAGATTCTTTTTTCGCTGCATTCTCCGCAGACATCCCAAAAGAGTCGTAACCCATCGGATATAGGACATTCTTTCCCCTCATTCTTTGAAATCGTGCCATAGCGTCTCCAATCGAGTAATTTCTCACATGTCCCATATGCATATTTCCAGATGGATATGGGAACATCTCAAGACAGTAGAATTTGGGCTTTGAATGATCTAATTCAACTTCGAATACTCTTTCTAGTGACCACGTTCTTTGCCATTTACTCTCAATATCGTGAGGATTATATGACATTCTACTCACCTTACTATCCCAGTAGAATCAGTCCTCTTTGTGAAGAGTGTTCACTCTTGGACTCCTCAATGGTGGAGTATGCGTACGGGACATTCTTGCCACGTACCTCGTAAAGGAGGGGCGATTTTGAACCCTGCCCCCCAATATGCTTCCACCATACCTATTGGATAAGACCGATTGCGGTCAAGCATGCTCGCAGATGGGGAGTTCGATAAGCAAGTTGGAAATGACGGTGTGGAAGTGTGGGTAACCCAGATGGGAGACTACATGAACATGAATACGGCTTTTATAGACAGGGAAAATGGAATAGTCGCGATTGTTGACCCGTTCGACTCTGAACGATGGGTCGAGGCTCTTGCAGAGGAGGGCCTCAGTCCGACCCATATTTTGTACACGCATACACACAGAGATCATGTTGAAGGATATTCATCAATGATCTCTCTTGCACCAAATGTCGAAGTTTGGGGCCATGAGGAGGCTAGAGTTACCAGAACGGGATCAAATGAAGTATTCAGTCTACTAGGTCATGCCGTATTCAAGAACGTCGACTTCACTAATACTTGGAAAAATGATCCTGATTCATCTGTTGAATTGAGGCTGGGCTCTATCTCACTAGGTGTTACTCACTCTCCTGGCCATGCTCCAGGACACGTCACATTACATGGACATGGTGTATATCATGCTGGAGATTTACTATTCACTAATGGAATGGGGAGGGTGGATTTACCGGGAAGTGACCCGGAGGCACAATGGAGGAGCATTAGAAAGGCAAAATTAATTCTGGAGAGATTGCCAGAGGATTGGAGATTGATTCCTGGACATAGATACGATTGGATTGATGGGACGACGCCTGATTGGGTCACAATCAAGGAGGCTTTAGAGCATAATTATGCACTTAACAGCCGAAATCTGTGATAGTTCTACTTCTTTCTTCTTAGCTTAGCAATCAATGAACCAATTGTGGCAATGAAAATCTTATTTTTCCATAACCAGGAAAGGAGTTTGAAAGTACCTCTGATCCTTCCCAAAATCACTCCGCCTTATCTTCTCTTTCGATATTAATGCCCATTCTTTTTGACGTCTCTTTGACTGTGCCAATTGGCATCTCTCCAGCTCTCTCCAGCGCAGATAGAGAAGCTATGACAATACTCTCAGTGTCTATTTCGAAGAATCTCCTCAGGTTATCTCTCGTATCGGAACGACCGAATCCGTCAGTTCCCAGTACGGTAAACGTTCCTCCAACCCATCTTTGTATCATCTCAGGAACAGCTGCAATGTAGTCTGAGACTGCAATTGTTGGAGTATTATCTCCAAAGCAATCTGCAACGTATGATGAGATCTCATTCTGTGGGTTAAGTCTGTTGTGCCTTTCTGAGTCCAATCCTTCTCTGCGCAATTCCCCGTATGAAGTAACAGACCAGACCTCAGATGAGACTCCATGCTCGGTTAGCAATAATGACGCAGCCTCCAGAGCATATTGGAGGATTGGTCCTGATCCTAGTATCCTAACTTGGGGTGTCTCGTTACCATCTGATTCCCGAATCATGTAAGCTCCTTTGATTATTCCATGATCTGCCCCCTCTGGCTTTTGTGGTTGTTGCTGATTCTCGTTGTACAGCATGACGTAGTGTATTACATCCATGTTCTCTCCCCACATTTCATCGATACCGTGCCGAATAATTGTGGCCAGTTCGTAAGCGTAGGCGGGATCCCATGCTCGGCATCCCGGAACGGCTGAAGCAGTTAGCAGGCTATGTCCATCCTGATGTTGCAGTCCTTCTCCGTTCAGTGTGGTCCTCCCAGCAGTTGCGCCCATTAGAAATCCTCTAGAACGTGAGTCGACAGCAGCCCAAACCTGATCTGCTATTCTCTGAAATCCGAACATAGAGTAGAAGATGTAGAACGGAAGAGTGGGAGAGTCGGAGTGAGAGTAGGATGTTGCTGCAGCAGTCCAAGTCGCCATCGAAGTGGCTTCTGCAATGCCCTCTTGGATTATTTGGCCTGACTCTGATTCCTTGTAATTCATGATCATCTTATGGTCTACTGGAGTATATTTCTGACCAACCTGAGAGAAAATACCAAACTCACTAAACAGAGGATCCATCCCAAAGGTTCTGCCCTCGTCAGGGATAATTGGTACTACCCGAGGGCCTATCTCTGACTTCAGTAGTTTCCTTAAGAGTCTGACAAAAACCATCGTAGTTGAGACCAACTGACCTTCCCTAGTACCTTCATCAAACTCCGAGAAGGTAGATTCCTCCGGAACCTCGAAGTGAACCAGGGGAGATCTCCTAGATGGAAGATAACCACCTAGTGCCTCCCTTCTACTTCTAAGGTACTCGATTTCATCTGAATCTTCCCCGGGGTGATAAAGAGGAGTATTCTCAAGAGCTTCGTCATCTATTGGCAATTCCAAAGAGTCCCTGTATGACATAAGGTCTTGTAAAGCCATCTTCTTCCTTTGGTGTGTTGAGTTTCTTCCCTCGAAGGAGTCTATCCCCCATCCTTTAACAGTATGAGAAAGAATAACTGCAGGGCCTTCAGCCGCCTCTGCACATCTGTAGGCAGCATAGACCTTTCTTGGGTCGTGCCCACCCCTACGCATATCCTCTATCTCGTCATCAGAGAGTGATTCTCCAAGAGATGTTAGTAGATCATTACCAGAGAAGAATTCCTTTCTAAATTCTGAAGGCTGGAGGGTACTCATCCTCTGCCAGTCGCCGTCGTTAATTCCCTCGATCCTAGATAATACGACTCCCATGGAATCTTCATTCATTATCCGATCCCATCCTGATGACCAGAGGACCTTTATGACAGTCCAACCTGCTCCTCGATACAAACCTTCTAGCTCCTGAATGATTTTCGCATTGCCTCGAACTGGGCCATCTAGCCTTTGGAGATTACAATTTACTACTACAATCAGATTGTCTAGATTTTCACGCCCGGCTATCGCTATTGATGCTATAGATTCTGGCTCATCCATTTCTCCATCTCCCAGGAAGGCAAAGACACGGCTTTGAGATGTATCTGCAAGCCCTCTCTGATGGAGATATTTCCAGAACCTCGCTTGCATTACAGCCGCGAGTGGTCCCAGTCCCATGGATACGGTAGTATATTCCCAGAATTCTGGCATGAGCCTAGGATGGGGGTATGAGGAAAGACCGTCTTTGAATGCCTCTTGCCTGAAATTAATCATCTGCTCACGAGAAATCCTGCCCTCGAGGAAGGCTCGAGCGTAGATACCGGGGCTTCCATGGCCTTGGATATAGATTGCATCCCCTATCCCATTGGAGTCTTTTCCTCTAAAGATATGATTGAATCCAACTTCATACAGTGTGGAGCTAGATGCATATGTAGAGATGTGACCTCCGATTCCATCTATTCTCCTATTAGTATCAGAAACTACAACCGCTGCGTTCCAGAGGATTGAGTTCTGAATCTTCCTCTCTATTTCCAAGTTACCTGGATATGGTGGTTGTTGGTCCAAGGAGATGGTATTTAGATAAGGAGTTCTGGATGGTGGCTTTATCGGAATCGCGAGATCCTTTGCCTCTATCATAAGTTCATGCAGGAGCATACGAGCTCGTTCAACGCCATGGGACTCTACAACTGACCTTATTGACTCCAACCATTCGTCGGTTTCCTCGGGATCTAAATCGGGAAGGCGTTGGCGTGGTTTCGGACCTGACATGATAGCACCTGCCCCTTTGGAGTAATCTTCCGACCGCAGGTTGTTTATTCAATGTTCGATAGTAACGTGTTCAGTTAGTCGGTCCTTTGGGACCTACAGTGACAACATGACACTCATGGATGGTGCGAACTCCTGCTACAGTAATCGATGAGTCGCCTTCGATACACCTCTTGCCCTCCCAGTTTCTAACTACCTTCGCTACTGTGCTTCTACCTGCCTTGTTGAGCGGATCGACCTTGAGCTCTATTGAGACATCTTCGACTTCTCCCATCCATCTCAATACTGCTTCGATAGATTTGCTAGCAATACCATGATTTTGCTCGGAGCTCCTGACCCAGTAGCCCAAATTCCATGATGCCTGTCCTGATCTTGTAACACGATCAAAACCTATCAGTCCGAGTAAAGAGTTATCCCATGGCCTTACCATTATCCAATGGTGCAATAATCCTGCTCTCCCCATTCTTTCTGTATCTGATAGGAATTCAGATATTTGCAGTTTCAAATCGGCGTCTGGATTTATCCATGGCATGGCCCTATTGACTTCTGGCCATGTCTCCTCAAACGCCTCTAAAAGGTCCTTGGTTCTAGTATTAGATGCTGGTCTGAGAACGAGTTCTTCGCCCACTCTGATAGAGCTGGTCGCGCGCCTCATAACATATCGGAAAAGGGCCTATCGCATCATCTCTGCGGATATGAATCATGGCCTCAATTTTGCTTTAGCACTGGAAACAGCATCATCATCAGGATAAACCCTGAGTGCCGCTTCCAACAATTTGTCTACTGCCTGGACCCTGCCCATTCTCTGTAACAGCGCTCCTATTGGATAGACTAGTTTCGTTCTATCCCCCAAATGTGGGCCGACCTCATCCAGAATGACTGTCGCCTGAGCGATATTTTTGGATTTCGCGGCTTCCATCGCAGACTTGACCTTCTGGGCCACGTCCCTACCAGGCCACTCTTCTTGTTGAACCCATGGCCATATATTCTCTGTCTTAGAATCAACAACGGGCCTGGAGTCAATCATTGACAAATCAGGAGGGGGAGGAATGGGCATAGGTTCTTGATCATCGTCAACTATCGGTGGATCGATCTCCACTTCTCTGGGAAGAGGGAGATCTTTCGGGGGACTGGGAAGTGACTCTAGATTCTCAGACATCTCCTCATCGACAAGAATATCTTCTGGAGCATCATAGGGCGTTTCTTCTTTATTGACCTCTACAGATTCTGGTATTTCTTCGGCAGAGACTACTTCTACGTCTTCGGATGATTCTGACGTTGGCTTGACCAAGTCAACTTGTTGTTTGGGTATCTCTTCTAGTCTCTCTTCTTCGGCTGCTGGCATTTCGAACTTTGTAACAAACTCAGGGGCGTCGTCAGGAGTTAGTTCGTAATCATCGTATTCCTCCTCTTCGATTAGTTCGGGGACATCCACAGTAAAGGCGAAGCTGGGTTTCTGCTTGGTGACTACTGAATCATCGCTACCATACTGTTTGACATCTATTGTTACGTCATCCATTGTGAATGTGGTTCTGGACCAGTCCACTATGTCTTCTTTTTCATCTTCCTCAAAATCTGAGAGCAGTTCGTCAAAAAGTTCCGTAGCTTCTTCCTTATCGACATTATTTGCTTGTTGATGAGATGCCATTTTCAACTGATAAGAGCACCTAGAACAAATCTCTGAATCCTCAGGGTTCTTTTCTTGACATAGGGGACATTGGATGGTATTTTCGACTGTCTTTCTATTGAATTTGAATCTATCAAACACTAACTCACGGCCCCCTTATTGCCAATTCCCCGAAACTCATCGTATAATCCTCACGGGGATATGAGTGATAATGCTCGGCAGCAATTTGTCATTATTCTTCTAGCAATAGTGATGAAGCGCCCGTACTACGGAGGCATGTGGAAGGAGATTCTGAAGATCGTCGTGGTCGATTCAAAAGGAGTCAGGACCATCATGAGCTCTACCAGAAATTAATACGTTGGGAGCTCGATGATGAGCTATATGCCACCGAGAAGAGGCTTCGTGACTGGTCTAGAGAGAGACTCGTCTCGAACGGGTTAGCACTTTTCGACTTGATTGCGAAGCCAGATGGTTGGCTTTTCGACCAGCGAATAGTCAAACTGAGGCGTAAGAGTAGGTCTGACCTGGGGCAACATAGATTCAGGCAGGGAGATATTGTCATGTTGAGTCGTGGGGATCCTCTCTCGGAGAAGCCTATTGAGGCCATAGTTAGTGATCGTCGACGAGCCTCGATTAGAGTTGTACTCAAAGAGACTCCTTCTGACCTCAGGAAGGACACATGGAGAATTGATAGGGGTGCCAATAGAATAGCTTATGACAGAATGAGAGATTCTCTAAATTCGATCTTCCAGGAGGAGGGAGGAGTTCCGCTAAGAGACCTTATCCTAGGGACAGTACATGACCCATCTGGTACCTCTTCACTGCCTCCCCAACTTGGTGGAGTAAGAGGAAGAGGGTTTGTTTTGGATAGTTCGTTGAATAACCCTCAACGGGAAGCAGCCCTCGCTGCGATACAACAGAGGCTGACTCTCATACAGGGCCCTCCTGGGACAGGAAAAACACATACCGCTGTAAGAATTATTGAGGCGTGGTCACAACAAGATTTGGGTACTGTCCTGGCCGTAGCAGATTCAAATGTCGCTGTGGACAATTTGTTGGAAGGATTACTAGAGCTAGGGGTGAGAGCCGTGAGACTGGGACAGCCAGTGAAAGTAAGAGAGGGTTTGAGGGAGGCTACTATGGACGCTCTGATGGAAAGGCATCCACTCAGGAAAGATCTCATAGATCATCTAGAGCTCAATGAGAAGCTGGGTCGTAAAATTAAGGGAATGAGAGGAGGTAAGGAGAAGGGTATTGCTCACAGAGATTTAGGCAGGGGGTGGAAGGAAGTTAGGAGGATAGAAGGCCAGATGAGAGACGATATTCTGGATAGGGCACAAGTCCTATGCTGTACTTGCATAGGTTCCGGGCACGAGCTTTTGGATGGAAGGAGATTTAGTCAGGTTCTGATTGATGAAGCTACTCAGGCTACGGAGCCGTCCACTTTGGTACCAATTGTCAGAGGTGCTAGGCAGATTGTTCTCGTTGGGGATCACAAGCAACTATCGCCCACAATAATATCTAGAAGAGCTGAAGATGGTGGATTGAGTAAATCACTATTTGAGAGAATGATGGATATGGGCATCACCCCCTTCTTATTGACAAAGCAATACAGGATGCACCCGGGGATATCAGAATTCCCTAATGAGATGTTCTATGACGGAAAATTGGAAGACGGGGTTACAGAATCCGATAGGAAAGCCCCTGCTGGAATTCTATGGCCTGATTGGGAAAGGCCGATTGCCTTCTTACCGGTTGAAGGGGGAGAGGTAGCTGGACCTGATGGCGCTTCCAAGGAGAATAAGGCTGAAGCTTCTTGGGTGGCAAAAATCGTAGAGGACCTGGTAAATGCTGGAGAGATAGGGCAGGACCAAATTGGAGTCATCACTCCTTATGCAGCCCAAGTTAGGGCTATTCGAGATGTTCTTCCAGAGGCGCTGACTGATTTGGAGGTGAAGACTGTGGATGGTTATCAAGGAAGAGAGAAGGAGATCATAATTTTTTCATGTGTCAGATCTAACTCGGAGGGGAATGTTGGATTCCTGTCCGATCCCAGGAGATTGAATGTAGCTCTAACAAGGGCTAAGAGGGGTTTGGTGGTAATAGGAGACCCCGCTACTCTGAGACATAATGAGAATTGGTCCTCATGGATTGAACATGCTAGGAAACACAACCTTGAGGCGTGGCACATCATCGGGATGGCTTGAGGGAGTACTATGGTCGACCATGATTCGCCGATTTCACTTTCACCTTCTGGTGGTTCATTAGCTAGAGTTATTGTTGCAGAACAGAGCACTGACCATTGGAAAATACCCGAAGGTACGATTCTAGCCTCTGCGACGAGAAGGGGTACTGCTTTCGCAATTGACGTAGTTATTGTTACTACTGTTTTGATGCTTATCACCAGGTTCCAACTGATGAACGTGTGGAATCTCAAGACATGGGAAGACTCCACACATCATTCTCTAGCGTATACCTTCATACTATTAGCATCGCATTGGCTTTATTGGAGGCTAACTGGAATCAGGTTTTCGAGATCTCTTGGGCAGAGGTCGATGGGGCTAGCTGTATTGGTTGACGATGGAAGCGAAATGACCAGTCAGATGTGGGATCGTAGGGCTTTCAGGAAGTTGATATATCTGATTCCGGTTGTAAATTTGATTGTAGGATCATATGAGGTGGCTAGGATATTCCAAAGACATACGCATCAGACAAATATCGATTTGAGCGTTGGATCGATTGTTGCTCAGGCAGACTCCCTGCCTCCTGCCAACAGACGACATATAAGGTAGATTCCATGGAAGGTGCAGTATCTAGTTTGAGGAGAGGGATGTGTGTTGTTTATCCGACATCCACACAGCCTGCATTGGGATGCTTACCAACTAGTGAGTCACTGGATCTACTTTACTCATTGAAAAATAGACAGAGGGATCAGCCAGTAAGTCTCGCAGTGGCAAATATTGAGCAGGCAAGGAGAATCGCACACATCCCAGACAGCGTTGTGTCATTGTTAGATCATTTTCCGACTGGTTCAATTACGGTGATCCTTGATTCAAAGTTCATACTAGACGAGAGACTTGGAGGAGAGAGGGTGGCATTGAGAGTGGTATCTCACGATACTGCAGTGGGGCTAATCGAGGAAGTGGGCCCAATCACAGCCACGAGTGCAAATATTTCTGGAAGTCCCCCTGAGAATGACACAGCCATGGCAGCACGTTCTCTTTCGACTGATGGTTCGCACATACCATTCGTTAGCGGACTCTGCGGGGGTAGTGTACCCAGTACCTTGATATCGTGGCAATCCTCCACTCACACACCCGATACTACAGGAACCAAGGTGCTGAGAGAAGGTTTAGTGAAAAAATTGGAGGTTTTTGATTGGTTGAAGAGTCGGATTTGAAGCAGTGGAAGGATGCTGGCCACGTTGCTCGAAGGACCTTGGAGGGAATCAAAGGAGAGATTGTTGCAGGCAATGGCTGGAATGATGTTATTGACTCCGCTGAGAGGTTTATTCGTAGACACGGAGGTCAGGCTGCATTCCCTGTAACTATCTCCGTTAATGACATGGCCGCCCATTACACTACCAATACCCAACTGAGTCCTCCAGAGGGATGGGGAAGGGAGATGGTGTTTGAGAAGGGAGATTTGGTCAAGCTAGATGTCGGCGTTCACATCAAAGGAGCTCTTGGAGACAATGCGATGACGCTAGAAGTTGGAAATGGAGGAAATCATACTGATCAAATCAAGGCTGCTAAAGATGCACGGGACGCCGCTATAGAGAAGATGCATCCGGGAACTTCTTGGCATGTCGTGGGGGCTGCCGCAGAACAGGTGGCAAAAGATGCTGGATTCTTACCAATTTCTAATTTGTGCGGTCATAAAATGGAAAGATGGAGCCTGCATGATGGGGTTTCGATTCCAATGTACTCTTGTGGGGCCAATAATCCAGGGTTCAAAGGTTCAGTAGAGAAAGGGGGAGTGTACGCTGTCGAGCCATTCAATACTACCGGGAAGAGTGGTTTAGTAGAGAATGTGAATCCCCACAATTCATCCAATATACTCAGAGTAACCGGTAATGTCAATATCAGAAAAGCACTTGCAAAAAAGAAGCTTAAGCCCCTAGGTGCAAGGCTGGCACACTATATTGAAGAGAGATACAACACTCTTCCATTCGCTGAACGATGGGCCTTCCCTCTCTTGGAGAAGCCTTTCCCTGAAGAGGATGAGGAGTCTCTCAAGAGGAAATGGGGGCAACTTGTTAAGAAGTTGACCTCGATTAGATTTTTAGAAGTCTATTCTGCATTACGTGACCAGGATAAAGGCAATGTTGGTCAATTTGAACACACTGTTTACGTCACTGAAGGTGGCCCTGAGGTTCTTTCTGTATCTTAATCTGATGAATAATGTTTGAATCGATACTTTTTGCAACTATTACTGACAACGATTATCTATCCCCTACCCTCAGTGTTACATGTACGGGGCCGATTGGTTCTCGCTGAGTGCATCCCATCCCTTCGCAATTATCTCTCGCCCTGTACACCTAAACAGATTCAGGCTTAGCCTTCGCATCCCCGAATATTGTAACGGCTATAATAGCGATGAAGATTAGAACCATTCCTGCCCCCTGCTGTGTGGAGGGAGTTTCCTCAAGAAGGAAAATACCCCAAATAATGGTTAACACCGGTTGGATAAGCACAGCAAAAGAAGTGTGTGCTCCAGGAAGCCTAGGAAGTGCGTATGTGATTGCTATCCAGCCTGCAACTTGGCAGGAAAAAGCCAGTAATAGGAGCCATAGATGGCTTGGCCAGGTTATCTCGAAGTTTATTTGTTGGACACCTACCGATTCCAGTGGAATCAGCCCTAGGAATAGAAGTCCAATGGTTGCGCCGAGGGTGGCGTCCAGCTGGGCATTAGCGGCAGGACCCATCGTTTTGTTCGAATGCCTGTAGACAATCAGAAATGATGAGTAAAAAAACGCTGCGAACACCGCGGCAATTACTCCTCTTGTCGGATCATCTCCGTAGGGCTTTCCATCCCATATTCCTGAAATGAGTGCTAGACCAAATACAACAACAGGTAATGAAATAAGAATAGAGCGATTTGGTCGTTCCCCCAGGAGCTTCCAGCTTACTAATGTCACAATGATGACCTGAGAGTTTCCGACTAGGGTGGCGATTCCTGTTCCTACGTAGTCTATGGCGCTATGATATGCCAGAAAATCAAACGCTATAATTAACCCAGCCAAAAAGGTGAGTCTCCTCGATCGGATATCACGGGTCTCTTCCTTTTTGGATAAGAACACAATCAACAAGAGTAGTGGAACGGCATATGCCATACGGAAGAATGCACCAGTCGCGGGGTTAGTTTCTGATAATTTGTATAGAATTGGAGCGAAAGAAATAGCCCCTGCTCCTGCTAAAGCTATGATCATCGTACGACGATCTTCGGTCAACGGAGTGTGGGTGCTCACGTTCGGCCGGCTTCGTACATCTCTAGAAGGCTACCGTCTTGGAACATCTCGAGGACTATGTCACTACCGCCAATCAGCTCACCATGAACAAAGACTTGCGGGATTGTGGGAAAATCAGACCACTCTTTGAGAGCAGTTCTGGCCCTGGAGTCAGATAGAACATTCACACAAGCGAATTGTTCGAGACCTACTTCCCTAGCAAAGGCACTAACTATCTGGGCTCCACGACTGGAGAAGCCACATTGTGGCTGTTCAGGAGTTCCTTTCATAAAAATCACTAAATCATTGCCATCGACTATCTCTTGCAACTCGCTCGGTGTCCAATTAAATCCACTCATAACATCACTTCTTGTTGGGTCGCCTTACATGGATACCAAAGAACTCTTGCTTTCCAGAATGAGGATCAAACTTCGTATTTCCCATTGCTGAGGATTGTTCTGGGGTCATGCACTTCAAATCAAGAGCGTGTACTGAATTATTTTCTATGTACTTCTTGAAATGCTTCAAAATTGGCATCTGTCTATGGAGTGGCCTTACACCCTCGAAATCCTTGGATATTATTCTGACATGAAAGTGGTCCCCAGAGCCATGTAAATCAGTAGCCTCTACTGAAGCGGTTGGATACACTTTCAGTACTTCCGATGAGACCCATTCCTCGGAGACCATGCTGTTGCATAGAGGGGTATGATTTCAATGCGTTGATTATTCGCCCTCTAATGCTTTGTTAATTCTGAGAAGATTTTGAGAAATTGTGCCTTCATTATTGATCAGTCCACTACCTACTACCGCAATATCTATGCCCCATTCGTAAACCATAGCCGCGTTGTGATGCTTAATTCCCCCATCGATCATTAGGATCGGGGTTTTGCCCCCTGAAATCTCCTGTTTATCTATTGCATCTCTGAAAGCCCTGACCTTTTGCTCAACCTCGGGCATGAACGACTGCCCGCCCTTGCCTGGAACAACAGACATCACTAGCACTAGATCTAAATCTGGTAGTAAAGAAATAACTTCGTCGATTTCTGTTTCGGGATTGAGGACGCACCCGATCTGTGTTCCCGTTGACTGGATTTCTCTGATGAGATTTGGAAAGTCTTGAACCGCTTCGATATGAGCAATCACCATGTCTACTCCTGCATCTACATACTGGATCCATGTCTCTTCGGCATTGTTAATCATTAAGTGGCAATCTATGAACACTTCGTCTCCTAACCTTTCTCTGACCGAACGGATAATTGCCGGTCCAAATGTGATTGTCTTGTTTACAACCCAGTTACCATCCATTATATCCATGTGAATCCAGTTTACTCCCGCATCAATGGCCTCATCTAGTGTTTCACCTAGTTTGCAGAAGTCCGCAGTCAGTATGCTGGGAGTAACATCCATGTGCGCTCTGAACTAGGGGAGGAGGAGGGGGTTCTCAATCCCTTGGATATCGATAGCAAGACACAGGTTGATACGATGTCCCCTTCTCAGGAGCATAGGTGCACCCATGGGACAAGTGATAGATGCTAGTGATTCAGACTTTGATGTAGTAACAAAGAGTGGGGGATGGGTCCTAGTTGATTTCTGGGCTCCTTGGTGCGGTCCGTGCAAAATGATTGCTCCAGTATTGAGTCAGATAGCAACCGAGAGAGAGATTACAATCGCCAAGGTAAATACCGATGTTAATCCACTAAGCCCGGGAAGATTCGCTGTTAGGGGAATCCCGGCACTGATACTTTTCAAGGATGGAGAATTAGTTGACAGAATGACGGGTGCCATGCCCAAGCCAGGTATGGACTCTTGGCTCGATCGACATATGTCTTAAGACTCGAATGCCTTTCTCAGTTTGTTAGACCTATCCTCTAGAGGACTTCCTACATCTCTAAGCAGCCTGGCCCTGATAGCTTCATGTAACCACATTCCCTCCTCTAGTTCCAGCATAAGGCCCCTTTCTATGAGCTCGGTTGGAGGAGGCCCATCATGATCGGCTGCCCTGGCTATAATTTCCCATGGAACCGGTCTATCGGAAATCGAAAGAATAGAGAGAATCTCTCTGCTATCCTGAGGGAGAACATCTAGAATCTCTTGATCAAGAAAACGAGTCCAATCCTCATGTACGGTTTTTCCATAAAGTTCCAATAGCTCTACTGCCAATGGGTGTCCACCTGTGATAGTATGGATTTTTTCAACCTCCGCTTCATTGGGAAGATTCATTGAAGCTATCCAAGTATTAACCTCCTCGATAGAAAGACCGGAAAGGTGTAGTTCTCTCACCCTCTTCTTGATATGAACGTCTCTAGTATCATAAAATGATAGTCTATTTCTTGAGATCAATATTAGTCTTAACGGAGCAACCTCAGCTACCTGTAGTAGAGCACCAAAAAGATAGTTTGCTTCTGACCCTATATTATGGACGTCGTCTAGAACAACCAGGAGTTCAGTATCTTCCTTAGTATCTAATTTGGATTCATCCAGTAAATGAGCCGTCAGCTTTCTCCTGTAGGAATCGATATCAATTTCTGCACCGGGCCTCAACGGAAGAGCATCAAGAATATTGTATGGATCATGCTTCCCCTCATCTACTCCGACACCAATCTTGTGGAGGAGACTGGTTGCAATCCCGAGAGGAGAGTCCCAAGGTTGGCAGGGATAGTACATCACCCCATATTTACGGTCTATTGAGATAGTATGGTTTAGCCAGTGTGAAGTAAGTGTCGTTTTTCCACAGCCAGCGATTCCCGAAATGGCTAACAATGGAGTTTTGGATGAGAGCCAAGAGTCGAGTATTTCTTTCTCCGCTAACCTTCCATGTATCTCTCTGGTTACAGGTGGAAGATTCCGATAGGTAGAATAGGCACCAGATAGTAGGTTAGGAGAGGTTGACTTTCTCTCTGGCATCGTTATGATAGCACCAAATCTTATATCTCCGAAATTGAGTACTCCCTCATGTTGGGCGTGCATCAATACTTGTAACAGTGAGAGATTGGTTTCGAGCTTTTTTGCAGCTTCGTCTGCCCTTATTTCCAATAACCTTCCCTTCTTTCCCCTCAATAAAACCGTGGTAGTTCTTAGATTAGAAATCCTCTGCCTAGCTTCCAATCTTCCATCTTCAGTTAATTGCCATGTCTTTTGACGGCGATCCTCGCCTCTGACACTTCGAGAGTGCTCAGAGACAAAGCCTTTGGACATGAGCTCTCTCATTGCACGAGAGACATTTGGAGGATGCATCGCACATACCTCAGAAATTCCTGTCCTTGTTACTTCACTTGTTACAATGTAATGATCGGCTTGATGGTCTTGTTCCCATAAGTGGAGCATGATCCTATCTATGACAGGGATACTGACACGGGGGATACCGTCCGACATGGTGGTTCCGAGGACGCCTCTCGCATCAAGAGTTTGGAATTCGATTTATTCCACACACTGAGGATATGGCTGTTGCATAGGAGGGAGGAATAGATCTGAGCATCCCCTGTCAAGAGATGGTAAAGAAAGGATGCTTTCGCTCCCTAATGAAAGAGAAACGGGAAATGTTGAAACAGGGCTAGGGACATAATCCTCGCCGGTCTGACTGATTACCAGACGAATGCCATCTCCCTCTGGTACTACAACATCCATTCCAAAGAACTCCATCTTTGCCAGAACCATCTGTCCTGGAGCTAGAGGGCTTCCTTGATCCCCTCCTCCATGAAACCGTAGATCCATTACAGCGTGTCCTAGATGCATGTCAGAGCTCGATTGAACCATCTCTACGAAGAGATGCCCACTGGTGGAAAATGGGGAAATAGTAGCCTCGACATGAAAGGTGGGAGTTCCAACTATTCTAGTCAGTGATTCAAATTCGGGGCATTCAATCATCAGATTAGAGGTAGTAGTTATCGTATCGCTGCCACCAACTATTGAACATTCGTCCATCCCTATATTAATTGGAATCGCTTCAAGGGGGGGGTAGGTCTGCTCAACTCTCCAAGCACCCATATTGTCCTGCACCTCTGCAACTAGTCTTGGTTTTGGCCCCTTGTCTAACAAATAGAAGTCAAACCACTCCAACATATCGTCTGCCCAGTCCCACCTCAGGGTATATGGAAAGGCCTCTGCCCCTCTTCCAGATGACAGCGACGAGTGCCCGCTTTCTCGGTCTGGGTAATCATGTGCCCATTGACCGTAAAGTCCCTTCACATCAAAACCTGCATCTATAGACATTTGATGGGCAGGGAATGCCATATGGGGGTCAACATTCCAATCTTGTAGGCCGTGGATGATATATACCGATCCATTATATACTTCCAGAGCATTAGTGAGGAAATGCCTTTCCTCCCAATAATCCGATCCAGTCCATGCTAGATTATCTCCTGTCATGTATGCAGCTGGTCCTGCGTAGTATCCCTCGACATATCCCTCACAGGCATTCTCAATGTCACCATTGTCCCCATCCAAGCCAAATGAGCCGTATACTCCATTATGCATAATCGCCCCTCTTGCCTCCATACTGCCATTTCTCCACATCAAATCGTGTACCCCTATCAATCCAGACATCGGAACGATGGTAGCTAGATATTCGGATCCTGATGCGGCTGCATTCCAAGGTGTGCTTCCATCGTATGATTTACCGATTGCGCCTACCTTTCCATTAGACCATGATTGAGTCCCGAGCCAGTCTACTGCCGCCTTGATGCCTGCTTGCTCGTCATGACCCATCAGGTCCATACAATGATTCGATTGCCCTGTTCCAAAAACTGAAACCTGAGCTACCCCAAACCCGTGTGGGACGTAGTTCTCTATCAGGAATCTTCCCAGTCTGTCTGCGGGGGTGAGAGCATCGACGTCTCCATCATCATAATACGGACCAATCTCTGCAATAACAGGCACTTTACATTCTTCTAAAATGATGTCTAATTCAAAATCGCATCCCTCCATTACGGGAAGCCAGAGTCCAAGATGGACCTCTGCCCCTCCTGTGAGACCTGCTCCTCCATCAGAGACCATGATAGAAGGAACCGGTACGAAGATGGATTGGACCTCTCCAATTTGATATGACCCATTGATGGAAACCCTACTGAATACATCACTATTGGAATATATCATCTCTGATCGATCTTCTACTGCAGGAAGCCAATGGGTATTCTCAACAGGATTATCAATTCCTGATTCCGGCCCCAGGCACCCTGATAGAGTTGGACTAACCAATATTAACACCAAGAATATGGTCACGACTCGCGGGAGCACATCCCTTTGGAGGGCGGGAGAACTCATCATAGATTCGGTTTATTGAGTCAGTTCAGCAGACCAGAAGTCGCATCTCTTCCACACTTTTTAGCTCAGCGAGATATATCTGTTCCATCGAATCATATAGATCGTCTGTTTGTTCAATTAGGGGAAGGAGTTGTGAATAAACTTCTGACGCCCTGATCTCCGTTTCAAGAGAATAATTCAACATTTCAATGTAATCTGTTGTGTGAATAATTGGATGAGGATCACGGTCTGTAACTGGAATTCCGCCTAATTGAACAATTCCCTTGCGAACAATATCAGCATGCTCTATTGACTCAGTCATTTCGTTGTTGAACATTGGTGAAAGTTGGAGTCGATTAATACCAGTTATGTTTGCGGCGTAATGTGCATACATATTCGTTGCTCTGAGTTCCCAAGCCAAGGCTTCATTCATCTTTTCAATTAGCTCTGTCACGATATCATCCTTTAGGGTAGGCTAAACTATTCTTGCGTTAGTGTTGCTGTAAAATCTCATAGGATGGGAGTTATTAAACCAATCCAATGACTTTCTCTAATTCCTGCTGAATAAGGCTGTAAGGTATCATTTGTTTGAAGCTTTTAAGAAATATTTCTCTGATTAAGGCTACGATGATCGACTATCTAGATTATGAGTGAGACACCTCTCTCAATTAGTATGGACGCTTACGATGAGCTTCTTGGAATACTCAAAGATATCGATATGATGGACCAAGTAAGAAGTCTTCTGGGCTGGGATCAAGAAGTCTTGATGCCTCCGAAAGGTGCCGAATTGAGAGGAGAACAAATAGCCTGGATCTCTAGGGAGTCACACAAAAAAAAGACTTCTCCTCGGATTGGAGAGTTATTGGACGAACTGGAAGAAAGAGTCGATTTAGGAGATATTCAGATTGCCAACGTTAGATTGGCCCGAGAGGCCTATGCCAAGGCCACAAGGCTACCGACTGAATTCGTCTCCGAATTAGCTAAGCATAATTCGAAATCTCTAATATCTTGGACTGAAGCTAGAAGGAAAAATGACTTTTCTATATTCAGGGATGACTTGGCTAAATCAATTGAGTTCGCGAGGGAGAAGGCAGACTACTTGGGATATGAAGATCTTCGATATGATGCTCTTCTCGATATCTATGAATCTGGACTCACGGTGTCTCGACTCGATCCTCTTTTTGAAGGCCTGAGAAACAAAGTGGCCCCATTAATCAGATCTGTTGCAAGAAAGGGACAGAGACCAGATATAACATGGGTCACTGAGAACACATGGGAGCAGAAAGGTCAGGAAAGGCTTAGTCAGAAGGTTTCTGAGTCGATTGGTTTTGATTTTGAGGCAGGTAGACGGGATGCCTCGACACATCCCTTCTGTGGGGGACCAAATCCGGATGATGTAAGATGGACCACAAGATATAGCGAGACTGATCCATTTGGTTCCCTATACGGCTCTATGCACGAGACTGGGCATGGTACATACGAACAAGGAAGGCCTAGGAATCTTGACTTTCAACCCGCTGGTAAGGCCAATGGGTTGGGAATTCATGAGAGTCAGAGTAGGCTCTGGGAGAATCAAATAGGTCGCTCACTAGAGTTTTGTCAGTGGTCTCTGCCACTCTGGAAAGAGCAGTTTCCAGAAAACATGGAAGGCGTTGAAGCGGAGGATCTCTGGAGAGCAGTAAATCTGGTTGAGCCCAGTCTGATTCGTGTTGAAGCAGATGAAGCCACCTACAATATCCACATTATGATTAGGTATGAGGTTGAGAAGCTTCTAATCTCGGGCGATTTGGAAGTTGATGAGCTTCCTGACATGTGGGATGATATGTATGAAGAATATCTTGGAATAAGGCCCAAAGATAGCTCATCAGGAGTACTGCAAGATATTCATTGGTCAATGGGGGCAATCGGGTATTTCCCGACATATACGCTTGGAAATCTGTATTCTGCTCAACTATTATCTGCAGCTAGAGAAGACTTGCCGGAGCATGATTCACAAATTAGGGGTGGTGACTTCTTCCCACTGCTGGATTGGATGAGGACAAAGGTGCACAAGCGAGGGAGTATTCTAAAGCCTGCTGATCTAATCAAAGAAGCCACAGGGTCTCCTCCCTCACCAGAGGCATTTGTTGATTATCTTGCCAATAAGGTGAGGGTTCTTTACTCAATTTGACCTGTCGATTATACGGAAGTACGATATCCGCTTCCTCCATGGGGTATTTGTGGGAGACAGAAGACTTGTTGACGCTTCATCATTCATCAGGGATGTTGGAAGCAGTTGTAGTTCTATCTTATTTGAGTCGGATACAGTCATTGTTGGTTCAAAAGAAGGTGCCATAAAGTCATGGTCAATTGAGACTGGTAAGCAGATACTAGGACTAGATATGGAGGGTCCGATATCGGATTTGGCGGTTTCAGGTGAAGTCTTATTTGCCTCCTGTTCATCTAAACTAGTGGCCGTAAAGATACGCACAGGTGAAGTTTTGTGGAGTTCGCAACTGGAAGGTTCTAGCGATAGTGTGGCAATTTGGGATGGTTTTATTTGGGCACTATCTTCTGTTTATGAAATTGATATTTCTGATTACACCGAGTCAACACTTTGGAAATTCGATAGTCACGGCGAACTGATTGAAAGATGGTCATTCGCTGAAAAGGGGTGGCATATGGGAGTCAACAATGGCATAGAGATTGGGATAGGAAGGCCCTCTTGTGGTTTTATCAAAGTAGGCAGAGATGGAATACTGAACTATCATTCACTTGCTGTTCCGTCTCCAGTTACTATCGGTTGTGATGGGGCTGAGACGATAATATTCGGATTGAGTGATGGCAGTATTTGTAATTCTGAAGGAGAGTTATGGCAAAAGGGAAGTGGATTGGTAACCTCGATCATCGGCATAGAGGACGGTTGGGCGAGCGGCGATCGAGATGGCCGAATTCTATGGGGTGAGAAAGAAATTGAGTTGAATAGTGAAGTATTAACAATGGGAGTTGCACCAAACGGTGTCGACCTCTGGGTTCAGACCTGGGACGAAAAGACGAGATTCTTATCAATATCACCAGCAGGGGTTTACTCACATATCTTTGAACACCCAGAAAGAATTGTGGTTTGTGGTTTCAAGGAGGATGCCATAGTTTTTGGAGATGAGGATGGAAGGGTGTTCCTGGTAGAAAAAAGATATGAGAATAGATTTGCCGAGGGGGATATTGAGCTAGGAGATCGAGAAGGGGAAAGAAGTCTCCTGATGGAACGTTTGAGAAGGCTGAGGGAATGAATATTTACAGTGGAAATTAACATTATCTGACCTCTATTTCCACTGTAAACGTGTTACTGAACGAAAGGTTTATTTGCCGCCGCTCGCCCTGTTGACTTTGCCGCTCCGGGGGAGTGGTGTGGGCGCGCTTCGGCAAACCCGCGGGCCACAACAACTGATCCGCTTAGTCGGAACGGTAAATCCGCACTCTGAAAAGAGTGCGGGGAAAAGCCGAAT
>MDTB01193027.1_pt1 | contig 36039 bp, 28 predicted proteins | sample 811161 | NCBI WGS metagenome assembly MDTB01 (sample SAMN05326650, study PRJNA326480) | marine metagenome | isolation source: seawater | place: Mediterranean Sea | collected 2009 | reverse complement strand
TACAAGCCAAATTATTAGTCAAAAATATGAGCTTTGCCCCTACACGTGCTGCCTATCGCAGTGCTGAGCATGCTTTGATCGAGCAAGCCATGGCCGCATTTAAAGCTAAAGTTGAGATCGTTCAAGGCACTATGGAGAAAAAAAATTTTCGGATTGTGAATATCGATATAGTTACCGATCAGCGTCAGCCACAGCATAGACGTGGGAATGCGAAAATGATGACGAGCCTAGCGGACAGCAACACGCGACCTGGTGTCAGCTCAGGCACCAGTAAGGTGACTGTCACTGTGAGTGGTAAAGTGCAGTTTTTCTGATCGCTAAATGATCTCAAACAGCGGCATATATTCACTCCTGATGAGATATAAATAAATTGATAAAATCAATAATTAGACTACACTATGATTTTGGTTGGGTGATCGTTAATACTCCACAAGTATTATAATATTAAGCCTAGTCATATGCGTAAACTCGTTCTATTGTGTTTTTTCATAGCTGCTTTTGCCAATCCCGTCAGCGCTGATAGCGAACAGCAATATTCATTGATTACTGCTTCTTTTAGCTATCATCTTTTCCCACCCGGCGACCATCATGAGTACTTTAGTAATCGTTTAGTTGCTGTCACACGCGATACCGATATTATTCCTTATATGGTCAGACTCATTTTGGGGACACTGAGTAACAGCAGTGGTAATCAATGTCTGATGCTAGGTGCCGGTCGAGACTGGAAAAAAATTGATCAGAAAATAAAATTCGTCAGTGTATATGCCTATGTCGGTGAGTTTGTAGCGGATAGTTTTGCTGAATGCGCGGACGACGGGATCTATCAAGACATAGACAATATCGTCGGGCTTGGTTTTGCACCTTATATTTATCATGGCATCAACTATAATCTAGTACATGAGCTAAGTATAAACGGTGGCTTAATATTACCAGGCGTGGTGAGCTTTACCCTGGAGTATTCTTTTTTGAAATAAATCGCGGGCCTGAGTGAGCTATGGATAAACAAACGGATTTGTCACTGGATCGATTTTCTGTGGCTGCCTGTGAATGGGTGCTTGCTCATCGTTGGTGGGTGCTCATATTGAGTATCTTATGCACAGGATTGGTCGCCCATAATGCACGCTTATTAGATTTCGCCACGGATTATCGCGTATTCTTTTCGGGTGAAAATCCTGATCTTATCGCGTTTGAAGATTTTCAGAAGATTTATACTAAGAGTGATAATCTCCTGATAGTCGTGCAGGCCAAAGATCAGCGTGTATTGGATGCTGAAATGGTGCATGTGGTAGAGAGGATCACGCGCGAGGCCTGGCAAATCCCATTTTCTACACGCGTTGATTCGATCACTAATTATCAACACACACACGCTGATGCGGACGACTTAATCGTTGCTGATTTGATTCAAGATGGTGCCCAACTCAGTTCTGAGGCGCTTAAGGAAAAGCTAGCGATCGCACTCAACGAGCCGCTGTTACATAATTTTCTTATCTCACCCGATGCCAAGACCACCGCGGTGAATGTCATTTTACAATATCCGGGTAAAGACTTATCCGAGACGCCAGTATCAGTCAATCATGCACGCGCTATGGTGGCTAGCATCCAGCAGGATCATCCTGATATCACCATAGTAATCACGGGTGTAGCGATGATGAATGCTGCTTTCTCTGAAGCCAGCATAAAAGATTTATCCACGTTAACACCGCTGATGTATGCCGTGCTGGCATTGATTACGCTGATTACTTTACGTTCACTCTCCGCGACCTTTGCCACGCTCTTGGTGGTCATGTTTTCGACACTGATTGCTTTAGGTGCAGGCGGCTTGATGCAAATTTTATTAACTCCAATTTCCCTTTCAGCACCGACCATTGTGCTGACGCTGGCGATTGCCGATAGTATTCATATCCTGATCACGCTGCGTGAAATGATGGCACGTGGTATAGCAAAAAATAAAGCGATCGTGGAAGCGATAAGAATCAACTTCATGGCGATATCGATTACCAGCCTAACGACCATCATTGGTTTTCTGGCGCTTAATTTCTCCGATTCGCCGCCCTTTAACCATTTGGGGAATATGACAGCTGTTGGTATTGCTGCGGCCTGGCTGCTTTCCCTATTTATGCTGCCAGCCCTGATAAGTATTCTGCCTATACGGGTCAAACAGAGTTCCCCGCAGGCCCTAGAGCGTTCCTTTTTCAGTCATTTAACCAATTTTATCGTGCTGCGTCCCAAACAGATTTTAGCTGTCATGGGTACGCTCACAGTGGTGTTGTCAACTTTGGCTTTCAGTAATCAGTTGAATGACCAATGGACTAAGTATTTTGATAAGTCGATCCAGTTCCGTAATGATACGGACTTTGCTATTCAGTATCTGGGCGGATTTTACCCGATAGAGTTTTCTATCAATGCGCAACAGGCCGGTGGTATCAGTGATCCTACCTACCTCCACAAGCTAGATGAATTTGTCAGTTGGTTACGCGCTCATCCGGATGTGGAACATGTGTACGCCTTGACGGATATTATGAAACGTCTGAATAAGAATATGCATGCTGATGATGAGCGCTACTATACGCTGCCCGATGAGCGTGATCTTAGTGCGCAATATTTATTGCTGTATGAGCTGTCTTTACCCTACGGCCTGGATCTGAATGACCGCATCAACATAGATAAATCTGCCACCCGTGTGACGGCTACACTGGGTGACGTAGATACAATACAGACGCGTGCTTTTATGCGCGAGGCACAGGATTGGTTGCGCAATAATGCACCTGACTATATGAGGGCAAAGGCCACTGGTGCGACCCAAATGTTTTCTTATATTTCTAAACGTAATATAGAAAGTATGCTTAAAGGCAATGTATTAGCTGTGTCCTTAATTGCGCTGGTGTTGATTGTGGCCTTGCGCAGTCTGCGCCTAGGTCTGTTGAGTATTATTCCAAATGCTGCACCGGTATTAGTGACTTTGGGGATCTGGGCACTTAGTGTCGGGATGGTGGGGATGCCCGTGGCAATTATCACAGTGACATCACTGGGTATTGTGGTTGACGATACGGTTCATATATTGAGTAAATATTTGCGTGCACGACGAGAACAGAATCTCACAGTAGAAGCATCAATTCGCTACTCGCTGAATACCATAGGTAAGGCGGTGACAATTAATACCGTTATCCTCGCGGCAGGCTTTAGCATATTGGCCTTATCCTCATTCAAAGTGAATATGGAAACAGGCGTGTTGACCGCAATTGCAGTGGTGGTCGCCTTGATTCTGGATTTCCTATTACTGCCAGCGTTATTATGCTTGATGGATAAAAAATCCCCAGCCAAGCCTGCATCTTAAGGACGTGTCTATGTTCAACCCAGCGTATCAACAAACCTGTCAATTTCTATGTGCTTTTATCCTAGCTGTTGCTGTCAGCACGCCGCTCGGGGCGCAAGATGAAATCGACAAAGGCTACGCCATCTCACAACGCAGTGATCGCAGTGATCGCGGTTTCTCAGACACTGTCGCCAAGCTCACGATGACCCTGCGTAATGCCGCTGGTGCAGAATCGCAACGCAGCTTGACAATCAGTACCCTGGAAGTGGCAGACGAACAGTTTGGCGATAAAAGCTTAGTGGTGTTTTCTAGCCCACGAGATATTAATGGCACAGCCTTGTTATCCCATGCCAATATCCTTGATCCAGATGATCAGTGGCTGTATTTGCCGGCCTTAAAGCGGGTGAAGCGCATTTCCTCAGCCAATAAGTCAGGCCCCTTTGTTGGTTCAGAATTCGCTTTTGAAGATTTCACCGCTAATGAATTGAATAAATATACCCATAAATGGTTGCGCACGGAGGCCTGCGGTGAATTCAGCTGTGATGTGGTAGAGCGTTATCCATTGTATGACAATTCTGGTTACACGCGACAAATTGCCTGGGTGGATCAATCAGCCTATCAAATTCGCAAGTTAGCGTTTTATGATCGTAAAGATACTTTACTTAAAACTTTGGACTTTTTGGATTATCGACTTTACCAGCAGACTTACTGGCGCGCGCATCTGCTCAGGATGCACAATCATCAAACCCATAAAAGCACAGATTTGGTTTATTCTGACTATCAATTTAAAACTGGGCTGAGCGATAACGATTTTGTCAAGGGAATGCTCAAGCGTGTGCGCTAATAGTGCACGTCTTGGCCTAGTGTGGTTATGGCTATCGATTATTAATGTCAGCGCGGCAGAATTTTCTGGGCAGCTGAGTATGGAGTTGCGTGGCTTTAGCCAAGACGCACAATATCCCCGCCAACTGAACGGTCTGCAAACCTCTATCATGCTGGCGCCCGAGTGGCGCACCTACCTCGGTGATAATATCCAAACCGCTTTGATTCCTTATCTGAGAGTAGATGCGCGTGATCACCAGCGGACGCATGCTGATTTGCGTGAAGCATATATGCTCTATATCGGAAATAATTGGGAGCTTTTGCTGGGCGTTAATCGTGAATTTTGGGGCGTCACAGAAGCGCGTCACTTAATTAATATCATTAATCAAGTTGATGCAGTAGAGAATATTGACGAGGAGGACTACCTCGGGCAATTGATGCTGAATCTCACGCTGCAACGAGCCTATGGTCGGTTTAGTTTTTATCTGCTGCCTTTATTCAGAGAGCGAACTTTTAGTAGCGAAAAAGGCCGCTTGCGTGCGCCACTCAGCGTGGATAAAAGGCGCGCCGACTACGAACATCAGGACCAACAGTGGCATACCGATCTGGCATTTCGCTACTCACACTACCGCGGCGACTGGGATATGGGCGTGAGTGTATTTCACGGCACCAGTCGTGAGCCGCACCTACGGATCAATCATCAGCAAGATGCGTTACTGCCTTACTATGATCAAATCAGCCAACTTGGGCTAGAACTTCAATACACACAGGAGGCGATGCTGTGGAAGTTTGAGGGCCTCACGCGGGCAGGGCAGGGGCATACTTTTTTAGCCTCCGTGGTGGGTCTGGAATATACCTTGTTTCAAGCATTCAATAGTCAGGCGGATATCGGCTTCCTGGTTGAGCATTTGTATGACGGACGCGATCGCGTTGAGGCACCACAAACAATTTTTCAGAATGACTTATTTCTAGGTATCCGGGTGGCACTCAATGATATGCAAGACACCACCATGCTAGCGGGTATGATGAGAGATCTGCAAAATGAGTCGGGTAGCTTGCGTCTCGAAGCCGAACGCAGAGTGGGGGACAGTATTAAGCTTGAATTGGAAACCCAATTATTTATCAATGCACAGCATGACCGTACGGTCACTGCTTTTAAGCGCGATAACTTCGTAACCTTGACGCTGGCGCAATATTTTTAATTGCTAACAATTACAAGCGCTGCATCTTGGCTAGCTGCAGTTGTAGTTGTTGCAGTGCTTGTTCCTGTTCGCTCAGTCGATCCTGCTCTTTTTGGACGACATCCGCTGGCGCTTTATCTTTGAACTTGGGATTATTGAGTTTGTTGCGGGTTTTCTCGATATTCACGCTCAGTTTATTAATATCTTTAGTCAGTCGATCAATTTCTGCCTCTTTATCAATCAGTCCAGCGAGTGGAATCAGTACGCGCATTTCACCAACCAGAGTGAGTGCAGCCTCAGGCGCTTCTTGCTCGTCTAGAATGGTGATACTGGTCAGTTTGGCTAGTTTATCTAACGCGCTGCGATGCAGTTGCAACTGCTGCAGATCGTCTTCTGAGCATTGTTGACAGAGCACGCTGAGTGCCTGTTTGGGTGGGATATTCATTTCCGAGCGTATCTTGCGGATGCCCATAATGAACTCTTTTAGCCAATCAATACTCGTGCATGCATGCACATCCACCCACTCATTATTACTGCGTGGATAAGCTTGCAGCATAATACTGTCACCCTCACGCTTGAGCTGCGCGGCAACGGCTTGCCAGATTTCCTCGGTGATGAAAGGGATGATTGGATGCAGTAGGCGTAATAACGTCTCTAGTACCTCCAGCAGTACCCGACGAGTTTGCTGTTTGGCCGCTTCATCCTTGGAGAACATGACAGGTTTAATCAATTCGAGATACCAGTCACAGAATTCATTCCAGGTGAATTCATACAGTGCTTTGGCGGCCAGATCAAAACGATAGTTTTGCATGTCATGATGGACGATGTCGATGAGCTCTTGCTGACGACTGAGCAGCCAACGATCAGTGACGGATAAGTTCGCGTAGTCAATACGGTCAGCAATTATTTGCTGATCACAATTCATCAAAGCAAAGCGTGAGGCATTCCATAACTTATTACAGAAGTTACGGTAGCCTTCAATACGGTTCAGGTCGAATTTTATATCGCGCCCAGTGGACGCCAGGGCCGCAAAAGTAAAGCGCAGTGCGTCGGTACCAAAGGCTGGGATACCCTCTGGATATTGTTTGCGGGTAGCGGCTTCAATCTTAGCGGCCATGTGCGGCTGCATCAGCCCCTTGGTGCGTTTTGCAATCAACGCCTCTAGGCTGATGCCGTCTATTAAGTCGATCGGATCCAGCACATTGCCTTTTGACTTGGACATTTTCTGGCCATCAGCGTCGCGCACTAAGCCATGGATATAGATATCCTGAAAAGGAATGGCATCCATAAATTTGATGCCGAGCATAATCATGCGTGCCACCCAGAAGAAAATAATATCGAAGCCGGTGACTAATACTGAAGTTGGATAAAAGGTTTTCAGTTCTGCCGTTTGTTGTGGCCAGCCGAGCGTGGAAAATGGCCATAATGCAGATGAAAACCAGGTATCCAATACATCTTCATCCTGCACCAGCTGGAGCTCATCCGCGAGCTTATATTTGCTGCGCACTTCTTGCTCATCACGGCCGACATAGACAGTGCCCTGAGGGTCATACCAGGCAGGAATGCGATGCCCCCACCACAGTTGACGGCTGATACACCAATCCTGAATATCATGCATCCAGGCATAGTAAGTATTTTTCCAGTTGTCGGGCACAAATCGTATCTTGCCCGTCTCAACCGCGGCAATAGCCGGTGCGGCCAGACTTTCAGTTTTGACATACCACTGTTCAGTTAACAGCGGTTCGATCACGCTGCCGGAGCGGTCCCCGCGCGGCACCATTAATTTATGCTCAACAATTTTCTCGATTAAGCCTTGCTGCTCTAGTGCCGCGATGACTTGCTTGCGGGCGGCATAACGATCCAAGTCGTGAAAAGCCGCGGGTGCGGTATGATTAATTTTGGCATCAGCAGTCAAAATATTAAGCATCGGTAACGCATGTCTTTTCCCCATCTCATAATCATTGAAGTCATGGGCAGGGGTAATCTTGACACAGCCTGAGCCAAATTCTGGGTCGACATAATCATCCGCGATGATCGGTATCTGGCGTGCGCACAATGGCAGTTGAACAAATTGGCCAATTAAATGTTGATAACGCTCATCCTCAGGGTGCACGGCTACCGCCGTATCACCTAACATGGTCTCTGGCCGAGTAGTCGCCACCACAAGATAGTCATCTCCATCCACCAGCGGATAGCGCATATGCCAGAGATGCCCATTTTCTTCTGCGGCAATGACTTCTAAATCAGACACAGCAGTGTGGAGCACGGGATCCCAGTTCACCAGGCGCTTGCCACGATAGATGAGACCTTCATCATAGAGACGTACAAACACCTCACGCACGGCTTGTGAACAGCCTTCATCCATCGTGAAGCGCTCACGTGACCAGTCCACAGAAGAACCTAACCGTTCCAGTTGTTTGGTAATTGTGTTGCCAGACTCTGCTTTCCAGTCCCACACTTTTTCAAGGAATTTTTCACGTCCCAGTTCCACGCGAGAGGTACCGGCGGCATTGAGTTGACGCTCAACCACCATCTGGGTGGCAATACCTGCGTGGTCAGTGCCGGGCTGCCATAAGGTATTATCTCCGCACATCCGGTGATAGCGCGTGAGGCTATCCATGACCGTATTATTGAACGCATGCCCCATGTGCAGCGTGCCCGTCACGTTCGGTGGCGGGATCATGATGCAGAAGGTCGCTTGCTCGGGTCTCGCTTCAGCTGCGGGTTTGAAATAGCCCTTGGCCTTCCATTCTTGATAACAGTGCTTTTCGATGGCTTGCGGCTGATAGACTTTATCCACGCTGAGTCCTTAATTAATCGTTATTTTTTTAATTCTAGGTGAGTGGGTTTTTCACCACGCTCAGTATAATAACGAAAACGCGCCCGGGCTTGTTGTTTAACTGTCTCATCATTGGCAATAACTTCAATAATTCGTTCGAAGTGCGCATAAAACGAGGGTACTTCAGTGGCTAGATTGATTAATACCTCACGCTTTTCTGGCAGCTCGCTGTGATTCAGGGTCACGGCGCACAATTCATCACCTGCACAGCTGGCCTGGTGTGGGATGAAACTGCGTTCACGAAACGTCCATAGCAACTCGTCCAGCTGTTCAGTCATGCTGTCGTCGGCGGTATGAATATGGATATGACAGCCTTGGGTATAGGCTTTCTCGGTGAGCCGACAGACATACTGCAGGCATGCTTGAGGGGTCGATTCCTCGAGTATATGGAAGTCTATCCGGGCCATACTGACTGAGTATTAGGCAGTGCGCGCTTTGCGTAATAAATACTCGGTGAGCAGCGGCACCGGTCGACCAGTCGCGCCTTTGTTTTTACCCATGTGCCAGGCGGTGCCGGCAATATCCAAATGCGCCCAGTTGTAGTCTTCAGCATAACGCGCTAGAAAACAGGCTGCGGTGATGCTGCCGGCCCAGCGTCCACCAATATTACCCATATCCGCAAAGTTGCTGTCCAACAGGGGCTGATATTCCTGCCAGATAGGCAAACGCCAGGCGCGATCTCCAGTAGAGTGACCTGCGGCTAATAATTCATCACTGAGTTTATCTGAGTTACTCATTAAGCCACTGGCTTCATGCCCAAGGGCGACAAGACAGGCGCCGGTCAAGGTGGCCATATCAATCACCACGTCTGGATCAAATTTTTGCGCATAGGTGAGCGCATCACACAATACCAAGCGTCCTTCTGCATCGGTATTCAATATTTCAATGGTCTGCCCGGACATGGAGGTGACGACATCGCCGGGTTTGGTGGCTTTGCCACCTGGCATATTCTCTGCGGCTGCAACCAGTGCCACCACATTGAGCGGTAACTGCATGGCGGCAATGGCTTGCATGGTGCCAAGTACTGTTGCCGCACCACACATATCAAATTTCATTTCATCCATACTGTTACTGGGCTTAATAGAGATACCCCCAGTGTCAAAAGTAATCCCTTTGCCAACCAGCACGACTGGCTTACTGCCTGTCTTGCCACCTGTATATTGCATAGCGATGAGCTTGGCCGGTTGGGCACTGCCCGCGGACACAGACAACAATGCACCCATGCCGAGCTTCTTCATATCGGCCTCGTTCAGGACATCAACCGAGAGCTTGCGCTGGCCACGTTTGATTTGTTTGGCGCGATCGGCCAAATAGGTGGGAGTGCATATATTCGCGGGCAGATTGCCGAGCTCTTTGGTCGTCAGCATGCCCGCGGCTATCGCAATACCTTGTGGCATTGCGTGTTTGATGTCTTTTAACTCGGCTGCAGTGGTACACATTAATTTGATCCGCTTGAGCTTGGGTGAGGGCGTCTTGTTACTCAAGGTATGATCATAGCGATAGAAGGTGTCGCTGAATAACATGATGTGCATCCGCGTCAGAATACGTGGCGTGGCATCCGAGACCGGCAATGTGCACAGCATACTGCTGACATCGGCTGCGCCTGTTGTCTTGACACGATTGGCACAGGCGGTGATTATTTTTTTGTAGGCAATAATATTGAGCGCTTTAGGTTTGCCGTAGCCCACCAATAAAATTCGTTTATGTGGACTACCCTCTGGTGTTTGCAGCACCAGTGTCTCGCCCAGTCGGCCTGTGAAATCACCATTTTTAAGTGCTCTGCTAATCACTCCCTGACAGTGTTGATCCAGCGTCTTGGTCTGCTCGTCCAGTTTTTTAGTGGCCGCTAGGGCGACAATGGCACAGGCACTTTTATCGGCATGAAGAGGGCTTTTCTTGGCAAGATATTGCATATGATTTCCTGTTGTAGAGTTTGTTCTCGTGTGCGCGCTAGTATAACTTTATATTGATGGTCTGATGCAGCCAGATTCGCCGGCCATACTGGCCTATCAACGTGACCGCGATGGGCGTTTAATCACTGCGTATTATGCGTGTTTTTGACCATAAATCGTTCCATGCCAAACGTTCTTTGTTGGTGTAGCACCATAAGAAGCCGGTGCCCGCGGTCAACCAACATACGATGGACGCCAGGTAACGTATGAAAGCCGCTTTCCAGGTCACAGCACTGCCATCAAACATAACTAATTTCAGGCGCCATGTTTTCAGGCCCAAGGTTTGTCCGCCATGAATCCAGCACCAGGCAAAAAATACAAAGCCGACTGCGTAAACATAAACGCCATATAGCGGGTAGAGTGGGTGCTCCTGAGTGATATTGAATGGCACGGCAACCAAGATGGACGCAAAAAAGAGCACGGCAATCAACAGAATGCCGTCATAGAACATACAGCTCAGTCGTTTGACTAAGCCAACGCGTTTGGAGTCGTTGCTGGTGGTCATAGTGTTGGGTGATTTTTTTGCTGTGGCTAAGGGACAGATTAGTGGTATAAATGCAATTAAGTGTCTATTTACTTCCTCAGAGTATATATGTTTAAACGCTATGGATTAAATGTTTGCTCGATTATGCCTGGTTGTTTCACAGCTGCTGCTGCAACTGTACTGGATATGCACTTGCCTGTGTGTCGCCGTGAGTACTGATACTGACAGACAGTTTGTCAGCGACAGTGAAGTGATTGAGCTGTTTTTGGACAACATCTGGATGGAATTTGGTCTCAGTGAGAATACTCTGGCCGCCTATCGCAGTGACATGTTCAATTTGCTGAAGTGGGTATCCAAGCAGTCCATCGGTCTGTTGGACATCAAGCATGCAGATCTCTTAAGGTATTTTTCTCAGCGCGTCGAGCAAGGTATGCAGTCGCGCAGCGGAGCTCGCTTGTTGTCGAGCATCCGCCGGTTCTATAAACATCAGCTCCAGCATAATGTCATCACGGTTGACCCCGCGGAGAAAATTGAGTTTCCGAAACTGGGTCGTCGTCTGCCAGATGTATTAACAGAAGACGAGGTCGATAAGCTTTTGCATGCGCCTGATGACACCAAAGTGCAGGGCATTAGGGACCGCGCTATGCTAGAACTACTCTATGCCAGTGGTTTGCGCGTCTCGGAATTAATTAGTTTGCATGTGATCCAACTGAATATGCGTGCCGGAATATTAAAAGTATTTGGTAAAGGCAGTAAGGAGCGGTTGGTGCCGTTTGGCGATCAAGCGGGTCACTGGTTGGAGCGCTATTTGGCAGAATCCCGACCTGCACTGTTAAAAGAATGTCATGAAAGTAGTGTACTATTCTTATCCAATCGCGGTCAGGGCATGACGCGTCAGACCTTCTGGTATCTGATAAAACGACATGCTGCCACGGTGGGCATAGAAAAACATCTTAGCCCCCACACTCTGCGGCATGCATTTGCTACCCATCTACTGAACCATGGGGCAGATTTAAGAGTGGTGCAGCTATTATTGGGTCACAGTGATTTATCAACGACCCAGGTGTATACCCATATTGCTCAGGCACGTTTACAAGCGCTGCATCACGATCATCATCCGCGTGGTTGAAGGTGATGTGAGTGGCAGTGATCAACCCAGTTTTATACTTAAGCACATCATAGAGAATACAAAGGAATCGACTATGGATAGCAAAATCGCCGCCATGTTGGCGTTATTATTGGTGACCTTCAACGTCGCTGCGGAGGAGACTGATACCATTCAGAATATTAAGGAAATCTTAGTCGAAGCTGCGCCGACGACGGTGCCTGATCTGATCAGACCCTCACCGCTCGAGGGCATATATGAGGTGTTTTATGGTACCGAGGTGATGTATGTCAGTGCGGACGGTCGCTATGTTTTTCAGGGTCAAATGATCGACCTGATCGATGGCAAGAAGAATCTCACGCGAGAGGCGGCTAACCAGGCACGTAAGGTCTATCTGACCAAGGTGCTGGAGCAGGAATCAATTAGTTTTGGTCCCGAAAATGCGCGCTATGAAGTGACCATCTTCACCGATATTGATTGCGGCTATTGTCGTAAGCTGCATAACGAAATCGAACAGTATGCCGAGCAGGGCATTACAGTCAATTATTTGTTATTTCCTCGCAATGGACTGGATGCTGGCAGTGCCCAAAAGTCGGTCAATGTCTGGTGCAGTGCTGATCGCAAGGCAGCGCTCACCGCCGCTAAACAAGGCGAGACACTGGAGTCACTCGAGTGCGATAATCCAGTCGCTGCTCATTTTGAGATTGGCCGCAAAGTGGGTGTATCTGGCACGCCCTCTATCATGATGCCTAACGGAGAACTGCTGCCCGGTTATGTGCCCGCTGCAGACCTCATCAAGCGTCTGGATGATCAAGCCTTTGTCGAAGCGCTGAGCAAGTCTATCGTCCCGCTCGACAATTAGCCTGCGACATCTATTAGCAAGGGGATGCTGGTGAATACCAGCGAGCTGCGGATCGAAAGTGTAGGGTACAGGCTCCTAACGGCAGCTCGATAGCGTTCTAGTTGATCTGAAAATTTTTCACACTCGTGTTCAATGTTATGCAGATCAACTTGCTGTTGTGTTTTGAAATCAATAATCCAAGCCTGTTCGCGATCAACAATCAGGCGATCAATTACATGCACTGACTGGTTATGGGCAATCGCTATTTCATTGTACGCCTGTTGTTGGTAATTGAGGGTAAACACTGTGGCTATGGTCTCATCCTGCATGCAGCGCAGCGCTTGCTGTTTGAGTTGGCTAAAACGAGTGTGATCAGGTCTTAACTGACAATCCAAGGCTAGACGATTGAGCAAGGCCTGGTCTTCCATCTCGGCAGTTGCCAGACATTCTAAAATTTTATGCACAATAATGCCGTCTTGGCTGGCTACGGTGGGTTCACTGGGGTTGTGCTCAGCATCAACCGGTCTGTCCAACGGTATAAAAAGATCAGCAGCAAAGTCAACGCTAGGTGTAAGCGTCTGAGCCGAATAATGTTCATCGGCGAGCGCAGGTACAGCACTGGTCTGTTTAAAATAGACTTCATCTTGCTCAATCCCAAGCGCCGAGCAGATTTCTTTATGCCAGTGTTGTTTGCCGCCTCTGGCACTCTGTGCGCCCGATACTATGAGTATTTGTTTGGCGCGCGTGATAGCCACATACATCAGATTGACATCCTCATCAGTGCTCGGCTGGATACTTTGAAGATAGTCTTTGCCACGATCGCTGAGAGATTTTTCTGCATAAGCCAGCATCATGTGCTGAGGTGTGTCACTGTCTGCCGGCCAATCAATCTCAGTCCAGTACGGGTCACTGCGCCCATCGCTGGGTCCACAGTCCGCTAAAATGACCACTGGTGCTTCCAGGCCTTTAGCGCCATGCACGGTCATGATCTCAACATAATCACTATATTGATCGGCCTGCATATGGGCGTCTGGATTTATTTCTCGGAGTTGAGTCAGGAAGCGCTCAATGCTGGAGTAGCGACCGCTATCCAAGGCCAAACATTGCTGCAAGAATTGTTGCAGACGAGCCACGATCTGAGGGCCGTCCTCTGCCTTACATATCGAGCGATAACGCTTCAGCACATGCAACTGAGTAAAGATTCTATTCATTAAGTCATGCACTGGCAGTTGGTCGGCCATGGCTTGCCAGTCAGCCAGACAGGTATACGCAGACCTCAGTGGATGATCATCTTCCAGCATCGTACTCAGCTGGCTGAGTTTTTCCATCCAGACAGGTGAGTCGATTTGTTTGATGCTAATAAGGTCTTGATCAGTGACAGCAAATAGAGGGCTACGCAGAACATGGCAGAGTTTTTGATCATCATATGGGTCGATCAATATGCCTAACAGCGCCACCATGTCCTGTATTTCAAGATAGTCCAATAACTTATTTTTGTCATGCCCAAAGAGTGGCACATCACAGCTGATCAAGCCTTGTTTCAAATCTTCAATGTGTGCGCGTGTGGCTACTAGGATGAGCATATCCTGATAGCGCACGGGGCGATATTTACCGCCAGCATAAATAGGCGTGCGCTGAGTGATTAGCGCCTGAATCTCCTGACCGATCTGACGGCCCTCGTTATAATATGGGGTGTGTGTGTTTGCGGCTCTAGCGGTGGTCAGCGGGTTCCTGAAGTATTCTTTGTCTTGTTGTTCTGGATAAGCTAACAGGGGGAGTATTTTCACCCAACCCCAGAGTGAAGTGTGTTCCACACTGTGCGGCCTGAAACCAAGTACACGCTGCTGCAACGCTGGGCTGGAAAATACATCATTAACAAAATCAATAATGGCCGCAGACGACCGCCAAGAGTGATCATTACTTAATTGTTGACTGGCTAGATTGCGTTGCGACCAGTCTGCTACCAGTTGTTGAATTTCTGGGTTGGCGCCACGAAAGCGATAGATTGATTGTTTACTGTCACCCACCAGAAATAGACTGGCTGCAGTATTGATCTGCTGCTCCTGCGATGACTCAATTAGAGGTTTGAGCAATTGCCACTGAATCGCACTGGTATCTTGAAACTCATCAACCAGAAAATGCCTGATCTTCTGTCCCAGTTTATATTGTATCCACAATACATTATCTTCCGCTTGCAACAGTCTGTAGGTCTCCCACTCCAGATCATCAAAATCTATCACCCCATGTTGCGCTTTCACCTTTTGGTATTGCCGCACAAATAATTCGCCTGCGACATACCACGCCTGGTTGTTGGCCAGTAGTTGGCTATGTTTGCGCTGGTTGAGTACAGCCAGTAACTCAGCACACAGCCGCTGATGGGTGGTTATTAAATGTTGATAATCTGCGTCATCCAGTTCGGCACGCCATTGTGCATTTATCTTGAAGTCACGCGCGCTATCCTTGGCCGTGAGGAACAGGGGTTTCAAGCGCGCAAATATTTCTTCATTCGAGCATTCACCGCGGGCCAGAAAGTCGGCAATTTTGGCGCCCAGTTCGGCATGCTTTGAAATACGATTATCGATCAGTAAGCGCATGCTCTTATCCAGACATGCACGACACTCTGCCTGGTATAACCAGGCTTCATCATCTGGTTCAAGCTCGCCGAGCCGCGCAAGCAGGCTTTGATAGCCAAACTCAGCTGGCTTACTTTGTCCCTGGCTCAGCACTAACCAGGCATTCCTGGCCGCAAGAAAACACAGCAGGGCCTTGCGCGCATTATCCAGGCCGTAAAACTGATCATAGAGTTGCTCCATGGCCGCGGCTAAGGCCTGATTCTTTTCGCTCAGGTGCAATAATTGTTGCCAAGCCTGATTGATGTATTGCTGGGTCTGTTCGGTAAGTTCGAAGGCTGTCGGTAATTCACTCTCCAGCGGAAAAGCACGAATAATATCTTCACAAAATGAATGAAATGTACTCATGCGGATGGTTTGTTCGGAAAACAAACATTTTTCGTACAGTTCGCGAGCATGAGCGAGCACATCGTGATTCGCCGTTTCACCCATATGGGTTAATTCATCGCTCAGGGCCGCATCATCCATCAGCACCCAGCTGGCCAGACGGTCATACAGCCGCTGCTTCATTTCAGCAGCACTCTTGCGCGTGAAGGTAATGGCCAGAATCTGTTGTGGCTCAACCCCGGTCAGGAGTAGGCGGCAAATACGAGTGATCAGTAAATAGGTTTTACCTGAACCCGCAGAAGCAAAAATATTAATATTTTTTTGCGGATCAGTAGAAATTTCCAGATCGCTAGTCATTGTTTTAAGTATTCATATAGAATAGCTCTACGCTTTACTGTTCACTCACCTTAATTTTACTGCATGTCTAAACAATACGATGCTGCCGCAATAGAAGTATTAAGCGGTTTAGATCCAGTACGAAAACGTCCAGGCATGTATACCGATACTGCCCGTCCTAATCACTTAGCACAAGAGATAATTGATAATAGTGTGGATGAAGCAATGGCAGGGCATGCCAGTGTTATCGATGTTATTTTATACCAGGATGGCTCACTGGAGGTGATAGATGATGGACGTGGCATGCCAGTCGATAATCATCCGCAACAAAACAAGCCTGGGGTTGAAGTTATCCTAAGTACCCTGCATGCGGGTGGTAAATTTTCCAATAACAATTATCAATTCTCAGGTGGCCTGCATGGGGTGGGTGTTTCAGTCGTCAACGCTTTGTCTAAAAAACTGCAAGTCACTGTGCGGCGTGCAGGTAAGGAATACGCAATGACCTTCGCTGCGGGTGAAAAAGCCAGCGAGCTCAAACAAGTTGGCAAAGTGGGACAGCGTAATACCGGTACCGCCTTGAGGTTCTGGCCCGATCAGCAATATTTTGACAGTCTCCAATTTTCTGTCTCCAAACTGACTCATTTATTGCGTGCCAAGGCGGTGCTTTGCCCCGGGTTGAGGATTCGTTTCAAGGATGAGGGTAAAAAGGAAACCCAAGAATGGTGTTATGCAGCAGGTATCAGCGATTACTTGATGCAGAGTCTGGCCGGCATGAGCTTACTTCCCTCGGCACCCATTATTGGCCAGTTCAATAATCACACTGAAGCAGCAGATTGGGCTCTGATGTGGGTTGAAGAGGGGGCTGATTGGGTGGCTGAGAGTTATGTTAATTTAATTCCAACTGTCCAGGGTGGCACCCATGTCAATGGTTTCAGGACAGGATTGACAGAAGCTATCCGTGATTTTTGTGAAACCCGAAAATTGCTGCCACGCGGTGTCAAGATTGCACCCGAGGATGTCTGGCAACAGTTAGCGTATGTGCTATCGATTAAAATGCAAGACCCGCAATTCGCCGGGCAAACAAAAGAGCGCCTCGGCTCACGCGAGAGTGCTGCTTTTGTATCAGCGGTAGTCAAGGATGCACTTGTTGCTTGGTTACATCAAAATATTGAGTCGGCTGAGCTCATCGCTCAGGCTATCATCAGGAATGCTGAAAAGCGTTTGCGTGCGATTAAGAAAGTGGTGCGCAAACGTGTCACCACGGGTCCGGCGCTACCGGGTAAGTTAGCGGACTGTTCATCCCAAGATGTGACCCAGACCGAATTATTTTTAGTCGAAGGTGATTCTGCTGGTGGTTCTGCCAAACAGGCGCGCGATCGTGAATATCAAGCCATCATGCCGCTGCGCGGTAAAATTCTGAATAGTTGGGAGGTGGCTTCTGATCAGGTATTGGCCTCACAGGAGGTACATGATATTGCTATTGCAGTTGGCGTAGATCCGGGTGACACAGACTTGAGCAAGTTGCGTTACGGTAAAATTTGTATCCTAGCCGACGCGGATTCAGATGGATTGCACATATCAACTTTATTATGTGCATTATTTTTACGTCATTTCCCTGCCTTGATTGAGGCTGGCCACATTTATATTGCGATGCCGCCATTGTTTAGAATAGATGCAGGTAAGGACGTGTACTATGCCTTGGATGATGATGAGCGCCAACGTATCCTGGATAAACTGGCGGCAGAAAAAACACAAGCAAAAATAAATATTACGCGCTTCAAAGGACTGGGTGAAATGAATCCCTCCCAACTGCGCGAGTCCACTATATCTAAAGACAGTCGGCGTTTAGTGCAGCTGACCGTAGATGCTGGTGATAACACATATAAAATTATGGATATGTTGCTCGGCAAGAAAACTATTCAACAACGTAAAGCATGGTTAGAGAAGAAGGGCGATCTTGCTCAGACTTAGGACCTAGACAATTATTATGAGCAACAATCTAGAATTTGATTACGGCGATGTTGAGCGGCTGCCGCTGCAGACATTTACTGAAAAAGCCTATCTTGATTATTCCATGTATGTGATTTTGGATCGTGCCTTGCCACAAATAGGCGATGGTCTGAAGCCTGTGCAAAGACGCATAATTTACGCCATGTCAGAGTTAGGTTTGTCGGCGACATCGAAACCTAAAAAGTCGGCACGTACGGTGGGTGATGTGATCGGTAAATTTCATCCGCATGGTGATTCAGCCTGTTATGAGGCCATGGTGCTTATGGCGCAGCCATTCTCATATCGTTATCCATTAATTAATGGTCAGGGTAACTGGGGCTCAACAGACGATCCCAAATCCTTCGCTGCCATGCGTTATACCGAATCAAAACTGACGCCTTATGCCAAGGCTTTGCTGCAGGAGCTGGGTCAGGGCACAGTCGACTGGGCGCCAAACTTTGATGGCACTCTACAAGAACCTGTGGTGTTACCTGCGCGCCTGCCAAATATTCTATTAAACGGCGGTATGGGTATTGCGGTGGGTATGTCGACTGATATACCCCCACACAATTTACCTGAAGTCGTTGCCGCCTGTGTCAGATTATTAGATGAGCCTAAGGCTACAGTGACGCAATTATGCGAGCATGTGCTGGGACCGGACTATCCTTCCGCGGCAGAAATTATTTCTGATCCAGAAGATCTCCAGGCTATCTATGAGACGGGCATGGGGCAAACGCGTATGCGTGCAATCTATACTCAAGAGACAGAGGGTATTATCATTTCCGCGTTACCTTATCAGGTCTCGGGTGCGCGTGTTCTGGAGCAGATCGCTCAGCAGATGAATGCGAAAAAATTGCCTATGGTCGAGGATTTGCGAGATGAGTCAGATCACGAAAATCCAGTTCGGCTGGTAGTCGTACCGCGCAGTAATCGTGTTGATGTTGAGGCATTGATGCTGCATCTTTTTGCCACTACTGATCTGGAGAAAACCTATCGTGTCAATCTGAATGTGATCGGTATTGATGGCCGCCCGCAAGTGAAGGATCTCCGCAGCTTGCTGAAGGAATGGTTGAGTTTCCGCGCCAGTACTGTGACACGACGCCTGCAATGGCGTCTGGATCGGGTCAATGAACGCTTACATATTCTGCAAGGTTTGCTGATTGCTTACCTTAATATCGACGAGATTATTGCCATCATCCGCGCACAGGATGAGCCCAAGCCGGTATTGATGGATCGTTTCAAATTGAGTGATATTCAAGCTGAGGCTATTCTGGAAATCAAGTTGAGACGGCTGGCTGAATTAGAAGAAATTAAGATCAAGTCTGAGACTGAAGAGTTACAGAACGAGCAAGCCGAGTTAGAAAAAGTACTGGGCTCCAAAGCGCGCCTGAAAAAGCTCATCCGCACTGAACTCCTTGCTGATGCAGACACGTATGGCGATCAGCGGCGCTCACTGCTGGTCCAGCGCGCCAGTGCCAAACCTATGGATGAAACACAATTAATGCCCACGGAACTCACCACAGTGATTTTATCTCAGCGCGGCTGGGTGCGAGCTGCCAAAGGACATGACGTTGATCCGCTGGCCATGAACTACAAGTCGGGTGACGATTATCAATCCCATGCCACTGGCAAAAGCAATCAAATGGCTGTATTTCTCGACTCACAGGGCCGCTCATACACATTGCCAGCGCACAGCTTACCTTCGGCACGTGGCCAGGGTGAGCCACTGACAGGGCGCTTTAATCCTGCTGACGGGGCACAATTTATTGCCGTAATGCTATCGGGAGCTGACAGCAGATATATTTTAACCAGCGATTATGGTTACGGCTTTATCTGTAGTGCGGAGGATTTGTACTCGCGCAATAAGGCGGGGAAAAAGATTTTAACTGTGCCGCAGGGCGCTGGCGTGCTTGCCCCGGTGCTGGTCCGAGCGCTGGATGATGAATACATTATTGCCCTAAGTTCGGCAGGGCATATGTTGGTGACGCCGCTCGCAGAGTTGCCATTAATGGCTAAAGGTAAAGGCATTAAGTTTATAAGTATTCCTAATACTAAGCTCAAATCTGCTGAGGAGAGAGTTAAGCATGTTGCTCTATGGCAGCCGGGCGAATCTATCACCGTGTTTTGCGGCAAGAAGCATAAGACGATGAAGTCAGCAGAAATTGAAGGATATATTGCTGAGCGAGGCCGTCGTGGATTGAAATTGGCCCGCGGCTATCAGGCCGTTGATAGGCTGATAATTAATCACAAAAACCCCTGAGATTGCTCAATGTACATGTTTTGTACACACAGTGTTTATGTTTTATGCCCTCACACACACTTTACCCAATTTGGGTAGAGTGGCTTTTTTTACTTGTTGCTGTATTCATTAACTTACTGTTTTAATTAGTAAGCAAGCAAGTTTTGGGGAAAATTTGTGGGGCACCTCGTGCTCCCCGGTTGCATTCTGCAACTCCGCCTTAGCTCACTCTTATACACACAATGTTGAGAGTAGGTCCAGGTCTGGCTCCAGTTCCTGTGGCTGATGTACGCCTTCCATCCCCGATTACAATTTCTTCCCAAGCACTGAACGGTTTATAATTTTCTCCATCATAAGCCTATTCAATCACAACTATTACACTCTCTTATGCTTTCACGAATTGGATTATTTTTAGCGGCTAACTTTGGCGTACTGGCTGTATTTAGTATCTCATCACGCGTTCTGGGCTTAGATCGATGGTTAGCCGAGCAAGGTATGGCAGGTCAGATGAATGGCATTTTCATCATGGCTTTGTTATTTGGTTTTGGCGGTTCATTTATTTCGCTGGCATTGTCCAAGCGCATGGCCAAGCGTGGCATGCGCGTACGCGTAATTGAGTCAGCCACTAACAAAAGTGAACGCTGGCTGCTGGAAACAGTACGTCGGCAGGCTAAGATGGCTGGCATAGGTATGCCAGAGGTGGGTATCTTTGAGTCACCACAAGCTAACGCCTTTGCCACCGGTATGAAGCGCAATGATGCTCTGGTTGCAGTGAGTACCGGCCTGATGGACTCAATGACGCAGGCTGAGGTAGAAGCAGTTTTGGCGCATGAAGTCAGCCATGTCGCCAATGGCGATATGATTACCATGGGTTTGTTACAGGGTGTTCTCAATACCTTTGTGATCTTATTCTCGCGTGTGATAGGGATATTAATTGACCGGGTGGTATTTAAAATTCAGCGTGGGATTGGACCAGGATATTTTATTGGTAGTATTGTCGCGGAGTTAATTTTAGGCGTGGTTGCGGCTGTCATCGCCAGCTGGTTTTCGCGCAGGCGGGAGTATCGAGCTGACTTTGGTGGGGCAAAATTGGCGGGCAAACAAAATATGATCAATGCCTTAAAGCGCCTCAAATCGGCACACCAGCCAGAGAGTTTACCGGGCGAACTCGCCGCCTTTGGTATCGCAGGCGGATTGGGTGGCGGTCTCAAGCAGCTGTTAATGTCGCATCCCCCATTAGATGATCGAATCGCTGCCCTAGAAAAGTATTAGTACTCCGGGCTATCAATATTTCAGCATATCAATAGTCTTTACTGGCATGCCCACTCAGCTCCTGCGCCAGCTTAGGCACCAGATAACCAGGTAAGCGTTGTTTCAACTGCTGCATTATTATTTCAGCACGCGCCCGCTCGACATGAAAGTGATGCGTACCTCTGGCTTTATCTAATAAATGCAAATAGTAGGGCAAGATACCAGCAGAGAATAATCTGTGGGACAGTTCAGCCAGGGTGTCCGTAGCGTCATTGACATCCCGTAGCAATACCGCTTGATTGAGAGTGGTGGTGTTAGTGTGCTTGATTTGCTCAGCCGCATATTTGACTGATGGAGTTATTTCATCAGGATGATTAATGTGCAGCACAACGACGGTATTAAGGCGCGTAGTTGCCAATATTGATAGCAGAGCGTCAGTCACACGTCGTGGGTAGATGGATGGGAATTTGGTATGCACACGAACTGTTTGGATATGCTCAATGGCGGCTAATGAGGTAAACAAATAGCTAAGCAGATCATCATCTAGACTAAGCGGATCACCGCCGCTAAGAATGATTTCATTGAGACTGTGATCTTTTTTTACTGCTGCCAAGGCTGTTTCATAACGATGCTGATTAGGTGTCTCACGACTGTAGGGATAATCTTTGCGAAAGCAATAACGACAATGCACGGGGCAGGTATTGGTGGTAATAAGCAGCGCGCGATGTTGATATTTTTTTAATAGGCCGCCCGCTGAGGTGGCCTCCCGATCACCCACCGGATCTTCGCCGTAACCATCAGGATTAATTAATTCGCGGGCATCAGGCAGATATTGTTTGAGCACCGGATGATCAAATTTAAAGTCGCTTAATAACTCTTTGCTTAATCGAACTGGAAACAGCTGCTCGATCTGCTGCAAAGTGGTGGCCTCGTAATATGGCTGTTGTAAAGCGCTCAGTTCTGCCATGCCTGAATATGACCGAGCAAATATTTTTTTCCAATGCAGGGGATGTTCTGAAGTCGACATGCACGCTATCATAGCGCGTCTTATAACGCACTGAAGGTTTATTTATGGCTAATTACGGCACGAATGAATTCAAATCCGGCCTCAAAATTATGTTGGATGGTGATCCATACACAATTGTTGAGAATGAGTTTGTTAAGCCGGGCAAGGGTCAGGCGTTTAATCGCGTAAAAATACGCAACCTTAAAACAGGTCGTGTCGTTGATCGTACGTTTAAGTCTGGTGACAGCGTAGAGGGTGCCGATGTCATGGAAGTGGATATGCAGTACCTCTATAGCGATGGCGAACAGTGGCATTTTATGGATCCCAATACATTCGAACAACATGCAGCCGACGAGACTGCGCTTGGCGATGCCTCGCAGTGGTTGAAAGAGCAAGATATCTGCGTAGTGACACTCTACAACGGTGCACCCTTATCAGTGACTGCACCAAATTTTGTTGAATTAAAAATTAGCCAGTCTGATCCAGGCATTAAGGGTGATACCGCGCAAGGTGCAACTAAGCCAGCGACGCTAGAGACAGGTGCGGTGGTTAAAGTGCCTCTGTTCGTTGAGGAAGGTGAGATTATTCGGATCGACACCCGCACGGGTGAATATGCCTCTCGTGTTAAAGAATAAGTCGATCTAAGCCCAGTGCAACAATGGCAGCCTTGTTCTAGTCTGGAACTCATCAAACAACGCGCCTTGCTGCTTACGCGTGCGCGTGATTTTTTTCACAACAATAATGTGCTGGAGGTGGAGACACCTCTGCTGGCGGCCCACACTGTAACCGAGCCCAATATTGAATCCATCCGCGTGGCTTTGCCGGATAACGATAAATACCTGCAGACCTCTCCAGAATATGCGATGAAGCGTTTGCTTGCCGCAGGTGTGCCCGATTGTTATCAAATATGTAAGGCTTTTCGTTTGCATGAGAATGGCACTCAGCATAATAGCGAATTCACATTGCTCGAATGGTATCGACTTGATTATGATTTGCAGCAGATTATTCAGGATACGCTGAATCTGCTCAGACACATGTCCGACTTGCTGCCATTGCATACAATAATCAGTTACCAACAAGCCCTGCATGATGCACTGGGTATCTCTTTGGCGGATTTATCGCGTGCTTGTTTGATTGAGCACGCCCAAGCACACGGGATGGTCAGTTCAGATCAGCTCAGTGATGCACAGTTATGCGATTTTGTATTCGCCAAGTGTGTGACAGCGCATTTTAGTGCGGAGGGTTTGACCGTGGTCTATGGCTATCCGGCCTCGCAGGCGGCACTGGCTCAGCTGAATACTGACGCACCAGCCACTGCCGATCGTTTTGAAGTATTTTTACAGAATCTCGAGTTAGCGAATGGTTATGTAGAGCTGACCGATCCCGTTGCGCAGTTGGCGCGCTTGCAAAAGGAGCAGGCGCAGCGTGCAGCCATGGGTTTGCCAGAGGTGCAGATAGATCAGCGACTGCAGGCTGCACTGGCCGCAGGTCTGCCGCCATGTGCGGGCGTAGCGCTGGGTTTGGATCGGGTTTTAATGGCTGTCAATGAGAATCTGGATATAGGTCAAGTAGTCAGCTTTGACTGGCATCACGCTTGAGCTATTTGGGCGTACGCAATTTTCTCACCCATCAATACTCTCTGGTCGATGGCTAGGCTATCCAAGGCCACTCCGAAATTCTTTGCATATAACATGACCACGGTCGAGCCCATGTTAAAGGTGCCCATATGCGCCCCTTTATCGAGCTGTATGTTGTGTTGCTGATAGTTATGTTGGATCGGATGATCAAGATGAGGAGGAGTGATCAATCCCGCCCAGACTGTTTCTATTGCCGCCACATTAACCGCCCCGACCATGACGGTAGCCATATAGCCATGACAAGTTTTGAATATACAGGCGACGCGTTCATTGCGCGCATATAGCTTGTCGATTGTTTTCGGTGCATAGGGTGCCACACTGAATAGGCGGCCAGGAACATAGACCATTTCAATCAATTGCGCAGCATAAGCCATGTGCACCCGATGATAATCACGTGGGGAGAGATATAGCGTACAAAAATTACCATTCTCAAAAGCAGCTCTGTTTTGACAGGCGGGAGTCAAAAATTCATCCACGCTAAAATATTTACCTTTAGCTTGGATGATCGTTGTTTGATCAATTACGCCAAACTGGCTGATGCGACCGTCGCAGGGCGCACTCAGCAGATTTTCGTCCTGTTCAATGGGGCGTGCCCCTGGCTCTAATTTGCGGGTAAAGAACGCATTGAAAGTGGTGTAGTCTGCCAAGTCTTTAACTTCGGCGTCATGCATTTCGACTTTGAAGAATTTAATAAATTGTTTGATCGCAAAGCGCACGAAAGGCCAGCGCTGACGCGTTGCCCAAAAGGTAATACGTGAGATCAGATGGTGTGGAAACAGCTGAAAGAGTAGACCTTTTATTGTCTCCCAGCGTGTGGCTGATGCCTGACTCATGGGGTGATGTGGCTTCGAATGGTAATAAAGTCGCCAGCGATGGTGCTGGCCTGATGCGGTGTATTGAAAACAGCACTGATCGCCGTGTTAGGTGCAATAAGATATACTGCACTGCTGTGGTCGACCAAATATTCGGTGCTGTGCTCATTGGCTTTATTAAGGGTAGCAATAATACCCATGTTTTTGAGGAAGACAGACAATGATTGATCGTAAGCTGAGGTGCCAATAATGCGGCTGTCAAAACCACTGATATAGTTATTAATATGTTCCGGGCTATCACGCTCCGGGTCCACGGAGACAAACACAATAGCGAGATCGTCGATATTTTGCTGTTGCTCGATCAACGCCAGACTGTGACTTAAGGTAGCCAGTGTGGTCGGACAGATATCAGGGCAATGCGTGAAACCAAAAAACCATAAGGTCCATTGATCACGGATGTTATCTTTTGTGAAGCTGCGCCCGTGATTATCTATGAACTCGAAATCAGGAATGGCAACTTGCTGATCATATAAATAAGTGGCATGTTGCAACTGTTCATCAAGCGCAATATCGCCTGGTGGTGATTGGAAATTAAATATGCCCAGACCAATGACTAATGCGATCAGTCCTGTGACGGCTAAGGCCAAATTTGATTTTGATGTGCTCATAGATTCTTAACTGTTAGTAGCGCAAATATAGTATGTCATCTGACTCAATTGAAATAACTGCCAGCACACTCAAACAGGCAATTTTCGAGAGCGAAGATCTTTTGCTGAAGCACGATCTACACTATGGGCAAGGCATGCATACAGCACTCGATGAGGCCGCATATCTTGTCAGCTTTGTGGCTGGATTGCCACCTGATTTTTGCCCAGACAAGGATAATATAGGCCTCAACGAGCAACAAAAACAACGTCTGCAAGAGTGCCTGCACAAACGCATTAAACAGCGTATACCGCTGGCTTACATACTGGGTGAGACCTGGCTGGCAGGAGTCAAGTTCAAGGTTAGTCCAGCCGTATTGATACCGCGCTCGCCAATTGCGCATCTAATTGAGCAACGCTGTTCACCATGGCAGCAAAACCAAGCAGTGCGGCGCATATTGGATTTATGCACGGGCAGTGGGTGTCTGGGCATTTTGGCTGCTCAGGCGTTTCCTGAGGCAAGTGTTGACATTAGTGACGTTGATCAGGCCGCTTTAAAAATAGCGGCAGACAATATCCAGATGCACACGCTTGCTGATCGAATGAACATTATATGTTCTGATGTTTACGCGCAGATTCCATACACTCAATATGATATTATTGTTGCTAATCCGCCCTACGTGCCTGTGTGCGAACAAGCCCAACTGCCTGCAGAATTTGCGCATGAACCACAACATGCATTATTTTCTGGTGATGATGGTCTGCGAATAGTCACCCAAGTGATCGCGGGTGCGACAACTTATCTACAGGAGCATGGCATTCTTGTTCTGGAAGTAGGGCAGTATGCCGATGTGTTGCAGGACCACTACCCGCATTATCCAATAATGTGGCATGAGCTGGAGGAGAGAGGCGAAGGCGTATGCGTGCTTACACGAGAGGATTGTCAGCAGCTGTTGATCTCTGCTCAGGGCGGTGGACACACATGCTAATTAACATTAATAAAAATGCTCATATACATAATCATCAGTGTCAATAAAGCGATAAACAATGGCGGGTAATACATTCGGAACTTTATTTAGCGTGACGTCTTTTGGCGAGAGTCATGGTCCAGCAATCGGTGCGGTTGTCGACGGCTGTCCGCCGGGTATCCCTCTGTCAGAGGAGGACTTGCAACCGGATTTAGATCGTCGCAAACCGGGTCAATCCAAGTTTACAACTCAGCGCAGAGAGTCCGATACAGTTGAAATTTTGTCTGGTGTATTTGAAGGCAAGACGACGGGTACACCGATTGGTTTGTTGATCAGAAACGAAGATCAGCGCTCCAAAGATTATTCCAAGATCGTACAAACCTTTCGTCCCGGCCATGCAGACTATACCTATTTCAAAAAATATGGCATCAGAGATTATCGTGGTGGGGGACGTTCATCAGCGCGCGAGACAGCGATGCGAGTTGCCGCCGGTGCGATAGCAAAAAAATTCCTCAGATTGGAGTATGGTACTGAAATTCATGCCTGTGTCACTCAAATCGGTGATATCGTCGCCACCCAAATGGATTGGTCTCAAGTCGAACACAACCCATTCTTTTTCCCCGACTCAAGCTGTCTCCCTGACTTGGAAACATTGCTAGATCAATTACGTCGTGATGGTGATTCTATTGGCGCCAGATTGATGGTACAGGCTAGCCAAGTGCCAGTTGGATGGGGCGAACCAATTTTTGATCGTCTGGATGCAGATCTGGCCAAAGCAATGATGTCCATTAATGCCGTTAAGGCCGTCGAGATCGGTTCGGGTTTCGCATGTGTGACCCAACGCGGCAGTGAACATCGCGATAATATTGAAGTCCAGGGATTCGCCACCAATCACTCCGGTGGTACTTTGGGCGGCATCAGCTCAGGGCAAGATGTGTCGTTGTCCATTGCCTTGAAACCGACCTCCAGCATTCGCGTGCCCGGGCCTACGGTAAATGAACAGGGCGAGCAAACTGAAGTCGTCACAACGGGTCGCCATGATCCGTGTGTAGGAATACGTGCAGTCGCGATCGCAGAGGCTATGATGGCTCTGGTGTTGGCTGACCATGCGCTTAGGCATCGCGGGCAAAATGCAGGCGTCTCGACGACCTGTCCCGATATTCCCGCAACGCAATAATACTTTGAACACGCCCATGCCAGCGCAATCGCTCTACGATAAATTATGGAATGCTCATGTCGTGCATAGCCAGGATGACGGCACCAGTCTGATTTATATTGATCGCCACCTAGTCCACGAGGTGACATCACCGCAGGCATTTGAAAGTCTTAAACTGGCCGGCCGAACACCTTGGCGTAAATCATCTATCTTGGCAGTGCCTGATCATAATGTACCGACCAAGGATCGTGACCAGGAAATTGCCGACCCGGTATCGCGACGTCAATTGCAAGCGCTGGACGATAATTGTAATTACTTTGCCTTGAATAAGTTTGCCATGAACGACCCACGTCAGGGCATTGTGCATGTGATCGGTCCTGAGCAGGGTGCCAGTTTACCCGGCATGACGATTGTCTGTGGTGACTCGCACACATCCACGCACGGAGCGCTCGCGGCGCTCGCCTTTGGTATTGGTACTTCTGAAGTTGAACATGTGCTTGCTACGCAGTGCCTGCAGTTACAAAAAACAAAATCAATGCGGGTAGAGATTGATGGCCAAATGCCAGCAGGCGTGTATTCCAAGGATGTGATTCTAGCCCTGATCGCACACATCGGCACGGCTGGTGGCACTGGCTACACGATCGAATTTTGTGGCCAAGCCATCCGTGCGATGTCGATTGAAGCGCGCATGACGATATGCAATATGGCCATAGAGGCGGGTGCGCGCGCCGGCATCATGGCTGTTGATGAGCATACTTTGGAGTATGTCGCGGGTCGGCCATACTCACCGCAGGGTGCGTTATGGGATCAGGCTGAGACAGCCTGGCGCCAGTTGGTATCTGATGCAGACGCGGTGTTTGATCACAACGTCAGCCTGGATGCCAGTCAACTCGTGCCGCAGGTCAGCTGGGGAACCTCACCTGAAATGGTAGTGGGTATTAATGAGTGTGTGCCTGATCCTGAGCAAGAAGCCAGTGCTGCCAAGGCGCAAGGCATGCGCAACGCCCTTGCGTACATGGATCTAGTGCCCGGCACAGCGATTCAGGATATTGCTGTGGATAAAGTTTTTATTGGTTCATGTACTAATTCCAGAATTGAAGATTTACGCTTGGCCGCACAAGTGGTTGCTGGTCATAGCGTTGCGCGTAACATCAAGTTGGCTATGGTGGTACCTGGCTCAGGATTGGTCAAACAACAGGCTGAACAAGAGGGCCTGGATCAAGTCTTTAAACAAGCAGGATTCGAGTGGCGTGATCCTGGTTGTTCGATGTGTCTGGGCATGAATGCAGATCAATTAGCAGCAGGCGAGCGTTGTGCATCCACTTCCAATCGTAACTTCGAGGGGCGTCAGGGGCAGGGTGGACGAACGCATCTGGTCAGTCCGGCATCGGCGGCCGCGGCTGCAATTGCGGGTCATTTTGCGGATGCTCGAAAATATTTAGCTTAGGACGGAGACATGCAAGCTTTTACCCAATTGACTTCTAAGGTGATTCCACTGGATCGATCTAATGTCGATACTGATGCGATCATCCCCAAACAATATTTGAAATCCATCCGCAAGAGTGGCTTTGGTCCCAACTTATTCGATGACTGGCGTTATTTAGATCCTGGCATGCCTGATCAAGACTGCAGTCAACGGCGTATTAATCCCGATTTCATTTTGAATAATGACCAGTATAAAGACGCTCAAATTCTCTTAGGGCGTGATAATTTCGGCTGTGGATCCTCGCGTGAACATGCTGTTTGGGCGATGTCGGATTATGGTCTGAAAGCGGTCATCGCTGCTAGTTTCGCTGATATTTTTTTCAGTAACTGCTACAAAAATGGTTTACTCCCAATTGTTTTGAGTAAGCAGGATATCGCCACACTGTTTACTCATTGCCAGCGTGATGCAGGGTTGACTGTGGCGATTGATCTCGCCAGTCAGACAGTTGTTGCCGATGAGGGATTCCAGGCGCAGTTTGAGATTGATGCATTCCGCAAGCATTGTTTACTCAATGGCCTGGATGAGATTGATCTGACCTTGCAACATGCCGAGCAAATACGTGCCTATGAGGCGCAATTAAAAAATCAATCACCCTGGTTATTCAGTCAGGACTAATCACTACACTCAATGGCTATGTCTAAAGTTCTTATATTACCTGGTGACGGTATTGGACAGGAAATTGTTCAGCAAGCAGTGCGTGTACTGGAGTGCCTGCAGAAGAGTGGTGTAGCGCTCGAAATGCAGCACGGCCTGATCGGTGGTGCGGCTTATGATGAATATAAATCACCACTACCAGAACAGACGCTAGCCATGGCACGAGAGGCAGATGCGATCCTGTTGGGCGCAGTGGGTGGGCCTCAATATGATCAGGTGGCCAGACATTTGCGACCCGAACAGGGTTTATTAGACATTCGTGGGCAACTTAATTTATTTGCCAATTTGCGTCCTGCCCTGCTCTACACACAGCTGGCTCAGGCCTCCTCACTCAAGCCTGAACTTGTTGCAGATCTTGATTTACTGATTGTTCGTGAACTCACTGGCGGTATTTATTTCGGTCAACCACGCGCCAGTGAAACACAGGATAATGTGCGCCGTGCATACAATACTATGGTGTATGACGAAAATGAGATTCGTAGGATTGCACATGTAGCCTTCCAAGCCGCACGCAAACGTGATCTGCGTCTGTGTTCAGTTGATAAAGCTAATGTTCTGGAAGTGTCCCTGTTGTGGCGTCAGATTATGCAAGAAGTGCATGCTGAATATACGGATGTGGAACTGTCTCATATGTATGTCGATAATGCTGCGATGCAATTAATACGGGCACCAAAACAGTTTGATGTGATGGTGACGTCGAATTTATTTGGCGATATCCTGTCAGATGCTGCCGCCATGTTAACCGGATCGATAGGCATGCTGCCATCGGCGTCCTTAAATGAAGATCATAAAGGTATGTATGAGCCGATTCATGGTTCTGCACCTGATATTGCCGGTCAAGATCGTGCTAATCCACTGGCCACTATCCTGTCGGTCGCGATGATGTTGCGTTATTCTCTGGGCCATCAAGACGCGGCAGATATGATCGAACAGGCTGTCATTAATACACTACAGGATGGTATGCGCACGCAAGATATTGCGCACTCCGATGAGGCCGTGATCGGTACCATACAAATGGGTGCAGCCGTGATTGAGCGACTAGATAAGCTGTTGTCTCAGTAGTGCTCACCGATCTCAGCTTAACTTAAGGAAACGCGTTATGACTAACAAATACGATGTTGCCCTAGTCGGTGCTACAGGCGCTGTGGGTGAGGTCATGCTCGCCATGCTGGCAGAGCGTCAATTCCCGATCAATAATATTTATCCACTGGCCAGTGCGCGTTCAGTAGGCAAGCAAGTCGCCTATGGTAATCAACACATTGAAGTGCAAGATTTAGCCACCTTTGATTTTGCCAAAGCGCAAATTGGTTTATTTTCTGCGGGTGGCTCAATATCAGACATATACGCGCCCAAAGCAGCAGCAGCAGGTTGTATTGTGATCGACAATACGTCACGGTTTCGCTACGAAGATAAGGTGCCATTAGTGGTTCCGGAGGTTAATCCTGAAGCGATTACGGAGTACAAACATACAGGCATTATTGCTAACCCAAACTGCTCAACTATCCAGATGGTGGTGGCGCTGAAACCGATTTACGATGCGGTAGGTATATCGCGGGTCAACGTTGCAACCTATCAAGCTGTATCGGGAACAGGCAAAGAAGCCATTGCCGAGACTGAATTACAAACGCGTGCGCTGATGGCCGGCGAGGCAGTCTCATGTGACGTATACCCTAAGCAAATTGCGTTTAACGCCTTACCTCATATCGATGTCTTTATGGATAATGGTTACACCAAAGAAGAAATGAAAATGGTCTGGGAGACCTGCAAAATTATGGCTGACGATACTATACAAGTAAATCCAACCGCAGTAAGGATTCCAGTTTTGTATGGTCATTCAGAGGCCGTCCACCTAGAAACTAAGCAGCCACTGAGTGCAGAGGAGGCGACACGCTTGTTAGCAAACGCACCAGGTATAGTGGTCATGGATGGACGCAGTGATGGCGCATATCCAACGGCAGTGACCGAGGCGGCCGGTAATGATGCCGTGTATGTGGGCCGTATTCGGAATGATATTTCCCATCCACTAGGGCTTAACATGTGGGTAGTGAGTGACAACTTACGCAAAGGAGCAGCGCTGAATAGTATTCAGATTGCTGAATATTTGATCAAGACTGATATATAATCTTTGTGGGCTGTTGTTCTAGCCTCAATTTCTCATGCACCCTGTCGTTCTAGGAGGTAACACCATGAACACAATGACACTTATGGTATGGGGACAAATCACAACTCGGTTGGCAAGAGTAGTCACACTATTAGGTTTACTGCTAGCGACATCTAGCAGTGCACTCGCGATCAATTTAGGCGATCTCAATATCACCTCGGGTAAACACACACCGTTTGCAGCAACAATACTGGTTAAAGATTATGATCCGGCGGAGATTGATCAGCTGCAAGTTTCCCTGGCCAGCCCAGAAATACATCGTCGTCTAGGCATCCCTCTAACCGCTGAGATAAACACACTGCAATTCTCACCACAGCTTTCTGCCGGTCTGCCCATCATTAAAATAAGTGCTGATGCCGTCATTCAGCAGGCTCAGGATAAGCTTGCTCTGGATGTCAGATGGCCGCAGGGAAAACTGATGATTATGTATGATCTGAACATTCCCCAGCCCAGTGCTGAGTGGGTGGCGTATCGGGCAGAGCAGGCTGATGCTGACACGCGCATGCAAGCCGCAGATATACAGACAGCCAAACATGCAAAGCCACTTTTGGCCAAGCAAACTGATACTCACCGAGATCACACCACAGTCACTATTCAAGACGGCATCACGCTGTGGAAAATCGCCTCTAACGCCGTGCCCAACGAAGACGTCAGTGTTAATCAAGTGATGCTAGCGATACTCGCGCTGAATCCGAATAGTTTTGAATTTAACAACGTCAATAGTTTGCAGGCAAGAACTGAACTGAATATCCCCAATCATTTAGATTTTGCATATTCCAAAAAAGAGGCTGAGCTGGAAATTAAGCGCCAACATGAGGAATGGAGGCGAGTACAAGATACTGTAAAAAAGCCCGCTAGCGCTTTTGCTTCTGAGACATACTCAGAAGCAACGGCGCGCCTATCACAAAGCGACTCTGGAACTATGTCAGATCCTGACTTAGGCCAGCAGCAGTCGCAGCCAACAACGGCTCACGCTGAGCTCACATCCGAATCAGCCAATGAAGTCGAGCACGATGCTGTTGAGGAAATTGAACTATCAGCAGCAGCCACAGATCGTCAGCAGTCATATCTGCAAGCTCAAATCGAGCCGTTACCTGATTGGCAACAACTACCAGCAATCGCAGCACCTGAACTTTCACCAGCGGAGAATACGCTGGTTGACACAAACGTTAAAGATGATGGCGATGCTCAGCTTACCCGGGTTGACGTCACTGCCAGCATACCCAACGTCATCAGCCAAGGTTGGGCGCAAGTTCTGACGCAGATGAGTGACTTGGTCAGATCAACGCAATTTGCCAACTACCAGCAACAATCTAGTGATTACTGGCAACAGCATCAACAGCTGATCATATTGATGCTGATTATTCTAATGCTGCTATCGATCGGTTATAGATTGGGTCGTAACACACGTGATGAATCCCCTATTGCGCCAACTGATCAGTCCATCAGTCCCTTAACTGCACGCGAAGCAATACTGTCTGAAATTAATGCAAGTCGGGATTTTAGTATTCAAGCTGAAGCAGTGGCTGCCGGCAGTCCAGCATCATATGAGGGCGATTTCGCTCTCGACTCGCCGTCACCCACAACCCAGCGCGGTATCCTTGATGAGGTTGATATCTATCTTTCATATGGTCTCTATCTGGAAGCACTCGATTTACTCAATGCCGCCGTCACGCAATCACCTCAACATGTGGGTTATTTACTCAAACTTGCGGAAACTCACTGTCTGGCAGACAATCCTGAGGCTTTTTTAAAGCAAGCTGACAAGCTGTCTGAGTTGGTAACGCGTGATTCTCTAGCCTGGAAGAAACTCACCGAGCTGGCTGAGAAGATTGTACCCGAGCATGTTTTGTTTAGCTCACCCAAACAACCCCAAGCGGACGATTTGCAACAGTTCCCTGCGGATGAATTTGAACTGGAAAATTTAACTCAGTCAGATAATCCGCAGGCGCCAGCGAGTGCCCCAGCAGATGCTACTTATGCTGACGAACTTGATCATGAGGATAATGCGACCAAACTGGATCTGGCGAAGATTTATATAGATATGGAAGATCACGAGGCTGCACGTGACATCCTGCTGACTGTGCTGAAAGAAGGTACACCCACGCAGCGTGCAGAAGCCCACAGACTGAGTTTGGAAATTACCTGAGTCAGTCAGAGCAAGCATTGCCCACTAATAAGCGTTAAGATATTAGCTTGAATAACTCAGCAGTATTCGCACGGATTCGGGACATATGAAATTTGCACTCGTTATTGAATACGATGGCACCGATTTTTCGGGTTGGCAGCGTCAGTCCCATGTGCTCACCATACAAGAGGTTGTTGAACAGGCAATCAGTCAAGTGGCTGATCATGAGATCGGGGTGGCCTGCGCGGGCAGAACCGACACTGGCGTTCATGCACTCGCCCAAGTGGTTCATTTTGAGACCAATGCTGAGCGCGAACTGAGGTCGTGGCTGCTTGGTATTAACTCTAATTTACCACCCTCAGTAGTGGTGAAAAATGTAATTCCTGTGGCGTATGATTTTCATGCACGATTTTCAGCACAAGCACGCACCTACCGCTATCTGGTGTTAAATCAGGCGGTGCGGCCGGCCCTGTTGGCCCATCGTGTCACTTGGGAACGGGTGCACCTTGAGGTCGAACGCATGCACGAGGCGGCGCAATACTTAATTGGAGAACATGACTTTACAAGTTTTCGCGCGCTTGCTTGTCAGGCTAAGCATCCGGTGAGGCAGATACACTCTCTGCAGGTGGAGCGGCAGGGCAGCTTGATTGCTATGGAGGTCAAGGCGAATGGATTTCTCCATCATATGGTGAGGAATTTAGCCGGTGTACTCATGAGTATCGGTCGTGGCGAGCATCCGGTAAGTTGGTGCAAACAGGTGCTGGATCAGAAAAATCGTGCCTGTGCGGGTATCACCGCACCTGCCCAAGGTCTATATTTCATGGCAGTAGAATATGATCCAAAATATCAGATAAACGAGTTTGGAGTTCTTTAGTATGGCAACCAGGGTTAAATTTTGTGGCATCACACGTGAGCAAGATCTATGCTATGCCGCCGATTTGGGTGTGCATGCTATCGGTTTCGTGTTCTGTCCAGAGAGCCCGCGTGTAGTTGATGTACAACAAGCGCATGCGCTGAGTCGCCTATGTCCGCCATTTATTTCACGCGTTGGGCTATTCATGAATCAGGATGCGAGTACAATTCAGAAGGTTATGCAGCAAGTAGAGTTGGATATGCTGCAGTTCCACGGGCAAGAAGAGGAGCGGTTTTGCGCCTCCTTTAACATGCCCTATATCAAGAGTGTTGCCATGGGTGGCGATGCTGCTGCGATCACACAGCACTATCAAACAGCCACAGCTCTGCTCCTTGATAGTAATGAATTAGGTCAGGCGGGTGGCTCAGGTAAGTTATTCGATTGGGACAAGATACCCCAAGATATGGAACAATTAGTCATACTCGCAGGTGGTTTAAATCCTGCTAATGTGGCCGAGGCAGTTATCAATGTGCGTCCCTACGCCGTTGACGTGAGTAGTGGAATAGAATCGTCTAAGGGTATTAAGGATCAACAAAAAATGAAAAAATTCATACAAGCGGTGCGAGTTGCAGATGAGTGCTAAACAACAAGAAATAGAAGAAAACATAGCCATGGTGCCAGATAAGAATGGCCATTTCGGAATTTACGGCGGGCGTTTCGTGGCGGAGACCTTAATGACGCCTCTGAGAGACTTAGAACAAGCCTATAATGAATCCAAGACTGATCCCGCTTTTCAGAGAGAGTTCTATGACGATTTAGCCAACTATGTCGGTCGTCCCAGTCCGTTATATCACGCCAAGCGCCTCAGTGAATTATGGGGTGGTGCCCAGATTTATCTGAAAAGAGAAGATCTCAATCACACCGGTGCGCATAAGATTAATAACACTATCGGCCAGGCACTGTTGGCAAAACGGATGGGCAAAACACGTATTATTGCCGAGACAGGTGCGGGTCAGCATGGGGTTGCCAGTGCCACTATTGCGGCACGCCTCGGACTCGAGTGTATCGTTTACATGGGAGCTGAGGACATTCAGCGACAAGCGCCGAATGTCTATCGTATGCGTTTGCTTGGCGCAACCGTGGTGCCCGTGACCTCTGGCTCTAAAACACTCAAAGACGCGCTTAATGAAGCATTACGTGATTGGGTGACTAATGTCGATAACAC
>MDTB01064295.1_pt1 | contig 36048 bp, 38 predicted proteins | sample 811161 | NCBI WGS metagenome assembly MDTB01 (sample SAMN05326650, study PRJNA326480) | marine metagenome | isolation source: seawater | place: Mediterranean Sea | collected 2009 | reverse complement strand
CCATTGATGTTGATGACACAGGATGCCATAGTTGGAATAATGAAATCCTTGCAAGAACGTGAGAACACTCCAAGTTCGATTACATTCGAGACCAACGGCACACAAAAGTTGAAAGAGACAACCAAGGAGTTTCTGGCTGATATGGAACAAGAAGTATTCTTTTCAGTCAGTCCAAAACTGTGGTCTGTAGCAGGTGAAAAGGCGGCAAAAGCAATCAAACCAGAAACAGTTGCTGAATACAAGGAAACAAGAGATCTTGGACAACTTAAATTTGTAGTTGGACACAGAGATAGAGAATGGGAAGAACTTGACTCTGTGGTCAAACAATTCAGAGATGTTGGTGTTGATTGGCCTGTATGGGTTATGCCTGTTGGAGCAAGAGAAGAAGAGCAGAGCATGTCAGCAGGAGAAGTTGCGAAAAAGGCATTCCATCGTGGGTATAATGTTGCGGCAAGAGTGCATGTTTATTTGTTTGGTAATGCAATTGGTACTTGACAAATTTGGTAAGAATGTTTATAATAACACTATGTTTGAAAAAATGAAAAATATATTCAGCAGTAAGAAGACTACAAAAGTTGACACAAAATTATCCGAAAAAGAACAGGCAACAAAAGATGGTGTGCCTTGGGTAAAAGTCTTAGATACAAACGTAGATCAAGAAAATCCTAAGTATGGTTATTTTGAACTTGATTGGAATAAGCCTTTTGTTGAAAACTTGAAAGAGCATGGCTTCTCCGGCAACACAGATGAAGAAGTTGTTGATCACTGGTTCTCAGTATTATGCAACACAATCGCATCAGAACAAACTCCAATGAAGAACGGCGAAGGCATTGTCACGGAAACAAAACGTGAGGATGGAAAAACTGAAATCTCATAAAACATATCTACTGTTTGATTCGGCCAACACATTCTTTAGAGCAAGACATGTGGTACGTGCTGATGACATAGACACTAAGACTGGACTGGCCCTGCATATTTGTATTAACTCTGTGAAAAAATGTTGGGAACGTTTCAAAGCGGATCATGTTGTATTTTGTTTCGAAGGTCGTTCGTGGCGTAAAGATACATATGCTCCTTACAAAGCAAATAGAAAAGAATCACGTGAAGCAATGTCTCCTGCAGAGATGAAAGCCGATAAAGTGTTTTGGGAATCTTTTGATTCGTTCAAAGATTTTGTAGAAACAAAAACAAACAGTACAGTATTACAACATCCAAGGCTCGAGGCAGATGATTACATTGCCGGATGGATTCAGTCACATCCAAACGACAAGCATATTATAGTAAGTTCGGATTCAGACTTTTATCAATTGATAAATGAGAATGTGTCACAGTACAACGGTATCACTGATATACTCATCACACATGAAGGCTTCTTTAATGAACATGGTGATCCTGTAATTGATAAAAAAACTAAAGCAGAAAAAGAAGCACCAAATCCAGAGTGGTTATTGTTTGAAAAATGTATGCGTGGTGATTCGTCGGACAATGTGTTTTCAGCATATCCAAAAGTAAGGAAGAATAAACTGCTGGAAGCATTCGAAGATCGACACAATAGAGGATTTGCTTGGAACAATATTATGAATGCCAGATGGGTTGACCATAATGGTAATGAAAAAATAGTTAAACAAGAATATGCTACAAATCAACAAGTGATAGATCTTACACAACAACCTGATGATGTAAAAGAGATTATGTTTTCCACAATAGCACAAACAGAAAATAATCCAAAACAGGTTGCAAATGTAGGTATTCATCTGTTAAAATTTTGTAGTAAACATGAACTAGTAAGGATACGAGACAATGTCAAATTTTATGCAGAACCTTTTAACGCAAGAAACAGTGACAACGAAGCAGTTGTTGCCTAACAGATTCTGGTTGTTATTACATAACGGTTCAAAGATAGGCACTATACAGAAGCACACAGACACACAATACGTGGTTACCTGCGTAGATTCTACTATATTGACCATGACAGAAGATGAAGTATTACAAAAATTTGATCTGGACACTTCGGCTGAACTGCCACCTGTCGAACCTGAAAAAATGTTGTATGAATATCCAACAAAACATATTCCATACAATGGAGTATACGATGTCCACAAAAAAATGGCTCTGTACAGTAAGAGTGTCAATTCTGATAATATGTATGCGGCTGGATATTTCCTTGTGCATTTTCCAAAAGGCTGGGTAAGAGGTTTTTGTCCTAAGTTAAGCACACTGGAAGGTAATGAATATAAAGGCCCATTCAAAAATGTCACAGAGCAGAAACAAGCCTTCTCGTTAGTAAACAGATCCAAATAATTAAACATATATGAAAACAGACGACACTCATCATTTGAAAAATTTTATCGACACTGTTAATAGAGCGGACAACACCAGACAGAAGGAAGTGAAGTTTGATATAGAAACTATTAAAAGAGTGCGTAATGCCTTAAATGTTTTATTGTTGAGACTAGTTGATAAACAAGCAAACACGACATCAGAAAATGAAGTACAAATGGACGGAGGAGACTTTAGATGAAAATTGCAGACATAAATGAAATAACAATGTACACCAAAACTGTATGCCCATATTGTGTAAGGGCCAAGAACTTATTGAAATCCAAAGGCCTGGAATGGTCAGAATTGAACATAGAAACTCCAGAGATTAGAGAGTCATTTATGGAGCAATTTCCAACCGTCCGCACTGTGCCGCAAATATTGATTAACGGTGAAAGAATCGGTGGATATCAAGAACTAGAAGCCTTAGGTTTAGAATAAAACTACTATCCTACGTTTAAATCACTATAAATACTCATACCATGAGTAGACCAAAGCCAAAGACTCTGTTGCAACACACAAACAACAAGAGTTTCAAGATGGAAGAGATTCTTGAAGCCTCGGCTATCTATGCGGTCTTTCATAAACAAAAACCAATCAATCTAAAAACTTCATCCATAGTCTCAAACTATCCTGGACCAAAATACAAGAAAGTTTCTTTCTCTAATCCAGGTCATGCACACAACCTTGCCCAAAAATTAAACATAATGTTTAAAACAAATGACTTTTCTGTTTACGAACTAACTAAAGGTAAGTTGTTGAAAGATGAAACTAACTAAAATCAAACTCGCACAAATTACAAAAGAGACTTTAGAATTAAAAGAAAAGGATCTTAAGGTCCTTCCTTTAATGTTTCTGAATATCAAAAAAAATGACAAGCACTTTCAACTAACCTATAATGGTTTCAAGATGTTAAAATCTTGTGGCTTCCAACATTATAAAATAAAACTTGCAGAGCAACCGACTATGAAATCACTTTTGAATCTCGACCGAAATAGTCCATGCCCATATTATATCAATAAAAAGAAAACTTATGTGTTATTTTTTGCAGAACAACCAGCGATATTGTTACAACTGTTAGATGGCAATTTGAAACAGTTTGAATTTAATTCAGATGTCTAATAGAAATAAAATGGTTAATAAAGCCAAAATAATTTTGACTTCTGGTTGTAGTTTTACACAATACAGATGGCCAACTTGGGCGAACTATCTAAAAGCATGGTCCTCCAAAATACAGCCGTATAGGGTGGTTAATGTAGGACAAGCCGGTGTAGATAACAGTATTATTACCTATAGGATGATTGATTATTTGAACAATAAAATCCCTTTGGGCAGTATCGAAAACAAACATAATCCTAATGATGTATCAAAAGTTTGTGTAATGTGGACTGGGCATGAAAGGTATTGTCCACAGTATAAAGACATTGTTACTCACAAAGATATCAAGTATGTTGGAGAGCACTTTCATCCAACTGAAAGATTAAGAAATTTAGCCATGTGTATAGATGTAATCAACCTGTTATGCCAAACAAAAAACATTAAGTGCTACAATTTTTTTTATTTCGACCTGACAGGGCAAGAAAGAAAGTATCTAACACAGATGACCACAGGACCTTGGCGTCTAAATTATACTGCCTTTTCTGCATTCAGAAGCAACAATCAACCAGTTTTAGAAGGTGATTATCATCCCACACCTTTAGATCAATGGATATTTGCTAGAGATGTGGTTGCTCCTACTATAGGTTTGGGTAAATGGAACAAGGAAAGTGTGCCTACATTTGTAGAAGAACATGAAAGATTTGTAAGAGCAGAGCATTTTCCTGCTCTCCTAACAGATTACTCACATGCTGATGTTCCAGAGTATCTTACTGAACATATGGATCCTTTCGAGACAAAATTTTTCAATATTAAAAAACCCAATACCGCAGTGACTAACACAAAAAATGCTCTTGATGATTCTCGTGGCAATAATTGGTTCGATTATCTAAAGACGCGATTATATAAATTGTAACCTATTGATCTAATTGGTTTTTATTCGGTTGACTCTCCTTGTTTTGGTATTATAATAGAACTATAACAACGTAAAACTAGAGGTGAGTAAATGAGTAAAGAAGTTGAAACTACAAGACAGATAGGGCCTAAACAGGCAATATCAGCACTCAAACATTGTATTGATTTGCAAAGACCAGTAATGGTTTGGGGTGCACCTGGTATTGGAAAATCCGATATCATTAAACAGATTGGAGACGATGCAAAACGTGAAGTAATTGACATTAGACTTCCATTATGGGAACCAACAGATATTAAGGGTATTCCTTTTTATAATTCCAAATCAAACTTAATGGAATGGGCACCGCCAATTGAGTTGCCAAGTAATCCTAAGAGTAAGGCGATATTGTTCTTGGATGAGATCAATGCGGCACCTCCGGCAGTACAGGCGGCGGCGTATCAACTTATTTTGAACAGACAAGTGGGTGCATACAAATTGCCAGAAGGTGTTTCAATTGTAGCCGCTGGTAATAGAGAAACAGATAGAGGCGTTACTTTTAGAATGCCTGCTCCATTGTCAAACAGATTTGTCCATTTAGAAATGAAAGCAGACTTTGAAGATTGGTTTGAATGGGCAACTTTACATAATATCCACGCAGACGTAGTTGGGTATATTACATTTAGTAAGCAAGACTTATATGACTTCGATCCAAAAGGTTCAAGTAAAGCATTTGCAACTCCTAGGTCGTGGTCATTTGTGAGTCAATTACTATCCGATAACCTGCCTGAGACTACACTCACCGATCTCGTAGCAGGTGCAGTAGGGGAAGGTTTGGGCATAAAATTTATGGCACACCGTAAAATTGCATCAGACCTTCCTAATCCTACTGAGATACTTTCAGGTAAGGTAAAAGAGATGAAGAAAAAAACTGAAGTAAGTGGACAGTATTCACTGGCTGTGAGTATGTGTTATGAATTGAAAGAATGTGCTGACAAGAAAGACAAGGACTTTGATAAAAAAGCAGATTGTTTCTTAAATTTTATGATGGATAATTTCGACACTGAACTGACAGTAATGGGTGCCAAGATTGCACTTTCAACTTACAAACTGCCAATGAAGCCTAGTAAACTTAAATCATTTACTAAGTTTCATAAACAATTTGGCAAGTATGTTGTAGCGAGTATGGAAAATGCTTAAGACAGCAGTAGAAGAAAAACTAACAACTGCCAGGATATCATTGTTGCTGAAGAAACCATTCTTTGGCAACATGGCAACCAGACTTAAACTTAAAGAAACTCCTGGTCTTCCAACTGCGGCAACCGATGGTAAACATCTGTATTACAATGCTGACTTTATCAATAAACTGGATGTAAAGCAAGTAGAGTTTTTGATCTGTCATGAAGTGCTTCATGTAGCCTTTGAACATATGCTTAGACGAGGAGATAGAGATCCACAAGGTTGGAATGTTGCGGCGGATTATGCGATCAATACAATTATTATAAATGAAAATATAGGCAAGGCTCCAACAGGCGACTTGGCTCCATTATATGATCCTATGTATGACGGATTGAGTGCAGAACAGATATATGACAAATTGAGTGATTGGCAGAAATCACAAAAAACTTTAGATGTGCATTTAGATCTAGATAAAGGTGAAGCAACTATCGAAAACAAAGATGGAACAAAGCAAACAATTAAAATCGGCGAAGGGATGAGCAAGGCCGAGCAAGATCAACTTAAAGATGAAATAAAGGCAAGTTTGATACAATCTGGTAAAGCAACAGGGGCAGGCAATGTGCCTGCAGGGTTGGAAAGACTTATCACAGACATCACTGCTCCTAAAATGGATTGGAGACAGATGCTGAGAACAACAATTAAAAGTCAAATTAAAAACAATTACACATGGACTAGACCATCAAGAAAAATGTATTCTACTAATGCAGTCCTTCCTGGGCTAGATGTAGACAATGAACTAGATGTGTGTGTTGCTATTGACACTTCAGGATCCATAGACAATAAAATGCTAGAGGATTTTCTAAGTGAAATAAATGGCATCAAAGATGAATTTGATGATTACAAAATTAGAGTTTGGTGTTTTGACACTGAAGTTCATGCAGATGAAACATTTGAAACTTGGGATGGCAAAGAGATACAAGACTACCAACCTGCTGGTTATGGCGGCACAGATATATCAGTAAATTGGAAATACATGCAAGAAGAAGGATTCAGACCACAGTCACTAGTGGTATTCACAGACGGTGAAACTTGGGATCGTTGGGGTGATTCGGATTATTGTGATACACTTTGGGTAATACATGGTGGAGATAGGATAAAACCACCTTTTGGCCAAACCGTTTATTACTCTTGACATCTTACAGTAAGATAAATTATAATGTACGTATATTATAATATAAGGAGACTCCAATGTCAGACGAACAAAAAACAACAGAAACAACTGCCCCACAAAGTGGTACTGTTTCTACACCACAGGCAGAGCCACCGGCACTGACTGTATCTGATTTAAGAAATATCAGAACAATCCTTGATGTATCTACACAGAGAGGTGCATTCAGAGGAGCAGAACTAAAAACTATTGGCGAAGTATATGATAAGTTAAACAACTTTTTGATAGCAACGGATGAAAAAGCCGGCCAATCTGCAGATGCTCCAGCAGTAAAATCCGAAGGGGATAAATCATGAAACACGTAGGAAAATTAAAAACAACAGGTAGTAAAGTAATTGTTGTAAACAGAACTTTACCAGGTGATCCTTTCTCATGTCTAGTGATAGACAGAGATTCACTAAGACCATTAGAAGAAGATATCATAGGCGATTTGATTGAATCGAATGACGGACAAGACGCATTTGAATTTGGCCATATACTTGGCAGACACAAGATGCCATTAGAAGATTCACCAAATACAGATACTGCTGACAAGGCTAATTCTATGCAAGGTATAAGTGTACTAGAACATTTACACACCACAGGACAGTTATTAAAACAAGCAACAGAGAATGTTTTAATGACAGAAGAAGGTGCTGATGCAGTGCAATTAGACAAACTGAATGAAATGATTGCTGAACAAAAAGGCGTCAGAGTTGAGGGACTAGCCATACAGGCTGACACAACTTCATCTGGTGATTCAGCAAAAACTGAAGCAAAATTAATGTTGTCTAGAGCAGACAAACTAGAACATCAAATGAACGTTTTTCGTGAACGAGCATATGAACTAGATCCAGATCTTAAACCTAAAAAAGGTAGACCAAAAAAACAATCTGATTAGGATGAATGATCAAAACTGCTATATTAGGCCAAGGCTATTGGGGTACAAAACTATATCATACATTACAGAAAATATCAAACTGTGATGTTAAGCAATCCATCGATGTTAAAAACGGACAAGACATCGATGAGATTGCTGATGATATTGAAGCAGTTGTAATAGCAACCCCTCCGCAAACACACTTCGAATTAATTAAAAAATCATTAGATAAAAATTTACACATATTTGTTGAGAAGCCAATTTGCCAATCAAGCCAAGAGTGTAATCAACTGGATCCACTTGTTACTGATAAAGTTTTAATGACTGGACACATTTTACTGTACAACGATTGCACACAGTATATTAAAGATAATATTGATTTCAACCAAGTTAACAGAATAAACATTGTGAGAAACAATTGGGGTAGATACCAAAAAGATACAGTCACTCCAGTTTTAAGTTTTGCTCCACATGATGTTGCATTACTAGATTATTTGTTAGATGGTTTAGAAATAAATCCTGTAAACAAATATAATCAAAAAATAGTAAACAAAAATGTTCCAGACATGTCCGATATCTTATTTCAACACAAACACATATCAATAAACATTAGATACACTTGGTTATCTATTCCCAAAATAAGACATGTTGATATATTTTCTCCAACACAAATTTGTCATTGGGATGATATGGAACACAGTGTAAAAATTAATCAGAACTATATGACCAACGAAAGATTTGATTATGAACCAAACCAAACATCTCAAACTTTTATACATGAACCTTTACTGAAAGAAATGACACATTTTTTTGATTGCATTAAAAACGGATCCAGTTGTAGAACTGACTTTGCTCATGCAAAGAGAATTACTGAATTGGTTGATATTTTAAATGATTAAGTTAAGTTCCTTTGATTTTGAAAAACAACACAGTCTGAATGAACTGTTTACAGATACTTTCGAACGAGAAGATTTTATTAAAGGACAAGCAGTGCATGAGTTTGAATCTAATTTTGCGAACACCTGTAAAACAAATCATTGTGTAACTGTAGGAAATTGCACTGATGCTTTAAGACTAACATTGCAATCAATAGGCATAGGCCCAGGTACATCAGTTATTACAACTCCGTTTACATGGATATCAACTCTAGAAGTTGTAAAACAACTAGGAGCCAAACTTATTTTAGTTGATGTAGATGATTCTTGGTGCATTGACCCGGACAAGGTGAAGTCTAATATACATGGAAACACCAAAGCAATAATTGGCGTTGATATATTTGGTCAACAGTGCGACTGGCCTGCTTTGAAAAAACTTGGAATCCCTACTATTTGTGATGCGGCACAATCTGCAGGCCTGCCACACATGGCAGATTATTCCTGTCACAGTTTTTACCCAACAAAAAATTTAAGTTGCTTAGGAGATGGCGGAGCAGTTGTGAGCGATATTGATCTTACTTCTATTACACAATTACGTAACCACGGACAATCTAGCAGATTTAATATAGAACAAGTTGGTTGGAACAGTAGACTAGACAGTATACAGGCGGAACTTTTAAACAAAAAATTACAATATCTTACGTATTGGAATCTAAGAAGAAATGACATAGCAGAAATATACAAAAACAATCTCAGTGATAAAGTATCCTGGCAACCGATTGTTAGAAACAACGTGTATCATCAATTTGTTATTTTAACCAAAAAGAAGAAAGAGTTGCAGAAGCATTTGAAAACGCATGATGTGGAGTCTAGAAGTTATTATGATCCATTACCATGCGACAATGAAATATACAAAACAAGTAATCCTATCCACAATGCAAGACGTTTAAGTGAAACTAATCTTGCTATTCCTTGTAATCAATATTTGACTGACACACAAATAAACAATATAATCAAACTTATAAATGACTTCGTATAAAAACATATTAGCCGTTGGAGCACATCCAGATGACATAGAACTAGGCTGTTCTGGTGCATTAATGAAATTCATGGAACAAGGAGCCAATGTGGATATTGTGATTGCACGTGATGACAATGCTCCGAAACCGTCTGTACAAAGATCACGTGAAACTACACTATCCGAGTATCAAGCATCGCAAGAAATGTTGGGGATCGAATTTGTGTTTATGAATAATCCTTTGACTGATGATGGGCGGCCTATACTTGAATGGAATAACACAAACATCGAACAAATGGACAGATTAATTGCAAGGAGAGACTACGACTTAATAATCACACATTCACCAGGAGATCATCATAATGATCATGTAAACACTTATAGAATAGTAAACAGTTCACTAAGAAGATATCAAGGAGAGTTTTGGTTAATGGAGTGTTGTCCTTATGCAAACAAGAATCAAGAATTTGTTCCAACTGTGTTTGTAGACATATCAGATTATATAGAAGATAAAATTAAACTAGTATCTTGTTATGGTTCATATTTTACTGATACTTTGTTACACAACATAAAAAACTTGGCTGGATATCGCGGACAGATGTTGAATGTAGAATATGCAGAAGCATTTGAATTACGTTGGAAAACAATTAGATGAGAATATTAATTCTAGGCGGCCATGGATTTATAGGCTGCCATACATCAAACATTCTTAAACAACAAGGACATGTTGTAGGCGTAGTAGACTGCTATCATCAATACTATACTTTTCCAGATGTTGAATATTTTAAAGTTTTAAAACAAAGAAAAGATCATGCAGGTAACGATTTGACTTATACCGGCAAGATAGAAGATGAAATGTTTATGTCACAAGTGTTCCATCAATTTAAACCAGACATTGTTGTTCATCTAGCAACTTATCCCAATGCTAAAATGGTAGCAAGAAACGTAAAGGATGCCACTAACAATATGGTAACTGCGACAGCAACCATTTTAGATTTATGTGTAAAATTTGATGTAAAAAGATTTGTGTTTTCTTCTAGTTCAATGGCCTACGGAGAATTCAATGGCAAAGCACCAGATGAAGAAGTTGTCTGCAATCCAAATACACTGTATGGATCATATAAACATCAAGGAGAACGCATGTGCCAGATATGGAATCGTGAACATGGATTGGAATATGTTATTATGCGACCTTCTGCTCTGTATGGCACTAGAGATATGATAGTGCGTGTAATAAGCCAAATGACAATGAGTGCTTTGCAAAATGGCACAATACAAGTGCAGGGGCCTGATAACAAACTGGACTTTAGCAATGTGATAGATGTTGCAGACGCATTTGCAAGAGCAACAACAATGGATGAAGCCAAAAATAAGATATTCAATTGTACTCGAGGCCGTGGCAGGAAAATTATCGACGCGGCTGAACTAGTGAAACAAACATTAGGCCAAGGAAAAATAGTTACTAAACCACATGATCCATTTTATCCTAATAGAGATACTTTAAACAGTGATAAGATAAAATTTGATTTAGGATGGAATCCTAAAGTAGATATCGAAACAGGGATTCCTGATTATATCAATTGGTTAATGCAACAGGATTTTCTAGATCACTATACAAAGAAATAAATCTTTGTTGTAAGAAATTTTCATCTAACAACTGTATCATTGTAGACTCATCTGCACCATGACCAAACTCTCGACCTTGGTTAGCACCTTGTAAACAATAATCAGCAAAATCACCTTCTGCTTTGTTGCACCAAACATCTAATCGTGCAGTGTTTGTTTTGTCGTCTGTCATCTTAATATAACCATTTGATAATTTTGCACATTCTTTAAATGCAGTTCTCCATGTCATGTAAGCACTTTTATTGAAGTTTGCAATAGTTGATAATGTAGGAACAAATTCAAAAGGGAAACTGGTAGTAAAGTCTGCTCCCCACTGTGTTGCTTCTGTGATTGTTTTACAGTGATAAAGACACAAGCCATATGCTCCATAACGTAATCCATTGATAGGAATTGTGCTGTCAAAATTATAGAACTTTGCTTCTGCCATTCTGTCTGGTTCATAATCAAAATTAAAAGATTCAACAACTTCACTTTTTGCAAACACGGCCCAAAAATAAGGACTATTACATTCAGCGGCCGCGTGTTTGAAAGCATTTACTTGTCCTTCTATGCCGTCGACTCTAATTACTTCATATCCTCTATCAATCAATTTTTGGTAATTTTCATCAGCATTTTTTTCCTTATAGCTGAAAAAGTAAATTGGAAACTTGCTTGTTAGTGTAGTGCCGGCATTGCGATTAATATTTGGATAGTCATAAACTTGATCCAATACAAATGATTTTGCTTCACGTGGCACACACATCATACTATTGCCAAATATTTCAATGTTCACATCATCCCATCTACTAGGATAAAAATTTGGCAACTGTTCTTTTTGTTGTACAAACCATTCATAGTGATGTGTAAAATTATGTTGCTTAATTTTTTCTGCGGCAGTATCTTCTAGATCATAAATGTTGACTGGTAAATCATAATACTGTAAATCAGTTTGATGATATTTTATTGTATCAAACCATTCAAACTTTTGCAACTTGTCCATTTGTTTTTTAAATTCATGTAGTGGTACCCACATTACATAACCATATTCAGTCTGACTATTATGAAACACGTGAATATATTTTGATTCCCAATCTGCTGGATGCCACTTGTAATCAAAATTAGTATCATCGACAATAGATGCAGTTACCCAAATGTTCTTTTCATCGCTGTTATTTGCTATGCGTTTGATAAAATTGAATAGGTTTGAAAACAGTCTAGTACCTTCATCATCAGGCATCATGTTTGAACATCTGTGTATTGTGCCTGTGGTTTTACGATTTACTTTGTTCGCATGAAATTGTTGTCTGCAATCATTTGGGTCTAGTGTTTTGTTGATTAGATAAGTGCCAGATGTTTCTGAAAATTGGTCTCCAAACACGTGAACAAATTTGCGTTGTGCTGTCTCAGGATGCCACGTAAAATCAAAGTCTGTGTAATCATTTTCCTTACTGGTTAACCAATACCACTCTGTATTTGCTTGTGCATGATGATCCAATTCACCATCATATTCTATGATGTCATACTTGGCTATTCTGGTTACAGAATTAGGATGATACTGCCATCTAATATTGGTAATATCATGACTCTTGTGTACCAAGTATGTGTTAGAATCATCAGCATGTTGATCACCAAAACAATGCACATATTTGTTTTGCCAACTCTCTGGATGCCATGTAAAATCGAAGTCTGTGTAGTCGTTATCTTCCGAGATGATCCAGTACCAGTCCGTGGCCGAATCCACCGTCTTTAGACCGCTTATTTTGAATCTATCCCATGGTTTAACACGGGTAAAAGCATGATTATGATACTCTACTTTGACATTGTCTATATCACAATCTTTTGGTACAAGATAGGTATTTGCATCATCAGAATGCTGATCTCCAAAACAATGCACATATTTGCCTTTCCATGATTCTGGGTGCCACTTAAAGTCAAAGTTTTGGTAATCATTTGCTTCGTCTACGATCCAATACCAATCTTGTTTTGTGTCACATTTTTGCAATCCTTTCACATAGAACTTTTCATATTCTCCCTTGCGTGTAACAGCATTAGGATGATATTGTATTCTAGCATTTTTTACATCAGTGTCTTTGTGTACAAGATAAGTGCCTGAATCATCTGCATACTGGTCACCGAAACAATGCACATATTTGTTTTGCCATTCTTCTGGATGCCAAGTGAAGTCAAAATTACTGTAATCATTTGCATCATCGATTATCCAATAGTATTCATTGCTGACAAAAATATTTTTTAGTTTGGCTTTGAATTGTGGAAAAGGTTGTACAATTTTGACTGCATTACTATGATAGTGTTTTCTAGCATTTGTAATATCTACCCCATCTGCAATATAATATGTTTTCGAATCGTCAGAGTGTTGATCACCAAAACAATGCACATATTTTTCCTCCCATGGTTCTGGATGCCAAGTAAAATCAAAATCAAGATAATCATTGCGTAAGTCTAGATGCCAAAGGTTTTCATTGTATGATATTCTAGGGACAACAAAATTATGATACTTGTATTCAATTTTTCCTAAATTGCAATCCTTGTGTATGATGTAAGTCCCACTGTGGGTGCAATGTTGATCAGGAAACACATGTACAAAATTTTTCTCCCATATGTCAGGATGCCAAGTGAAGTCAAAATTACTGTAATCGTTATAAGGACTAGTAATCCAATACCATTCAGTTTTTGTTTCCTGTTTCAGTTTGTCTGATTCAAATATATCAAAAGCAGTTACTCGTTTGGTTGCAGTTTCTACATATTTGAACTGGGTATCTTCATTGTGATTAATATTGACTAAGAATGTTCCTGCATGGACACTGTGCTGATCTCCAAATGAATGTATAAATTGCGATTCCCATTCTGGTACATCATAATCAAAATTAAAGTTAGAATAGTCTACACTATCATCGGTCAGCCAGTACCATTCCGTTTTGGATTGATGTTGTGTTATTTGTCCTTGATAAGAATATCTGTCATACATCTCACGAGAAAACCTTTACACCATATTTTTGTTCAAAGCGATCAGCATCTTCACGTGTGTTTACCATTGGTTCACCTCGAATATTTAGAGAGGTATTCAATAGCATAGGGCAACCAGTTTTTTCATACCATGCTTCTAACAATGCTCTGAATCCTGTTGAATCATCTTTACCAACAGTCTGGACTCTGCTGGTACCGTCTACATGAATAATTGCTGGGTACAAATCTGGTTTTGTGCATACTCCTACAAACTGCATATGTGGTGAATGACTGGTGCACATTTTGAAGTTTTGTTGAACATGTTCTTCCAATATAGCAGGAGCAAATGGCCTGAATTGTTGCCGCCTTTTGATTGCATTTACTGTATCCTTTATTTCAGAACCTCGAGGGTCTGCTAACAGTGATCTATGACCTAAAGCACGTGGTCCAAACTCTGCACGGCCAGACGCTACTCCCACTATCTTTTTGGTGTCTAATTCGTGCAATAACGCCTCTACAGGGTATGGTTTGTCGATATTGGTGCCAATGTACGGCCCCGGCCATTTGACGTGATTTCCACGGTGTGCTAGTGCGGCTCCTAGTGAAGATCCACAATCTCCTGGATTGGGCATTATCCACACATTATCAAAGTAATCATGCAACAAATGGTTGGCCACACAGTTGAGAGCAACGCCACCCATAAAAACCACATTGTTCATTCTTGTCCATGTGTAGGCAGTACACATCAATTGATCAATGCATTCTTCTGTGACTTGTTGTATCGAAGCCGCAATATCCTCCACTTTAGCATCTGGCATCCAATCACCTATTCCTTTGTGTACATTTTTCTTCAAATGAAAGTGTGTAGGATTTACAAATTCTTGTTTGATTTGATGTGCATACTTGGGTTCGCCCCAACCTGCCATGCCCATTGTGATATACTCTTCATCCATAGGCTTCAATCCGCATCTTTGAGTGAATGCTGAATATAACAATCCTAGTGAATGAGGGTAAGACCATGACGCCAGTCTTTTAAGTTTATTTCCTTTAGCCTCCCATATAGTAATACATTCAAACTCACCTATTGCATCTGCAACTACAATTACTGCTTCATTAAAAGGTGACGTAAAGTATCCTGCTGTGGCATGAGTGTAATGATGATCATACAATTTCACTGGAGCATGTATACCAAACTGTTTAAGGTATTTGCTCGGGTGTGGATCAAATTTAGAATATCGCCATTCGCCAGTCCATAATTTTCTAATATTTTTTTTCCATGGCTTTTCATACCATGCAACTACATCGGGTCTTCCGTAAGACAGTGCCTCATCTATAATGTCCTGATTCAGCAACTTGTCATGTTTTACTCCAGAATATCTTTCTGCATGGGCACCAAATACAACTTCACCGTCTTTTACTACACTCAATCCTGCATCATGAAAATGTGCAGATGCTCCCCATACTACTCCCATGTTCTTGTATCTCCAAATGCTATGTCTGGAATTCCCAATTGTTTGGCCATAGGAATCCACTCTTGATTTACATAATGATTATAGTTGTGTTCCAGTATTAATGTCATTTCTTCTTTGTATTTCTTTACATTGTATTGTACACTGATCCACTCTACAATGTCTAATATTTTTTCCATTCTTTGTAAATGCGTGTAGTTGTCATAATCTTCGGACCACCAATTGTCAAATGTTTTAAAACCAATATCTTTTAGTTTTTGCAGTGTGCCTTTACCGGCCATTAATAAAAATGGAGTTTTAAAAATGATTGGCCTCAAAGTTTTTTCTGTGGTGAAACAAGTATCTAAATCTGTTTCACTGACAATATCAACAAACATATTTTTGTAATATCTATGTAATGGTTTTACCTGGTTGGGCCAATCATAAAAATCATTTTTGCTAGGTTCTTCGAATGTGTTTACTTGGGGCAGTTGTTCAACTATTTTTTTACATTTTGTTATTGTTTCTTCATCCAGTCCTTCCAATCTTGCAAAAAACTTATTGTCAAAATCATATCCATGCCATAAGGAAAACCACATATCATCTTTGTATTTGGACAGTTTTACATGCATTGCAACTCGGTCAGGTGATGCTCTACCAACAAAGTGTCCAAATTTTTTGAAGTCAGTAGTAGGCGGATCTGTATCTGGCTTATAAACTTGTAACCACTTGTCATTCACTAACGGCATAGTATTGCAAGGATATGATGCAAACATATCAGATATGTGTATTGTGAGTGCATCCATTTTTATTCCACACTCTTTGGCAACACTTTCTATGATAGTCCAAGCACCATTGGCATATAAACCAAATCCTTCATCTGTAAAATCTATGTTTGGTTGTATATCTTGTGATTTACATCTGTTAAAGTAATCACGCAAATCGTCTGCGAGAGCAGGATTAGCTTCGTATAGACTTACATGCCCTGAATCAACTAGGTTATAATATTCTGTAACTGGATCTTTAATCACAAAAGTTGCCCCTTGCCATCATGCCAAAACTGCACATCAAACTTATCTAGATGTTTTACCCATCCCTTGCTCACAAGATGATTAAAATTATATTCAACTGTTTCACGCATTTGTAAGTTAATTCTAGACAACTCGTCATATGGCTTTCCACCAATTTCTTTTAGACGTCTTAAAATAAGATCTAATCTCCGAAATCCTTCTGCCTGATCATATCTCTCATCAAACCATGAGTCAAATGTTTTGAATCCTAACTTCTGTAAATTTTCCATATATCCTTTACATCCCATAACTATGAATGGTCTTTTAAACAAGATAGGCCTAATAGTTTTTTCTGTTATAAAAAAAGAATGAATATCTGTTTCATGCACTATTTCCATAAATGAGTGTGCATAAAGTTCTTGTAGTTTAATAACATTGTTTGGAAATGTAATTAAATCTTCCCTTGTGCATTCTGTAAGATAATTTTTAGGAGGATTAAGTGTATATTGTATTGCATCTGTTTTATAACTTTCAGGTTGATTCATTTGCAATATTTTTGTTACTGTGTCATTTACCACTCTGTGTCTATTTTTTGTAGGAGCCATAGTGGTGTAACTGTCACTTAAAAATGTACCACGTAAAAACATTTGCACAGCAACCCTGTCCCATGTGGCTCTTCCTATAAACTGTAAAAACTTTTTTTCCATTACCTTGTAAAATGGAACTTCTAGGTTTGCAAACTCAGTAGCAGACTCCATTAGCCAACGTGGTTGATGTATTATTGTATTGCAAGGATAATCTGCACATAGGTCACCTATGACTAAAGTTATTGTTGCTGGGTGAATATCACATGCTCTGCATACTGCTTCTATAATTGCCCATACTCCGTTGTGATATAAATTATACCCTTCGGGGTACATGTCTATAATAATTTCTTGATTATCAAATTTTTGTTTTTTTATATAATCTGTCAGATCCGATATTAATCTACCGGGATCATATATGGAATCCACGCCGGTATATTCCCATAAACAAAAAGTGTGATTCATGCTTAATGATAAATGAAAGGATCCTTCTTCTTGAGTTCTTTCATTTTCTTTCTATAACGAATTTCAAGTAAGATTTTATTTTTTATTTTTCTAATCCATCTAAACATATGTGTAATTATCCTCTCAATATGACCATTAGATATGAAGCGGCATCTGAATGTGCTTCATGTAATGGATGTTTGTAAGTCCCATGTTTGTACCCACCTTTTTGTGCCCATTCAACAAAGCCGGATTGATCAAATCCATGCACATCTTTTATTTGTAACAATTCACTTGTTGCTGTATAAAACAAATATTTAGAATCTGTTTCATTGCAATGCTGTTGAACTGCTTTTACACAGAGTTCAGTTTGGAACATAAACTGTTTGTCATTACCTGTATACTTGTAATACTGTTCACTTAATTCTGGAATCCCCATATCAATTAGTTGTTTAGAATATTCTGTATATTCATCAAATGCCTTTGGATTGTAATCCCAGGAATTTGGGGCAAGATCAAACCAATTAGTTGCTTTATTGTTTTTGTCTTTTAATTCAAAGTTCAAATTAACACCAAACCTTGAAGGATAAGTCCATTGCACAATATACATTGTATTAGGCTCTGGTTTGTGTTGTAAAATTTTATTAGCTATACCTTGATTAGATGCTGAAGGGTAAGCAAGACAATCGTAACTTGTTCCTAATTGCTTCGCCACTAATGCTGGATACGTAGACTGTGAATAAGGAACTTCATCTCCCAATTCGCTACCATGTATAAAAGAACAACCTGCACTTACTATATGTTTATATTGAGTCATACCATTCGCCTAGTTCTTTGTCTTTCCACATAAGTTCTCTCATCGTTACTGGGTTATTTCGTCTTGCCTCCATATGGTCTATGAATTCTTTCCCATCTCTGATGCCTTCTTCCCAGTTGTCATATAAATCTGAAAAGTGTGGCTGATCTATTAATAATGATAGTTGATCGATCATTCCTTTTTGCTTTCTTGTAGATCTAGGTTTAATTCTATCAAGTATATCTCCTATTATTCTTTGTAGGATAGGCTTAGGAATAGCTCTTACACTCATAAACACTTCTGGGGAAAAGGCAAAAGTTTGCTTGGTAATTATTTTTTGGTCATATTTCAAACTTAATTCAAACATTTTTTCTATTTCCCATATGCCTGCAGTTGTTATTGTAAAATCCAAATTTAATATTTTGTTGCGTCTATTTTGAAACTTCATTCCATGTTCCCAATTTTCCAACCACTTGTCCCACTTTAGTCCAGACCTTATATATTCACCGGTTGGGCCAGTACCATCGATACTAGCACATACTTCCCATGCACTGAATTTAGACAGTATATCATCGAATAGATTTAATTTTTTAAACTCTAGGCGACTTAAATTTGTATTGTATCTTGCGTAAACATTTCCAGCTTGTCCCGAATCCACAATCATCTCCATGTATTTCCAATGTTGGTGATACATCAAAGGTTCTCCGCCAACCCAATATACTTCTCTAATTTGTTTGTTTTTAATTGCTTCTTCAAATTCCGGCTCCGCCATATTGGCAACAAATTCTGCAGTTGCTTTTTTAACATCTTTGGCCGCCCAAGGTCTAGTTGCATCAAAATTTTGAATGTATTTTCTTTCTTCTGCTTCCCAACTAGAAGACAAATTCGACCCACACATACGACACATAAAATTACATAAGTTTGTAAATCTGTAATCAAATGAAACAACTGGCATATCTGTACTGCCATCTTCGTTTGTTTTTTCATATGCTTCTTTTATAAGATCCTTAAACAATACATTAAAGTGATCCCTGTATGAATTAGTGTGTAGCAAATTATGATTACACACTTGACATTCTTTAAGTTCTTCACCTGCTAACATTCTGCGTCTTACTGATTTTACATGATCTGAATTCCACCATTGCTGTAAAGACAGTGGGTTGTACTCATCAGTGCCTTCTGCTGTGTCAATATACTGCTTAAAATTTTGTGCTGGTTCAGTTGATGCACAACATAAACGTCTTTCAGATGTAGGAGACAGATAAGTGTGTGCCCATGGTGCCACGCAAAATGTTTTATTTCCTTGTTCGGGCGTTATTTTTTTCATACTAAATCACCTAATTCTGGAAATGTATTTGCAAAAGATTCATTGCGGAACTGGTCACTCATTTTTATTTTTAATTTGCGTTTTTTTATCATTTCTTCACTGTGTAAATTTGCAGACATCATAAAGTTAATTGCATTTTGTATTTGTTTATAATGCCAAATATTTCCATCATAAGACTCTAATTTTCTTTTTATTTTTTGTTTTAAATGCAATGGCAAATATTGCACATTCCATTCTTTTGCTTCATGCAGATAATTGTAATACACATAATCAAAATTTTGTTGCGTAATCCAATCAGCCATATTGTCTAAGTTATAAATGTTCTGTATGTTAATTGTACAACAAATTTGTGTTGAAATATTTTTACTATTGGATTTTAATTCATTGAACTTGCGTATGTTTTCATTAACCTGATCCCATTTTGCTCCATATCTTTGATATTCAAATCTTGATCTTATATCATCAATACTGAATGCTATTTCTACATCTTTAAAATGTGGCCATATGTGTTTTATTGCGTACTCAGGAAATTGTGTGCCGTTTGTATTGTAGTGTATTTCTTGCTGTTTAGCATGTCCTAGTTCAACACTTTTTTCTAACAAATCAAAATGTTCTTGGATCATAAAAGGCTCTCCACCAGTAAATTCAAAATGTTCAATGTTTGGCAACATGTCAACAACTTCATTCCAAAGCGAATCTGTTTTTCTTGGCCACATTCCTGCTTTCAACCATCCTTTAGCATGATCACTGCCTTGTTTAATCTCTTCAGCGGCCCATTTGGAAGAAGAAAATCCGCCACATATTCTACACTTTAAATTACAAATATTGCCTAGTTTTAAATCTAAAAATGTAATGCCCTTTTCATCAGTGTTGATACCAAACTTTTCATTTGATATCATTCGTTTACTTGTACCGCCTGATTCTTCCAATGACCAACACTTGCTACAAGTTTCAGGTTGTCCGCCTTGCAAAAATTCATTACGCATATTTTCCATATATTCTGAATTGAATGCGTCTTTTATAGTGTCACCTTTTGATATATCGTATGGTGTACCATCTGGACGTTTAATAGATTCTTCTGCAAGACAGCAAGGACGGTATTCACCAAGTGGTGTAGTCTCTAAATGCATCCAAGGCAATGTGCAAATCTTAGTCAATTAAAACCTCCGTTAGTTCAGGAAATGTTTCATGTGTTTCTTGTCCACGCAGTTTATCTAGCTGACCTGTGATTCTTTTGAATACAGGAATCATATCACTCCTATCCTCAGCCATCATCATGTTAAGTGCGGCTTCAAATCCTCCGGTTGCTCTACCCAGATTATCATGTGGTCTAATTTTTTCAATATGTTCTTTGTATTTTGGTGCTACTTCATCTTTTAATTTTTGTGGCAATACATCAATCCTGTAATGCACAGGATCCTGAATCATGTTTACATTTATATCACTGGTACCTAAAAATCCTTTTTCAACCCAGTCATTATGGAAATCAATTATGTGTGAATAGTTGAAAATGCCTACAGTTGGTGATATGTAAAAATCTACATCAGGACATTTTTTTAACATATCTTCTCTGTTACGTTCTACATCGGACCATACTGTGCCATTACGCATTAGTTCCGCTCTAGGCCCCATAGCATCTAGAGATGCACCTACAGACACATCCTTAAACTCAGGCCAAATATCTAATACATTTGTTTTCTTGTACGACAGTCTTGTTAAATTTGTATTATAAAGTAAACGCACACTGTCAGCTTTGCCTGTGTCTATAAGAGCTTGTAAAATTTTATAATGTTCTTCCATAATGAGAGGTTCACCACCTGCAAAATATACCTGTTCGACCATTGGCAAATATTCAATAAGTTGTTCATAGGCATCCATTTTAGTGGTACCAGCATATGTGACTTTCGGGTGTCCAGGATCTCCCCATAGCCTTACTTGGTCATCATACCAGTTTGATGAAAACCATGTTCCACAGGATCTGCATGACAAATTACATAAATTGGAAAAACGTATATCCCAATATACCATGTTTACATCATCATAAGTTCCATCATCTTTTGTAAGTGGAACTTTGTCTATATGGTGCCCATAACGTACATTAGACGATTCTCGCATTGATGTCCAGCCATGTGATTCTTGCTCATAACATTTTTCACATTGTTTAGAAGGTTTTTCGTTTAACATATTTGTACGCATTTCTTTCATGTCAGGAGCATTCCACAACTCTTCTATAGTGTTGTCTTTCATAGAACCAATTGGATATTCATGTTTTGCAAGACAGCATGGATAAGCGGCTCCATTAGGATAAGCATGTAAGTGGGTCCAAGGCATAACACAATAATATTTGCTATCGTTTAGTAAAAACTTTTGTTGATCAGTCAAGGCATCCTTCTCAACTTGTGACCCCATTTTTTTCTTATATTGTTCTTTAGAGTTGTTCATACCATGTTACTATTTCATTACTAAATGTTTTTTCGAAACTTTTACCTCTGCGTGTGTCATATTGTTTATAAAAGTTTTTAAAGTCTTGTTGTAATTTTGCCAAAGTGTCTGCTCCGGTGTGTGGAGTATCTACTGTTTTCAAATATTCTATTAATCTAGAAATTTGGTTTGCTTCCATTTCATGTAAATCATCTTTAAATAATTTTAATTTTAAACTTAACTGAAGTGCTACATCATCCTTTACTCTCTTAGGCAAAACCACAGCAGACTGAAATGATGGAAAACGCAAAATGTTTAATGTAAAATTAGGAAAGTCCGGGCCATAAGTCCTTTTCCATTCTACCATTATATCTATTAAGGCAGGTAATGAATCCAAGCACAATGCATTAACAGTACACATCACATGAAGTGCAGATAAACTGCCTTCAGTAATTAATCTAACACAATTCTTCTTCCATAAATCAAAATCCATTCCATCTCTAATATATTCTGCTCTCTGTCCTATAGCTTCAGCAGATGTGTACACATCAAAGTTTTTTACATAGTGTGACTTTTCAATCAAGTCATTCATTAGTTTGTCTTTTGGACAAAGGTTTGAATTGATTGCAAGCCTTGTATCTGACTTGCCATGGTTGTCTTTGAACCAATCAAACAGTTTCCACATGTCGGCACTCATTAATGGTTCACCGCCTGTCACTCTCAATTCCTGTAGTGTTTTATGTAGATCAGAATCCCACCATTTCCAAAATGCTTCTATGTAAGGATTGTATTCTTGATAACCGTACAGTTGTGATGATTCATGCGGATGTGTGAAATGATTTCTGCCATCTGATTTTAATTTTTCGTATGGTCCATGTTTTTTAATATCTTTTACCCACGTGGTTGAAAATGCAGGATTGCAATATGAACAAGCAAAATTACATGTTCTATCAAAAGATATTTCTAATGTTTGTAAATCTACATCTTTTTGACAAGGGGTTTGAAATGCAGTATTCAAATCTTCCTCAGAATATATGTTGGATTTATATACTCTATCCGAAACATTATCCGGTCCCATATCTTCTATCTTCCAGCAATATTCACATCCTTTTGGCCGTTCTCCTGCCTGCATCATTTCACGTTGCAGTTTCTTTTCAGGTGTGTTGTGCAATGCTTTAGGATTTTTCTTTACTGCTTCAACATCAATCTTGTGCGGCAACGGATGATGACAAGAAGTAGTCATACCTGATCCTAACCAGATAGTAGCATTGTACCATTTAGCACCACAGAAGGATGCAGATTTAGTGTCCAACACTTTTCTTTTATATTCTAGATCTTTGTTGCCTGTTGACATAATTTAAACCATTCTTTATATTCTGGAAAAACACCTAACAGATCTGTTTCACGTCTCGAGTCATGAGTTCGAAAGAAACGCCAAAAGTCTGCTAGGTGTTGTTCCTTGTTGTCCAATCCTTGTTGCATTATGCGGTATGTTCGAGTAAGTTTAGCAATTTCAAAATCTCTAAACCCTGCCATATCTGAGTCATGCCTATGTTCTTCCATAAACTCAATAGCTTCTTCGAAATAATGGTTAAAGGATTCATCCAACAATCCTATATGTTGCCATATTGGAAACCGTAATATGGGTGTATCAAACCACACCCTTTGATATGTTGTAGAATATTTTGCTCTCAGTCTTAGTATGTTTTCTAGAAGATCTTTTAAACTAGATACACTGAGATTGTTCATTGTTATAATAAATGTAATTGAATTATAACCTTTAATATCGTGTAAGTATCTGTGGACATTTGACCATACCGTGCTGAAATCCATGCCGTTCCTAATATATTCTGCTCTTTCTCCCCAAGCATCTAACGAAACAAATTGCATGAAATGTTCTATCATTGCTCCATCACACATTGTTTTGACCATGTTAAAATATCTATCACCTAATGCAGGTGTTGGTGGACAAAAGTTAGATGTAACGTTCAAATGTAAATCTTTTTTAGGATTTTCAATAACATATTCAAACACTCTGAATGTATTCTTGTCCATCATAGGTTCACCGCCCGTCATTCTAAAATGCCTCAGTTGTGGATATAACTCTGGCCACCATTTCCAAAATGCTTCAACATATGGATTATCATTTTGTGGCATAACTTTTCTGTCACCTTTAAAATGTGCTGGAGCATTATGCGGTGTAGAAGTTGGCCATGCTCCATGCTCTTCTGTTTCTTTTGCCCATGCAGTTGAAAATTGTGGTGAACAATAAGAACATTTGAAGTTACAAGCATTGCTAAAATCAACTTCAACATAAGTTGGCACAATGTCTGCTTGTGGATTGTCTAAAATATTCTGATAGTGATCCATTGCCCATGGTTCTCCTGAACGATAGTGTCTATCACTCATCTGTTTGTCATCTTCTAACTTCCAACAATATGAACAACCATCTGGACGTTTGCCTTTTATCATAAGGTCACGTTGTAATTTTTTCTCATCTGTATTATGCAGTTTAGAGGGATTTGTTTTTATTTGTTCAGTATCTATTTTGTGTAGTGGGGGATGATAACATGAATTGGTCATCCCATTTGTAAGATGTAATGAAGTCTGCATCCATTTGGCCAGACACATAGAATCGGAAACCTTATCTAATTTTAATCTTGCCTTGTTGGCGTCTGTTAAGTAATCGCTGGACATGTGTTTATAAATTTTACAAATTTTGATTGCTCTGCATCTAACAGTGCAACATTTAAACCTAAATGATAATTTAAATCATTATGCATTTCTTGTATTGCTATCTTCCTGCTTTCCTCTCCTTGATCAATAGTTTGGTCCCATATATTATCTAGTTCGGCAAAATCACGTGTAACTGCATGATCCCAATCTTGTTGTAGTGTAGTCCAAAGGCAACCTTGACATGCACCATATATTGCCCATAGGCCATTTTTCATGTCTGCTCCTACACTCATCCACATGCAAAGATTACGCAAATTACCACGCCATATGTCTTTAACGAAATTTGCTGGAGACACACGTTTGCCTTCGTCCAAACTCATTTTGACTCCTTCTCTGAATCCTGCCTGCCATGCTTGTTTGTCAGTGCTGTTCATTACGGTTGTAGAGTAACATTCTTGTATTGCAACATATTGATCGTGAAAACAAAATTCAATTAAACTTTCATCATCACCTTGAGAGTTTTCATGTGTTTTCATTTCTTTAACAAATTTTCTTGTCCAAGACGATACTCCGCCATTTCCATATTTTAATCCGTTCACAATGTTTAAACCTTGGTAACGTATCACTGCGTCTGCTGGCATATTATCAACATCTAGTTGTTGATCAAACAGAGCAGGATTCACTATATTATCACCGTCGACAAGAATAAAACGTTCTGTACTTGATGCTTCACCGGCAGCTTTGTGTGCCGCATCGGAACCTTCTACTCCGTCCACACGTTTTGCCCATGGACATTTAGATCGCAAGTCTGCCCAGTTGTGTTCTTTGTTTGGTTCATTGTAACTTAAAAAAATTACATCTAGGTCGGCTACATCAATCATAATTTACAATAGAATAATCCTCTGGCACATACCATTCTGGTTGTTGTTCGTGGTAAGATATAGGCATATAGATATTATCTTTTTCTACCACATATCCTGGAAACTGTTTTACGAATCTAAGGCGTTTGCCTTTATTTGATTGTTTATTTTTTTCTAACACTTTGTTATTTTCAACAAAATATGCAGAAGGATTATCTTGAACCTTTTTATACAAATCATTTTCAACAACTACATATTCACCATCTAAATTTTTCTTGGTTATAAAAGTTATTTCTTTTTCTATATGATACACTCTATATTGCATTTTTATATCTTTCTATAAGTGCCTCATTGCAAAATTGTTTGTCAAAATAATGTAGAGGCAGTGTAAGTTGAGACCCATTTATTACTAGATACTTATTTCTAATTAAACTCCATGTTATTTGTTCCCAATCTGTTTTGTCTGTAATTGTTTCTTTAACATGTATAAAGGAAGGTACAACGTGTTCACTTACACAATCATTCATATCCAGTTTATCCAAAGCAATACTGAAAGCAAAATCAGTAGACGGAGCAAACCTATCAAACATTCGCAAATTTTTAATTTCTTTATCCCAGTTTCTAAAAACTTTATCAGCTGTTTTCATAAACAAATCAGTCTGCCTTGTTAATCTTACGTAATACAACCCTTGATACACATTTGGTAATCCATTAAGTCGTAAAAATTTTCTATATTTTGCATCATTAACTTTCCGTTGTTGGAAGTTTCTTACGTGTCCTGTAAAACATAAATCTCTTAGTCGAAAATATTTTTGCCATAATAATATATCGCTGGTGCAAAGTATATCTGATTCAAACTTTACTGTTTCTTTGTAAGGAGATAAGGCAAGAATATCACATTCATATTGCATATTGTTAACAACTTTTCTTTGTTTAAGTTCAATCACATGATCAAATATATCATGCATGTCTTTCCGGCATTTTGATTTATTGTTTACAATCACTGCCAAAGAAGGACAATGCTTATGAGTAAGTCTTACACTTAATGCCCATAGCACAGCAATACTTTCATAATCAGTATCATCTGAATTTAATGCATATGTAAGATAGCCATATTGTTCTTTATTGTAGGACATCTATCAAACTTTCTTTGTTTAGTATGTGTACACTTTGATTTTTTATTTCGCATAATCCATGCTGATCTTCTAAAACAATACTATTGTTTGTTAATTGCTTTACTGTCATATTTTGATTACAGGTGACAATGTCCCAGGGAATATGACAGTGTTGGACACTTCCAAAATTTTGTACTTTTTTCATAGCAATCGTAAATGCATGATCATTTCTTATCATGTTCCGATTTAATTTCCAAAGCACTGAATAGTATCTGTAATTTTTTATTATGTCTTTCCAGTGTGCAAACATCTCACCTACTTCTTCTGTTTTGTCAAATTTTAACACAGTTGCCCACAGCATTTCCATATATGAGGTACCTAATGGCATTGCAGAGGATTCAACATTATTACAGTCGAACCAATCACAGTGAGATAACACTGATTGTCCTGACTCAAACAGTTTTAAAAGATTACTATCAAACACCAAGTAATCGCTGTCAAGCACAATGGTTGATTCGAACGGAGAAAGTTCATATACATCTGCTCTCGCTAGATTGAACCAAACTTTTGCTCCTTTAATATTATGAGTGTTTGTAGGACATTCATGCGGAATATTAATATCAGCTGATTCTATATGATCACCTATGACAGTGATAGGAATATTAGGACAGTGTATCCTCAATAATTCTATGCATTTTTTTGCAATTACACTGTATTGCATTGTTGGGGTATCGTAATTAAAAATTACAAATCCGCAATCATGTTGTAATTTTGTTGTACTCATTTGCATACTCATTCAATATTTCTTTATGTTTTTGCACAACTTTGTTTTCAAAATCAAGTGCATCTTCAATAAAGATTGGTGTACGGTTAGAGTCCAAAATATGTGAACCTCCTTCAACTGTCTGTGCATAGGATACCATGTGTTCATCTGCTTTGAACAGGCCACCGTTATATGCAAAAACCAGTTGTGAATTGATTCTTTGTTTCAGCAACGCAATATCGCGTTTTAGTTTAAATTTCCTTTTCGAACTCATGACTGTATTATACAGTATCTATACAAAAAATTCAAGGAGTATTATGTTTGTGATTGTGAAACTTCAGCGGCTGTGATTGTGCCTATTGAGTCATTGTTCCATTCATCTGTGTTTGGTTTTTTGAATACCCAAGATGAAGTTAATGTACCGTCAATTTCATCAAGTCCTGTAATTGCTGAATCGAATGCATCCTGAGGTGCTTGACCTTCATCTAAACTGTCAGCTGCGGCATCAGACGCAGTAGCCTTAATAGTTAAAACTTCACCTTTACCGCCATTGGATCCTGCTGTACCAGTTGTTTTTATTTCCCACTGACAAAAGTTAGTGGTGTATGGTGAAGTATCTGCAAACATTTTTTGAACAACAACATAAGATGTATCGTTATTTGAATTCCAAAAGCCTTCATTTACATTTGTGTCAGCTGATCCACTTCCTGATAACGAATCAGTCACTGCTGTTAATTTAAATGTTGCGGCTTTCGTATTGAATAAATCTTCCCACTCGTTTGCTTTGTCATCTGATGTGTGTCCTGATAGGTTCCATACATGGGTAATTTCACCGCCACCATTAAAAAAGTATCTAGCCGCATCTGAACTTGCAAAAGTAAATTTGACTTCATGAATAACCGACGTGTCCCACACACTAGTAAATGATCTATTAACTGAGTTTGGGTTACTGGTAGTATCCAAATGATCAGAATCAACATTGTATCTGTTATTAGTAATTGTTGTAATATCAGTACCCAGGTTGTTAATAATTGCAATAGAATCACCTGCTGATAAACTTGTTGCTGAATTGTTAATAGATGATCCTTGGTGAGCTGCCGCACTTACTAATCTAGCAGTAAGTGTATTCCACTGTGCTCCTGTAACTGTGTTGCCTGCTGATACTGTTGATATTGTGTTGGATTGTCCCCAACCTTTGTTACCAGAGCCTACGCCCCATATTGCATTTATATTGTTACTAGAAGTACTAGCAAACCCATTATACTCATCATCTAGTATAGTATCGCCTGCTTGGTATGCCATTAATTTTTACCTACAACTATTTCAATTGTGCCAAGGCCTTCTGTTGTTTTAGATTCCAATGCTCTACCCACTAAACTTAAAGGTGATACAGTATCTGTTACACCTACTGCTACGCCTGGTGTAGTGGATGATACTAGTCGCTGTCCTTTAGTTACTGTGCCTTGTACTTTGCATGGCACACGACCTGATAGTGCAACGTATGGATGTGTGCTGTCTTCTCCTGCTCCTGAATTCATTTTGAAAGCAGGGTCTGTGGATATAACACCAAACACATCCGAATCTGCTTCTTCTGTGGTTTTTGTTATTTCTTTGTCTCCGCCTATTTTAACAACATCGCCTGGTTCCATAGACGCATCTGCTTCATACCTCTCTGCAAGGTCAGAATATTGTGCGGCAGTTGCCGTGGCGTGTAATTGTGCATAACTTGTGAAAGATATAGCACCAGCTGTGGTGCCATCTTCATTAGTGTTTACAAGTGCAAATTCATCTGCAGATTCATCATAGAAAAATGCAACATTTTGATTTATTCCTCTGTCAAATAATATTCCAACATCTCTGTCTGCAATGGAAGCCGCATTTTTGTTTAAAGTTAAAATTGGATCTTCAACACTCATGTTTGTTGAATTAATTGTTGTGGTTGTACCGCTTACAGTTAAATTTCCTGATATAGTTAAATTAGTAACAGTTGCTGATGCATCACTACCTGTCAGTGTTAAGACAGTTGTGTCCGATCCGCCGTCATTTACATTGAAAATAATATTTCCATCTGATGTTGTATTTTTTACTGTAAAGTTTGATCCGCTCTGTACCATTGTGATATCTGAATCTGCACCAAGTACCAAAGAAGAATCAGCGGCAACAGTCAATGTACCTGTTGTTGTGTCTGAGGCATTTGAACGTAAAAAGTTTGCGGCAGCTATTCCGCCTAAAGCATCTGAATCCGTTGCAGTGCCTTGAAATTTATTATCAGTAATTTGTGTTCCAAGTGTTACACCTTTTTTAATTGTTGTAAAGCCTGATATAGAAACTGAAGGTGTAAATTCAACCGGTGATATAATTGCAACAATTGAATCTGATACCATCAGTTGAGTCACAACTCTTGTGGTTCCTGTTGTATCTGTAATTTGTTTTACAATGGCTCCTGATGTACCTGAGCCTGCTGTGGCTTGAGGACCAACCAGTGTCCAAGCACTTCCTGAGTAAACATATATCTGTGCGTTTACATCATCATACCATAAGTCACCTTGTGAAGCAATACTTGGTTGAGTGGACGAAATAATTGCACCAGATACTGCTTTGAAAGCCGATCCATTGTACACTTGCATTTGTGCTTTGGTCGAATTGTAAAATAGTTGTCCTGCAATTGGTTTGGTTGGCTCAGCTGTGCCAGCAAAGTTCTCTAATAATTTTACTTGGTTCTCATTTAGTACTTCACCATATCCTGCATAGTTTTTTCCTATGAGATTAATGTTTGTTGTAGTATCTAAAGTACCATCTGATATGGTTGCTAATACTGTACCGTCTGTTTTGTTTATTGTATATGCCATGGTCTATTAATATTTATACATTAAAAAATTAGTCGAAATCAATCGCTTTCTTGGCCTTCTCTACTGCTTCCTCTTCTGTTTCATAGTGATAAGCGTCTGACTCTAAATATGTCTTCTTTTTCAGTTTACTTGCTTCAACAGTGTCTTTAATATGTGTCATCATATCAGCAAATTCAGGTGTGTTAGGCATATCGCTTTTATCTAACATATCCATTATAATGTTTAGTTGTTTATGCAAAGGATATTTTGATTCAATGTTTTCAGTAGTTTGTGCATTTACAACTGATTCGTTCAGCATAGGTTTTTCATCACATGCTTTTACAGTCCCAGTATCATAGTCCCCATCGTAAAAATCTAATATTGGGTCTATGTCTACTGTTTTAAACTTAAACTTGCTTAAATCAAGTATATTAGAATCCGCAGGTTTTTCTCCTAACAGTATGCCTGTTTTTCCGTTGAACATTAATGTCATTTGTTGCTTGGCCATTGTGCTATTATTTATTCGTATAAAAGACAGAGGGAATACTTTGTTGGCTCGCCCTCTCCTATTTGTGTAACTTCGTGATATAATCCTATGTCCATATCTAACATTGCTCCCACTTTTTCTTCAATAAAATGTTGATTATCGTGGTCATCGTACCAACAAAAGTGTTTTGGACCAGCAGTTAAGTATATCAACTTAAATTTCCAGTATAATCCTTGGGCGTCACAGTGCTTAACCAAATAATCTCCTGGTTCATATTTGTTTAAAACTAATTGTGTACAGTGTTTGCGATCTTGTGGGATTGTTTCGAATATTGTGTCTGCAAATGAATTTTCTACATGAATAAACCAGGACGAAAACTGACTTATTGGACCTCCAATTTTTGCTTGATGCATATTCCTTGTTCCTTCAACACGTCTTGTAAAATCACCATGAGTAATTGCTTGTGAAAGAATATGCTCCGCGTTTGACATATAGTTTTCAACAAGGGTTGGAGCCTGTACAGGCATGTGTTATCCTGATGTGTACGACCAACTGCCTGCGCCACGTGTGAATACTAAATCATTATTTCGTGTGTGGTTTAAAGTCGTAGAAGTTGATGTAGAAACTGAATTACGTGAATCACCAATAGCCGCAACATAACTTGAAGATGAAGATGATGAAGCAGTGATACTAACACCTGCTACCCTTGCCTTGGTACCAGTAGTAGCATTTGGAGCTAACGTATCTAACAATGAGGCAATGCCTGCATTTGTTAATCCTGTTGTGTTTAATGAGAAGAACAAATCAGTGCTTATTTCTGAAATTTGCTGTGCCACATAAGTTTTAATTGCTTTTTGTGTAACCAATGAATTATCTGAATTTCCAGTCATTGTGCCATCTGTATCGATAGTATCAATTGTTACACTTGAGTCAGAAAATTGTATTTCAGACATGATAACAGTTTCACAAGTTAAGTTGTCCGGAATGTTCACAGGGCCTTCTAGAGACAATGCAATTGATCCTTCTGATTTGATCGGGCCAGCCACTGCTAAACCATCATTTATTGTGACAAAAGTTGAATCACTAGATGATATATTTGTAACTTTTAAATCTTCACTTATGTTCAAAGCTCCATCCAGAGTTATATCCGATGAATCACTAGATTGTATTCTTGTTGTGGATATAGTGCCAGCTGTAAGTTTTCCTGTGGTACTTAATAGTTCATCACCAAAATCAATTTCGCCACCCGAGTCTGTAATTGAACCATTTGCAAGTGTTAAGTTTCCAATCACCGAACCAGTTGCCGCTGTCAGCGTGCCTGCTGTGTTGATATTTCCGCTGGCGGCAGTCATTGTAATTTTCACTGTTGAATCAGATGCACTTTGTTCAACTAAAATATCACCATTGGAAGTTACGCCTGTTGTCTGTATGTCATTACCTTTGTTGTTTATTGGGCCAAACCCATTAACAATAGAACCAGATATCAGTCCACCAACAGTAGTAATTGAAGTTGTTGTGATTGAGGATCCTAATGTACCAGCTGACAAAACCGTTGTTCCGTTGATATCATAAACTTTTCCAGAGGCAACTGACAGTCCAGAAGAAGATCTTAGGGGACCACCATCTGCACCAATCACAGTAAATGTAACATCTGTGCCTGCACCTGCACCTTCAATATCTAATCCCGCATTTTGGTTTGATGCCCTTGGTGTTTGATCATTTACAACTAATAATGAATCTGCAAAAGATGAAGACGATCCAGCAGTTACTAGATTTCCATCAACTTGTAAGTTTCCATACACTCTTAAATCTGCGGAGTTTGTGATTTCAACAGCATTAACAATTACAGATGATTGATTTACTCTAAAGAATATGGAATCAAAGTTTTCATTTTGTAGTATAACATTGTTGGAATCCATGAACAACTTACCTTCGTTACTTGCTCCAAACGTAAGTCCTTGGTTGTTTTGTATTGTTACAGTTCCTGTTGTAGTCTCGTCTTTGTTTTTTGCAAAATAGTCTGCCGCAGGTGTGCCGCCTAATTCAAGTGCATTCTGGGCTGTTCCATGTAATCTAAAACTTGTTGAATCTGTAGGTGCATACAACGTAAGACCTGCTTTCATACTGTTTGTAGAAAATCCAGTTGGTGCATTTACCAACGTCTTGTCAGTGCCTGATAAAATTGCAACTCTTGTGCCATCTAGATACAAACCTAAGAAGTTAGATGTTGTACTGTCTGACAATGTTTCAGAATCAACTCTCCAACCTGATATGCCATCAGCAATACTGTATATAGGACCAATCAGATCCCAATCAGTGCCATCATACATATAAAGTTGATCAGTGGTTGTGTTGTTCCAAAAAGATCCTACTTCATATGAACCTGTTGGCTGGCTTCCACCATTTGTTGTCGCTGTGAGAGGAACAAAGTTGGAACCATTGTAGATCTTCAATTGTAAAGTTGTAACGTCGTACCAAAGTTCTCCACGTAAAGGTGCCGTTGGTGCACTTGTACCAGCAGAATTTTCCAATAGTTTAACCATGTTTTCATTAAATGGCTCTCCATATGATGTGTAATTTCTACCTATCAATGATACACTAGTGGTTGTATCTAGAACACCATCTTCGACTGTAGCTACTATTGTACCGTCTGTCTTATTAATAATATATGCCATTATCCTGCACTCACTTTCAATGCTCCAGAGTCATTATATAATTGTCCTGCATTGGTTGGGTCACTAGTTGGCAAATTTTGCATCATGACAACTGCGCCTGCTATTGTTAAACCGTCTGTGACTGTAACCTGTGTAGAGTCACTTGAACTTATCGTACTAGTATCTATGTCATTAATTTGTACCTTACTTGAATCAGATGATGTAATTTCACTTGTATCAACCTTGGTTGCTGTTACAGTGCCTTGTACACTCATACTGTCTTTAACAATTATTTCTGTTGAGTCTGTTGATTCTAATGTGTTTACAATTTGATCTTCTGATGCTGTTACTGTTAAAACAGAACCGCTGACTGCGGTTGTGATTCCTGTGCCTCCAGCAATTTGAAAATCCTGTCCTAAATTTATTGCTGTGCCTGTTGAATCATCTCCAACAAAAGTGATATTGCTTTCTCCGTTTTCTGTAACAGCTAATGCTAACCAAGCTAAAGATGAGTCTCCACCTCTGTTGACTTTTAAGGATGAATTAGTTGTATCATACCAAAGTTCTCCTTCTAATGGATTTCCTGGTGCATTTGGATTAGCTGAATTCTCTAAAAGTTTAATTAAATTTTCATTAATAGGTTCACCATAGTTTTGATACTGTCTACCTATCAATTTTACAGTAGTAGTGGTGTCGACTACTCCGTCATTTATTGTTGTAAGTATTGTTCCGCGTGTGTTATTAATTGTGTACATAGGTTATACATCCACAAAATTAGTCAAACTTTGTATCCTAATAGTGTAATCAATTTGAATTAATCTGTTCAATGATTTTTGAACAGGGTGAAAAATAACATGTGTTAAAAGATTGCCTGCACCTGCAGAACCTTCCCATGAAAATAATCCTAATTCATCGAAAACAAACGTATCGTTCAAAGTTGTTGTGTTATCAAAAGCACTCTGTCCAGCCGGCTCACCAAAATCTAGTAGTGCAGTCACTATCACATCAGTATAAGTTGTGCCATTTGTGTGAGATGTTGTTATTTTATTCCTTGATGTATCAGTGTTTAATGAGGATGTATCATTGACACTTTTTGAATATGTTTTGTTGTACAGGTTTGCATTGTCACCAGATGAATTTGGTGTGAGATATGTTATTATGCCTGATGTATCAACAGTTGTGCCACCATTGCCAAAATGCATTTCTTCAATATATCCTGTTGTTCTGTTAGCAATTGATTTTGCTAATGCCACTGAAAAATTTTCATAGTGGATAGCATTCTTTTTGTCTACGTAAACAGTGCCAGACTCAGGGTCAAATATCTTAATATATCCTTCTATGTTCAAGCCTTGTTGTTCGTCAGGTTTTTTTGTTGATTCTTGCTTTGTATCCATACTTTTATCTGATGTATTATCCATGTACTGAGTTATTTATAGCTATAAATAAATGCATATGGCAACTCAGGTACAGTTTAGACGAGGAACAACATCAGAACACTCATCCTTTACAGGAGCAACAGGAGAGGTCACTGTTGACACTACATTAAGCACTTTAAAAGTGCATGATGGGTCCACTGCAGGTGGAGTGAGACTTGCAAAATTTGCCGACATTGCCGCTTCTACTATTACTTTTTCAGATGAATCTTCAAACACTTTAACAGTTACCCCAGGATCATCAGATATTAAATTTAAAGGGTCCGGAGGCTTAACTCCAGCAGTTACAGGCGACACCCTTACATATTCTTTGGCAAGCATTATTTCAGTAAATGAAATTAATTCTAGTGATTCAACAGGAGTGCAAATAAATGATACTCTTAATGTAAATGAGATTGCTTCAACAGATTCAACAGCGATACAAATAAATGATGGTGTAAACATATCTGGAACATTGAGTGTAGACACTATTGATACAAACACTATCAGTTCAGGAGACTCAACTAGTGTACTGTTTAGTGATGGAATCACATTAAGTGGTGCAATTAAATCTGATGCATCTGGACAAGTTAATATAGATGATGCACTGGACGTAGAAGGTGCTATCACTACCGCCAGCACAGTCACAGCCACAGGTAACATAACAACTTCTGGATCATTTGTTATTGGTTCAGCATCAATGAACGAAACTGATTTGGAAAAATTAGATGGTATTACAAATGGTGCTGGAGCTGCCAATAAGGCACTAGTGTTAGATGGATCGGCCAATATCGCATCAGGTTTGGCTGCCGTGACAGCAAGTGGAGTTGTAACTGCCGCTGGATTTACAATTGGTTCAGCAGTAATAGACGAAACTGATTTAGAAAAATTAGATGGTATTACAGATGGCACAGTAGCGGCAAACAAAGCTGTTGTTGTTGATGGAAACAAAGACGCTGGTTCTTTTAGAAATATTACAGCAACAGGTACAGTGACAACAGCCATTCTTGATGTCAACTCAATAGAATCAACAGATTCGACCGCAATAAGAATAAATGAAGGCCTTGATGTTATAGGAACGTTGCAAGTCAATGATATATCAGGAATTGATTCTAGTGCAATACAAGTCAATGAAGCTATTAATTTAAATGGGGCAGTTCAAGTAAATTCAACTGTTACATCTACAGGT
>MDTB01195693.1_pt1 | contig 36052 bp, 32 predicted proteins | sample 811161 | NCBI WGS metagenome assembly MDTB01 (sample SAMN05326650, study PRJNA326480) | marine metagenome | isolation source: seawater | place: Mediterranean Sea | collected 2009 | reverse complement strand
TATTTTAATTGATTTGCTTCCTGTTGTTTTTTTCTTTTTAATATTTCATCTTCTTTTTCTTTAGCAATTCTTTCAAATATTTCAATAATCTTTTTTCTTTCTTCATAATTTATTTTATTCCATTCTTTATTTAATTCTAATTTTTCTTTATCTTCTCTCATTTTTTTATTTCTTTCACTACTATAATTTGAATTTTTTGATATCCATAAATAATTTAAATCTTCTGGAATAGGTTTATTATAAGGGATATAATCAATACCTAAAATATTACATTTTTTTTCTTTTTTTTCTTCATCTTCAATAAATATTTTTATTTCTTTTTTATTTTTTATTTTTAATTTCATATCTTTGTATCTAGATGAAATATAATAATTTTTACCATACCATGCATTTCCATATTCATTTTTTTTCCATTGATCTTTTGGAATTGTATCATATTTAATATATTCAACACTCCATTCTTTGCACTCTTTTTCTAATTCTTCTTCTTTTTTTATAAATAATTTTATTTTATCTTTTTTTTTTTGTTTATCTTCTTCTTTAAGGTCATTTTTGTATATTAAATATAAATTTATTTTTTTTTCGTCAGATAATTTTTCAAGTGTTCCGTTTATATAATTTATTCTTCCTGAAAAAGTCCAATTTTTTCTTATCTCTTTTAATAGTTCATTAAACCTTTCTTTTATTTTTTTAGGATTTTTTGATCGAGAAAATTTTTTTAAAGGATAATTTTTTACTTTTTCATACCAAGCTCTCCATTTTTTTTCATCCTCTTTTCTTTTTTCTTTTTGTATTTTATCATTTACCTCACGTCTTTTTTGTCTTTCTTCATTTTTAAGCTGATCTTCTTTTAATTTTTCTAAATTTTCTTTCTTTTTTATTTCTTCTTGTTTTTTAATTTCATCAGGATTCTCCCATTTCAAATTCCATCCCTCAGGAGGTATATAACAATCATCATTATTTGTAACTAAACTTGACATATTTAAAAATATTAAAACAAATATATAATTATTAGTATTGATTGGTTTAGTCAAACTTTTTAAATTTCAATTTTTTAAAAAATTGAATTAAATTAATCTTAACTTAAATAATGTAGAAATAAATATATATAAAATATAAAAACATGGCTAATTTGTCAAATGATATTATTAATAAAATAGGTACATATGCACATAAGCATGAATATTTTTTAAATCAAGATTGGTACAATGATACTAGAATATTAAATAAAGAAAATTATAATAATTTTAAAGAAAAAAAAAACAAAATTTTTAAAAATAAATCATTAATTATTCAGAAATTTATAAAAAATACTAATTTTCAAATCCCAGAGGATATATTAAGTATGCAACATTTTAAAAATAAAAAATTAAAAGAACGTATGAGAATATATGCAATAAGACTTTACATTAAAGAATATAATGATATATACTTGTTCGGAGATGTTAATGATGAAATTATGGAAGAAAAAGAATTAGAATTGTCTCCTATAAAAGATAATAAATTAATGATTATGCAAGTGATAAAATTTTTAAGATTTAATAAAGCAATTGATAATAAATTCTTCATGACATTACCATTTAAAATAAAAAAAAAATGTGAAGGTCTAAATTGTATAACAAAAAAAGAAAATAGAGGGAATATAAAAGAATGGCCTGATGATTTAGATAATGATATATATTGGCAAAATACACGAAGAGGGGTTTTAAATGTATTAATTAAATATTGTACCTCTGAAGAATTAGGTTGTTATGGATTTTGATTTATTTCAGTAAATTCTTTTTTTTTATTTTTAATAAAATTAATTTTTTTACAAAAAGTAATGATAAAATAAAATAATAAAAAAATTATAAGAAATAGTACATAAATAAGTATTCCTAATATACATAGCAATACCCATCCCATTATAGATTTAATTAAAAATTGATCAAAAAAATCTGTAGACATACCTTTCATAAATCCAAAATTATTTAATATTATTAAAAAAACTCTTCCTATACATAAACATCCCCAGATTATTGAAAAAATAAAAAAAGGAGGAAATATATTTTTAACAAAAAATTTATTAATACATTTTTTTATATAAAATAAGTAATGACGTAAATAATTTATTCTATCAAAGTTAAATAAAATAGGTCTTTGACATGCAGGACAATTAAATTTACAAAATATATTATCATGATCAGAATGTTTTAAAATATTTAATGCACAAGAATCACATATTCTATAATCACAATTATTATTAGTACATTCTTTTCCTATACCACAATTATTTTCACCGATTATTTGACATTCATATGACATTTAAATTAATTTATTATTAGTTTATTATTAATTATTTAAATAATTATATTTGTTATTTTTAATAAATAAATTAAATTATATAATTCTATTATATAATGGTTATTAAAAATTATAAACTAAAATATTTAAAATATAAATATAAATATTTATATTTAAAAAATGAAGTAGGTGGGGCTCAATTCATACCGTCAGATTTAAATAGAGCTACATCAATGTCTTTAAAAAAATCTATTGATGAAGATATATTTGATAAACCAGAAACACGTCGTATGGTAAGTTTACCAGATATAAATAATCAAATGAAAAAAAAACAAAAAATAGATTGGTCTTATCATTCATTTGATGAGAAAATACATTTTTCAAAAGATAGGAAAAATCTTATAAGTAAAATTATAGATATCTTAAAATCTGAATTTAATCCTTGTGAATTATTTTCTATTATGAATGAAGAAACAATAGAAAGAATTGGTTCAGAATCTGCGAGTGCATCTGTTTACAAAATGAAATGGAATACTCCAATTAAAATGGAATTAACAAGAGGTATTAAAATAAATTTAGATTGTGCAATTAAAATAATGATAAATAAAAGTGATAGTGATGTTGAAAAACATAAGAATGAACTTAAATATGCAAACATGGCATCTGATTTAGTATTAAATGATATATGTGAATATTATCCTGTTGTATTATATAGTAGTAATAATTGTGATAATATTATAACATATCGTAAAGAAGATATAGAAAAAGGAGAATTATATGTTTTCTCTCAATGTGTTGACAAAAGTGATTTACGTAATGCTTTAAAAAAATATGTTAAAACACAAATATCACAAAAAGAACATTTTGAAGAACTAAAAGAAGATATAAGAATTTCAAAATTGATTGATAAAAATAAAACATTAAAGGATTGCTATGAAAATAAAAATAAAACACTATCAGGTGCATTATTAGTCTCTGAGAGAGCAAGTGGTGATTTATATCAATTATTTTTTGGTAAATCAAATAAAGAAACAAAAAATGATGATATATGGATAAGGAGAAATACTAAACCTTTTTGGAAGATAATATTAAAAAAAATAATTATTGCTATATATCATTTACCATTTATGCATAATGATTTACATTTAGGAAATATATTATTAGTAAAAGAACAATCTGATGATGAATGGATGCCATTAATTCATGATTTTGGAGAAGCAACAAGCTTTGACAGAAATATACAATTTGCACAATATAGTAACTATGTATTAGATTATTATAATTTTTTTTATTCTATAGAAGAGGCAATAAAAAAAATTAATCAAAATAAAAATGTATTATTGGACAATAATGAAATGGATCCAAAAATATGTGAATGGTTGAATACCACCTCTATTAAAATGAGGAAAGAATTAGAAAAGTATACTCCTAATATAATTAATAAAATGGATATTTCTTTTATTAATAAATTATATTCTATCTTAGATAATTAATTAATTATTATATAGTCTTTTTAATATATAAAAAAAAAACAAAAGATATAAGGTTCTAAATCATTTGAGGGGAGAAGACTCCTATTATACTTTTTTGGTGTTTTTTCAATCCTTCAAATAATTACTGTTTTTAAAACCTAAAGATAAAAATATTTTTTTTAACAAAAGGTATATATAAATTTGCGCGCGCGCAGAAATTACTCATTTTTTTTACTCATTTTTTTACTCATTTTACTCATTTTTATAAAAATTGAGTAATCTTTATTATATATACTTTTTAAATTTTAGTATATTAAAATTTTTAATATTTACTCATTTTAATTAGCTTACATATATACTTTACTCATTTTTTTTCTCAATTGATAAATATTACTCAAACGAGTCAAGTTACTTAAACAAATCTATAGAATATATATATAAATATGGCAAAATATGTGTGTTCAAATTGTAATAAAGGATTTAACAGAAAAGCAAACTATATGAGACATTTGAACCGTACAAATCCATGTAAAAAACATAATTATATTGGAAATATTAATAATGAAAATCACACTTTGAGTGAGGAAGAATTGAAATGTCATGAAAGTGATTTTAAAAAAAAAAAAAAGAAAATAATAATATTAAACACTATAAATGTCCTAATTGTAATACATTATTTAAAAAAAAAAGATATATGACAATTCATTTAAAAAAATATTGTAAAAAAAATGTAAGTAATCTTAATAATATTTATACATTTGATAGATCTACATTTGGTAAAGTTAAATATGGAAAAAATGGTGGTGATATATATATTATCCAAACAGATTTAAATTTTGATAATACTTATAATATAGGTAGAACAACTAAAATTTATAATAAATTAAATGATTATAGATGTAATAATGTTATTGAACCAAGACTTTATTATTATTATCCTTTTAAAAATATTAAAAAAGCTGAAAATAAATTAAAAAATATATTAGTTAAATATAATTTAGGTAAAGGGGTATTTAATTGTGATATTGAAATAATAAGAACAGTCATTTTAAAATTACAAAAAAAATTAGATTCCTGTCAAATAGAATGTGAACCTAGTATTAAACATACTAAGTTATCTAATTGTTTGCATTGTCTTAAAACTTTTCGTAATAAAACAGACATGTTTGAACATATAAAAGATTGTAATAATTATAAAATATTTTTTATTAAAAATGGTAATAATGAACAAACAAAATCAAATAATGATAATGATTCTGATTCATATAGTGATTCATATAATGAATCTGATGACTTTTCTATATTTTCTGACTCATCTGAAATTAATATTTCGGAAAGTGACATGAAAGTTTCGGAAAGTGACATGAAAGTCTCAGAAAGTGACATGAAAGTTTCGGAAAGTGACATGAAAGTAAATTTTAGGTATCAAAAAAGACCATTTTCATGTCACTCGAGAGATCAAAAAAGATCATTTTCATGTCACCAAAATTACTCAAAAGATCAAAAAAGATCATTTTCATGTCACACAGATTACTCAAAAAATAAGAAAAAAAATTTAAAAAATTTAAAAAATTCAAAAAATGAAAATTTTATTTGTAAATTTTGTAATAAATTTTTTAATTATAAATCAAATTTATATCGTCATCAAAAACATTATTGTAATGAAAAAAATAATTATGAAGAATTAGATATTAAGGATAAGAAAATAAAAGAATTAGAAGAACAAGTAGATAAATTAAAAAGATCACAACATGTTACTTATAATAATAATATTACATTAATAGCTCATAATAAAAGTCCTGATTTGTCACATTTAACTGATAATGATTATTTGAAGATAATGAATCGTGGGTTCAGTAGTGTTCCAAAGTTAATTGAAGCAATACATTTTAATCCTGAAAAACCAGAGAATCAAAATGTTTATATTCCTAATATGAAAAATAAGTACGCAATGACTTGGGATGGTCGTAAATGGAATTTATCTAATACAGAAAATGTAATAGATGATTTATATGATGATAATTCTAATATATTAATTGATAAATTAGAGAAATTAGAAGAGTTAGATCCCAATTGTAAAGTTGTTAGAAAATTTAAAAGATTTTTGGAAAAAAAAGAAGATGATTTGATAATGAATAAAGTTAAAGATGACATAAAATTATTATTATTTAATAGTAAGAATGTAATACAAATTAATACTAAATAAATAATATATTAAAATATTCCCCATACATAATAATAGCACCAATTACAAACTGCATAATTATTATTAATTGAAAAAAAACTTTCATTAATTGAACTACCGAATTCTTTATCTCTATATGCTTTTATTCTTAAAAATACTATAGATATATTTTTAATTTTTTTATTATAAGGATATAATGTTTTAAAACAACTAATACATTTACAATCTATATAATCAAAAATTTTTTTATTTAATTTATTACAATACCATACTTTTATACTTGCCATAATAAATATATATTACAATATATATTTATTGTTTTGATAATAAATTAATATAATATAAAAATTAGTCTTTACTATTGAAAAAAAGCAACCATAAGCCCCATTACGGTAAGTCCTGACACACCTAATAAAATATTTAAAAAAATGTTAAGCCCCGGAGATCCCCAAAATTTTTTAGCTTTTTCATCTTTACTCTGTATATTCTTAGCTTGAACCAATTTTAAAATGAATGCTATTATACAAAATATCGTGCAAACAACACACACTGCAAACATATAAGATCCTTTTTTTGCATCTACTGCACCTGATGCAACAGAACTTGCGGTAGCAAGTGTTGTTCCAACTTGTTGTGCCATAGGTTGTTGCATAGGTTGTTGCATAGGTTGTTGCATTTGTGGTTGCATAGGTTGTTGCATTTGTGGTTGCATTTGTTGTTGCACTTGTTGTTGCACTTGTTGTTGCACTTGTTGTTGCATTTGTTGCCCCATTTGTCGCCCCATTTGTTGCCCCATTTGTTGCCCCATTTTTTTAGCAAATTGTGCACCTCCAACTAAAATGTTTGGTTGATAAGATATAATATTATCTTTTTGTATAGTATTTTTTAAAAAATTTAAATAACTCATTTATATATATATATATATATATATATATATATATAAAAATTGAATAAATTATTATTTATTTACTTTATTATATAAATAAAACAATATTAAAATAAATACAAATACTCATAATTATATATATATTATATTAAAATATGTCAAAATCTAAAGAAAAAATACCAACTTTTAATTATAATTGTACTGATTATCCTATAAGAGGAGTATGTGAAATAACAGGTAAACATGATAGTGAAGTTTTTGTTTGCCCAACACATAATCATCGTATTTGTCTAGAAATAGGTACATATAATGATATATTTAAGAAAATTTCTAAAATAGGATATCAGGAAAGATGTATATTTAAAAATAAAGAAAATAAAACTATTTTGGATTTTTTATCACCATTTGATCCATCACACAATACTTATAAACATCAAGCAGCAAAAAATAGATATATGTGTTTTAAATGTCTAGAAATAAAAGATGGTACAAATTGGGGGAAAGCATGGTCTGCTGCATGTTTATCAGAAAAATATACTAAAAAAGAAAATTCAAATAAAAAAAAAAAAAAAAAGCGGAGAACGAAACAACATAAACAAGTATTGTCTTTTAAAAATAATGGTAAAAGGTTAAAGGCAAATAAAAATAATCTAAATAATGAATTAAATTTAAGTAATTCTACTAATATTACTAATACTACTAATATATATTCAAAAACGACACTAGGTGCACATTTTGATGATATACTAAAAAAAATGGATAGTAATAAAAAAAATGGATTAAAAAAAAAAAAAATTAATAGAAATAAATTAAAAAAATTTGGTAAAAAAGAAGAAATAAATAAAAAAGAAGAAATAAATAAAAAAGAAGAAATAAATAAAAAAGAAGAAATAAATAAAAAAGAAGAAATAAATAAAAAAAAAGAAATAAATAAAAAAAAAGAAATAAATAAAAAAAAAGAAATAAATAAAAAAAAAGAAATAAATAAAAAAAAAGAAACCAAAAAAAAAAATAAAATAATAGAGTGTGAACATATTATTTGTTTTAATGCATGTAAGTGTACATACATGCATACAGAAAATCATAATTATTTACATAAAATATATTATGATTCATTATTAAAATTGAGAGAGGAGGTTAAAAGTAATGGTTTAAATAATAAAAAAGTTATTTTAAAATATAAAAATGATATTCAATTCTTCATTTACTTAAAAATACCTGAATATAAACGTAATTATAAAAATGATAATTTAAGTTATATCGATTGTGTAAAAAGTAGTATTGGTGGTAATTATGAAATACAACATGACAATTCCATATTAAGGTTAATAGTTATATTGAATAAAATAATAAAAAATACAGAAAAAAATAAAGATAAATTATTAGAAAAAATAAATTCTACTGTTGCAGATATAGATTATTATTGTAAAAAATATAACAGGAGGGATATTCAATTTACAAATATATTAGAAGATTTAAATAAAAAAATCGATATAAATAAGATAAATAAATCTATTATACTAACAACAAAAAATATTAATCAAAATAAAGAAGAAAAAAATGTTATTAAACAGAACACAGATGAAAATATTATTCAGAAAATAGATAATATAAATTTAAAAGAAAAGGAATCAGAATATTTATCTGGTAGTTTTGATACTGTAGATTTTGAAGAAAAAGATAATTCTGATTTAAATATTAATAGGCAAGATTCTGAAGAAATAATATGTTTAGGAATGAATAATATAAGATCATTATCAAACACAAATGATATATCTTTAAAAAATAAAAATGAATATATAAGACCAAATACTAATTTGCCTCCACCAGGAATGTTCGGTAATTATAATTTAAACCAATCACAGGAACTTAATATGCATACAATGATCAATAATTTACCACAAAAAGAACTTGGCTTACCTGATAGAATTAGTTTTATTGAGGTAAATATATATGGAAGAAAAATGGATGATAATATATTTAATAGATTGAATAATTTAGAAATGGAAATATTTCGTAAAATTAAAGTAGGTCCATTATTAAATAGAATAAGACAAATTGAAAAAATATTTAATAGAATAAGTTCTATTGAGATTATGTTATATGGAAGACAAATAGATGATAATATATTTAATAGATTGAATAATTTAGAAAAAGAACTATTTTGTGTAATTAAAGGAAATCCATTATTAGATAGAATAATGGAAGTTGAATTAGTATTTACAAAATAAACAATCATTTATTTTATAAAATTTGAATAGAACTCATTCTTAAATTATAATAAACATATTTGTTATTTTTATTATTTTTTATATAATTAATATAGTAATCAATTGATTTTTTAAATTCTTTGTTATTCATACAATAGTTAATTAATGAATTAAAATCATCAATTCTATTTTTAAATTTAAAATTGGTATCAGAGAATTTAAGAAATTTATCTAATGAGAATAATAAACTAGATTTAATAATAAAGTATGAAAAGACACTGGTCCCTTGTTCAATAAATTTATCACTATTACTATCAGAATTTAGTTCATCAATATCGTTAAAATTAAAATAATGTAAAATTTTAGCAGATTGAAATAGGACAAAAGATATTTCAGTAGATAATAAATCAATAATATCATTTTTATTAAACATAAATTTAAAACCGGCAAATATAGTATGAATAATTATAGCAACAGAATCAGTATATGCTTCAAATGGGATAACTTTCCCTTTTACATTATATTTATTTTTTAAATTGTTAACAAAATTATTAGTTTTATTTGAATTATGTAAAAAATCATCTATACTTAAACAATGAATTAATTCATGAATAAGTACTTTATGAATTTCTTCTTTTCTCCATAAATTAACAAATTCATGAGTAAGTGATGAGCCTGAATTAATATTTTGACAACATAATACTTTTACATTATTGTAATTTATTTTTTTTTTATTTGGAGATAAAAGTATACGAACATCAATCCCATTTAATTTTTTTTTTGAAAGTGATTCCATTAGGTAACAAATAACAATTAAATCTTTAATAAAATTATTTGTAAGAGGTTTTACAGAATATATATGTAAATTAAGGTTACCATCATTAAAATTATAATATATTAAATCGTTTGTTTCTGCAAAATAGTGAATATCAATAGATATAAAAGGATTATCATATAGTAATTTATTTAATTGTTTTCTTTCATCATTAGAAGATTTTAATATATTTTTTAATTCATTAGGAAATTGATTTCTTCTTTTTGATAATAAGCAATTAATTATATTTAATTTATCTATATTTAAATTATACCATTCTAAGAAATCAGTAGTATTTTTTTTATCAATAATATCTTTAAGATTATCGATAAGAGTTTGTGAATCTTTTTTTCCTAATTTAATTGAATCATTTAAATTATTATTTTTTAATAATTTTTTTATTGTTTTTAGTAATAATGGTAATGATTTAGGTGAATTAATTTTATTAATGTTAGTTTTATAAATTTTAGTAAAATCAATATTTTGGTTATAGATTTTTTGAATATTATCTATTAGTATATCAATTATATTGTTTAATTTATTATTATTTTTAATATTATATATTTTATGCTTTAAAATATGTGACAATGTTTTATTAGAATATTTGTTTAACATTTATAAATTAATATTATAAAATAATATTAATTTATAATATATTTTTAACATCAAATTTCAAGTATAAATCACCTCTATCAATATTATCAGTATATATATTAGATTCAATAAATTCTTCATTTTCTTCAGATATAACAAATGGTAATCCTTTATTTGGTATTTTATGTATTGGATTTTTACCGATGTATGATTTAAATTCAATTTCAATTATAGAATCATCAATGTGTTTAAAAGACATATAACCTCCTTTAATATATTGTTCAAGTGTAATAAATTTGGTAATTATTAAATCAATATCATTTATAATTTTAAAATTTGTATTATTTGTAGTATTAATATTTATTAATATCTGATTATTTTTATTTATTGGTATTATACATTGAGATTCTCTTAATGGGATAGTGTAAATATTATTTTTATAAGTTAATTTTTTAAACATATTTTTATATTTTTCTAGTAATGTTGCATTAATATTAATATTTTTTTTATTTTCGATATTAGGAATATCAGAAAAAATACTATTATATTTATAAATTAAATTATTTTTAATTTTTTCAAATATATTTACAAAATTAAAATTATTAATATCATCTTTAAATTCATTTTCATCATTATAAATAGTACCAATAATACTTTTATAAATACTTTTATATTTAGGTGATACAGAATCGAAATATTGATTAAATAAATTATATAATTCTAATTGTTCAGAGTATGACATAGAGTCATACATTTTTCTTTTATTATTATCAATGAGTGTTTCATATGCTATTTGTATATTATGGAATTTTTTAATATTATAATTTTTATTTAATTTATTTTTATCAGGATGAAATTTTAATGCTAATCTACGATATGCTTTTTTTATTTCTTTTTTTGAAGCATTATTTTTAATATTTAGAATATTATATAAGTTCATTATTATTAATAATAAATATTGTATTTTTAAATATAATTATTTAATGTAAATTATTATTTATATTTTTTGACTATAATATACCGCCTGCACCTTCTAAACCATCTACTGAACCATAATTAATTTGTGGTATTACAACTAAACCATCTGGAAGTTCAATAGACATCATATAATCATCATCATCGGAATATAAACAATTATCCTCTTCATAAAAATCATCCACTTCAAATAATACGAACAAGTCTCCTTCGCCTTTCGTTTTAATTGTTTGGTTTTCTTGAAACCGAATGAATATAGGAAGTTGTTTATGTCTTTCTTGTTGTCGTATCCAAAAAGATATACCATCACAATACTTTGCGTATTCGACTCTAAAATTATTTACAGATTTGTCTTCGCTTGTTTTTAATTTATGATTAATAAAATTTATAGCTTTTTCCCAAGTAAATCCATCATCAAACCATTCTTCATTTCCATGTCTCCAATCATTGATGTCTATAACGGTATAGTATTTGTAATCGTATTTTGTTTCAAGTACCATTTTTTATTTTTTTTAATATTATTTATACAAAATTAATGTAGGTAAATATTAATTCAATTTTTTTATATTAATTGTAAATATTGTATGTTTAAATTAATTATTTAATATATATATATAATTATATTAAATGAGTAAGAAGTATTTGAATAATAATTTATTAAATAAATTTAAGAAAAGGAAATATTTAAAATCAAATGTTTTATTGAAAAGCATTTCACAATATATTGATGAAGATGATAATGAATCAAATATGATAAAAACAAGTATGTTACATGGTATAAGATCTAAAATAAATAATTATAATTATATAAGAGATACTTTAATTAAAACTGAAGGTATAAAAAAAAAAATAGATTTGAATGATTTATATGAAAAAAAAGAAACTAATTTTAATAAAGAATTGGAAAAAGCATGGGTTGGTAGAACTAATGCACCATATAAAAATATAATAAAAGACGAGAAAAAAAGAGATTTTAAAAGTAAAGAAGAATTGATAGTCCATAAAGTAACTGAAGAAGACAAAAAAGGTTTAGATGAATCATTTGAAAAATTTGAAAATAAAATAGAAAATCATAATAATGAATTAAAAAGTATGTATAGTATATCAAAAGAATTAGAACATAAAGAAAAGTTTGAATATAATCATAAATATAAATATAGAATAAAACATAATCCAAGGGATCATATAAAGATGAGAAATAATATAAGAAGTGAGAATGAAAAAGAAGAAATAAATAGAGAAAATAATAGAATTAAATTAGATAATTTAATGGATAAGTTAATAAAAGACGGAGTTCTTGACGAAAATGATATTAAAACATCTAGTCTAAATTAGTTTTAAAATTTATTATTTTAATTATATAAAAATAATGGATATAAATGATATAAGATCTAATTTAAATTTATTAAATGATAACATAAATGAATTATTTTTAAAAATAGATGATATAAATAATTTTAATTTAAAAAAGAGTAAATGTAAAAAAATAAATGAGGTATTATTAGATATTAATAATAATTTAAAAAAAATATGTTTTGATTTAGAGGATGATCTATTAGAAATCGATAATATTTGTATTAAAGATGGTTTTATTATACCATCTGAAAGTAAAATGAAAGAAATTAATGAAAGTATTATTGATATGAAGGTATATAAAAAATTTTTATTACCAATGTTAATATATAAGCATCAATTATTAAATAGTTAATATATATATATATACATATATATATATATATGTATATATATGTATATATATTAATATGTATATATATAAAAAATTGAAATTAGAATAGGCTGAAAAGTCCAACAAATTCTCTATATATTACACATTACTTAAACATACATATCTATTGATTTTTTAGTAAACGTAACAAACATAAAACATAAAAATGCCAGTAACGCATCAAGAAGCGTTGAAACGCCGTGCCATAAAGGCACAAAACATGGCAAAAAAGAACAGCCATATTCGCAAAATGCGACTTGAAAGTAAGAGGAAATCTAAGAATCGCATGGTTGCCAGAGACATGAAAGTAGCAAGCTTGAATAGTATTTTGTCTTCTGAAGGGAATATCATTGAATTTCCAGAATCTTCTATTTTAGTGAAAAAGGATAATCTTTCTTCAAGTGCATGGAGTATATTTGCGAATGTTTATCTTTTTGAATCAAAAAGACGAGAAAGAATAGAAGAAAAGAGAATTCTTTTGCGTCTGAGAACACTGATTCAAATACCTTCTTCATTAGATAGCCACTTGTTGAAGCAAGCAATTTGGGAACATAACAGAGAAGATTATTATTTGTTCTACAAAGAAGTTGAATGGCTAACAAAATTACTTGTTAACTGTAAATGTTGTCCAAGACATCAGCATGACAAGTTATATCTAGAAGAAGACGAAGAAGGAAGTATAGTGCCATTTACTACCTTTAGCGATAATGTTTGTTTTTTTGACACATTTTTTAAAAGTCCTTATGGAAATGCATTTTGTATTGGAAACTTGAAAAATGATATCGATAAACAAAAATGGATTGGTCCGAAGATTAGAGAATGGAGAAGTTGCTACTCCGTTATCCATGTAGATTTGGAGAATAGATTTCGTAAAAAATGTCCTGATAGACCTGGTTATGGAAAGTACCTTCATCCTGAAACTACGTGGCTCCCGCCACGTTGGACAAAGGAGAGATTCATTAGAAGCAGGTCTATTCCATTTTATGGTAAGAGGATGGATAAAATGTGTCATTGTAGGTGTCGTCAATTTGGTCGTACTCTTGTAAGGATGCTATATCCTAATACAGGAACAGATTTCCATGGGCAACCATGGATACTTTAAGTACTGTATTTAGAAAAAAGATTTATAGTGGTAGTTTATAATCACTTCATTGCTTTGTTGATAAGCTATGTTGAAACTACATATGATGAAAGATGTGATATGGGTAATCATCATAGCCCATACATCATAAGTCTGGCTAGATTTATGATAAAATGATGAAAGTTAGGATTGTTAATTGTAATAAATAGTTTATTTAATTATTATTTAATATATAAATATATTAAATAATAATTTATTTATTTAAGTTTAATTACAAAAAAAAAATTATTGTATAATAGTAAAACGAAATGAAAAACAAATTAGTATTAGGTATTGATTTAGGTACCACAAATAGTTGTATTAGTATATGGAGGAATAATAGAAGTGAAATAATACCGGATAAAATGGGTAGACACACTATACCTAGTGTAGTATCGTTTACAAATAATAGTGTTTATGTAGGATATAAAGCTGATAGACAGAGAAAATTAAATCCAGAAAATACATATTATGATGTAAAAAGATTATTGGGTAGAAATATTAATGAAAAAATCGTTAAAGATGATATGGAGTATATAAGTTATAATTTGTGCAATGATGATAAAAATAATATTTTGATTAAGTGTGACTTAAGTAAAAGGAAGAGTATATATAAATTAGAAGAAATTGTATCATTTATATTAATGGAATTAAAAAAAATGGCTAATGAATATTTAGGTGACGAAATGACAAATAAGGTGGTAATAACAGTTCCAGCATATTTTAATGATATTCAAAGACAATCAACGAGTGATGCTGCTTTAATTGCCGGATTAGATTGTATAAGAATTATAAATGAACCAACTTCTGCAGCTTTAGCATATGGTCTAGAGACATTATCATTAAATAATAATAAAGAGATGAATATATTGGTATATGATTTAGGTGGAGGTACCTTAGATGTATCAATACTAACTATTTATAATGGAGTATTTGAGGTATTATGTTCAACAGGTAATACACACTTAGGAGGAGAAGATTTTGACAATAGAATAATTAAATATTGTTTAGATGAGTTTAAGAAAACAAATGGTTTAAGAGAAATAAAAGGTTTATCTTCAATAAGTTTACAAGAATTAAGAAAACAATGTGAAAATATAAAAAAGATTTTATCAATAGAGGATTGTGGTAATATAATGATAAATAATTTTCATATGAATAAAAATTTATATATTAAAATAACAAAAGAAAAATTTGAAAGTATTTGTAATGATTTATTTTTATTATGTTTAAGACCTGTAGAAAATGCGATTGAAACATGTGATTTAGATAAAGAAGACATAGACGAAGTAATATTAGTTGGTGGTTCAACAAGAATACCAAAAATAGTAGAAATGTTAGAATTATATTTAAATAAAAAAATAAAGAGTACAGTAAATCCGGATGAGGTAGTATCAGTCGGAGCTTCAATTCAAGGACATTTGATAGAAAATAATGATGATCCATTTACATCATCAATAGTATTATTAGATGTTACTGCATTATCTTTAGGAGTAGAAACTATAGGTGGTGTAATGGATATTATAGTAGAAAGGAATTCAACAATACCAATAAAAAAAAGTAAGCGTTATACTACAGATAGTGATTATGTAGATAGTGTAGATATAAAAGTATATGAGGGTGAGAGGCAGTTAACAAAAGATAATATAATGATAGGAGAGTTTGAATTAAATAATATAAAGAAGGCACCAAGAGGTGTTGCGGAGATAGAGGTAATATTTAGTATAGATGTAAATGGGATAATAAATATAAAAGCAAAAGATTTAAAAAATAAGAATGTCAAACAAATTAGGATAAAAAATAAGAATAGAATGTCAAGAGATGAAATAAATAAATTAATAGAAGAAGCAAAGAAATATGAGATTTCAGATAAAGAAAATAGAGAGAGAATTGAATTAATTTATGAGATAGATGATTTGTGTTGTAATATAATAGATAATGTAAATAAGGATAATCTAAAATTAGGGGAAGAAGATTGTAAAAGAATAAAGTGTGAAATATCAAATTTACAGAATAAGTTAGTATCAATGGATGATATAAATGAGTATATAAAAATATTAGATTTACTAAAAAGTAAATATAGTATATTAATATTGAAAAGTAATGTATCTGATAATAAAATAAGAGGTATAGAAAATGTGAGAATAGAATCAACAAATATTTATGATAGTGATAATGATGATAATATAGAATATAAAAATATAGAGGATAAATGTGTAAAAGATGAACGACTTAAGACAATGTTAATAAATTTATGTTATTCAGTGTATGATGTATTAAATGATAAAGAAGTAATAAAACATAATGAAATATATAATAATATGAAAGATTATTTGGATGATACATTATTATGGATATATGTATCAGATAATTTAGAAGAGAGAGATTATCAAAATAAAATAAAAGAAGTTAATAAAAAATGTGATATAATGATGGAAGAATTAGATAATTTAAAAAGTGAATTTAGTAATAGCAATGAATTATATCATTTATGTATGTCTTTAAAAGATGGGATAGATACAAATACATTTAATATAACAAAGAGTAAACAAGATATAATATCGCATTATATTAATGATACTTTAGAATGGTTAGATAATACTAGAGATAAAGATATAGACGAATGTTCATATATAAAAAAAATGGATTATATAAATAATATATGTAATGATGCTTACAATAATGAAGCTGTATTATAAATATTTAAATATATAATATTAATTATAATTATAAAAGTAATTAAATATGGATAATACAAAATATTTATTAAAAATGGATATTGAAAAAAAAAAATATGAAAAAGATCTATTATTGAAAAAGACATTATATTTTAGTAAAAAAAAATTAAAAGAATTAGAAGAAAATGAAGATTTAAATATAGAAGAAAAGACAGATATAATAGATGAATATGTAAAAAAATGTATAAATAATCCAATAGATATGTATCCTTATATTCATAAAAAGAAGAATAGTGATAATTTGGTATTAAGATATTTTGCAAATCCAGCAAGCGTATCAAAATATGTGAAATCTAGTGGTGAATTATTATGTGATATTACAAATAGTTATTTTGATTACAATTGTATGAGTGTATTGGGGTGTGGTACATGGTGTTTATTAGATCCGAAATATGATAAAATACCATTTATGACTCAATTAGAGAGAGATATAATTTTATATGAATATTTAGAAAATTTTCCACGAGAATATTTTTATGATATTTATAATTATACTGAACAATATAGTGACGAGGGTCCATGGGATGATATAATAGAAGAAGTTGAAAAGAGAATATATAATGAAGAAGAAAGATTAGAAAAAATATATTTAGAGAATGAGAAAGAATATAAAAAAATTGAGGAAGGTTTACTATTAAAAGAGGAGGAGGAAGAAAAATTAGAATATATAGATGATTTTTTAGTATTTAATTCTGATGATGATGATGGCATTGTGTTATCAAATGATTTAGATAGTGATTCTGATTATTAATAAAGTTTTATATTTTTATATTTTAAAAAAAATATAAAAATAACTTATGATTAATTATTAATATTATTACTGTTTGTATCTAAATTTTGAGTAATATTATAATATAATAATATAGATTCTTTAAGGATTTCATTATTTTTATCTATTTTTTTTGAAATTATATTTTTTTTATTATCAATATCAATATTAATTTTGTCAATAGTATAATTTATAAGTTTAAGTTTATCATACTTATTTTTATTGTTTTTAATATTATTAAAGATGTTATCCATAATAAATATATATTATATATTTATTATGGATAAAAATTAATTATTATTTATTCTTAATAATTTTATAATATTTTTTAAGCAAACTATTTTGTCTTTGTATTTTAGATGTTAATTTATCCATTTTACCACCAACAAGTACTTTAATATTATTTAATTTATCTTCTTCTTTATTAATATTATCAATTTTATGAATCATTTTATTAGAATAGTTTTGAACATATTGTGATATACGAAAAACAATACCAATAGTATATTTTAGTAGAATTTTTTTAAGTTCATCATTATCAGGGTTATTTTTTAATTTTTTACTAATGACAGATATAAGTTCTAAAGTTTTCAGTAAAATAATATAAATAAATTGATTAAGAGTATTTGCTAATTGTTTGAAATTATTTTTATTATTATAATTTTTAATTTTATCTAATTTTTGAAATTGATGTAAAGAATGATTAAGAAACATAAGAGCTTCTAAATTTTTCATAAAAATAGAGTCTTTATAATGAATTGGTTTAAATTCGACATTATTTATATCACTATTATATTTAAATTCACCAATAAGATTATTAAATATATATTTTTTTTTTTTTTCTTTATCTTCTTCGGAGTGTTCCATATTTATTTCATCATTTATAATATTAACAATATCATCAATAGATAAAGAATCAATATTAATATTTTTTTTCTCATCAATAAAATTAAATTGTCCACCTTCCATATTAATTAAAATATTTTCATCTAGTACAATATCATCATATAAATTATTTTTTTTATAATCAACACTAAATTTAGGTATATCTTTTAATATATTATTATTAGTTTTTAAATTAGTAACTAATTGTGGATTATTATTTGAAATTTGTTCAGTGTGTTTTTTATCTTTATTTTCACTAAGAATTTTAAAATTCAACATTATAATATATGTTAAGAAAAATATATTATAAATTTTTTTTTATTTATGCGACCTTGTCCTTAAATACTTTATTATTATATCTATATTTGATTGTTTTTGCGTTTACACCTTTACCAATAGTTACTTCCATTGGTTTATCTAATTTTACTCTTTCTCCAACATAGTTATATTCTTTATGTTTACTTCCTCTTGTACATTCAATAATAGAGAATTTAATCTTTACTGTTGTAGATTTACCATCACTTTCTCTTGTTTTAAGGATGGATGTCAATGCTTTATTTGCTGCTTGTTTTGGTTTAGTACCGGAGAATCTACCCTTTGGTTGACCATTTTCATACACAACTTTAAAGTATCTTGGTGTAGATGTTTTTGTTTCAGTTGCTGTTTTTTTAGCCTTAGTTTTTTTGACTACTTTTTTTGTTGTCTTTTTACCAGCACTTTGTGTTTTTTTAGTTTTTTTAGGAACAGCCTTTTTTACTGTTTTTGCTGTTTTTTTTGCTTGAGTTTTTTTTGCCCCAGCCTTTTGTGTTTTTTTAGAAACAGTTTTTTTTGATTTGGTTGATGTTTTACTTTTAGCTACCATATTTATATATACTATCTATATATATATTTTTTTTTGAAAAGAAACACACTATATATATATATTTATATATTGTGTTTTTTTTATACACTATATAATATTAAATATATATAGTGTGTTTTTTTTTTAAAAGTTTATATATTTATTATATAATTCTTTCATTTATAATAAATATTATTACCTTTTCTATATATATAATGGCCGGAATTTATATAAAAGATTACAAAATTAATAGTTTGCAAAAAGACTATAATAAATGTTCACTAATTTTTTTAAATATGCAGAATCATATAAAAAAATTATATAATAATCATATTATTAATATAAATGATAAAAATTCTTATTTTAAAAATATAAATGACTTATTAAAACGGCTTAACACAGAATATAATTCAAGAATGATGGAGGTATGTAATTCAGAAACAGATAGCGATGAAGATAAAAAACAATATTTATCTGATATATTTCCTATGGCTAATTTAACAAATATTAAAGGAAATTTATATGATGAAGTTGATTATTTAATTAATTTATGTAAATTAATGAAATTAGATAATATAAATTCAGATGATAAAGAGTTATTAAAAGATTTATTTAAAGATCCGTTTGAAATAATTACTAAAGAAATATTGAATATATCTGAAAAAATAGGTTTTTATAATGTAAAAACGGGGTTAAATTTGTTAATTGGTGAAAGTTATGAAAAATTTTATGATGATAATTTAATAGAAAAGTTAAATTTAATTAATAAATTATTTATTTGTATAAAATATGAAAAAGAGGTTATTAGTGATAAAAATAATGATATAAAAATAGAGAAGGTAGAGTCAAATAATCCTGTATTAATGAATAATTGCGCAGTAATAAATATTGGTAAAATTGGTGAAGAGAATATTTTATATAAGATATATGGTTATTTTGATTGTGATAATTTAAATATAATGGTACGAACATCTCAAATATGTAATAATTTAATGTATCAAAAAAAAAAAATGTTTGAAAATTTATTAAATACAAGAAAAGATATTAATGATCGATTTAAAAAAATGTATTTAAGAACAATAAATTTTTGTGATTTGTTGTGTTTAACTAGTAAAACATTTTTAGAACAAATTGATAGTGATTATTCTAAATATAGACGTTTAATTGGGTCTCCATTTATGAATTTAATGAAAGAATTTATAAAAGATGATATATTAAATATGTTTACTATAATAAAATTATTATTATTAGGTGTAGAGGAGAATATAAATGTTGCTGGTCTTTTATATGGATTAACTAAAGATAAAAAAGTAGATGGCGAATTAATATCAAATATAATTTATCAAAATTTAAATCATATATCACAGATAAAATTAAGGAAAGCTCCTATAAGTATTAAGAATGAATTAGATAAAATAAAATCATTGACACTAGATGATATAGACATGAAAAAACAAGTAGCAATGTGTAAGAATATGCCAACTTCAGTAAAAAAATTATCTTTAGAGAAAGTTGAAGAAATGAAATCATCAAATAATGAATATTATAAACAATTATTATATGTTAAAACATTATTAAATTATCCATGGCCTTCTGTGGAAGAAAATGCTTTATTTGAAGACGTAGGAAAAGATATAGTTAAAAGTAGAGATTTTTTGGAGAATATAAATAAAAAGATGGATGAGAGAGTATATGGCCATAAAGAATGTAAATCTACTATAACACAAATAATAGCAAGATGGTTGTCAAACCCTAGTAGTTCTGGTAGTGCGATAGGTTTAGTTGGACCACCTGGTGTTGGTAAAACATTATTAGCAAAGGGTATTGGTGATGCTTTAGGTATACCTTTTGTACAAATAGCATTGGGTGGACAAAATGATGGTGAAATACTACATGGTCATGGATATACATATAGTGGTGCTCAACCAGGTATGGTAATAAAAAAAATGATAGAAGCTGGTAGTAATAGATGCGTTATGTATTTTGATGAATTAGATAAAGCGTGTAAGAAACATGATAGTAATGAGATATTTAACATATTAATTCATATGACTGATCCAAATATGAATGGTGAGTTTCAAGATAGATTTTTTCAAGAAGTTAAATTTCCATTAAATAAAGTAATATTTATATTTTCATATAATGATTCTAGTATAATTGATTCTATATTATTAGATAGAATAACACAAATAGATGTAAAACCATATAGTTTACAAGATAAAATAAATATAGGTAGAGATTTCTTAATGAAAGAAATTAGTGATATGGTAGGTTTTGAACATGGATCAATTATTATACCAGATAATGATTTAGAATTTATATCAGATGAATATGTATATGAGGCAGGTGTTAGAGATTTAAAAAGAAAGTTAGAAAAATTATTTTTAAAATTAAATATAGATAGAATTTATCAAAATAATCTATTTGAAAGTAGAGATAAATTAACCAAAGAAGATCCAATAATTTTAGATCGTGAATCTATAATTAAATATTTGGATAAACCTAGTGTATCTTTACAGAAAGTTCATAGTAAAGATTTAGTTGGTGTTATTAATGGATTATATGCAACGACTATAGGTAAAGGAGGTATAATACCAATACAAATATTCGAAAATCAAATAGGTGATGATGAGAAATTTATGCTAAAATTAACTGGTAGTCAAGGGAAAGTTATGAGAGAGTCTGTATTATCTGCATTTACTACATCAATAAATTATGTAAGTGAAATTAATAGGGATAAATTTTTAAAAAGAAGTCAATTTGGGTTTCATATACATACTCCTAGTGCAGCAACGCCAAAAGATGGTCCTTCTGCTGGTTGTGCATTCTCAACAGCATTTATTTCAAGAATATTAAATAAAAAAATAAGACATGATGTAGCAATGACTGGTGAAATTGAATTAACAGGTAAAGTAACAAAAATTGGAGGACTGGTATATAAATTAACAGGTGCTAAAAAAGCTGGTGTAAAACTAGTATTAGTTTCTAATGAAAATAAGGAAGATTTGGAAAAAATAATAGAAAAAAATAAAAATTTAATAGATGATAATTTTATGGTATTGTTGGTAGACACATTAAAAGATGTATTAAAAGAGGCATTAGTTGATTTTGATATGAATGATTTAAAAAAAAATATATAATTATTATTAATTTAATAATTAAATTAATAATAATTTAATTATTAAATTTAAAAATAAAATAAAAATTGAAACAAAAATGATAAGTAAAGTAAGAAATGAATTAAATAATAAAAATAATACATAAAATGGATATTATTAATAACAACATAGATTTAAAAGAATTAACAAAATTAAGTGAACAACATAAATTAATTGAAAATAGTATTTTAATATTAACGATATTTATAATATGTATTTTATTAATATCATTGATATTTATATTTTTATATGTAATAAGAGTAAGAAAAAATATTAATAAAATATTTAAAAAAAATAATAAAAAAAGAAGAAAATTTATTAAAAGAATAAAAGAAAATAAAAAAGAGTGGAATAAACTAAATGATGAAAAAAGAAAAAAGATTATTGAAACATTTGAAAGGATTAGTGCTAAAAAATATGAAGATGAATTAAATAAATATTTTATAAAATTAGAAGATGAATTGAATAAATATTTAAAGAATATCGGAATAAATAATTATATTTATATATCCATTATTCATTTATATGATAGGTAAAATAATAAATTATATTAAATTATATAAATTATAATTAATTTTATTTTTATTATCTTCATTATATTTTTCGTATTTTAATTTATTATTAAATAAATTAGAATATGTATTTTTTCAATTTTTTTTATTTAAAAATATTTATAAAAAAAAATTATTAAAAATTTACTTCTTTTATAAATTTATTATATTCTTTAGAGGTATTATTTATTGGATTTATAATATCAATATTACATTTTGTAATTTCATTATATATCTTATCTGTGCTATTTGTGAATAATATACAATATGAATTAACGAACATTTTTTGTTTTGTATTTTTAATTATTTTTTTTCTATCCATTTCCATTAATTTTATATAAAATTCTGTAGCTTCATTGTTTTTTAAAATTTTAATTTGGGGTTTTATAAGTTTATAAGCTTTTGTAACAGTAACATCTGAAACACCAAAATTGTCACTTATCACTTTTTTTGTAAGAGGTAACTTATGTTCTTCAGCCATAATTAACATAGCACCAGTAGCTATTGATAATGGTGTATGAACAGATGCAATATTTAATTTATGAGTATTTTTGGCAATTTTTACTGCTTCATCTGCAAATTTTTTTTTTATATTTAATTTCTTACAGAATCGAGGTATAAAATGGTCCGGTGAACTTGGATTAAATTTATATTGAATTTTCATTAATTTTCTTAATTTTAGGAAAGTTTTACACCCTCTTGTAACTTCAGTATAATCTAACTCAAAAATATTACCAATTTCACGAATAGATCTTGATTCATTTCTTAATTTACAAGCAAAATATACACATGCTGCTATTAAACTTCTTCTGTTTGCTCCTCGTGTTATTATAGGTTTCCCTTTACTCGGTCCTTTAAGATAATGACAATCATCTATTCCTTTATACATAATACTTGCTTCATCTTGAATACATTTATAAATATTTCCTTTATTACATCTTACTTTAATCTCTTTTAATACATTATTTAAACTTCTTTCCTTATATGGCATGGATGTCCATGTATGTAACATTTTTAATCTACTCCTAAAATTTCCCCCTATTGATGTTCCTAGTGAAGATTTTGGTAAATAAGGATTTGTTGCTACAGTACATCTTTCCATATATGATCTAGTATTATTATATTTTCTCCATTCTGGATTATTATCGATAATATATTCTTTTATTTGTCCACAGTCGTGACAAACCATATAACCACCTGAAGTATGGGTTATAAATTTATTTCCATCACAATTAGAACATTTATTTTTATTTTCTTTAATAGAATCAGTATTATCATCAAGCATTGATAATAATTCTATGTCAGACATATTATCGAAATCATTCATATTATCCATCTTATGTATTTTTATAAATAATACTTTAAGTATTTTATAAATATTCTTTATAACTTAATTATAATCTTATATGTTTTTTAATTCAATTTTTTAAATGTTTTAAAAAATTGAATTGTAATAATTCAAACTCAAAATATATTTTTTATGAATCACAAGGATATAGTTTATAAGCACTTATTGAACCATTTATTTCACCAATACTAAACTCTGTTTCAAGACTACAACAACCTTTAATTGTTTCTATATAGTTTTCTAAAGTTAATGGACATTTAACATTATTAATAAAACATTGTTCATCACATGGAAATTCATTTTGTGAATCGGGTGTACTATCCGTAGTACTAGAACCAAAGCTAACAGTACTATCACGGTCTGCGGACTGTTGCTGTTTACCAAAATTTAATCCGGAATTCATTCCATTTTTACTATCCGTAGTACTAGAACCAAAGCTAACAGTACTATCACGGTTTGCGGACTGTTGCTTTTTACCAAATTGTAATCCTGAATTCATTGTAAATCTTTCATATGTACATTTTTCAATGTATGCATTTGCTAATTCTTCTAACTCTTCTACAGAAAAAACATTTTCTTCTTTACAACACTTGTTTAACATATTTTTAAATCCGTCTAATTTATTATCTTCACATTTACTGTTTCTTTGTAAACATTTTTCGGTGCATTGTTTTTTATTTTTTTTTTTTCCTTTCCTTTTTCTAGCAAATTCTTCTATATTAGTAAACTCTTCTTTAATATCTAATCTACTAAAACTTGGAATTAATGATTCAGATTGATGATATGTTTTTCCATTATATATAGTATAGAATAATGATTGATAAATTGAACTCATTTTATATATATTATATATAAAGAATAAAAATTGATAATAATAATATATAGAAGTTTTATATTATTAATAAACTATTAAAAACAATGATTAATATAAATAATTATTATTTTAAGTCATGGAATAACAAATATAAAAATAAAAAGATTAATTTAAGAAAGTTATATGTAAATGATTCGTGGAAACATTTTTTTAATAGAGAAGATATAATAGAAACATTAAAAAATATTGAGAAATTTTTAGAATTTTGTTTAAAAAAAACAGATGGAAAAATAAAAATATTTCCATATCCTGATTTATTATTTTCTTCGTTTAATTATACACCATTAAATGAATTAAAAGTAATAATATTAGGACAAGATCCATATCATAATTATGAAATTCATAATAATAAAATTATTCCACAGGCAATGGGGTTATCATTTTCAGTTCCAAGAGGAATAAAAATACCGTCATCTTTGAAAAATATTTTTAAAAATATGAAAAAGTATAATCAAACAATGTTTACTCCTGATCATGGTGATCTATCTTTTCTTTCTTATCAAGGATGCTTATTTTTAAATACTAGTCTTACTGTTCAATGTGGATTCCCAAATAGTCATTCAAAGAAATGGCTTTATTTTACGGATAAATTAATAGAGTATATATCAAATACAAAAAATAATTTAGTATTTGTATTATGGGGTAGTTCTTCCTTAAATAAGTTAAATTTAATTGATATAAATAAACATAAAGTTATTATTAGTTCACATCCTTCAGGGTTATCTTGTAATAAAAATTTAAAAAAATATAATTCGTTTAATTCTACAAATCATTTTAAATTAATAAATAATAATTTAGATGAAAAAATTATTTGGCAAATTTAATGTTTTATTAGTAATAGTTATTATTTATTTCTAAATATATAATATAATCTATTAATGTTTACATATATATTTATTTATTTTATAATAATTTTTTTAATGATGTTTAGAAGATTTTATATTTATTATTTAAATAAGAATTGTAATTATGGTGAAGATTCAGGATTAATTGATTGGGCAAAATATTACAAAAAACCATTTTATTTTTGTTTAAAATTTGTTTTAAATGATAAATTTAATACAGATACTTATTGGAATACTGTAAAAGATAAACTTTTATTAATAATAAATAAAAAAAAATATAATATAAAATATGATTTTGATAAAAATAAATTAACTGAAGCAAAAATAAATGATATTAATGAAATTTGTTTTAGTAAAAATATTAATATTAAAAATTTTTGTAAAATGAAAGAGTTACATAATAATAATCCTATTATTGTAAATAAATTAAATAATGAATATACATTTTTATTTGATCATTTAGTATACGATGGTTTAAATGCTTATAATGATATTCTTAGTTATTTGTTTGATTTTAAGAAAATGGGTGTTAGAAAAAATGTATATATTCCATTTATTTATGAAAATATAATAATATTTCGTTTTATAGAAATATTATATAATAATTTTATTTTTAAAAGAACTTTAATTTCTAGTAATAAATCAAAACAATCAGTAATATATCATAATTATGATATAAATGTAATAAAAAGATATAAAAATGAATATAATTTAAAATTTATTGATGTTGCATTAGCTTTTTATTGCAAAAAAGTATTTGATTCACTATTAAAAAAAAAAAAAAGATTAAATGTTGGTTTAATTTATGCATTAGAGGATTATAGATTTAGGAATAATTATTGTTTTTTTGATTTATATATTTATAATAAAAGTATAAAGGATATGGCATATGATATAAATAGACAGATAGAATATAAAAAGAAATTTATTTATATTCAGCATAATTTAATGAGTTGTTATTATAATATTAATAATTTTTATAAATCAAATTTTGATATATATTTTAGTCCAATGATGATGATTAATAAACCAAATGACATTATTAATATTAAAGTATTAATGACAGATATATATCAACCTTTGTATTGTTATATGGGTACTACTAACAATTACATGTCATTTTCAACGACTGTAAATTGTGATAATATAAATATAGAAGAATTTGGTAAAGAAATAAAATAGATATAGAATAATAATGATTATAATTAATTATTATTATTTTTTTTTATCACAGTTATAATTTTAAGATCTCCATGTATCAAAGGATCATATTCTTCAATTTCATTGTCTGGCTTATTTAAATTGTTTATATATTTTTCAGTATTTTCTATAAGAGTATTTGCAATTAGATTACTTACTCTTATTCTTTCATTATATAATGGGTCTTCAACATTAGAAGACATATAGTATTTATTATATATTTTATTTATTAGTGAGTATAAGATATATAAACAATTATTTATATTTGTTAAATAATAATGACAAAAAAAAATAGTAAAAATAGCAAAAATAGTAAAAATAACAAAAAAAAAAATAAAAAGAAAGTATTAGTTAATACAATGGATAAACTAAATAATATTAAAAACGAAACAAATATGGATAAATTATTAGATAATGAACTAGATAAATTAACTGAAGAAGATAAAATGAGTATTTCCACTTTTAAAAATAAATTGAACAATAATATAGTTATTGATAAAGAGTCATCTGATAGTTGTGAAAAAGAAACAGAAGTAAATAATGAATTAATGGAATTATTACAAGAAGATGAAACAAATGAAACAAATGAAACGAATGAAACGAATGAAACGAATGAAACGAATGAAATGAATAAAATGAATGAAATGAATGAAACGAATGAAACTAATGAAACTAATGAAACTAATGAAACTAATGAAACTAATGAAACTAATGAAACGAACGAAACTAATGAAACTAATGAAGAAAATAAAAAAAATAATAATTTATTAAATAAAATGAATAAAGAAGATAGTGTTGTATTAGGAAATGTAAATATGTTTAATGAATGTATGAGAAATGTAAACACTGATAAATCAAAAAAAAAAATGTTTAGTTCAGAACAATTATTTGACATATATGAAAATGATATTCAATTTACTAATATTATTTCTTTAATGTTTTTTTATTTATTTTTATATTTTGGGTTATCTAATCTGGTATTATCATATTTAGGATATCAATTATTTAAAACACCATCAAAAAGAGTATATTATATTTTTTCAGGATTTTTATTTTATTATTTTCATGGTTTTTTATCAACATTATATATCTTAACATGTTTATCTTCATATTACATGTTGAATAATACTATAATAATAAATTATTATAATAGTTATCTATTTCCAAAGAAAAATATATTAATAACTAATTTTAGTAATAATTTAAATAATTTAATGAAGATTAAAATATTCACTAGATTATCAAATAGTTATAATTTTATTTTTGGTAAAATAAATTATATTATAACTAATTATTATGTATCTAGATTAATAAATAATTTAGATAAAGGAATCGGATATGTTTTTTTATATATTAAGAATGGTTTAATGAGGTTATTTAAAGATTTAAGTTTTTCTATTATAAATTTATTTAATAAATTCGATTTAAAAAAATCAGATGTAATAAATTCAGATGTAATAAATTCATCTAAAAAGAATGACAATACTTTCTTTATAGATGAATTTGATAATTTGGATGATTTATTAATGAATGATGATGAGCTAAGTAATTTTAGAGATAATAATATGAATCAACAAATGGATATGCTATTAAACATGATGGGTAAAGCACAAAATTTAATGTCTCAAGTGAATGATTTAAAATCATTAGATAAAAATAATTTAAGGAGAAGAAATAATATTAATAATATAAGTATTTAATATAATAATGACAAAAAAGAAAATGAATAAGTTAATAAAAAAATTTAATAGTAATAATGACGAAAATATAAAAAAAAAAAAAAAAATAAAATCTAATAATAAAGTAAAAAATTTAATTAATAAATTTGAAAAAAAAATAAGTGTTATAAAAGAAAATACATCAGAGTGGGAAAAAGAAAAAGAAAAAGAAAAAGAAAAAGAAAAAGAAATAAAAAAAAAAAATAATCATATAATTTTAGAGCTAAAATCTAATTCAGGATCTGAAGTAGATTCAGGATCTGAAGTAGATTTAGGATCTGAAGTAGATTCAGAATCAGAATTATCTAGATTAGAAGAAGAATTTGTAAAAATAATAAATTTAAATAAAAATATTTAAAAAATTGAATAAATATTAGAATATATATATAAACATATAAATATATGTATATATATATTTGAATTTATGAGTAGTATAAAAAAAGAAAAATCAAAATCTACCAATTCTGGTAGCGTATCTGAGTATTCAGATAATGATTTTATAACAAAAAATGATTGTTTTAAATTAGCTGATTTATATTTTTACCAAAAGAATATAATGTATAGCCATCATTCAAATTCATTTGATCAATTTTTAGATGAGACAATTCCAAATATATTAATTAATGGAAATAATTCATTTTTTGAGAGATTGGAAGAAGATAAAAAAATAAATTATTATTTTAAATATACAGATATACAAATAGTTCCTCCTTCATTAGGAGGTGAGAATGAAAGGATGTATCCTTGTGATGCTAGAGAGAGAAATTTAACTTATAGTGTAAAACTTATGGCTACTGTTACACAAATGCAAGATATAACTTATACATCATCAGATAAAGTAATTACTCGAGAAATTGACAGTCCCGAGAAAAGAATACCATTAGGTTATATTCCAATATGTGTAAGATCTAAATATTGTTCATTAAAAAATGGTAATGATATAGATAAATTTAATAAAGAATGTGATTATGACCCAGGTGGTTATTTTATAGTGAATGGTTCAGAGAAAGTAATAATTTCACTGGAGAGGATGTGTGATAATAAAACGTTTGTATTTGAAAAAAAAGAGGGTAAAAAGATAGTATTTTCAACACAAATTAATTCTAAATCATATAAATCAGATGGATTATTACAAGTAGCTACAACTAAATTAAATAAAGATAATACAATAACTGTAAAATTGCCTATATTAGCACCAATTCCATTATTTATATTTTTTAGAGCTTTAGGTGTTGAATCAGATCGAGATATAATTAGTTATATAACATATGATTTAAATGATAGAAATATGATAAATATATTGCGTGATAGTTTGCATAATAGTTATGATGATAATAATAACTTGATTAGAACTCAACAAGAAGCATTTGATTATATGATAACAAAAATGAAAGTTTTAAAAAAATATAGTGAAACTGATATAGAAGAACGAAAAAAACAAAAGAAAATGCATTTAAAATATTTATTAGAGAATAATTTTTTACCACATATGAAAAATAATTTACAAACAAAAGCATATTATTTAGGTTATATGATTAATAAATTATTAAAATGTAAATTGGGTTATATTTCTGCTGATGATCGTGATAATTATATAAATAAAAGAATAGATTTACCTGGTAAATTAATAGAGGATTTATTTAGACAAAATTATAAAAAAATGTTATTAGAATGTAGAAAGTTTTTTCGAAAAAGAATGGGTCATAATAGAACTGATGATAATCCTATAAATGTAATTAGTCAAATAAAGCCAAACATAATTGAGCAAGGTTTAAAAGCCTCATTATTAACTGGTAATTGGTCTGGTAAAAAAAAGGGTGTTGCACAAATGTTACAAAGATTAACTTACTTACAAACTTTATCAACATTAAGGAGAGTTAATTCTCCTACTGTCGATCCAAGTACTAATAAATTAACAAGTCCAAGACATTTACATGCATCTCATATAGGTTTTATTTGTCCTGCGGAAACTCCGGAGGGTAATAAGACAGGGTTAGTAAAAAATTTATCATTAATTGGAAATATAACAATTGGTGTTAAGTCTCAAAATATGATAATAAAAGATATATTAGCACAAGAGATTCAAAATTTATTAGATATTGACCCGATAAATATAAATGAAAGAGTAAAAATATTTTTAAATGGAGAATGGTTAGGGACTACGGAAAAAGGAAATTATATATATAATTTATTAAGGGATAAAAAATTAAGTTTAACCATAGAACCCACAACTGGTATAACATATGACGTTGATCAACGTGAAATTAAAATTTACACAGATGGAGGTAGATTATTTAGACCTGTTTTAACAGTAGATAAAAATAATAATTTAAATTTAAAAAAAGAACATATTAAAAGAATATCATTTGAGAATACAAATAATAACATAAATACAAATAATTGGGATCAATTTATGATAAGAAATAAAGGAGTAGTAGAATTTATGGATGTTGAAGAAGCTCAATATAAATTAGTAGCTATGCAAATTAATGATTTATACAAAATGAAAAAGAAAATGATAAAGGCGAAACAATTATATAAAAAAAAAATGTCAAGTAATAATATAATTAATCGTTATGGCGATGGTTATTTTGTAAAATATACACATTGTGAAATACATCCATCTTTATTATTAGGTTTAATAACTTCTAATATACCTTTTTGTAATCATAATCAGGGACCAAGGAATATATATCAATATTCTCAAGCGAGACAAGCAATGGGTATTTATACTTCTAATTATAGATATAGATTAGATATTAGTCATTTGTTATATAATCCACAAACACCACTAGTAAATACGCATGCGATGCGCTATACAAATGCAGATAAGTTACCATCAGGAGAAAATGTAATACTTGTTATAGGTGTATATGGGGGTTATAATCAAGAGGATTCTGTAATAATAAATCAATCAGCATTAGATCGTGGTTTATTTAGATCAACTAGTTTAAAAAAAGCTAGTTCTGTAATTCAAAAAAATCAAACAACATCAAAAGATGATATTTTCATAAAACCTGATAGAGAAACTGTAACAGGTATGAGAAGTGGTTCGTATGATAAATTAAATGAAAAAGGATATGTAGAAGAAGAGACATTAGTAAACAATAATGATATAATATTAGCAAAAGTATCACCGATTCAAACATTTGGAAATTCTACAAAAATGTATAAAGATAATAGTGAATTTTATAAATCAGGCGTACCAGGGATAGTAGATAAAGTTTATACTGATATTTTAAATTATGATGGTTACAAGATGAGAAAAATGAGGATTAGATCAGAAAGAAAACCAAGGATTGGAGATAAATTTTGTTCAAGACATGGACAAAAAGGTACAATTGGTATAACATTTCCTGCTTGTGATATGCCTTTTACTAAAAATGGACTGCAACCAGATATTATAATGAATCCAAATGCTATACCAAGTAGAATGACAGTTGGTCAATTGGTAGAAGGATTAGTTTCTAAATTATGTGCTCATAGGGGTCTAATTGGGGATGGTACCCCATTTAATAATATAGATATTGAAGAATTAAAGAATGAATTAGAAAAAGAAGGACTCGATAGAAATGGAGAGGAATATTTATATAATGGTATGACAGGTAAACGATTAAAATGTAAAATTTTTATTGTACCAACATACTATCAAAGATTAAAACATATGGTTGCAGATAAGGAACATAGTAGAGCTAGAGGTCCAAGAACATTATTAACAAGGCAAGCTCCTGAAGGAAGATCTCGCGATGGTGGGTTAAGATTTGGTGAAATGGAACGTGATTGTGTAATTAGTCATGGAATGGCAAAATTTCTAAAAGAAAGAATGGTAGATACTGCGGATGGTTTTACTATTCATGTATGTACTACATGTGGATTTTTTGCAAAACGTATGATGAAAAATGAGATTACACCATATGGTAGTAAAAATGATATTTATGTTTGTTCTTGCAATAATTGCAAATTTCCAGACATTTATAAAATACGAATACCATATGCATTTAAATTATTAATTCAAGAATTAAAATCGATGAATATTGCATCAAAAATAAGAATAAGGAAGGATTAATTTTTAATTTTAACTTTAACTTTAACTTTAACTTTAATTTATTATTTTTAATTTTTAAAAAATAATTAAAAATAATTTAAAATTTTTTATGTGGATATTTTTTTTTTACTATATGATTAACAATTAATTTTGAATCATTTATACTTTTACCTGTTCTTTTCCATATAGCATCAAGTGTTTTTATAAACAATAATTTTTCTAAAGAAATTATTTTATAATTTTTAAAATTGATTGATCCTTTCGATAACTCTTTATAATTATGTTGATATAATGTATTAATTAAGTCTACTTTTCCTTTTTTATTTTTTAAATTAATTGTAGAATCTATATCTTTTTCCGTTTTTCCACCAAATAGATTAATACATTTTGGGTGTTTTTTTTTTAATTTTGACCAATCGCTTTTAGATACCATATAATCATAATCATGTCCAGTTTTTCGTAATCCATAATATTCCATTGCTAAACCTCCTATAACTAAAGGTGGAGTTTTAAAATCATATTCTGTAATTTTTATTCCTTTTAATATTTTTTTTTTTATAGTTATCATAATATAAATACTTTATAATTTTTTTTATAATATATTTAATATATATGAGTTATATTGATTTTAAAAATTACCAAATTATTATTGATAACAGTGATATAAATAATTTTAATAAAAGAATTTTGTATAAAAATTATTTATCAGATAATATTTTTAATCTTATTGAAAGAAAAGAATTAAATAATCAAAAAGATAAAATTAATGATATTGACGAATATTTTTTTTTTAAATTAGAAAAAAATAGTCGACAATATCCTAATAGATATGATTTGGTAAAAGTTAATAAAATAAAATTAAATCACAATGATATAATTATAATACCCATTGATGCACAAAAAATATGGAACAAAATAAAAATTTCATATATAAATAACAATATATTATTATATAAAGAGAATGAAAGTAAATTTATATCACTAAGTCAATATAAACAAGAATTCCAAAGAAAAACTTTATTGGAATTTGTTAAAATTTTTTTAAAAAATAGAGGGTATTCTGACAAAATTAAAAATAATCATTTTATAATTGAAAAAAGTGGGTTTGAACTAAGTTTTCCTATAATTCAACCTAAATTAGAAAGAAATATTATTTTATATAAAAATAAAAATGGAGATAACAGAGAATTTAATTTTAATAATAATGAAATAATTGCATTTGATTTTGATGGTGTATTTCATAAATCAGTATATTATGACAGTTCTGGACAAGGACACCCGAAGTGTCCATCTAATAGGTTAGAAATGTGCGAACCATTTCTTAAAATACATGAAATAGTAAAGGAAAAATATAAAAAAGGTTATTATATTGCAATAGTGACACATAATTCGAATAAAAATGGAATAAAAAAATTTTTAGAAAAAAATGATATGTTAAAATATATTCATTTTATTTATCATGTAAGAGGTGATAAAAGTGAAAAATTAAAAAAATTAAATGTAGTTGAATTTTATGATGACTCTGATAGAGTTTTAAAAGAAATTTATAATTTTTGTAAATCACAAAGTAATCAATTTTGTAATAAAATATTTAAAGTAGATCCTATAAATGAAAAAATATATCTTTTCAATCCAAAAAGTAATCAACCACAACCACAACCAAAACCACAACCACAACCAAAACCACAACCACAACCAAAACCACAACCACAATTAAATAAATTAAGAATATTTTCATGGAATATATGTTGGGAAAAAATGATGGGTACACAATCCAACAATTTAGATGGAACACCTTGTAAAAAACATTGTTATAATGAATTCGGCAAATATTTTAAAAAGAATGTTGTAAATAAATATGATTTAATATTTTTTCAAGAAGCATCTGATCATTATAAAAAATATGAATATAATAAATTTATAATTGATGATCCTAATGTAAAAAAAAATTATGGAATAGAAAAACATATATCAAGTCGTGATGCAATTATAACATTATATGAAAAAAATATTTTTACTTTAGTTAAAAAATATTATGGTGATTTAAGAACTGGATTAAATAAGTCACAAGGTGGTCGTCCTTTCTTAATATTAATTTTAGAGAATATAATCACAAATGAAAAAATATTATTATGTAATGTTCATTTTCCACATAATAAATACAATACTAAACCTAAATCCATTAAAAATCCTTTTATTAAAAATATAAAAGGATTAAGAGAAAGAGAAGTAGCAGAAATAATATTAAAAAAATTATTTGAAAAATACAGAAAAGATTATAACAGAATAATAGTAGTAGGAGATCATAACTATGCTTATAGTAGTAAAAAATTTACTCAAAAAATATCACCAGAACCATCATCTCTAATCTTTCGTAATAATAAAAGTGCAAGACCAAATACATGTTCACATGGTAAAGTAGACATTGTTTCTGATACTAAATCAAAACCTATATATAATCAATTGTCTATTCCTCAAATTAAGAGTGGTGAAAAAATATCTGACCATAATCCAATAGACGTAGAAGTAGATTTTTAATTTAATAATTTAACTAAATAAATTATATTTATTTAGTTAAAGAAATAAGGATAAATAATATTATTTTTATGTTTTATGGTTAGTTCAAGGGGAGGATTATGTAGTAAAAAATTAATTAAAATAATAAAAAGTGATAATTGTGATGATTTCATGAAACATATTAACAAAAAAAAAAGAATAATGATAAGATTTTTAAATCTGTCATAAAATTTAATAAAAAAAAAATTTTAAATAAATATTTAGGAGTAATACATATAAAAACAGAATATTTCATATA
>MDTB01130385.1_pt1 | contig 36053 bp, 26 predicted proteins | sample 811161 | NCBI WGS metagenome assembly MDTB01 (sample SAMN05326650, study PRJNA326480) | marine metagenome | isolation source: seawater | place: Mediterranean Sea | collected 2009 | reverse complement strand
TGACATGAATCTTAAATTAATTAAAGTTTAAATTAACAAACGAATCATTAAGATTTGTTTATAACAAGGGAGATAAAGATGGCTAGACGTAGAAAAAAAGCTAAAAAGAAAAAAAAAGCTAAAAAAGCTAAAAGAAGAAGAAGAAGAAGAAGATAGTTTTTTAAACGCCCTTTTTAGTTTAACTTTACAGTAAAAAGGGCGTTTTTTTATTTGTCTTCAGTTAAATTACTTTCCCTTTTAAGTGCTTTGTCCATTTTTTTTTGAACTTCCGCAGGACCTATTTTTAATACAGCTTCAAACTCAGATTTAAGTCTTTCATATGCTTTTTCAAAGAGCTGTCTTTCACTATATGATTGATCTGCGATTATATCTGTATTCTTATTTAAATCTTTAACAACCTCAGCTAATTCATAAATTTTTCCTGAATTAATTTTTTGGTCATATTCTTGCGCTCTTCTACTCCACATAGTTCGTTTAATTTTTGGTTTACTTTTTAAAATCGATACACATTTATTAATTTGGTTTATTGTAGCTATGTTTCTTAGATTTGATTGTTGATTTATAGGCACAGTTAGGGTTAATTTTTCTTTTTCTATAAATATTTTATAAAACTGGATTTCGATATCTCCAATTTTTGCCTTTTCTACTGACACTATTTTTCCCACACCATGTTTTGGATAAACTACATAATCTTTAACATTATATTGTTTTTTTTCAGTTGGTTGTTTCTTAATTTTTTTAATTTCAATTTTTTCTTCATTATTAGTTACATAATTTCCTAATTTTTTAGTTCCAATATCTTTTGATTTTTTAGTTAAGAGTTTTACTTTTTTAAAAGATTTAATTTTTTTAACTTTTTTGATTTTTTTTCCCTTTTTTATTTTCTTCTTTTTAGTCATGCTTTATTTTGCTGGTTCTTCTGAAAAATATTTCTCATGTTTATTTTTGATTTTTTTAAACTTTTCATTATCAATCATAGGATCTTTCTTTTTTGTAATATTAGGCCATAATGCAGAAAACTTTTTATTAATCAACAACCATTTTTCTTTATCTTGCTCATTATAAGAAACATCTGAAACAATAGCATCTATTGGGCACTCTGGTTCACACACTCCACAATCAATACATTCGTCTGGATTTATAACTAACATATTTTCACCTTCATAAAAACAATCAACCGGACAAACTTCTACACAATCTGTAAGTTTACATTTTATACACTCATCTTTAACAATATAAGTCATTATTATTTATTTTCTTGGATAACTTGTAATTTAATTTCACCGTTAATTTTGTCAGGTAAATAAATTAATCCGGATATCCTTCTCATTAAACTTGACTCAAACGCATCTGTTTTTGAGTCAGAAAGGATTATTTTCCACAATCCTTTTACAATTATTTTTTTCTTTTCTAAAGAAATCTTTTTAACAATGTTTGTAAAATTGAGTAGTTGGTTTGAATTTTTTTCCAATTCTATAGCATCAGATAAAATTTTTTTATTTTTTTCTTTATCTTGTGAAAAATTTTCTAAAAATTTTAAGATTAATATTTTCTCATTTTCAGTATATTCTTCATCTATTTTAGCTGCATGCACCATTAGCGCTGAAATACCTGTTAATTCTTGAATTCCTAATTCATTTTCAATCATGTTTGTTAATCACTTAATGTTTAATGATAAAAGTTTATCAAAAGGATTGGGCATTTTTTTATTTTTTATAATATTTTTTTTATTTTTAGTCTCTCCATAAAAAATATAAGTATCTTTTTCTTTATCCTTTCTATAATTCATTATTTTCATAAGAGTATAAAAATTTTCCTTTGAACACCCTAATAAATTCATCATATCAGCATTTATCTTAAATTTTCTATTAATTGTCTTGTCTAAAATACTTATAAATAATTTTTCCAATATATCAACTCGGACAAAAAAGTTATTAAAGTTTTCAAATCCACATATTAATAAGAACTTTTTATTAGCGTTATTTTTAACAATGAAATTTAAACCAGATTTTGGAACTTCATCAGCGGACGAGATATCATAAAATAGTCTCCAAAGATTAACTCTTAAAGACACGGCTTTTGGTTTAAGCATTTTAGGTAAATAGACATGATATCTTCCTATTTTTATTCCCATTGACCAAAGTTTCTTTCTTTCTTCTTTCGATATAAGTTTTAAAATTGGGTCTATAGACCTTCTTTTTAATACACCGTTATTTTCATAAATTTGGAAACTTAAAGCTCTTAGGTATTGATTTTTAATTTCAATTTTATTTAACTTTATCAAGTCACCTAATAAACTATTAATATGTTTTGAAAGCCACCCTCTAAGAAATAAAATGAAATCATTCTTGCAGTTTTCCTCTAAAGCATCATCTGCAATAACCTCAACTTCTGGAGTCAGGTAGTCATTGCCTTTCTTTATTCTTGCAATAGGATTTCCATTCCAATAAATTTTATAATCATTTTCTAGAATAATATCATTTTCTTTAATTATTTTTTCTACTCTTTTAGTTAACTCAGAGTGAATACCTTTTCTTGCAGCTTTTTTAATTGATTTGATGTCAGTATCTAAAGTTTGCGATGTTAGTTCTATATTAAATTTTAATCCTTTAAGTTCACCTATATATTGTCCATCTATTAAAACTTTATCATTATCTCTAACCTCGGTTTTAAGGATCATATCTTGTTTAAGCCCCCTTGATAAAATGCTTACTTTCTTGTCAATAAAACTTCTTGTCAGTTCTTCGTGTAATTTATCAGATAAATTATCTTCAATATTTTTTGTAAATTGAATCCAATAATCAGAATTTTCTACCCAATTTTTTTTATTAGCTACATAAGACCAGGTTCTTACATTAGATATTCTATGAGCTAAGACATCAATATTTCCATGTTTTTTTTCTAATCCCTTAAGTTGCTCTTTCATATATTCATTTGGAATTCTTTTTTTTCTTGTAGATAAAAATTTAAAGACCTTATCAACTACACCAATATGCTGTCCGTATGCTTTTTTTTCAAAATCTGGAATTTGACAACACTCCCATAAAAGCTCTAAGTTTTTACTGTAAAGAATATTGTTTTCTCCTCTTTTTAATAAATGCCTTAAAACACTTTCATCAATAGAGTCATTTACTCTTATTAAACTCTTATTCTTTGGCTTTAATTCTAGTGAATTAATTAATTTTTTTTGGCTGTCAAAATTTAATTTTGAATTACGCCAATAAAGCATTTTTATATCTGGCAAATTATGTCTCTCAACATTTTCAATCTCATCAGTATTAAGATTTTCACAATCACCAGTTGTTCCAAAGCTACCATCATTTTTATATCTACCTGCTCTTCCTGCAATTTGAGAAATTTCTATAACATTTAATCTTCTAGTTTTTTTTCCATCAAATTTTTTTAAGTTTGAAAAATAAATTTGGTCTATATCCATGTTTAATCCCATACCTATAGCATCTGTAGCAACTAAGTAATCAACATCCCCTGATTGGTAAAGTTGTACTTGTGAATTTCTTGTTTTTGGACTTAGAGATCCCATTATCACTGCAGCACCGCCTTTTTGACGTCTAACTAATTCTGCTAAAGCATAAACCTCCTCAATAGAGAAAGCTATAATCGCTGCCTTCCTGTCTAATCGAGAAATTTTTTTGTAACCCCCATAAGTTAATTTAGAAAAACGTTCCTTTCCAACAAATTCAACATTTTCTAATAAACTCTGAATAATATTTTTCATAACCTGAGACCCTAAAAACATTGTAATTTTTTCACCTCTAAAATTAAAAAGTCTATCAGTAAAAATGTGACCACGTTCTTTATCAGCACACATTTGAATCTCATCTATAGCCACAAATTCTACTGTTTTATCTTTAGGCATAGACTCCACAGTACAAATAAAAAAATCTGCTTTACTTGGAATAATTTTTTCTTCTCCAGTTATTAAAGCTACTTTTTGGGCACCTATTTTTTTTACACATTTGTCATAAACCTCTCTAGCTAAAAGTCTTAAAGGTAAGCCAAAAATACCAGAGTCATATTCAAGCATTTTTTCAATAGCTAAATGAGTTTTTCCTGTATTGGTTGGACCTAAAAGCGCAACAATCTTTTTATTAGAAGCATCCATTTTTGTGTTAGATATTTTTTTATATACTATATATAGATCAATCTTGAGAACAAAATAGGATTAAAACATGACCGAATCATTTTGTCAAATGTTCTAATATCAAAGATTTGAATTGAATTAAAACCCATAGTCCCCGTATAGTAAGAAATAACTTTTTAATAAGAAGTTATAATGAAAAATTTTATAAAAAAAAAGACAACTAGCCTCAACCCGTCAGCTACATTAGCTATAAATGAGAAGTGTAGAGAGTTAATCGCAGAAGGTAAAAAAATTTATAGATTTGGTTTTGGTCAGTCCCCGTTCCCGGTTCCAGAAAAAATAGTTGAATCATTAAAAAGAAATGCTTTCAGAAAAGAATATTTGCCAATCCAAGGTCTTCCTGCACTTAGACAAGCAGTTGCTATGCATTTAAGCAAAAAGACTGGAAATAATTTTTCAGAAGATAATATTTTAATAACACCGGGGTCTAAAGAGGCAATGTATTTAATGCATGTTGTATTTGATGGAGAAATTATTCTACCTTCATCTAGTTGGGTTTCTTATGCTCCGCAAGCACAACTTGCAAACAATAAAATTCATTGGATGCAAACTTCTTGTGAAAACAATTGGTTTCCTTCTTCAGAAGTATTGGAAAAAAAAGTAAAATCAATAAAGAATAAAAAGATACTTTTAATTTTGAACTCTCCTAATAATCCATCTGGAACAACTTGTAACAATTTAAAAGAATTAGCTGATGTTGCTAGAAAAAATAAAATTATTGTTTTATCAGATGAAATATATACTGATATTACTTTCAACAATAAATATGAGTCAATTTCATCTTTTTACCCAGAAGGTACATTAATAAGTGGAGGTCTTAGTAAGTGGTGTGGGGCGGGAGGATGGAGGTTAGGTTTTTTAGCCGCTCCCAAAGAATTACATGACTTTTTAATTAATGTAAAAACTGTTGCAAGTGAAACATATTCGACAGTTAACACTCCAGTACAATATGCTGCAGTAGAGGCATATACCGGCGACTACGAAGATTATAAATTGAAAGTAAGAAATATACTTAATTCAGTTGGTCAATATGTTTATAAAAAACTTAAATCAAATAAAATTTTTATAAATCCACCTCAAGGAGGACTTTATATAATGCCTGAATTTGTTAATTCTAAATTTAAAACTTCTGCAGAGTTATGTGATGTTATTTTAGAAGAAACAGGAGTAGCAATGCTTCCAGGTTCAGATTTTGGATTTAATAAAAATAAAATGGTAACCAGATTAAGCTTTACTGATTTTGATGGAAAAAAATTTTTAGAAAACATCAAAACCTACAATGAACTAAATGACGAAGTTATTAAAAAGTATGCTCCAAATGTTGTAGAAGGAGTTGAAAAACTGTCAAAATGGGCTAAGTCATTATAAATAATTTTGTTAAATTAAAGCTTTACCCGCGTCTCACAAAATAGTTAAATCTTGGTTATAAATAAATAATACGGGGGTATATAATGAAAAAATCATTATCACTAATCTCTGCTGCTTTAGTAATGTTTGCTTTTTCAAGCACATTTACAACAATAGCAAAATCGGCAGAGTTTTTTACAATTGGAACAGGAGGACCTACTGGAGTTTATTTCCAGACAGGTAACGCAATTTGTAAGATGTTACACAAATCAGCTATAAGTGCTGATCACGGTAGAAAAAAAGGTACAGCCAAAGCTTATAGATGTACTGCACCTTCTACTGGAGGTTCAAATTATAATATTGGACAAATCAAAGAGGGAGAATTCCAATTTGGAGTGGCACAATCTGATTGGCAGTTCCACGCAGTAAATGGTTCTAGTAAGTGGGAAGGAAAACAGTTTAGCGATCTAAGAGCTGTTTTTTCAGTTCACAATGAACCTTTTCAAATCTGGGCAAGAAAAAAAGCTAGAGTTAAAGACTTTAATGGTCTTAAAGGCAAAGTAGTCAACATAGGTAACCCTGGTTCTGGTCAAAGAGGAACTATGGAGGAGTTAATGAAAGCTATGGGAGTTGATAACAGTTTCTTTAAATCAACTACTGAACTAACTTCTTCAGAACAAGTTAAAGCTTTATGTGATGGTAAAATAGATGCATTTGGATATTCGGTAGGATTTCCAAACGGAGCTATGGAACAAGCAGCAACTTGTGCGGCTAAAGCAATGCCTATAAATCTTACTGGTGGACCAGTTCAAGGTTTAATTGATGGTGCTGATTACTATGCTGAAGCAGTAATACCTAAAGGTACTTACACAGGACAGAAAAAAGATGCTACTACTTTTGGTGTTAAAGCTACTGTAGTAACTAGTGCTAGCGTTTCTGAAGAACTTGTATATTTAGTTACAAAGGCAGTTATGGAAAACTTTGATTCTTTCAAAGCTCAGCATCCCGCTTTTGGTTTCTTGGAAAAGAAAAACATGATTAAAGATGGTTTATCTGCTCCATTACACCCAGGCGCTGTTAAATATTATAAAGAAGCTGGATTAATGTAATCCATCTACTTAATTAAATTAAAAAGGCCCAATATTTTTTGGGCCTTTTTTTTATAATAGGATATCTTTTATAAAATGAATCAAAATATCGAAAATAAAATAAAAGATAAAATAGATGAAGATTTGTCACCAACAAGAAAACTTCAAGGTTTTCATTTAAAAGTAGTTGCTTCAATAGCAATAATTTGGACTTTATTTCAACTTTGGTATGCTTCGCCTTTTCCATTTTGGTTTAACATAGGAATGTTTAAAGGACTTCCTGCGAGAGCTATTCATTTGGGTTTTGCTTTAATACTTACATTTTTAATTTTTCCTATTTCAAGATCAAAAAGAATTTCATTAATTGATATTTCAATTAGTATATTAGCCGCTATCTGTTGTTCTTATATATATTTTTTTTATGATCAAATAATAGACAGAGGAGGAGTTCTTTTAAAAATTCCCTTTGGCCAATACAATATACCAATAGAACTTATTATTGGAATATGTGGAATTTTAATTCTTCTTGAGGCTACAAGAAGAGCAATAGGTTTACCTTTGGTTATAATAGCTATATGTTTTTTATTATTTTCATACTTTGGAAAATATGCTCCAGATATAATTTCTCATGGTGGACTTTCTTTAAAAAGACTTGTTGGATTTCAATGGTTTGATCAAGAAGCTATATTTGGAATCCCAATAGGAGTTTCGGTAGATTTTATTTTTTTATTTGTTTTGTTTGGCGCACTTCTAGAAACTGCTGGTGGAGGAAAATATTTTTTAAATCTTGCTTTTGCAATGGTTGGTAAAATGACAGGAGGTCCAGCAAAAGCAGCAATATTAGGTTCTGGAATGACAGGTTTAATTTCAGGTTCATCAATAGCCAATACAGTTACCACTGGAACTTTTACTATTCCAATTATGAAAAAAACTGGATTCTCTAAAGAAAAAGCTGGTGCAATAGAAGTTTCATCCTCTGTAAATGGACAAATAATGCCACCAGTCATGGGAGCAGCAGCATTTGTGATGGCTAGTTTTATAGGTGTTACCTATTTTGAAGTTGTAAAGCATGCTTTCTTGCCAGCAATTATTTCTTATATAGCTCTTTTTTATATATCTCATCTAGAAGCATTAAAATTAGGACTTAAAGGAATGGAAGAAAAGGATGTACCAAATTTAAAAAAAACTTTTTTAGCTGGGTTACATTTTTTAATTCCAATATTTGTTCTGATATATTTATTAGTATATTTAAGGCTTACAGCATCTTATTCTATATTTTATGCTACAATTACATTAATATTTGTTAATTTAATAAACAAATTAATTAAACAGCCAAATTTTAAAGAGGGTCTCAGAATTTGGTTTAATCAAACTATTACAGGATTTGAAAAGGGTGCTTTAAATATGGTTGGTGTAGGAATCGCAATAGCAACTGCAGGGGTAATTGTTGGGGCAGTGGGGTCTACAGGCCTAAGTACAAATTTGATTATTGTTATAGAAACTATTGCTAAAGATAATGTAATAATTTTATTAGCTTTAACTATTATTTTATGCTTGTTGCTTGGAATGGGTCTTCCAACGACTGCAAATTATGTTGTTGTCGCTTCATTAATGGCAACAGTATTAGTTGATGTTGGAAATGCATCAGGGTTTATATTTCCATTAATAGCAGTTCATTTATTTGTATTTTATTTTGGCCTTATGGCAGATGTCACACCCCCAGTAGGATTGGCATCATATGCTGCAGCAGCAATATCGGGAGGAGATCCACTTAAAACTGGAATTCAAGCTTTTTGGTACAGTTTAAGAACTGGGATACTTCCTATTGTATTTTTATTTAATCACGAATTACTTTTAATTGGTGTTGAGAATATCTGGCATGCTTTATTGGTAATTGTAACTTCATTAATCGGAATTTTAGTTTTTACAGCTGCCACCCAAAGATGGTTTGTTAACAAGCTAAGATGGTATGAAATTTTAGTATTTTTATTTATATCAATATCTTTTTTATCCCCTGATTTCGTTTTAAATAAATTTTATCCAAAATTTGATGAACAAAAACTTTCTTCAAAGGAAATAGAAATATTATCGTTTGAACCTGATAGAGAAGTTCACATAAAGGTAACTAGAAGAACAGAATATGGAGATCGTTATAAACTTTTTGTTATTGAAAAAGGAAGTTTTGAAAATGATTTTAATCTTGAGATGTACGGGATAAATCTTACAAATGAAGAAAACCTGGTAGTTGTCAAAAAACTTAATTGGAAAGGTTTGGCAAAAAAATCAGGAATTGAGACAGGAGATATAATCAGCAATTTAAAAGTTGAAAATCTCGAAAGACCAGACAAAACTATAGTATATCCATTTGCATTATTAATGCTTATTATTTTTGGTTATTCAAACTATAAAAGAAAACTTGTTTAAGTTTTAAGAATTTTCCAAACACCTGAAGTCACAGCTACTATACCTTCTGAATTCAAAATCTCACAAGTTAGAAAAACTAGAGTATTTGTTTTCTTTTGAACTTTGACTTTTGCAATTAGCTTATCTCCTAATTTTGCTGCTGAAATAAATTTCATTTCCAAAGAAATTGTTACACATCTTTTTCCATCCGCAGCTTTATGGGCTCCATTACCCATACCTGTATCAGCAATAAAAGTTAAAAATCCACCATGTGCCATTCCGGCTGTATTAAGGTGTATTTTTTTAACTTCTGTATGGTATTCAAAATTTTTTTCATCTATTTTTTTTATTTTAAGCCCGCCAACATGTTTTGAATAACCTGAGTTAGTTTCGTCCATATTTTCTTTTATCATAGATTGGCGCTATTTGTGACATAATAACTGCTGATAAGATTATAACTATTCCTAAGATTTTGTATTCATTCAAGAATTGATCCAAAATAATCCATGCAGCTATGGAACCAAAAACTCCCTCTAAAGAAAAAATAATTGCTACAGGAGCAGGTGATAAATTTTGTTGGCCAAAAATCTGAAGCATAAATGCTATACCACTTGACAATACTCCGGCATAAAGAAGTTCAGTGGCTTCCATTGATAATACTTTTAAAGAGATATATTCAAAAGAAAAAGCTGGTATAAAAGAAATTAGTGCTGCAGTTAGACATTGGAAGGTAGCTATAGTGATAGGAAAGTTAAATATTTTAAGAAATTTTGAAATAAACACTATATGAAAAGCCCAAAAAAATGCTCCAATAATAACTAAAGAGTCACCGTATCTTACTCTTATATTGTTAAGCTCACTTAAAAGTAAACCCCCAATCAAACACATAAGAACCGACGGCCAAACAGATTTATGAATTTTTTTGGAAAAAAGAAAATAAGCCACTATAGGAACTATAACTACATACAGAACTGTAAAAATGGCTGAATTTGCTACATCGGTGTATATAAGTGAAATTTGTTGAAAAATATTTCCTCCGGCTAAAAAAAAACCTAACAATAATAAATAGCCTATAATAACTTTAAAACTTAAATTAACTTCTTTCACCTTTTTAAACTCAAAGATAAAAAAAAATGGTAATAGCGTTATGAAACCCAAAGCCAATCTAGCTGCAGCAAAAGTGTAGGGACCTATATAATCCATCCCCATATCTTGAGCTATAAAGGCGGTTCCCCAAATAAATGAACATGAGATTGCACAAATTAAAGAAAATATTCGTTTATTCATTTAAACAGCCAATTTAAAAGCAAAATCTTTGCCTAAGCTTTCACCTAAATCAACGCAGAATTTTGCACCTTCAGCACCGTCAATAACTCTATGATCATACGACAAAGATATTGGTAATATTTTTCTTATAACAAATTGATTATTAATTCTTTTTATTTTTTCAAATGTTTTTCCCACCCCAAGTATTGCAACCTCAGGCGGATTAATAATTGGAGTAAAAAAGCTTCCACCTATTCCTCCTAGACTTGAAATCGTCATTGATCCTCCAAAAAAATCCTTCTTATCGATTTTTAATTCTTTGCAAAGTGCACTTACCCTTTTTAATTCTTCAAAAATCTTTTTTAATCCCATTCCGTCTACATTTCGTATTTTTGGAACCATTAGACCATGGGGTGTGTCAACTGCAAAACCAATATGAAAATATTTTTTATAAATTAACTTACTGTCCTCTACATTTATTGATGAGTTAAAGTTTGGATATTTTTTTAAGGCTTTTACTACAGCTCTTGTTATAAACGCCAATGGACTTATTTTTATTTTTTCACCTGTATAGTGATCAATAAGAGAATTTCTAAATTGTTCCATCTCGGTTATATCTATCTCGTCATGCTGAGTTACATGAGGTATCTGAGTCCATGATCTAGTAAGCTGCGGCCCTGATAATTTTTTTACTCTAGGCAAATCTTTAACTTCTACTTCTCCAAAGGCTTCATGTGGAAACTCATCTTTGTATACTTTTTTAATTTCTCCTAAAGACTTTGATTTAACAAAATTTTTTACATCTAATTCAGTAATTCTTCCTGCTCTTTGAGAGCCCGGAATTTCAACTATATTGGCGCCTAGTTCTCTTGCAAATTTTCTAACTTTTGGGCTTGCAAGTTTTGTTTTTTTTTCCATAAAAATTATAATTTAGCAGGAAATAGCTTGTTTTTATCTATTTTATATTTTTTAAATGCTTTTTCAGCATGTGTTGATGCAATTAATTGTTCATTAGCTAAGGCGCTTAAAGTGTAAGCAACAATATGCTCTTTATCTACTTCAAAAAAATTTCTAAGTTTTTTTCTAGTATCACTTCGTCCAAAACCATCAGTTCCAAAAGAGTAAAAAGATTTTTTTGTATAAGGTCTTATTTGATCTGAAAAAGACCTAACATAGTCCGACGCTGCAATAATTGGACCTTCTCTTTTCCCTAAACATTTTTCAATATAAGATTTCTTTTTTTTTTCGTTAGGATTAAGTAAATTCCATCTCTCTATATTCATTCCATCTTTTCTTAATTCATTAAAACTTGTTACACTCCAAACATCAGAGTCAATTCCATAATCTTTAGACAAAACTTTTGCCGCATCAATAACCTCTCTTAGTATTGTACCAGATCCTAATAACTGAACTTTAGTTTTGCCTTTATTACTGTTTTCTTGAAACAAATACATGCCTTTTAAAATTCCCTCATCCGAGTTTTTTGGTTTTTCAGGATGAGAATAATTTTCATTCATTGCAGTAATGTAATAAAAAATTTTTTCTTTTTTATCGTGCATTCTTTTAATTCCATCTCTCAAAATTACAGCCATCTCGTATGCAAAAGTTGGATCGTAACTTACACAATTTGGAATATTTGAAGCCATTAGGTGACTGTGCCCATCCTGGTGTTGTAAACCTTCTCCTGCTAAAGTAGTTCTTCCAGCAGTGGCACCAATTAAAAAACCTCTAGTTTGAGAGTCCGCGGCAGCCCAAGCAAGATCTCCGACTCTTTGAAAACCAAACATTGAATAAAAAATGTAAATTGGTATCATTTCGATATCATGATTGCAGTATGATGTTCCTGCTGCTATCCAAGAAGACATCGCACCAGACTCATTTATACCTTCTTGAAGAACCTGCCCACTTTTGTCTTCTCTGTAAGAACTAACTTGTTCAGAGTCCACAGGTTCGTATTTTTGTCCTTCATGGGCATAAATACCCATTTTTTGAAAAAAACCTTCCATGCCAAAAGTTCTGGCTTCATCAGGGATTATAGGAACTAATCTAGGTGATATGTTTTTATCTCTAGAAAGGCTAGTAAGCATTCTAACTAAAGCCATAGTAGTTGACATTTCTTTTTCTCCAGTAGACTTCATAAAGTTATCAAATATATCTTTTGCAGGAACTTTAATACTTTTTGCGTAGGATTTTCTTTCTGGTATAAATCCTCCTAATTTAAGTCTACAATTTTTTAAATATTTTATTTCTTCAGAATTTTCATCAGGTCTGTAATATTCAATATTTTTGACTTGTTTGTCTGTTAAGGGAACTTGAAATCTATCTCTATAATATAACAAATCTTTTTCATCCATTTTTTTTTGTTGATGTGTTGTATTTATACTCTCTCCAGATTTACCCATTCCATAACCTTTAATAGTTTTTGCAATCACAACAGTAGGAGATCCTTTATGTTTTATAGCTGCATCATAGGCGGCGTATACTTTATGTGGATCATGCCCTCCACGATTTAATCGCCAAATATCTTTATCAGTCATTGTTGATACTAATTCTCTAAGTTCAGGGTATTTTCCAAAAAATTTTTCTCTTACATATGAACCACCTTTAGCTTTGAAAGCTTGGTATTCACCATCTAAACATTCATTCATTCTTTTAATGAGAAGACCACTTTTATCTTTTGCCAAAAGTTGATCCCAATACGAACCCCATATAACTTTAATTACATTCCACCCACTACCTCTAAAACTTCCTTCTAACTCTTGAATAATTTTACCATTTCCTCTAACTGGACCATCTAATCTTTGTAAGTTACAATTAATTACAAAAATTAAATTATCTAATTTTTCTCTAGCCGCTAAACCAATTGCCCCTAAAGACTCAGGCTCATCCATTTCTCCATCTCCAAGAAAAACCCAAACTTTTCTTCCCTCATCTTTGATCAATCCTCTATTAATTAAATATTTTAAAAATCTTGCTTGGTAAATTCCCATAATCGGGCCAAGACCCATCGATACCGTTGGAAACTGCCAAAAATTTGGCATAAGCCATGGATGAGGATAAGAAGATAGACCTCCTTTACTAACTTCTTGTCTAAATCCATCTAATTGATTAGATGAAAGTCTTCCTTCAAGAAAAGCTCGAGCATACATACCAGGTGCAGAGTGTCCTTGAAAATAAATTAAATCTCCACCAAATTTATTATTTTTACCTCTCCAAAAATGATTCATTCCAACATCATAGAGTGTTGCAGCTGATGCAAAAGTTCCAATATGACCACCTAACTCAGAACTTTTTTTATTAGCTTTAACTACCATTGCGGCAGCATTCCATCTGATGTAAGCCCTTATCTTTTTCTCAACATTTTGATTTCCAGGAGATTTAGACTCTGCCTCAGGAGGAATAGTATTGATGTAAGGAGTTGTTCTTGTGTCAGGTAAAACCAAACCTGATTTATAAGCTTGATCTATAACTTTATTCAGTAAATAACTGGCCCTTGAGGCACCGTCATTCTCAATAACTGAATTTAAAGATTCTATCCATTCATTAGTTTCAATAGGATCAATATCATCTCTAGAAGCTGGTTCTGCAAAAACCTTTTTTATTTTTTTTACTTGTTGTTCTTTTATTTCAACTTGGCTAGTTTCAATAGTTTTTTCAGATTTTGTATTTCCGTTTGGTTTCTTCTTTTCTTCTTTTAAATTTTCTTTAGAAATATTTTTTTGTTCATTCTCTATGGTTGCTAAAACACTTCCTTCTGAAACTTTGTCGCCTATTTTTACTTTTAAATCTTTAACTTTTCCCTCCAAAGGGGAAGGTATTTCTACACTAGACTTGTCGCTTTCTATTGTGACAATTGGATCATTTTTTTTAATTTGATCACCAGCTTTAACCAGCACTTCAATTACTTCTACATCTTTAAAATCTCCAATGTCAGGAACTGATATGTTTTGAGCCATAAAAACTTATTATAAACTGGAATGGAACTTATTAAAAATAATATGAATAATAAATGTAAAAAAATGAAGCAATTTTAATAATTTATGTCAATTTTTGACACATTTTACCCCTTTTTCAGTCATTAAAATTTAATGAAATAACTTATGCAATGGTTAATAAACATATTTTTTAAAAAAAAAACTATTTATAGCAGCGAAAGAATAGTAGTTCAAAAAATTTTATTAAAAAAATATCTATTCAGGTAAATCTATAAAAGCTAATCTAGCTTGATGAATAAATATTTATGGAAGCCTTCAGAAGAAAAAGTAGAAAATTCTTTACTAGAGGAGTTTTCAAAATACGCAAATTTTAATTCTAATAAAAATTTTCTGAATTATTGGAAATGGAGCGTTGAAAACCCAGAAATATTTTGGTCAAAGTTTTGGGATTTTTCTAAAATTATTGGAGACAAAGGAAAAGAAATAATTAGAAAAAATAAAATTTTTAATAAAACAAAATTTTTTCCAGACTCAAAAATAAATTATTCAGAAAATATATTAAAAAAAAATTCTGATGATATAGCAATAAATTTTTTATCTGAAAAAGGGTTTGAGGAAAGTATATCTTGGAATGAATTATATATAAAAGTTTGTAAATTATCTTCATATTTTAAAAAATTAAAATTAAAAAAAGGCGATCGTATTGTTGCTTATGTTCCAAATAAAATTGAAACAGTAATAAGTTTCCTAGCATGTGCAAAAAATGGAATCATTTGGTCATCATGTTCCCCAGATTTTGGTATTAAAGGTGTTGTAGATCGTTTTAAACAAATAGAACCCAAAATATTAATAACGAGTGATTATTATTATTATAATGGGAAAAAAAATAATATTTTAGATAAAGTAAAAGAAATTTTAAAACAAATTAAGTCAATCAAAACTGTGATAGTCTTTCCTTATAACATTAAAGAAAAAAACAAAATAAAAAATTATATAAGTTTTAATGAAGCTATAAATCACTCAGATCTTGATGAAACTTTTGAAAGATTTGAGTTTAACCATCCTATTTATATTTTATATTCCAGTGGAACTACTGGAAAACCAAAATGTATTACACATGGAACAGGAAATGTTTTAATTGAGCATAATAAAGAATTTATTTTACATTGTGATATTAGAGATAACGAAAAATTATTTTATTATACAACTACCGGATGGATGATGTGGAACTGGTTAGTAGGAGGTCTTGCAACTGGTTCCTCAATTTTCTTATTTGATGGAGCACCTGTATATCCTAAAATTGATATTCTTTTAGAATATTGTCAAAATAAAAAAATTAATCTTTTTGGTATAAGTGCAAAATATATTGACCACCTTAAAAATGAAAATTTTAACAGTAAAGATTTAGATCTATCCTCTATTAAGATTATCACCTCAACAGGATCTCCTTTGTCAGAAGAAAGCTTTAAATATGTTTACAAAAATATAAAAAAAGATGTTCATTTAGCTTCTATCGCTGGAGGAACTGATTTAGTTGGATGTTTAGTTTTAGGAAATTTGTATTCAAATGTTTATAAAGGTGAAATTCAAGGTCAGAGTTTAGGTTTAGATATAGATATTTTTAATAATAATGGAAAAAGCACTAAGTATAATGAAAGCGGAGAACTTGTAGTTAAACAGCCTTTTCCATCAATGCCTGTTAAATTTTGGGGTGACGAAAATGGAGAAAAATATTACAAAGCATATTTTAAAAAATTTGAAAATATTTGGCACCATGGTGACTTTATTCAAAGAACATCTAACAATGGTTTTATAATAAAAGGCAGGTCAGATGCAACTTTAAATCCTGGAGGAGTAAGAATCGGAACATCAGAAATTTATCAGCAAGTTGAGGATGTTGATTTTATTACGGAGGGTTTGGTTGTAGGACAAAATTATAAAGATGATGTACGAATTATTTTATTTGTTACAACAAAAAGTGATATAGAGTTAGATGACAAAAAAATTAAGCTTATTAAAGATAAAATAAGAAAAAATTGTTCTCCTAAACATGTACCTACTATGATTATAAAAACTCCAGAAATTCCAAGAACAAAGAGCGGAAAGATAGTTGAGCTTGCGGTTAGAAATATAATTAATGGAAAAAAATTAAATAACGAAGAAGCAATTGCAAATCCTGAAAGTTTAAAATTTTTTAAAAATTTAAAAGAGTTAAAATAATTTATCTCTCAATACACATGGCGATACCCATACCACCACCAATACATAAAGTTGCCAATCCTTTACTGACATCTCTTTTTATCATTTCATGAATTAAAGTAACAAGTATTCTTGTTCCAGATGCACCTATAGGGTGGCCTAAGGCTATTGCTCCACCATTTACATTTATTTTTTCTTCTGGAACAGATAGAGTTTTTAAAACCGCTATACTTTGAGAAGCAAATGCCTCATTAACTTCAAATAAATCTAAATCTTTAATTGACCATCCAGCAAGTTCTAGTGCTTTTTTACTAGCAGGTATTGGACCTGTTCCCATTAAAGCTGGGTCAACCCCACAACTTGCCCAAGATTTTATCTTGACTAATTTTTTTAAACCTCTCTTTTCAGCTTCCTTTTCATTCATCAAAGTTACTGCGGCGGCTCCATCATTAATTCCTGATGAGTTACCAGCTGTAACTGTTCCATCTTTTTGAAAAACTGGCTTAAGTTTTCCTAAGATTTCCATATTAACACCATCTCTTGGATGCTCATCTTTATCAAAATTAATTTCAGATTTTTTTGACTTAATTTTTAAACTAACTATTTCATCTTTAAATTTATTATCCTTAATAGCCTTAAAAGCTTTTTCTTGAGAATTTAAAGCAAATTTGTCCTGTTCTGCTCTTGTTATTTGAAATTTTGTTGCAACATTTTCAGCAGTAACACCCATATGGTAGTTGTTAAACGCATCCCATAAACCATCTTTAATCATCGTGTCTACTGCATGAGTATCACCTAATTTTTTTCCATTTCTTAAATGTATAGCATGAGGTGCTAAAGACATATTTTCTTGACCACCAGCAATAACTATTTTTGAGTCTCCAGATTTAATACTTTGATATGCTGAGGCTACAGATCTTATTCCAGATCCACAAACTTGGTTAACAACATATGCTGGTTTTTCTTTTGCTATTCCACATCTCATTGCAGCTTGTCTAGCTGGATTTTGACCAGTTCCACCAGTTAGAACCTGTCCCATAATTACTTCATCAATATCATCTTTTTTTAACTTTGATTTATTGATAGCTTCAGAAATAACTACGGAACCCAATTCATCTCCTGGAATATTTTTCAAAGATTGTCCCAGAGAACCAACGGCTGTTCTGGTTGCTGAAGTAATAACTATTGATTCACTCATAATATTATTAATATATAGATTTAAATCCTTTAATTACAATACTATATTTGATATCTCCTAAGTAAGCGCCTGTAGCTCAACTGGATAGAGCGCTTGGCTACGGACCAGGAGGTTCTGGGTTCAAATCCTAGCAGGCGCACCATTATTGATTTAAATGCGGAAAATGAAAAAAATAAAAACTATAAGTCTAATGTTTCCTCTTTACAGAGATAAAAAAACGGTCAAAAAAATGATCCTTAGGAGTTTAAATATTTTAAGAAGAACTAAAAAAAAATTTGAAATTATAATTGTAGATGATGGTTGTCCAGAAAACTCGGGAAAAATTGCTCTAAAGTTTTCTAAAAAAATTAAAAATATCAAAGTAATATTTCATAAAAAGAATATGGGTTATGGTGCTGCAATAAAGACTGGAATAAAAAATTGTAAAAATGATTACATATTTGCTATTGATGGAGACGGAGAATACGATGTAAATGATTTACCAAGGCTTCTCAAATCTGTTCAAAAAGGTGATCTTGTTATAACTTACAGGTTTAAAAAAAAATATAGCACAAGTAGGATAATAATTTCTTGGGCATATAATATAATTTTAAGATTTTTATTTAGAACAAAATATAGGGATATTTCTACTGGATCTAGATTAATTAAAAAAAGTATTATGAAAAAAATCAAATTGACGTCAAATAGTCCATTTGTTGGTGCAGAACTTGCAATAAAAGCTAAACGAGCTGGATTTAAAGTTAATGAGATTGGAATACACACTTATCCAAGAACTTTTGGCACCGGATCGTCTGTAAGTTTAAAAAATATTTTACTGACCATTAAAGATATGTTGTTATTATTTACTAGAATTAGTTTTAAAATTTAATTATTGAATAGTTTTATATGAATAAACAAGAACTAAAAAAGTTTAAATTTACTTCATACGATAAAAGCTATTCCACAGAGATACATATTAAGAACCCTGATAAATATAGAGAGATCGAAAAAGATTCATCACTCTCAGATGATTTAATATCTATGGGTTCTGGTTTTTCCTATGCTCCAGCTAGTTTTAAAGAGAAAACTTTGTCATTAAAAATGGATAAATTTAATAGAATTTTACACTTTGATAAGAAAGAAAAAGTTATAACTGTAGAGGCTGGAATTAAAATTTACGAGCTTTTAAACTTTACTCTACAGCACAATTTGTGGCTCACTCAGATACCTGGATACCCATTAATATCTATTGGTGGCGCCGTTGCAAGTAACTCACATGGAAAATCTTGTGGCATCGATGGAACAATTAGACATTCAATTAAATCTATTTCTCTATTTCACAAAACCAATGGATGGATCAATTTATCTGAAAAAGAGAATCAAGAAATATTTGATCTTACAATAGGTGGCTTAGGATTGACTGGCACCATAGTTTCAGTAACTTTAAAATTAGTTGATTTTGATGGAAAATTTGAAACTACAAAGCAAGAGGTAAACTCGGTTAAAGAAACTATAAACAAAATAAAAAAAACAGAACCCTCTACATTTATTTATTCATGGAACATGGCAAATGATAAAAATGATTTTGGAAAGGGAATAGTATTTAAGAATAAAATATTAAAAACCCAAAATAAAAAATATAATTTTAAAGTTTTAAAAAAGAAAAACTTATTACCCATAAATTTTTGGAATAAATATTCTATAAAATTTTCAAATTTCTTTTTTTATAATTTTCATAAATTATTAAAGAAAAGTTTAGACGAAAAATTTTTAGATGTAATATTTCCTTTTTATGGTAAAGAAATTTACTTTAATTTGTTTGGATCTAAAGGCTTTATTGAAAGTCAATTAATTATTCCTGAGAACAATATTGATGAGTTTTTTAATGAGTTTCTACATCTAAATGAAAAATTAAAACCATCAATTACACTTTTCTCTATAAAAAACATGAGCGGAAAACAAAAGTTAATTAGATTCGAAGATAATAATATCTGTGTAACTTTTGATTTTGTAAATAATAAAAAAAATAAAGAATTCCTTCAACACTTGGATAAGTTATGCATCAAATATCAGATTTTACCCTCTATAATTAAAGACTCAAGATTGGAAAAGGATATTTTTGACAAATGTTACTCAGAAGCCGATATTTTTAGAGATAAATTAAGTAAATTTGATAAAAGAAGATATTATAAATCTGAAATTTCGAATCGATTAAAATTATGAGCTATTTAATTGTAGGTGCCTCATCAGGTCTTGGTAGAGAACTTGCATATGTTTTTGCAGGTAAAGGAAACAGTATAATAATTTCTTCAAGAGACGCCAAAGATTTAGATGCAATAAAATCAGATATTACAAATAAATTTAAAAATGTTTCAGTTCAAACCTTGCCTGCAGATCTAAACTCACCTGAAGATTTTATAAATAATTTGAAAATTAAAGGCAAAGGTTTTTCAGATATCGAGGGCGCTATATTTCCAGTTGGGGGAATGTTTGATGAAGATGGAATTTACTTAGAAAATGACAAAGTTGAAAAAATATTAAAAACAAATTTTTCTTCAATCACCTTAATAATTTCTGAACTTTCAAAAGCATTTAACGATAATGGCAAAGGTTTGGTTATAGGATTTGGCAGTGTATCAGGATTATTAGGTAGAAAATTTAATTCACATTATGCTGCATCAAAAAGAGCTCTAGAGTCTTATTTTGAAAGCTTAGCCGCTTCTCAAAGTAATGATAAAATTAAGATACAGTTTTATATTTTAGGTTATCTTGAAACAAATTTATCCTTTGGTAAAAATTTAAAGCTTCCAAAAGGATCTCCAAAAAAATTAGCTGAACTAGTATATAAGAAAAAAAATATAAATTTTAAAAAAATATATTTTCCTTTCTGGTGGGGATTGATTGCTTTTCTTTTAAAAATTATTCCAATAAATTTTTTAATTAAATTGATAAAAAATTCGAAATCATGATCCAAAAAAGAATCTTTTCATTGTCTGCCATTATTTTCTTAGGAGTACTGGCGAGATTTCTCGCGGTTATAATTGTTGGTGATCAACATGTAGATAATGAATGGGGAGTAATGCTTAAAAATTTAGAGGAAAACAATATTTTGAGTATTAGAGATGTAAATGGTCAGCCCATGCCTAATGTTTTTATGCCACCACTTTATCCATTATTTTTGTATGTTATAAAATTTTTTTTTAGCCAATTAAATATTTTTTTATATGTTGTTTATTTTATACAAATATTATTATCTGCAATATCAATTTATTTAACATATAAAATACTTTTAGAATTTTATTCAGAAAATATTTGTAAAATTGGAACTTTAATTTATTCTATTTTCCCTTTAAATATCTATGGGGCTTCCCAAATTTCTTCTATAACCCTTCAGTTATTTTTTATAAATTTATTTATTTTAGGTTTTATTTTTTTAATTAAATATAAAAATTTATATGGAATAATTACATTCTCAATTTCAGCAGGTTTTCTTATGCTTTTAAGGGGTGAATTTTTTATTTTTTTTTATTTTCTCTAATATTTTATCTTCTTAAAACAAAAGATTATAAGAGATTTTTCTTAGGTTTGTTAATCTCAATAATTGTAATTTCACCCTATCTAGTTAGGAACTATCAGATTTTTGAAGTTGTAACTATTACTAAGTCCGGAGGATATAACTTGTTAAAAGGAAATAATCCAAAATCCTTAGTGGAAGGAAAGGCAATGATGGGATTTGTTCGAGATGTCGTTCCAGAAGTAAAAAATGAGCTTGATTCTTTAAAAGCAAATAAAAAATATGATTTGATGTTTGATGATATTTTATTAAACCAAGCTATAATTTTTATTCAAGAAGATCCTTCGAGGTATATTTACTTATATTTTAAGAGAGTTGTTTCATTTTTATTTATTGATTTAGAATCAACATACCCTGGATATTACTCTATACTTCATATAATTCCAAAGTTAGTGATTGCTATTACAACATTTTTTTCAATAATATTTTTATTTAGATTTAAATTTAATTTATATAGTTATTTTATTTTATACTACTTATTAAATATTGGTCTTTTTTCAGTTTTTTTTATTTTACCAAGATACAGCCTATCACTCTTAACAATACAAATTATACTAAGTCTTTATTGGATAAAAAAGTTCTTCCCTAAGCTTTAACTTATTGTCATGTAGATAAAATTTTGTTAAAAAACAATAAGGATCTTATATGAATAAAATTTCATTGCAAAAAGCAGTAATAATTTTTTTTCTAATTACTTTAGCTATACTATTTATTTTAGCTATTCTTTTATAAGTGGGCAAAAATTAAAACTAATAATCCAAGTAGTATTCTGTACAATACAAAGATATTTAAATTAAATTTTTTTAGATATATTAAAAAATATTTAATAGTAAAATACGAAAAAACAAATGATAAAAAAATCGCAATTAAATTTAAGCTTGAAAAAACGGAACTATCTGATGTTAATATATTGTTTAAACCATAAACACTTACAGCAGCTAATATAGGTATAGAAAGAAAAAAAGATATCTTTGCAGATTCAGATCTATCAAATTTTAAAAATCGCGAGGCTGTTATTGCAATTCCAGAACGACTTACGCCAGGAACTAAAGAAAGAATCTGCAAAAGACCAATGAAAAAAGCTGATTTGATATCGAAATTGTCTTTTAATTTTTTCTTATTTTCAAATCTATCGCTTAAAAATAGAAATATACCAAAAATAATAGTTGTCCATCCTATTATCTTTATACTCCTAAGTTGATGAATAAGTTCATATCTAGTTAGAAAATATCCAACTATCATTACTGGTAAAGAAGAAATTAAAATTCTCAAAAACAATTTTTTATTATGAAAAAAGTCTAAAAGTTCTTTTCGAAAATAATAAATAACTGCTATAAAAGACCCAATGTGTAGACTAACATCTATGGAAAAACTTTGGTTCGTAAAATTAAAAATCTCTGAAATTATTATTAAGTGAGACGAAGAACTAACTGGAATAAATTCACTAATTCCCTGAACTATAGATAATATAAATATTTCTCCCATTTTAACTCAATATTAAAACCGAAGATTGTTTTTTTATGGGCATTAGAAAATGCATAGCTGATATGCTTAAATTAGCAACAATTTTGTTTGATTTATTGAATAATAGGTAAATATTAATTACCTATTTTTCCTTCACTTTATCAATTTTTTTTTATACTTTTCCGTTAATGACAAAAAAAATGCTTGAATTCGTTAGTGTGAATAAAGAAACACCAATTAAAAGATCTACAGACAGAAGAAAAAAAGATTTTGGTGAAATTTATGATCAGTTCATAAATGAAAAAGCAAAAGAACAATCAAGCAGGTGTTCACAATGCGGAGTTCCCTTTTGTCAAATTCATTGTCCACTTCAAAACAATATACCTGACTGGTTAAAATTAACCGCTGAAGGAAGATTACAAGAAGCATATCAAGTTTCTCAGAGCACAAATAATATGCCAGAAGTATGTGGAAGAATATGTCCCCAAGATAGATTGTGTGAAGGTAACTGCGTAATAGAACAATCAGGCCACGGAACCGTAACTATTGGTTCTATTGAAAAATACATAACAGATACTGCTTGGGAAAATAATTGGATAAAACCAATTAAAATTAAAAATGAGCTAAAAGATTCAATAGGTATAATTGGAGCTGGGCCAGCAGGAATGGCATGTGCTGAAGAATTGAGAAAGTTTGGATATCAAATTACTATTTATGATCGCTACGACAGACCAGGTGGATTGTTAATATATGGTATTCCAAATTTTAAATTAGAAAAATTTGTTGTTACAAGAAGAACCAACTTATTAAAAGATAGCGGAATTAAATTTATACAAAATTTTGAAGTTGGCAAAGATATGTCACTTAAGGAATTAAAGAGCAAGCATGATGCTATTTTAATAGCAACAGGTGTGTATAAATCCAGAGAAATTGAAATTCCAGGGGTTGATTTGAAAAATATTTTTCCGGCAATAGATTTTTTAACAGCTTCCAATAAGAAAGGCCTAGGAGATAAAGTTGAATTATTTGATGATGGAACTTTAAATGCTGAGGGAAAAAATGTAGTCGTTATTGGAGGAGGAGATACAGCAATGGATTGCGTTAGAACAGCAGTAAGACAGAAGGCAAAATCTGTAAAATGCCTTTACAGAAGAGACAAAGAAAATATGCCTGGATCTCAAAGAGAAGTGGCAAACGCAGAGGAAGAAGGTGTAGAATTTATTTGGTTAACTAGTCCTAAAAAATTTATAGGAAAAGATCAAATTAAAAAAGTAGAAGTAAGTAAAATGAAATTAGGTGAACCGGATTCTTCTGGAAGAAGAAAACCTTTAATTGAAAAAGATGGTGAGTTTGAAATAGATGCAGATATGGCAATTAAAGCATTAGGCTTTGATCCTGAAAATATACCAAAACTTTTTAATGCTCAAGAATTATCAGTATCAAGATGGGGGACAATTAAAATTAATTTGAAAACTTTACAAACTAATATTGATGGCGTATTTGCAGCAGGAGATATTGTAAGAGGCGCGTCTTTAGTAGTTTGGGCAATTAAAGACGGAAGAGATGCAGCCAAACAAATAGAAAAATATCTTTCAGAAAAAAATAAAAAAGACAATAAAAAGGAATTTGCAGCTTAATGAAAAATTTTAAAAAAAATAAAAAATTTTTACAAGAAAACCATGCTTATTATCCATCACTTGAACACGAAGCTTGCGGAGTAGGTTTAGTAGCATCTACAAATGGACAGAAATCTAGAGAAGTTGTTGATTATGGTATCGAAGCATTAAAGGCTGTTTGGCATAGAGGCGCTGTAGATGCTGACGGTAAATCAGGAGATGGAGCAGGGATAAAATTAGAAATTTCACCAGATTTTTTTAATGAAAAAATAATGGCTACCGGTCACGCTCATGACTCAGATAAAAGAATTTGCGTAGGAATGATTTTTATGCCTAGAAACGATTATTCTAGCCAAGAAAAATGTAGATCTATAATTGAAACAGTTTTACTAAACGAAAATTATTATATTTACGGATGGAGACAGGTTCCTGTAAATCCAAAAGTTTTAGGCTCTACCGCTGAGTCAAACAGACCAGAAATTGCGCAGGTTTTATTTAGAAAAAATATAAGCATCAAAACAGATGATCTAGAAAGAGATTTATATACTTCAAGAAAAAAAATAGAAAAGATGGGTAGAGATTCACAAATAAAAGACTTTTATATTTGTTCATTTAGCTCTAGATCAATTGTTTACAAAGGTATGTTTTTGGCCGAAGCTTTAGCTGACTTCTATCTGGACTTAAAAGATGAAAAACTTAAATCAAGATTTGCCATTTTTCACCAAAGGTATTCAACTAACACATTTCCTAGCTGGGATTTAGCTCAACCTTTTAGATCATTAGCTCATAATGGGGAAATAAATACAATAAAAGGAAATATAAACTGGATGAAAATTCATGAGCAAGACATGTCAAACAAACTATTCAAAAATATTAATGATCTTAAGCCAGTAATTATACCAGGAAACTCTGACTCAGCTTCTCTTGATAATGTTTTTGAACTTTTAACACATTCAGGCAAGTTAGCTCCTTTAATTAAATTAATGATGATCCCAGATGCTTGGTCAAAAAGAAGCAAAACTGTTCCAAAAAATCAACAACAATTATTTAATTTTTTAAATAGCACAATAGAACCTTGGGATGGGCCTGCAGCAATATGTGCAACTGACTCAAAATGGGTTATAGCAGCCACCGATAGAAATGGTTTAAGGCCATTAAGATATTCAATAACTTCTGATGGATTACTTTTTGCAGGATCCGAAACAGGAATGATTAAGATACCGGAGTCCAAAATAATATCTAAAGGAAGATTAGGACCAGGACAAATAATTGCTGTTGAGTTAAAGCAAGGAAAGTTATTTAAAGACTCACAGTTAAAAAATTATATATCTAAAGATTATAAAAAATTTAATGAACAAATTATCGATTTTGATAAAAAACTTTCAATTGAAAAAGAAATACCAAGCTTTACTGGAAATGAATTAAGAAGAAGACAGTATCTTTCAGGACTAAGCATTGAAGATTTAGAGCTTATACTCCATCCTATGATTGAAGATGTAAAAGAAGCCACAGGATCTATGGGAGATGATACGCCAGTTGCTGTTTTATCAAGTCATTTTAGACCTTTATCAAACTATTTTAGACAAAATTTTAGTCAAGTTACGAATCCTCCTATTGACTCATTAAGAGAAAATAAGGTTATGAGTTTAAAAACAAGATTTGGAAACCTTGGTAATATACTTGATTTTGATAATTTAACTCAAGAAAATATCTATGTTTTAGAAAGCCCTATATTAACTAATTCTCAATTTAGAAAATTTAAAAAAATATTTTCGAAAAAAATAAAAATAATTGACTGTACTTTTGATGTTAAGCAGTCTTTGAAACAGAATCTTGAAAGATTAAAATCAAATGCTGAAGTTTCTATCAGGGAGGGTTGTTCTACATTAGTTTTAAGTGACAAAAATATTTCTGAGAAAAGAGCAAATATTCCAATGATATTAGCAGTAGGGGCAGTGAACTCGCATTTAGTTAATTTAGGACTGAGAGGGTACTGCTCGATAAATATTGAAACATCAGAAACATTGGACACACACTCTTTTGCAGTATTAATTGGTGTTGGCGCAACAACGGTAAATCCTTACTTGGCAATCGACAACATCTACCAGAGATACGAAAAAAAACTTTTTGGCAAACTTGATTTTAATACTTGTGTTGAGAGATTTAAAAAATCTATTGAAAATGGATTACTTAAGATAATGTCAAAAATGGGTATTTCCGTAATAAGTGCTTATAGAGGAGGATGCAACTTTGAGACAGTCGGACTTAGTAGAGCTCTAGTGTCAGATTATTTTCCTGGAATGATTTCAAGAATATCAGGTATAGGCATCACAGGTATTGAAGAAAAAATAAAATCTTTACATAAAAAAGCTTATAAAAAGGACGTTTATATACTTCCGATCGGTGGGATTTATAAATATAGAAAGTCTGGCGAAGATCATCAATTTCAAGGCAAACTAATACATATTTTACAAAATTCTGTAACGAGAGGTTCTTATGAACTTTACAAAAAATACTCTGATGAAATTCATAAACTTCCGCCTATAAACCTTAGAGACCTCCTTAGCTTTAAGAAAAAGAACAATCCAATTGATATTAGTGTAGTTGAACCAATCGAAGATTTAACAAAAAGATTTGGCAGTGGGAGTATGTCTCATGGAGCTTTGTCTGCAGAAGCTCATGAAACATTAGCAATTGGAATGAACAGAATTAAAGGTGCATCCTGTAGTGGAGAGGGAGGAGAGGATGAAAAACGTTTTAAAAATCTTGAAAATGGTGACTCAGCGAATTCAAGAGTAAAACAAATTGCTTCTGCTAGATTTGGTGTAACAATGAATTACTTAAATAATTGTAATGAGATAGAAATCAAAATTGCTCAAGGTGCTAAACCAGGAGAAGGAGGTCAATTACCAGGTTTTAAAGTAACAAAGGAAATAGCAAGACTTAGACACTCTACACCTGGAGTGACATTAATTTCACCCCCACCCCATCATGATATTTATTCCATCGAAGATCTTGCACAATTAATTTATGATTTAAAGCAAGTGAACCCAAAAGCTCGAATAGGAGTAAAACTTGTAGCATCAACTGGAATAGGAACAATAGCTGCTGGAGTTGCTAAAGCAAAAGCCGATGTAATATTAATTTCTGGTCATAGTGGAGGAACCGGCGCTAGTCCACAAACAAGTGTTAAATATGCTGGTATTCCTTGGGAGATGGGACTAACTGAAGCTAATCAGGTTTTAACTTTAAACAACCTAAGACATAAAGTTACCCTTAGAACTGATGGAGGACTAAAAACCGGAAGAGATGTTGTTATAGCTGCAATGATGGGAGCAGAAGAATTTGGTATGGGAACCTCATCTTTAATTGCAATGGGTTGTATAATGGTTCGTCAATGTCATTCTAATACTTGTCCAGTTGGAGTTTGTACTCAAAACGAAGAGTTGAGAAAAAAATTTACCGGCACTCCAGAAAAAGTTGTCAACTTTTTCAGATTTGTAGCTATGGAAGTAAGAGAAATATTGGCAAGTTTAGGCTTTAAGTCTTTAAACGATATAATTGGAAGAACTGACTTGCTAACTCAAGTGAGCAGGGGATCCGCTAACTTAGATGATTTAGACTTAAATCCTCTTTTAGTTCAAGCTGACCCTGGTGAAAATAATAGATACTGTCAAACTGGCTTGATCAACAAAGTAAAGGATACAATAGACGAAAAAATCTGGCTTGATATAAAAGATAAGATATCTTTTGATAAAAAAACAGAGTTTGAATATTCTGTATGCAACACAGATAGAGCTGTTGGAACAAGGTTGTCACATTATATTTATAAAAAATTTGGCAACAATAAACTTATAGATGAAAACTTGACTATTAGATTAAAAGGCTCAGCTGGACAATCTTTAGGTGCTTTTTTAATTAAAGGAGTGAAAATAATAGTTGAAGGAGATTCTAATGATTATGTTGGAAAAGGTTTATCTGGAGGAAAAATAGTAATCAAACCCTCATCAGAAAGTAAATTAATTTCAAATCAAAATGTAATAATTGGTAATACGGTATTATACGGAGCAACATCTGGTAAACTATTTGCATCTGGCCTTGTTGGAGAAAGATTCGCTGTAAGAAATTCTGGAGGTACTGCAGTTGTAGAGGGATGTGGGTCAAATGGTTGTGAATACATGACCGGAGGATCAATTGTTATTCTTGGTAATATTTCTGATAATTTTGCCGCTGGCATGACAGGTGGTATGGCTTATGTTTATGACCCAGAAAATACTTTTGAAAATTTTGTCAACCCAACATCTGTTGTATGGCAAAAAATACAGACTGAATATTGGAGAAATACATTGTTGAAATTATTAGAAGAGTTTTTTAAAGAAACAAATTCTAAAGTAGCGAACAAAATTCTAAATAATTTTGATAAAGAAGTTGATAATTTTAAACAAGTTTGCCCTGTTGAAATGTTAGATAAGCTTAAAAATCCCATTAATAAAGAAGTAAATTCTAAAAAAGCAATTTAATTTCTATTTAATTTATAAACTTTTAGATTGTTTATTCTTGAACTAGATAAATAATTTTTATCTATAAAATTTATTAAGTTCGGAAGAGTTTTCGAAAAATTTATGTTAGTATAATATTCTTCCTTATTAACAAATATCGTATTTGTATTATTTTTCTTTAAAAGGTAAATATACTCCTCCTCTTTATACTTACCAGCCACTGACCAGGGAAAGTAAAATTTATTACATGATGGTTTTGACAACAGATAAGGTATAGCAGAGTCAAAGCCTAAAATTTGAATACATTTTTCATTAATTGTGATTTCTTTAATCTGTTTAATTTTTTTTAGGTCTTTTTGATCTAAAAAATAATCATTTTGCTTATTAACAAATTTACTTATGTTTTGGGGAAACTGTTTAAGTTGAACAATCTTATCAATAGAAAAGTTAAATAAGATAAAAAAAACAAAAAGTAAAGAAGGCAAAAAGGTAGAAAAAAAAGTTTTAAATTTTTTTAAGTAATTCTTTCGATCAAAAAAATTTGAATAGTAAAATAAAACGACAGTGAAAAAATACATGATAGCCAATCCTGCGCCAGCTCTTAAATGAGGACCATCAGATCTACTTAATGCTGTCTTATAACTTATTATTGCAATTAAAATAAAAAAAATCAAAAATACTTTACTTTCTCTGCTAATTTTGTTTTTTTTTGTAAAACAAATATTAATAGTAATAAAAATTGAAAAAATTATAATAAGAAGATTCTTCACTGCTCTTGAAGATCCAGATTCATCAGAAAAAGGACTAGGGTGAATAATGCCATGAATCAAGTCCATATTTTTATAAATGTAAAAAGAATTTTCAATGAAAATACCAAATTCCTCCTTTCCAATGTAAAAATAGAAAGATAACCATCCTAAAATTATTCCAAACAAGAGTGCATAACAATTAAACCACTGTTTATTGAAAAAGGAATATGAAAAAAATAATAGTATAATCAAATTTAAATATGCTCCTCTATCCAGTCCAAAAATAATTGATATAATAGACAAAGTTCCAATTAAAAATGAGAAGTTTTTTGAATATTTATTATTTTCTAAGGCAAATAATAAAAATATTAAAAAAAGAAAAATTGGAAAATTTCTGAAACTGATCAAAGGATCATAATAGCTTGCAGTATAAAGTGTAAAAATAGAGAAAATAATGAACAAACTATTTTTAGTTGTTTGTCTTGTGTTTTGTTTAGATAAAAACTTAAAATAAATTAAAATGATTAAAATTTGAGTTAATAATTGCCAAATTAAATTTACATATCTTGAGCCACCTATGCTCAATTTATCAAACATAAAAAAAGATATTAATGGATTTCCAAACTCAAACATCCACCCTATAGTTATAAATGAGCTTTCCCAAAATTGTTTTGTAGAAATGTAATTTTGTCCTGCTGTCAGCCACATACCTTCGTGAAGCATATCTAGTTTTTGATTTGGCAATGTAAGAGAAAAAAAATTTATAAATATTAATAATATCACTAAAGAAAAAATTATATTGTAAGAAAAGCTAAAATTACCTCCTTGATAATTATTTCCTAAAAACATTGATTTAATATGCTTAAGACTCATGTTCTCGTTCTTTAGAAAAATAAAAAAGTAAACAAGTCCAGGCAAAGTTATGTAAACCAAATACCTTATTGTTTCATTAATTGGATTATAATTATTGGAAATATAATTGCTGAACAAAAAATCTTTATAATCCTTCTCATCTGCTTCAAATTTAATGTAGTCCCAGAGAACAGACGCTATAATAATTGAAATAAAAATAAGAAAAAAAGATAAAATTTTTCTTTTATATAGTGACATTTTTGAATTATAAACAATACCATAATAATGTCATCAAAATTTATGAATAATAATTCAAAGATATTTTGTTTTGGTTTTGGTCAAGTTGCCAAATATTTCATTAAATCCTTAATTTTAAAAAAAAGAAAATTTGATTTAGTGGTGACTTCTAGATCTAAAACCAAAAAAAAAAATTTTTTAAATAAAAAATATTTATCTTTAAGATTTAAGGACAAAAATTATGATAAAAAAATTATATTTCATTTAAGAAAATCTGATTTAATTGTTGTCTCAATACCTCCGATAAAAAATCAAGATTTGACATTAAAAAATTTTAAATCTGAACTAAAAAAATCCAAATTTAATAACTTACTGTATTTATCTTCCACAAGTGTTTACGGTAACCATAAAGGAAAATGGGTAAATGAAAAATCTATTCTAAAGCCGTCTACAAAATTTGGGAAAGAAAGAATGCTGTGTGAAAGACAATGGATAAAATTTCAAAAAACAACAAACTTACCAATTAATATTTTTAGATTATCAGGAATATATTCTAAAGAATTTAATGTTATTAAAAGATTAAAAAAAGGACTAAGAACATACATAAAAAAAGACAATCAATACTTCTCAAGAATTAGAGTAGAAGATATTGCTTCAGCTATTGATAAAATTTTTTTCCAAAAAAAAATTAAAGGACAAATTTTTAATGTTTCAGATAACAAACCAGCATCAAACGAAGAAATAATTAAATATGGATCTAAAATTTTGAATATAAAAAAATTATATTCCATTGGAGAAAAAGACTTAAAAAGTATTTTTGCTAAAAGTTTTTATAAAGATTCAAAAAAAGTAAATAATAAGAAATTATTAAAAGTTTTAAAATTAAAATTAAAATATCCATCATATAGAGAGGGACTTAGAGATTTTATCAATTAAATTTTTAAGTTCCTTTTTTATTAACCTTAAATTATTTTTTTTTGAAAGACTGTGGTCACCATTTTTAATCTTAATAATCTTTCCTTTATTTTTAAAGATTTTTAATGTTTTGTAGGAAAATCTAATAGGTACTACTTTATCTTTACTACCATGAAATAAAATTGCAGGGATAAAAAGTTTAATTTTTGAAAAAACCTTATTTTTTCTTCCATCAAAAATAAGTTTTTTTGTTATTGGATAAGTACTCCCATAATCATTTTCAATTTCAACAATTTTATTTTCTCTAATTTTTTCTTTTAATTTTTTAGTAAAATTCTTCCACATTATTTTTTCTGTAAACTCTGGAGCTGAAGCAATTCCTAAAAAAGCTATTAATTGTTTTTTAAAAAATTTTGAAATATTAAGTGCTATCCAAGCTCCCATACTTGATCCAATAAAAATTATTTTTTGCTTATTTTTAATTTTTGATTTAATTATTTCTTTTGCATCTTTTGACCATTCAGAAATACTTCCGTCTATAAATTTTCCGCTTGATTTTCCATGCCCAGAATACTCAAATCTCAAAAAAGCCAATTTATTTTTTTTTGCAAAACTGTATAAAGCTTTAGGTTTTTCACCCTCCATATCTGACATAAATCCATGAAAAAAAACGATTATAATTGGCTCGTTCTTGTTAGACAAAGAAAACCTTATTTTTCTATTTTTACTGGTTTTAAAAAATTTAAAATTTTTAGTCATTTTTTTATTTATTTAAATATATTAATATTGGAAGTACTTAAATGACAAAAAAAATACTTCAGGTAATACCTAAATTAGGATACGGAGGCGCTGAAACAGGCTGTTATGATTTGGCACACTACTTACCTGAAAAAGGATTTAAATCTTATATAATTACTAGCGGTGGTCAACTTTTAAAGTTTATTAAAAAAGAAAAAGTTAAAGTTATACGTCTACCTGTTCACTCAAAGAATCCAATTTTAATTTTACTTAATACCATAATAATAATTTTTGTTATTTTAATTTTAAATGTAGACATTGTTCATGCACGTAGCAGAGCCCCAGCTTGGTCATGTTTATGGGCATGTTTTATAACTAGAAGAAAGTTCGTTACAACCTTTCATGGAACTTATAATTATTCAAATAAAATAAAAAAATTTTACAATAGTGTTATGGTTAAATCAAAACTTACGATTGCTGGTTCAAACTTTATTTTTGATCATATAAGTGAAAATTACCAAGAGTATTTAAATAAAAAAAATAAATTAATGGTAGTTTTTAGAGGAATTAATTTAGAGTATTTTAATAAAAAAAATATATCAGAAAACAAAAAAGATAAACTGATTTCTGAATGGAATATTGACACTGAAAAATTTACTTTACTTCTTCCAGGCAGACTCACACCTTGGAAAGGTCAAGAAATGTTTATTGAAGCTTTAAATATTTTAATAGAAGACTATAATAAGTATAATTATCAAGCTATAATCTTAGGATCAGATCAAGGTAGGAGTGTTTACTACAAAAAACTTTTAAGTTTGTCACAAAGATATGGATTAAATAAAAAAATAAAATTTGTAAGCCATCAAGAACATATGCCCCTTGCATATTCTGTATCTGATATAGTTGTCTCTAGCTCGATACGTCCAGAAGCTTTTGGAAGAGTGGCTGTGGAAGCACAAGCTATGGAAAAACCCATAGTTGCAAGTGATATAGGTGGATCAAAAGAAACGGTGGTTGATGGTAAATCTGGTTTTCTCTTTAAAGCCAAAGATCCGCGAGATTTAGCAAAAGTTTTAAACAATGTTATGGAATTGGATAAAGAAGCATTGCATTCAATAGGAAACGAAGGTAGAAAAAATGTGTCTAAAAAATTTGATGTTGAAAAAATGTGCCACACTACCTTTACTCAATACCAAAAACTGGTTAAATAATTTTCATGCCTGAAGTAATACTTTTAGATGGAAAGAAAATAACCTTCAAAGAATCCATAGACGGGTTTGAGCTTACTAAAAAGATCAGCAAGTCTTTAGAGAAAAATGCTTTAATTATGGAAGTTGATGGACAACTCAAAGATTTAGATCACAAAATTAAAAAAAACTCCAAAGTAAAAATAATTACTAGCAGAGACAAAGAAGGACTGGAAGTTTTAAGACATGATGCTGCTCATATTTTAGCTATGTCTGTACAAGAATTATTTCCAGGCACTCAAGTAACCATCGGCCCAGTAATAGACAATGGCTTTTATTATGATTTTTCTAGAAAAGAACCTTTTACTAATGAAGACTTGAAGAAGATAGAAAAAAGAATGGCTCAAATTGTAGATCGTGACGAAAAAACTTCAAGAGAAGTTTGGAAAAGAGAAGAAGCAATTAAACACTTTAACAAAATTGGAGAAAAGTACAAAGCCGAGATCATAAAAGATATTCCTTCTGGAGAAGAAGTTTCTATTTATCATCATGGGAAATGGCATGACTTATGTAGAGGCCCCCATTTGCCGTCAACTGGTAAGATAGGAAAAGCGTTTAAACTTACAAAAGTATCAGGTGCCTACTGGCGAGGAGACTCTAAAAATGAAATGCTTCAAAGAATTTATGGCACTTGTTGGAGCACCAAAAAAGAACTTGATGATTATCTTGAAAGGTTAGAAGAAGCAGAGAAAAGAGATCACAGGAAATTAGGAAAAGAAATGAACCTTTTTCATTTTCGCGAAGAAAGCCCAGGAGCAGTTTTTTGGCACGAAAAAGGATGGAGTCTTTTTCAAAGACTAATAGAGTATATGAGATTAAAACAAAGGCTTGCAGGGTATAAAGAAATTAATACTCCAGAAATCTTAGATAAGTCGTTATGGGAAAAATCTGGACATTGGGAAAAATTTGGGGAAAACATGTTTACCTCGGAAACTCCAGACGAAAAAACTTTTGCAATCAAACCAATGAATTGTCCTGGAGGCATTCAAGTTTTTAATCAAGGTCTTAAAAGTTATAGAGATTTACCATTAAAATTATCTGAATTTGGAAAAGTTCATAGATATGAACCTTCTGGTGCTCTACATGGACTTATGAGAGTAAGAGCTTTTACTCAAGACGATGCTCATATTTTTTGTACAGAGGATCAAATAACAGAAGAGTGTCTCAGTATCACAAATTTGATACTTGAAATTTATAGAGATCTTGGTTTCAAAAATGTTTTACTTCAATTCTCGGATAGACCTGAAAAAAGAGTAGGTGATGATAAAATATGGGATAAATCAGAAATGGCATTACTGACAGCAATAAAAAAAACAAAATTAAAATATGAAATTAACAAAGGTGAAGGTGCTTTTTATGGACCCAAAATAGATTTTGTTCTTCGAGACGCCATTGGTCGTGATTGGCAATGTGGCACTCTACAAGTAGATTTAAATCTTCCTGGAAGATTAGGAGCTTCGTATGTAGAAAAGGATGGGTCAAAGAAAATACCTGTGATGTTACATAGAGCTTTATTTGGATCATTAGAGAGATTTATTGGAATTTTAATTGAACATTATGCTGGAAAATTACCATTCTGGTTATCACCAACACAGGCCGTAGTCTTGCCAATTAGCGAAGATAACAATAAATATGCAAAAAAATTATTTGAAGATCTTTTCAAAGAAGGTATAAAATGCGAAGTGGATTTAAAAAATCAAAAAATTAATTATAAAATAAGAGAGCACTCTTTAGTAAAAGTTCCAATGCTTTTGATTTGTGGAAAAAAAGAGACTGACGATAACACTGTAACTATTCGTAGACTAGGTTCTGAAAAACAAGAAACAATCAGCAGAAGTAAACTGATTAAAAATATTATCGATGCAAATAAACTTCCATTAAAATAAGTGACAAATCCTAAATCCAATTATTTTCAAAGAAGAAATAAACCAACTGGACCTAGAGCCAATGAAAGAATTAGAGCACTTGATGTTCAGGTGATTGGAAGTGGTGGTAACAATCTCGGAACTCTTCCTCTAAAAAAAGCTATAGACATTGCAAAAGCTGAAGGTCTTGATCTAATAGAAATTTCTCCAAATGCAAATCCACCTGTATGTAAAATTATGGATATTGGAAAATATAAATATGATTTACAAAAAAAAGCTAATCAAGCGAAGAAAAAACAAAAAATTGTTTCTCTAAAAGAGCTTAAACTGAGACCTGGAACCGAGATACACGATTATAATTTTAAACTTAAAAATGCAAAAAAGTTTCTTTCAAAAGGTGACAAGGTTAAGTTTACAGTAAGATTTAAAGGTCGTGAGATGCAACACATACAACTTGGCAAAGACCTGATGAATAGGATTATTGAAGATACAAAAGATGTCGGAAAAATAGAAACCCCACCAAAATTTGAAGGCAAACAGATGATTATGGTGGTACAGCCAGCTTAATTAATAAGAATATCACCTTGTAAAGATAATTTAATATCTGTATAAAACCCGAATATTTATGCCAAAACTAAAAACTAAAAGCTCAGCAAAAAAAAGATTTAGATTTACTGCTTCAGGAAAAATTAAAATGCCTCAAGCTGGAAAAAGACATGG
>MDTB01236349.1_pt1 | contig 36054 bp, 33 predicted proteins | sample 811161 | NCBI WGS metagenome assembly MDTB01 (sample SAMN05326650, study PRJNA326480) | marine metagenome | isolation source: seawater | place: Mediterranean Sea | collected 2009 | reverse complement strand
TTGTTGGTGCATCACAAGATTGACCAGAATTACTCATAATATTCCTTACACCTTCTCTTACTGCTTCTGGATGAGAATCACTAAAAACAATGTTACCTCCTTTACCTCCTAACTCTAAGCAAACTCTTTTGATTGTATCTGCAGCATTTTTAGAAATAAGTTTTCCTGCTCTTGTTGATCCGGTAAATGAAATCATATCAATATCACTATGAGAAGACAAATCTGTACCTACACCAGCACCATCTCCATTTACTAGATTGAAAACACCTGCTGGAAATCCAGCTTGATCAATAATTTCAGCAAAAAGCATTCCAGATAGTGGTGCGATTTCAGAGGGTTTTAATATCATTGTACAACCAGTAGCTAAAGCTGGAATTACTTTTAAAGTAATTTGATTAATAGGCCAGTTCCACGGGGTAATTAAACCACATACCCCAATAGGTTCATGAACAATATAATTATTTGATTGATTTTTAAATTTAGTTTCAAATTCAAAATTTTTAAGTCTTAATATAAAATCATTAATATGATCAGCTCCAGAAGCAGTTTGTGCTGAAGAGGACCAATCTAAAGGAGCTCCCATCTCATCAGACATCGTGTGAGTTATTTCATCCCATCTACTTTTGTAAATTTTAAATAAATTTTCTAATAAAATAATTTTTTCTTTTTTATCAACCTGACTCCATGTGATAAATGCTTTCTTTGCTGCACTTACTGCTAAGTCAACATCTTTTTTGGACCCTAAAGAAATTATAGCATATGATCGTTCATTGGAAGGATTAATAACTTCAAAATCATTCTTTATAATTGGATTAATCCATGAGCCATTTATATAAAATTTACGTTTATCAATCATATGTAAAAAAAATTAAAAATAATTATTCATTTATTAATTTTTATATTAGGGTAATAGAATATACAATAAGAGGAAAAATTGACACTAGAAAATATTAAACTTGATTTAGATTACGTAAGATCACAATTTCCAGCATTTAAAGATCCTTTATCAAAAAATTGGTCATTTTTTGAAAACGCAGGAGGGAGTTATGTTCCTCAAAATGTTATTGATAAATTAACAGAATTCATGACTTCTACTAAAGTTCAACCTTATGCAGATTATGCAATGTCTAAAATTGCAGGGGAAAATATGGATAGAGCCACAGAACTATTTTCAAAAATGATAAATGCTAAAAATAACGAAATTTTAATTGGAGGATCTACTTCAATAAACTTATATGTTTTATCAAATGCTTTAAAAAATCAATTAAATCCGGGTGATGAAGTAATAGTTACAAATCAGGATCATGAAGCAAATATTAGCCCGTGGAGAAAATTGGAAAGCACTGGAGCAAAGATAATTGAGTGGAAATTCAACATTAACGATCATGAACTCAAAATATCTGATTTAGAAAAATTAATAACAACAAAAACAAGAATTTTAGCAGTTACACATTGCTCAAATATTGTAGGATCAATAAATAATTTAAAGAAAATTTCAGAAATAGCACATAAAAATAATATTATTGTAATAGGTGATGGTGTTTCTTACGCGCCACATGGCTTTCCCAATGTCAAAGAATTAGGTGTAGATTTCTATACCTTTAGTTTGTACAAAACATATGGCCCACATCTTGCTTTACTTTATGGAAAAGAAGAAATACTTAAAAATTTGCCAAATCAAAATCATGAATTTCTAGAAGGGCAATATCCGTATACTATTAATCCTGGTGGACCAAATCATGAGGAATTGGTCTCATTAATTGGAATTTATGAATATTTTGATAATTTATATAATCACCATTTTGAAAATAAAGATATAAACATTTTAGAAAAAATTACTAAAATCAATAATCTTATATCATTACACGAGGAAGAAATAGCTAATCCAATTTTAAACTATATAGACGAAAGAAAGGACTTAATTTTAATTGGTAAAAATAAAATTGCAAATAAAAATCGCGCACCAACGATTTCATTTACTTCAAAACATATTTCCTCAAAAGAGCTATCTAATTTTTTAGTCAATAATAAAATTGCTACTAGAAATGATAATTTTTATGCTTGGAGATGTTTAAAGGCTTTAAATATAGATCCTGAAGATGGCGTAGTAAGAATAAGCCTTACACACTATAATACTTTTCAAGAAGTAAAATTATTTTTAAAAGTATTAGATAAAATTTAAAGAGTTAAATCAACTTCTTTTTTATTATAGAGCCCTTTAAGATCATAAATAACATTTTTCTTAAAGAGAATTTTCTTTAAATTTTGTATAGTAATTTTTTTAAATACATCATGCTTTAAAGTAATTATAACTGCATCAAATTTTTTGGATTTTAAACTTTTTATAAATTTAACATTTTTAATATTATTTTGATTTTTGATAACAAGTGGATCGTATACATATGTATTATAATTTTGTGATAATGATTTATATAAGTTTAGTATTCTTGTATTTCTAATATCGTTACAATTTTCTTTAAAAGTATATCCCATAATTAAAATTCTTAAATTTTTTTTATTGATACCTTTCTCTTTTATTTTTTTTAAAAATTTCTTTTTTATATAAATATGCATGTTATCATTTAACTTTCTTCCAGAAGTAATAATTTTTGGATTTAAATTTATTTTTTTTGCTAAGTGAGTTAAATAATAAGGATCAACTCCAATACAATGTCCACCTACTAATCCTGGGTAAAATTTTTGAAAGTTCCATTTACTTGATGCAGCATCTATAATTTCTTTTGTATCAATATTTAGTTTATTAAAAATAATTGCAAGTTCATTAATCAATGCAATATTTAAATCCCTTTGTGTATTTTCTATAACCTTTGCACTTTCTGCTATTTTTATAGAAGATACTACGTAAGTTCCTGCATCTATAATTTTTTTATAAATATCATTTATTATTTTTGTAGTTTTTGAATCACATCCAGCAACTATTTTTACAATATTTCTAATTGTTCTTTTTTTATCTCCAGGATTTATTCTCTCAGGAGAATATCCAACAAAAAAATCTTTTAAATAAGTAAGTCTAGATATTTTTTCTATAATGGGTACACAATGGTCTTCTGTTAAACCCGGATAAACTGTAGATTCAAATACAACAATATCATTTTTATTTATAATTTTTGCAACATCTTTACATGCTTGATTTATGTATTTTAAATCTGGCTTTTTATTTACTTTTATCGGGGTTGGAACTGTTACAATAATAAAATTACTTTTTTTCAAATCGTTAATATTATTTGTGAACTGTGCTCTATTGGCATTAAATTTTTTTTTCCCATTAGCATCATTACTATCAAAATTATTTTTTAACTCATTTATTCTGTTTTTATTAATATCATAACCTACTACTAAAAACTTTTTTCCAAACTCTAAAGCTAATGGTAAACCAACATAACCTAAACCAATGATACCAATTGTATAATTTTTTGTTATTTGATTTAATTTCATATTTTTCCAATAATTCTAAAATTTGAACTAGTAAAGTATGATAATAGCTTACTATTATTAAACTTTCCTATAAACTTTAATGAATTTAAAGTACTCCAATCTAATGAAATAATTCTAAATTTAGAATTTTTCATTAAATTAATCCAAGTTTGAGGTTCTTGATGTTTAAACCACTCTATTTCATGTACAAAAGGATTTTTAATATTTAAGTCACCAAAAAAGTTTTTAGAAGAACAATCTGAAATAAATATGTCTGCTTCAGAGGACATTAGGGTATATAATTTATTAAATATATTTTTATAAATTTCAATATTTTCATTATTTTTTTTAAGATTAATACATGCATTTTCGTTAATATGATTTATCGAATCTTTTAGAATTATCATATCAAATTTATAATTGGGCATAAAATCCTGCAATGTAGTTTCTAAAAAGGTAATGTTTTTGAAGTTAAATTCATTTTTAATTAAATCAAATACATCTTTATTATTATTATTAGACCCGTCTAAAGAGGGTTCTAAACAAATTACTTCTTTTGCACCTTTAATAAGTGAAAAAAAACTAAAAATACAATTTCCACTACCTATATCAAGAATTTTTTTATTTTTAAAATTTAATTTTTTAAAAGTATTTTTCAAATAAAAATCAAAATTATTGAATAATGTTTTTGTTGAAAAATTATTATTCGAAGTAAGATTATATTTAATTAAGAAATTTATATATTTTTCTAATAATTTTTTATCATAATTTTTCATAAAAGTTATCGAATATTTTTCTGATTTTATCTAAGCCGTATTCATTCAAATGATTAAAATCACTATATAAAGGGATTTTTTCATCATTACCATAACAGAATTCAGAATCACATAATGCACTTGAAGGATCTATAAAATTAATATCATATTCATAATTTACGTTTTCAAAAATATCATTAATTTTTAATGTTCTATTTTTATATTCACTAATTGATCTTTTTATATTAACTTTTTGTTTATATTTTAATTGCCTAATCGCTTCATTAGGTACCCATGTTTTAAATGTAGGAACTTCTTTTATAACCCATATATTTAGTTTATTTTCATTTAAAAAAATAATAGTTTTTTTAAAATTAGAAGTAAAAACCTTTAAAGCGTCACTTTTATTTTTTGATTGTATTTTTGAGTCAGATAAATAACTATTAGAAGTACCAGCACCTTTTTGTCTAGTATCAATACCGTAAATATATTGTGACCAATATGAAGATAAAACAATATTTTTAATTTTATATTTTTTTACAATATCTCTGATATCATTTTCTGAGTTTTCACAGATTATTTTAGATTTATTATTCTCATTATTGTCTATAAATACATTCACTAATGGGAGACAGTCATAGAAAGCTAAATTAATATTATTTTTTTTAAAATGTTTATTTAATTCATAAGAAAATACTGCGGCATGGCTATCACCCCAAACCAATGTGTTTATTTCATTAATTTTATTTTTATTATTTGAACAAATTTTTAAATTTTTATCAATTTTTTTGTTACATTTTAGACTTACATGTGTTGAGGCTCTTTCGTAAATTTTCTTATTTTCTTTATCTAATGCAATTGATTGAACTTTATTTGTAATTATTAAAAATGCTATTAATGATAAAGTAATTAAAGATAATATTATGTAAAAATAAAATGTCTTTGTTGATTTAAATAATTTTTTCATTCGAATTGGATTTTCAAAATAATAATATGTAAAAGTCGCAAAAATTATAGAAAATAAAAAGACTATAAAAAAATATTCAAAAAAGGATAAATCGAAATTAAGATATTTTATTATTACAATAATTGGCCAATGCCATAAGTATAATCCATATGAAATTACTCCAATTTTTACAAAAATATTTAATGATAAAATTTTATAGAGAATATTTTTTTTGTATGAATTATTTAATATTATTAGAAATGTTAATAACGATATAAAGAAATTATTAAAATAACTTTGTAAAAATTCTTTATTTTCAAAAAATAAAATTAATATTGTAATAAAAAAAAATATTATAGAAAGAAAATTTGATATAAAGGGAGTTAAATGGTTTTTTTTTGTATTTAATACTAAGACTGCACACAAACACCCAAATAATATCTCATAAACTCTAAAATAAGTTAAAAAAAAGGAATAATTAATTCTATTAAGTGATAACAATAATAGCGGTATCAAAGAAATAACGAAAATAATCAATATAAATCTAATTTTAATACTCTTATAATATTTTAAAAATATTATTAATATAAACGGATAAAATAAATAAAATTGCTCTTCTATTGATAAAGACCATGTGTGTAATAGAGGTTTGAAATAAGAAGGTGTATCAAAATAATCTGCTTTAAAATGAAAGTATAAATTTGAAGAAAAAAAAATTGATGAAAATAATGATCTGCCATAATCAATAAAATCAATTGGTAAAAAGAAAAAATATGCAAATATTAACGTTATAGTAAATATAAGGATTATATTTGGAAGTATTCTTCTCGCCCTTCTAGTAAAAAAATTAATTAAATTAATTCTTCCATTTTCTTGAATTTCTTTTAATAATAAATTTGTTATCAAGAAACCTGAAATTACAAAAAAAATATCTACACCAAGATATCCATTATAAAAATATGGGAAATTGGTATGAAAAAGGATTACTAATAAAATTGATATCCCTCTGATACCATCTATATCAGATCTATACTTAATCATTCAAAATACTAAAATATTCTTCAAATATAATTTTTTCATCAAAATTACTTTCTATATTAACTCTAGCATTTTTTCCCATTATATTTTTTTCATATTGTGATAATTTATAAAATTTTACTATAGCATCAACTAATGAGTAAATATTTTTTGATTCACAAAGAAAACCATTAAATCCATCTTTAATTACATTATTACATCCAGTTACATCTGATGTAATAGATGGTGTACCTGTTGAACCTGCCTCTAATAAAACTCTTGAAGTTCCTTCTCTATAAGAGGGTAAAACGACACAGTCGCATTCTATTAATAATGTTGTAATGTTTTCTCTAAAATTATTTACTTTAACGTAATTATTAGAAACATAATAATTTAATTCATTTTTATCAATAGAAGAGGGATTTCTTTCATCATAATTTCCTAATATTTGAAATACAGCATTACTATATTTTTTTTTTTATAATTTCTGATGCTTTTAAAAATTCAATTAGACCCTTTTCCTTCAACATTCTACCAACGAATAAGAATGTGATTTTTGTTGAAGATTTTTTTTCATAATATTTATATTGATTTAGATTGATGCCTGAACCCGGTAGAATTTTTGATTTTCTTTTTTTATTACTTAAAAGAAGATAATCATCTTTATTTTGGAACATCGTATAATCAGCTTTTTTGATTATAAATCTATAAATAAGTAAATATATTTTTTTTATATAAAATGATTTAAAATACATTGTTCCTAAACCAGTAACATTAATTATACATTTAAATTTTATAAAGTACGAAGATATTACTGAATATAAATTTGGCTTAATAGTAAATGATAATACATAATTTGGTTTTATGTAATTTATAAATTTTAATATATTTATAAATAGATATAGATCTGAAAAAAAAGCTATTCTATTGTTTTTAACATTTATACTTTTGTGAGAGAAGCCATGTTCAATTAGTTTTTCAGAAAACTCGTCATTGGGACTCAATATATAAATTTTAAATTTTTTTGACTTTAAAAATAATAATAAATTCAATCTAAAATTATAAATATTCCAAGATGAATTTGAAAAAACTAAAATTTTTTTCATTATTACAATCTATTTTTTAATCTATTATAAGCTATTGCTAAATATTCATAAAATATAGTATAAACTTCACTAAATTTTCTAAGTTTGTTATTTTTGAGTGGACTGTCAATTGCTTTAACTGGAGTTATTTTAATTTCAGGATAATTTTTTTTCCAAATTAAAAATGATCGTAATGAATGAAATGGACCTGTAATAAATATTATTGAGTCATAATTATTTTTATCAAGAATATTTTTAACTAATTTAATATTTTCGTAAGTATTCTTACCGTATTTTTCTAAAATAATTATTTTTTCTTCTGGAATATTTCTATTTATTAATATCGATCTAAGAAGTTCAACTTCTGAGATTAGTTGATCTTTTCCTGATGATAAAATTATTTTTTCTGCATAACCTTTATAAAAATAATCTATAGCATCTAATGCTCTTTTTTGATAACTTGGATTTGAATAGGTGGCATAACCATTACCACTTAATACTACAATTGCATCTGATTTAACCGGAGGATTTTCTATAATTAATTTATTACCTACTAAATTAAAAAATGGAGTATAAAAAAGCAATAAATATAAAATTAGAGAATAAGTAGCAAATTTTACTAAATTGAAACTTTTTAGATAATTTATAGTATTTTTTAATAAATAGTTTTTTCTATTTTTTAGCCTGTCTACTCTATCACTTTCTTTATTTATAATTTCTGATATTTTAGCAAACCTAGTATCCCAAGAATTATTTTTAGCAACATTAATTCTATTTAATATATCTAGTTCATTTTTTTTGTTTGTAAAATTATTTTCTATAGCTTTAATGAATTCTTTATGATTATTAGCAATTTGAATTACATTATTCTCATTATGATTAAAATTTATTATTTCATTTATATTAGTTGAAACTACAGGTAATCCTACAGATAGGTACTCACTAGTTTTACAACTATATACCGCATCAGTAAAAGTATTTTTAATATAAGGTATAATACCAATATCAAATTCTAATAAATAAGAAGGTAGTATTTTATTATCTACCTCTCCCATTATAAAAATATTCTCCTTATTATTAATTAATTTATTCTTTGTTAAATTTGGTCCAATTAACACTAATGAACAATTTAAAAATGTAGAAGATATTTTACTGAGTAACTTATAATCTACTACATCACTTAATGCACCTACATATCCAATAATTGGTCTACTAATATTTTTTAATATATTTATATTTTTTTTAGGATTACTAAATCTATTAAAGTCAACTCCAGGTGGGAAATAGTAAGTTTTTGAGTTAAATTTACTTGAAATGTCAAATAATTTTTTTGAAATAGTAAATACAAGATTTGAATTTTTAAAGAAATCCTCTTCATGTTTTTTCAATTTTTTTGCTCCTTCAGAACCTTCAGACATATTATTTGCACAATAATATATGCATAACTTAGGATTTAGATTTTTTACTGTATTAGCAACTAAAGGTGTAGGCAAAAAAGTAATTAAAATAGAGTCATTAATATTGAATAACTTCCCCCATTTTTTTAAATAATAATTAATTATAAAAGAATTAATAATTAAAAAAAATTTTGAGTATGGTGATGGAAAAATTATGGGTGATAATATAGTAAGGTTTGCATTAATAACTTTAAATCCTCCGATGCTATTTAAAAAGTTTTTTATTCTACCAAAAATTCTTTGGTAATCAGATATTCTTATTGTTCTGACACCAGTATTATCAATAAATAGAATATTATAATTTTCTTTAATAAAAGAATCGGTAAGCTGATGATGCATTTGCCTAAACGAAAACCAATCAACTGAAGAAAAGAGAATAATATTTTTCATTTATTCGACATTATACAAAGTATTATAATAATTTGTTGAATTTTTTATATTAAATCTTTTTAATGTAATATCTCTTATTTCAGAGGATATATTATTGAAATCTTCATTTTTTAGTAAAAGAATTTTAATTATAGAATCAACTAACTCCTCAGTTTCTAATTTTTTATCAATGTAAAAAGCATATTTATCTTCTAACATTTTATTACTATCACCTGTATTTCTAATTATTGGTATGCAACCAGAATACATTGCCTCTATCAGCGATTTAGATGGATAATTTGTTCTTTTTTGCAGAGATAGAAAAACTTTGGATTGTGATAAAATATGTTCTGGATTTTGGTTATAATAAATTTTTAATTTAAAATTATTATAAATTTTATTTTCTAGTTTTTTTAAAATGTTTTCTTTTAATTCACCATTACCACAAATATGTAACTCAACATTTTTTAATGATAATAATGATAATTTATTATCAAAACTATCAAGACAATCTAATAATTCAAAAATTCCCTTGCCTTCTGTAAATCTAGATAAATAAGTAATAATATTTTTTTTATTACTAGGTTTAAATATATTATGATTTGAAAATGAACCGGCTGTATTTAAACTTATCTTATTTTTAAAAATTAATATTTTTTTAAGAAAATTAAAATTATTGTAATCAAGAATATCTATTTTATTTGATAAAAAAAAAGAATACCAAATCAAAAAAAATAAACTTAAATTAATTTTTTTATTTAAAAAGGGTTTATAATTAGCATTCCATGAGGTAATAATTTTAATATTTTTAAAAAATAAAAATAATGGAGAATAAATTAATGGAAAATGTAAAACAGATTTTTTAGTTATATACTTTCTAATTTGAAGAATTGAAAAAAAATAGGAAAAATACGAGTTTTTTTTAGGATTAATTAATATGATATTTTTTTTTGATGAATTATTGATATCAAATTCTGAATTAGCAACTAATTTTTTATAATTATTTTCACTAATTACTAAATATATATTTATCCCTTTGTCTAGTAGAGAATTCCATATAGAAATTATCCTTTTCTCAGACCCACTAATACCGTCATTATTTATTATTATAAAAATTTTTTTATCCATATATATAAATTTTTAATCAAAATAATTTTTTTCCAAATATGGTAATCATTATTATAAAAATCATGTTTTACCTCTGACTGTTTTAGGTAATCAGTAAAATTATTTTTAGTCCAATTCATTTTTTTTAGAAAAAAATTAATATCAGTTTTTAATGCTAAATTCGATGGATATGGACTTTCTTTTAATTTTTTAATTCCATCTTCTCTTGTAATTTGATTTGTCATTATAAGATTAGATAAATGTATTTTTCTTTTGTCTACATTAAACTTTTTTGGCAGTATATAACCTTGGTATAATCTAGTAAAAACCGATTCATAATGCTTATAAGGATATGGAATGAAATTAAAATTATTAACTAAATATAATTTTGCTTCATCTTTATTATAATCTAGGTAATCTAATATTGAAATCCACTTTATGTTTTTAAAAATTCTATAATAAATATATTGATATATACTTATAAATGGGAATGTTTTAATTTTAATTTTATTAAATTTATTATTTATCGAAATTATATTTTTTTTATCGTATTTGAACCAATTCCAATTCTTTGGCATTTCAAAACCCTCAGTTGATCTGTTGGTGCCAGCAATAATATTTTTAATTTTAAATTTATTAGCTAATTTATAATTTACAGCTAACATAGCATGATCATATAGAAGCTCAATATCAATAACATTTGATTCAAAAAAAGAATTCATTAGTGATCTATATTCTTTCCAATTAACAACATGTGTTATTAGATCTATATTTAAAGCACGAACTAAATTAGATATATTATTTTGTGCTAAACTACTGTTCCATCCATTATCCATATGTACTGCCAAAGGTCGTAATCCTAATTCTACACATTTTGCCAGTGTGTATGAACTATCTATTCCTCCTGAGACCCCAATGATACAATCATAATGATTTTTATTATTTTTTAATTTATTTAATAATATCTCTATATTTTTTTTATTTGTGGTTTGAATAAAGTTATTATTTTTATTTTCAAAATCTTCACAATAATTACAACATCCTTCATTATTAAATGAAATAAGGTCTGCAGTTTCGTCCATTAAGCATCTAGAACAAACTTTAATATTCATAGCTAGAGATCTCTTTGATTTCTTCTTTATTTAAATATGTAATTAATACTGCATCATAGACACCGTAAAAAATGAAATATGATCCTACTCCAACAGCATCTGCACCTGATTTAAAGGTATTAATTATATCTTGTTTGCTATTTGTGCCACCTGCAGAAATTAATGGGATACTCAAATAACTATTGATTAGTTTTATAAAATTATAATCTTGAGCATTTTTCATACCATCTTTTTCCATATTATTAATCAAAATTTCTCCAATACCAGAGTTAACATAATCGTTAATAAATATTTCAAAATTTTTGTGATTCATTTTTTTATTTAAATTTCTAATAAATATAGTTTCGTTTTTATATATGTAGTCTAAGGATAACACTAATGATTGAGAGCCATATTTATTTGCAATTTCTTCTACAAAATTAATATTATTTAAAGCTTCACTTTGTACTGATATTTTTTCAATGCCTTTAGAAAATAATATATCGACATCATCGATACTCTTTATACCTCCACCATATGTAAAAGGAATAAAACTTTCATTATTTAGTTTATCAATAAAATCAAAATCTGGAGAATTTATTTTTTCAACACTGATATCTATTACAATAATTTCATCAATTTCTTTTTCATTAAATATCTTTATCGCATTTAAGGGATCGCCCACATATTTATAGTAATTAAATTTTTTTGTTTTAATCAGGTCTTGATTTTGTATAAGTAATATAGGAATAATTCTTCTCGGTATCATTATAATTTAATAAATTTTAAAAAAAAAGTCTTGCCATACTTATGGCTTTTTTCAGGGTGAAATTGAACCCCATATATATTTTCAAATTCTACACTACTTATAAAATTTTCATTATAATTAGTTGTTGTAAGAATATTTTTTTTTTGTGTAGATTTTAGAAAATAACTATGATTAAAATAAAAACGTAGATCATCAGTATAACTGAGTAACTTTGATTCTTTTTCTAATTTTAATGTATTCCAACCGTTATGTGGTATTTTAGTTTTATTATTATAATTACTAATTTTTTCTATTATACCATCAAGTAAAAACAGTCCCTCTAATTGCCCTTCTTCACTTTTTTTAAATAATACATGCATTCCAAGGCAAATACCTAACAATGATATTTTCTTTTTTAAAATATTATATTTTAATGGTTTAACAAAATTATATTCATTCAATTTTTTCATAAATGCATCAAATGAACCAACACCTGGTAAAATTACTTTACTAAAATTATTAATTTCATTTGGATTAGTAATAATATATGAGTCTGCTTCACAAGAATAAAGCATATTTTGGATTGATTTTATATTTCCTATGCCAACATCAATAATTCCAATCTTTTTATTCATAAGCACTTAAATTGATCATTTATAAATTATAACTTCATTTTTTTTCTTATTTTTAAATAATAATTTTCTTTTTAAAAATTCATACAAAAATACATGGGATTTGTATTTTTTAAAAAAAAATAATCTAAAAAAAATAAAATCAAAAATTAAATAAAATGTATTAAAATATTTATTAATAAATAAATATTTTTGAACAAAATATTTTTTTTCATTAAAATTAAATTTTTTTTCAATCTCTATCATTTCTTTTCTTTCTTCATTTTTAGATTGTCCAAAAAAATCTTTATATTTTTTACTCTTATTGTCATCTGAAGAAACTAAATCTTCAGAACAATACATACCCAACATTTTTTTTCTTCCATCAAACATACCTCTCTCACCAGGAATCTTCCTAATTATCTCCTTATTGTAAAACACATTTTCAGTGTAAACGACTAAATCATTTTTTATTTGAGGATAAACATATCTTTTTAAAAAACCCATATCCCAAATAAAAATTTGTTGCTCTTTTTCCAAAATCCATTTTCTCCAATATTTTTTAATATTTAAATTTGGACATTTACCACCATACAACCCACCTAAAATAGGTTGTTCAGAACCCGGATTATCACGACATATATGAAATTTATATTTAGAGTTAATCCAATCATCAACAAGTATTCTATCTCTATCCATGAGTCTAGTATCTATATCTCTTACAATGACAGCTTCATAGTTAGTTTCCATAGGTAGCATTCTCCACATTTTTCTACTACTGTCATCTGGCTCAATAATAATATCTGTATTGGAGCTTTCTAGAGATTTAATAAAACTTTTATCTATTTTGTTGCTGACACGAATCTGTAAAACCCAATCATCAAATAAGTATTTTGCTATTTCAATATTTTTTTTTAAACCTTTTCTATAAAAATCTTCTTCACCAAATATTGCGTAGCTAATTACTTTCATTCTATTATTTTGTTTTATAAAATTTATAATACCAATTATTTGTCAGTATTAAACCTTCGTTAATTGATGTAGGATTAAAATAAAAATTATTTTTTTTTATTTGGTTTTTTCTTAATTCATCATAACCTACTGGTGAAGGTAGAAAAGAAATTTTAATTTTTTTATTTGTAATTGTTTTTATGATTTTATAAACATTGTTAATAGAAGTGTTTTTTCCTGAACAAAAATTGTTGGTACTTTTTATTTTTCTTCTATTAATTAAAATTTTTAATTGTTTTGAAATGTCATCAACATATAAAAAATCTCTAGTCTGCGTTCCATTATCATGAATAATTATTTTTTTATGTTTATATATATTTTTGAAAAAACTATGTATAACACTATTTTTATGAATAGAATTAGGTCCATATACATTAGATAGTTTGATAAGAACACAGGGAGCTTTTAAAGATTTTGCGAAATAGTCAACGAGATATTTTAATGATAATTTAGTATAAGCATACATTGTTGGATTTCGTTTAAAATTATCAACGCCAAAAGAAGTAAATAAAAATACTTTATCTATATCATAATTTTTAGCATTTTCTAAAATTATTAATGAAGTTAGTAAATTATCATTAAAAGCATCAATAGGATTTTTAAAGTTACTTACAAATCCTGGATTAGCGGCTAGATGTATAATTATATCTATTTGATTTTTATCAAAGACTGAAAAAACTTTTTTTTTGTTCTTAAGATCAAAATTATAAAATTTATGTAATTTATTTGATTTTTTTTTTTTAATATCTATTCCAATAATTTTATTATCTTGTTTCAAATTATTTATTAAGTTTGTAGCGATAAAACCAGATGAGCCTGTAATTAAAATAGTTTTCACTTCCAATATATATTAGGTAAAATTTGATCTTTATCTGAATTATCTTTATAATTATTAATCTTAGTAATAAAATTTTCTATTAATTTTTCATCAAATTTTATTATATTTAATCCAAGCTTTTTAAATTTAGCATTTAAAGGTTTAATATTGCAATTATTCATTATTTGTGATTTTGATAGGTTATCTACAATATAAACATGATGTCCCTGTTTGGATAAATTCATAGACATTGGCCATCCTAGATAACCATTGCCTCCTAATATAAGAATATTCATCAATTTAGTATATTATAAAATATTTTAAAAAACAAATTTTTATTTTTTATCAATCAAAAAGCTTTTTTTTATTTTTTTGATACCACTGATTACATAAATAACTTGTATCTTTGCCAGAATCCCTAACTACAAAATTTTTATAATCTATTTTATTTTTATAATTTATTTTATCTAAATTATATTTTACAAAATTATAAATCTCTACTTCTGAATTATCTTCAATCATTATGTTATTTTTTTTATAATCATTTATATCTTCTGATAAGAGAATATTTTTATTTATATTTTTAAATTTTATATATTTATTATTTTTCTTTAATTTTTTTAAAATATAAACACAGTTTAGAAAACCTGGTCTAAGGCCTATTGGGAAATAATCATATAATAAAATTTTATTATTAAAAAACCACTGTATAGATAAAATCCCAGAATTATTTGATAATAAAAATTTACAATCTGAATACATCATTACTTCAGCAATATTATCATATTTTTCTTTATATCTATGTGCATAGTCAAAAAATAAATGGGATTTATTTTTGTAGTTTGTTTTAGGATTTCTTCCAATTCTAATTACATGTATGTTTTTTTTAATTAGATAATCTATTGTTTTGTCAAGTTTTTTAAAATCAGCATTTCTGGTATTAATACTTTTTTCATTATAGTAACCTCCATCTCTGGAAAACAAAAGAACGTGATTATTTTTTATATTATTTTTTATTTTCCAGTTTTTATAATATTCAAAAAAATAGTTAATTATCTTAAATTTTGGCTTATTAATTAAACTTTTAGTGTCAAATTGATAATAAGAATATCCACCATATTTTTTTATTGGATAGGGATTATGTTCTGTCCATAAATTTTTATTTAAATGTCTATTATGATAAGTTTCAATATTATTAATAAATTTATTGATGAATTTAAAATATTTAGAAAGTTTTATCAATTTTCTAAAAAGAAATAAGAAAAAAAAATTTTCAATAAATATAATTTTTTTTGAATTGAAATTATATTTAATTATTTCATATGCAGTTATATTAACAATTTCAGATTTATTAATTAAAATATAAATTTTTTTTTTATCTTTATAAAAATAAAAAAATCTAATTGGATTATAAACTAAGTGACCTATACTATTTGTTTTTAAAGTACTTAAATAAAATTTAAACATTATAAAATTTTTCTATTACATTTACTACTTTATATTGTTCTTTTTTGGTTATATATGGATCAAAAGGCAAACCTAGTATTTTTTTAGAAAGATAGTTTGAATTTGGAAATTGGATTTTGCTAGAAATATTTAAAAATTTATATTTATTTAGAGGTTTAGGATAATAAATATTAAATGGTACATTATTTTTTGTTAAATATTTTTCAAGTTGATTTCTTTGTTTCCTTACTACAATGTTAAAATATGAATAACTAGGAATACAACCTTTTGTATTTTCAAGTAAATATAAATATTTTTTATCGACTAATTTTTTTAACAACTTTTTATAAATTAAATACCTATCCTTTCGTTTTTTTAATTCTATTTTAAAATATTTTAGTTTTGCTAAAAGTATTGATGCTTGTAAGGTATCTAATCTGCTATTAAAACCTGTTTTAATATATTGGTATTTTTTTAATTGACCATGATTCCTTAACTCTTTAAGTCTATTATGCATATTAATATTATTGCAAAATATTGCTCCCCCATCACCATAGCCACCTAAACCTTTTGTTGGAAAAAAACTAGTACACGATAAATCTCCCAGATTACAACTCATCTTATTTTTATATTTAGCTCCAAAACTTTGAGCTGCATCTTCGATTAATTTTAATTTATATTTTTTTGCTAATTTAAGTATTGAATCATAATCAACAATATTTCCGAAAAGATTTACAAATAAAATAGCTTTTGTTTTTTTTGTAATTTTTTTTTCTATTAATTTTGCATCAATATTTGCATTTTCTTTATTTATATCTATTAAAACTGGTATTGCATTAATTTGTTTTATTACTTCTACAGCAGAAATAAATGAAAAATTTGTAGTAATTACTTCATCATTTTTTTTTATTCCTAGTGCTATCAATGAAAGCAAAAGTGCATCAGTACCACTTGCCACAGAAACACAAAATTTTGAATTTACATATTTAGATATTTTTTTTTCAAACAATTTTACTTCATCACCAAGTATAAAATTAGTTTTTTGAATTATATTTTTTATGTTTTTATCAATATCTTTTTTAAGTGCATAATATTGTTTTTGAAGATTTATAAATTTCATAATTAAATTAATATTTTATCTTTTGTAAATATTTTATCTTTTTTTAAAATGTATTCTACTTTTGAGACTGGACATTTTGTGGTTTTATGACCCTCAGTTGGTAAATTTAGTTTAGCACCATTCATACTAACCCACCCTATCCTTTTTGCAGGATTGCCAACGTATAATCCAAATGGAAGAATTTCTTTATTAACCAGTGTATTGGAACCAATGAATGCATAATTGCCAATATTATTTCCACATACAATTGTTGAGTTAGCACCAATTGTACAACCCAAACCTATAATTGTTTTTAAATATTTATTTTTTTGATTTATAAAAGCACGAGGCCTCAATACATTTGTAAAAACTACACTAGGTCCAATAAAAGAATTTTTTTTAATCGTTACTCCTGAAAAAATTGAAACGTTATTTTGAATTTTAACGTTGGATCCAATAGAAACTTTTTTACCAATAAAAATGTTTTGACCCAATATACAATTTGAACCTATTATAACATCATCAGAAATATGAGACCAATGCCATATTTTAGTATTTTTTCCTATCTTAACTCTTTTATCTATTTCTACAGTATGATGCTTAAAATAATTTATTTTTTTTGAATTCATAATTTTTTTAAAAAATGATTTATTATATTAATATTTTTATTATTTGATTTCATTTTTGATATCTCATTTGTTATAAGAATTGAATCCTCAACTTGCTTAACCTTTATACCTTTATTTTTAATTATTTCTTTATATGCTTTAAAGTGTAAATCATCAAAATTATCACTTAAATCAATATACGTATTATTTATTTTAATTTTCCTATAATATTTTACATTTTTAAAATTATGAATTAATTCAATGTTATGAGAAAGTAGCCAATTAACCGATGCATTTTTAAATTTAAAATTACCGAACATTGTATGTTTATTTTTGTAGAAAATATTAATTTCTAAAATATTTCCAAATAACCATAAGAGAATATCGACAAAATGTATCCCAAGATTAAATGCTATTCCGCCAGACTTTTTTTTATTTCCTTTCCAACTTTTATTATACCAATCACCTCTAGGCGTTATATAAACTAAATCAATGTCATATATTTTATCCTTTTTTAATTTATTTTTTAGTTTTTTTAATTTTTTGTTATGTCTAAGTTGTAATATTGTATTTATTGCAATTCCTTTTTTTTCCAGATTAATAAGCCTATTTAAATAATTTATATTTATAGTAAGTGGTTTTTCAGAAATAATTTTGTATTTTTTACTAGCAGCATATTTAATATGCTCAAAATGTAAATAGTTAGGAGTACAAATAACAAAGTAATCAATCTTAAGAGATTTATTTTTCTTTAAATAAAAGTCATATTTTTTTAGTGTTTTAAAATATAATGTATTTGGAAAATACTTATCAACATATCCTACACTTTCACTAGTATCAATAATAACAGATAAATTATTTTTTGTTTTATATATTACGTCTATATGCTTTTTAGCTATATATCCAGCTGCTCCAATTATTAGAAAATTAAACATATTTAAGTAGTAGCAATTTAGTAAATTTATTAATGTTTTATAATATTAGTTGAATATTTAAAGATATTTATATCAAAATTATATGGAACCCACCATTCACTATAATCACTAAAAACAAACCAAATCATCATATAAAAAAAATAAAATAAAGAGACTGTTAGAAAAAAATAAACCCTAGAAACATTACTGCTTAAATTATAATAAAATTTAGTAATAATTAGTGGCTGTAAAAAAATAAAATACACTAAAATCCTATCAATAAATGAAGAAAAATAATAGCTAAATGGAATTGAAAATATAACTAAAATTGAAGTGATCACATATAACCTATTTTCAAATTTGGTAAAATTCAAAAAATTATAGAAAATAAATATAATAAGAACCGGTAACAAATAAAATAATAATCTAAAATAAACACCTGAACTAGTAAAATGTGGCTCGTATAAAAAATAGAAAAATCCTCTATTTATAGAATCATAAAAAATGAAAAAATATAATATAGAAATTACACTTAATAAAATTGCACCAACAAAAAATATTTTTTCTTTATTCATATTGTTAGGATAAAGAAAAAAAATTAAGAAACAAATAATTGCACTTTTATGAAACATAGTTGCAAAAAATAATGACAATAACAATAAAAAAAACTTTCTTTCTAAAAAATAAATAATACTCAATAAAAAGATTGATGCCGCAATTCCTTGCCTATTATATCCTAATATTACAACAACAATAAAATAGGGGTATAAGGTAAGGAGTGCCAAAAATTTATTTTTTGATTTTTCAGTAAAATATTTTAAACAATAAATTATTATTAAAGCTGATAATAAATTAACAAAAATAATATTAGTATTAAGGAAATTTGATATTTTTACTAATAACAAATAAGCTATGTCACCAGTTAATTCAAAACTTAATTCAATTAATGGTAAGTTAGAATTAAAATTAAAATGATATTGATATTGCTCCCAATCACCTCCTATCTCATATCTCAATCCAATAAATAAATACAAATAAATTAGTAATAGTAACCAATAAATATTTTCATATTTATTGAAATTTTTATTTTTAAAAATAATAGAGCCAAATAAGATTAAGATGTAATTAAATGAATAAATAAACATTTAATTTTTTAACCAAGATAAAAAAATTAAAATTGGCCATAATCTGTTTTGCCAATCTCTTTTATTTGATATGTGCTCTTCCCACATTAATTGGATTTTATCTTTATCTAGTAAATGTTCTGCATATTTAATTTTATTATAAATTAGGTCTTTAGCCCAAATATTTAATGGTCCTTTTCTAAGCCAAATTTTAAGTGGAACTCCAAAACCTTTTTTAGGTTTATTTAAAATATTTCTTGGAATAAAATCATATGCAATATCTCTTAAAATAATTTTATTAATATTTTTTGAAATTTTCATATGTGATGGTAATCTAAAAGAAAAATCTAAAAGTTTTTTATTCAAAAAGGGAACTCTGACTTCAAGACCGTTAGCCATTGATGCTCTATCAACCTTGCATAGAATATCATCACATAAATAAGTTAAAATATCTATAAACATCATTTTTTGATAAATATCATTTTCTAAATTATCAGGTAATTCTAGGTTATTAAAAATCTGATCTTTAAATTCATAGTTTCTCAAAAAAGTTTCTTTAGGAGAAATTTCTGATACAAAGCTTTTGTACAAATCATTTTGATTTGTAACCCAGCTTATTTTATTTGCCAATTTATAATATTTGTCACTGAAATTTTCAATTTTTGAACCAATAAAATTATTTAGTATAAAATTAGAAAATTTTAAAAAATTTAGTGGAGTATTTTGCATTATTTTTGATAATAAAAACCTATTTTTGTTTGAGAGAAAACTTAATTTGCTCCATACTTTTGGACCCCAAACGTACCTGTTGTATCCACCAAATAGCTCATCTCCACCGTCTCCTGATAAAACAACCTTCATATGGTTAGAAACATTTTTTGATAATATATATGTTGGTATTTGTGATGAATCTGCGAATGGCTCGCTATAAATTTCGCTTAAATTAATTGATGTATCGAGTAATTCATTTTCTGAAATACGGAAATTATAATGATCAGTTCCTAAATGATTAGCTATATTTTTTGCTGTTTGTGATTCATCGTACTCGCTAACACTAAAACCCATATTGAAAGTTTTAATTTTATTTTTTGAAATTTTAGACATGATTGCAGTAATTAAGCTTGAATCTATTCCACCTGATAATAGTGTACCTATTTCTACATCTGAAATCATTCTATTTTCAACTGATTCAAACAAAATTTCTTTTAAGGAATTTTTTGCTTCATCATAATTTTGAATTTTACTGTGATTATTCTTATTAAAAATATTTTTAAAATTAAACCATTTGGATATCGTTAAATTTTTATTTTGTATTTGAAAATTTTTTTTAATTTCTAATTTTTTTTCTAGAGCAGGTTTTTTTATTTTTAAATAACTGCCATGTTCTAATTTATAAATATTTTTATAAATTGTTAGCGGCCCAGGAACATATGAAAGTCTACATAGATAGTCTAGAGATTCTTTATTAATTTCTAAATCATAATCATCAAATTTTTTAAAAGACTCTAATTCTGAACTAAAAATAAAATTTTTATTAATATTTCCAAAGTATAGGGGTTTTTCACCAAAACAATCTCTTGCTAATATTAACTCCTTTTCTTTGTTGTTCCATATAGCAAATGCAAACATGCCATCAATTTTATTTAATGTTTTTTCTAAGCCCCAATGTGATATTAATTCAATTAATGTTTCAGTATCAGAATTACCCATCCATTTTATTTTTTTTTCTTTGTTTATTATATTTCTTAGCTTCAAATGATTGTATATTTCACCATTGAATGAAATAATCATGTTTTTATCTTTGGAAAGCATCGGTTGATTACCCAATGCAGTTAATTCAATAATTGATAATCGATTATGACTTAATCCAATTCCATTGTAAGAATCGAACCATATTCCATCTGAATCTGGCCCTCTATGAGAAAGTAAATCAGTAAAAGTTTTAAGAGTTTTATTATACCAATCATTACTATATTGATTTAATGTTAGTAAGCCTGAAATTCCACACATTATTTTAAGTCTTTTAAATAGTTTAGTGATTTAGTTTCTATATGTTTAGCAATTTTTAAAGCCTGTACTTTATATTTTTTTTAACCAAATGCTCTATTATATATAAAAAACCATGCTCATTATTTTTGTTACCATATTTAGATGATAAATTTATTTTTAAAGTATTAAAAACTATTGATTTTTTAAACATAAATAAACCAATTTCTCTCTCTCCTCTTTTAAAATTATCATTTGATTGTCTAGACTCAATTACTGATATAACATTATTTTTCTTATCTCTTTTTACCAATGTATACGGATTATTTGCAATTCTTGATATAAATAGAAAATCATAATTATAACTAAAATAATCGTTAGCTAAAATTTTAATAGTTTTATTTTGGATAAATGGAATGTCACCCCATATCAAAAGTATATTTTTAAATTTTATTATTTGTTTTTCTGATTTTAATAAAGCATCCCCCATTCCTTTTGCTTTATTTTGATAAACATAATTAATCTCAAATTTATAATTATTTAAAATTTTATTAAATTTTATTTCATCTTTATTATTTATTACAATAAAAATATTTTTAGTGATTAGAGAAACTTTTTCTAATATTCGAATTATAATTGGTTTTTGTTTAATAATAAATAATGATTTGGGATAGTCTAATCCAGAGCGACTTCCTTTTCCCGCACATGGTATTATGGCACACGTACTATTTTGGTTTATTTTTTCCAATTGATTTCTTATATCCTAATATTATAGCGGTATAATAGTATTTAGATTTATTTCCAAATAAATAAGATAATAGATCTTTATAACCATTTCGGTATAAAATTCTTAAAAGAGTAATAATAATTATAGTTAAATTATAAAAATTTGGAAACAATCTGTATTTAAAATTATTTATTATTCCATTCTTTAAAGAATAAAAAACCCAGTTAGTGGATATAAATGACTTGGCCCTCTGAGGATGAAAGTGGTGGCAGTTTACTAATGTCATAAGCTTGCCAATTTTATTTAATCTATAGTAATAATCAACTTCATCTCCATATAAAAAATATTCTTTGTTAACATTTCCAATATTTTTTAAATCTGAAATTCTTAATAAAGCACCATTGAATAAATGACAAAAGTTGTAAAATTTAATATTATATCTTTTAAAAAAATTATAATCTCTCAATTTTATAAATGGAATATTGATATTAAAAATATTTTTTTTTATATTTAAGGGCATTGGAAAAACTAATTTGGTATGATCTTTTTCATCTATAACAATTGAAGATATGCAGCTATAATCTTTTTTAAAATTTTTAATTAGTTTTTCTAATGCATATTTTTCTGGATATCCATCATCATCCATTAACCATATATATTCAAAATTATTTTTAATTGCATAATCTATTGCAGTATGCCATCCACCTGCAGATCCTAGATTATTTTGATTTATAAATTTAATGTTATTTTTTTTTAAAAAAAATTCTGTATTGTCTGTACTTCCATTATTAACTACCAATATTTCATAAGGTTCTTTTGTTTGTAATTTAAGATGCTTTATACATCTTTCTAGTAATTGGCACCTGTTTGAAGTTACCAATGCAGCTAAAACTTTCATAAATATTTATAATAAATTCATAATAAAATTATATATTTTTTTTCCATCATGCTCATCTTTATAAACTTTAGATTCAAAATTTTGAAATTTAATTTTAGTTTTAATTTTTTCAAATTTTTCTGGGTAATGTTTAACGTATTTGTCTTGAGTATTTTTACCTGGATTATTTACTAAAATATAATCAAAAAAATCCTCAAATTTATATTTTTTATTCTTATTACTTAAATATTTAAAAGCACCATTCACATAATCATAAGAGTCATAGTTTGGAGTTTCATAATCAGCACCAATATTTGTAATAAAGATCTTTTTACAGGTTTTATTTCTTTTAATATATTTAGCTAAATTATTATGTTTATATGTTGGATACAAAGAAGAATGTTGTGTACCTGGAGAATAAATAATTGCATTAGCTTTTTTGATTAATTTTATAATTTCATTATCTATTTTTGGTGAAGAATTATTTTTTTCTAAAAATTCTTTTTTATTTAAAAAAGAAAGTTTTTTGAAACGATTTACATTTAACTTTTTCTTTAACAAATAAATATCTTGAATATTTGAATTAGATCTTTTTTCTACAATTTGTTCTTCAGTAAAATAAACCCTATTAGGCTTTTCTAAAGCACATAAAAAACGAATATCATCAGAAATACAAAAAGTTGAATTAGATAAATTAAAAATTCTGTTAAAATCATCAATTGATTTTGAAATTTTATTATTATTTTTTAATATTGAGGAAACATAAACACAATTTATTAAAGAAAGATCTTTTACATTTAGTTTTCTATACCTGCTTTTGTCAGAAAAAATATAATTATAAAAATATTTAAGATTTACTTTTAAGAATTCCTTTATTTTTTTTTGGGGAAGTTTAATACCAAATAAATCTTTTTTATTTAATTTTATGAAAGAATCAATTTCTTCAAAAAATATCTTTTTTGATATATTTTGAATTCTTAAATCAAATAGTTTTAAAATTTCTTTATAATTAGAATTATTAGGAATAAATAATTTTTGAACTTTTCTTATATCAGAAGGTCCAAGAGTGCCAAAAATATCTCTTAAATTACCTGTAGATTTACCGTCATCATAAGCATTTACAATGGAATAAATATTAATATTTTTATTTTTTTTAAAAACATTGATAATATTCTTTGCACCTCGCCCTCCATTGAATATTAATATATTATGTTTTTTTTTCATTTTAACATATTGCTATAAGTTAATTTATAATTTTTATAAGCAAATTCTAGATCAAAATATTTCTGACTTTCATTTCTTAATCTATTAGTATTATTATTATCTATTAAATTTAAAATTTTATTTAATAATTTCTTATTATATTTGATATTTAACAAATCTATAGATAATCCTGCATTAAGCTTTTTAACTATTAAATCAATATCACCTACACCTTTGTTACATATTAATGGGATGTTGCAAGCTAAAGCTTCAGCAATTTTTGTAGGTGATGAACACTGCCTTGCAAAACTTGCATTAATAAAACACAATAATATATCAGAGACATAATAATACTTTGGCATATTTTCCCTAGTATCATTAATTAAAATAATATTATTTTTATTTAAATTAGCTAAAATATTATTTGCATAAATTAAATCATTTGTAACTATTAAAAAAATAAAATCATTTGATATTGAATTTATTTTTTCAAAAAAATTTAACATTTCTTTAAAAAGATATACTCCTCTCAAAGATCCTGAATAAAGAATAATTTTTTTATTAGCAGGAATATCAAATTTTTTTTTAATTTTAGATTTTTCAATATTTAAAAATTTAAAATGGTCATAATCAGCGCAACATGGTATTACAACTGGATCAATAGATTTATCTATTGTTTTAATAATTCTCTTTGCTTTTCTTGTAAGAACAATAACTTTATCAGATTTGATAAAAATTTTATTTTCTAATTTTTTAAGTATTTTATATATAGCTATGTGTGAAAATTTTTGTAAATTTATAGACCCATTGTCTACTCTTTCATCTACCCATAATCCCCTAGAATCATAGATTATTCTAAATTTAATAAAATATCTTAAAACTAAGATAGGTATAGCTGGTATGAAACCTCTAATATGAATAATATCGATATTATATTTTTTTATTATATATAAAGATTGAAAAAAAAGTTTTATTGTATCTATAACTCTTGATAGTTTATTTTTATTTTTTGAAAATAATAAATTCTTAAAAATAATGTTTTTATTTTTTAAATTATTATCAACAATATTATTATAAGTTTGTAATCTATTTTTTTTCTCTACACTTAAAACATACATTTTATGATTCAATTTTGAAATATAATTTATATAAGGTACAATTTGACTTTGACCTAATGGATCAGCTAAGCCATCAAAAGAAACAAATAAAGTTTTTTTCATTTAAATTATTTAAATTTTTTTTTAATTATATTTATTTTTTTATTTTCAATTTTGAATATATTATCAAAATTTTTAATTGAATTGGTTCTATGTGAAATAAATATTACAGTTAATTTCTCTTTCATTTTTAAGATAGATTCAATAATTTTAGCTTCTGTTTCAACATCTAACGCACTTGTAGATTCATCTAAAACAATAATTTTAGGATCTCTATATAGAGCTCTTGCAATACCTATCCTTTGAATTTGCCCTCCAGAAATATTTAATCCATTCTCACCTAACATAGTATCAAATCCATTTTGTAAGCTTGATATGAATTCATCTAACTTTGATATTTTACATACGTGCTTTATTTTTTCCATATCTATTAAATTATCTTTTGATGCGAAGGCAATATTATTTGTAATTGTATCCTCCATTAAATAAACATTCTGAGGAACGTATCCCAATAAGTCACGAAAACTATCTAAACAGTCTGAAATATCACTTTTGTTAATATTAATTGATCCATTTGTTGGATTTATTAATCCTAGCATTAAATTTATAATAGTAGTTTTACCAGCACCAGAAGCTCCGATTATTGCATTTGATGTCCCTGATATTATTTCTAAATTTGCATTTTTTATAATCTCTTGATCTAAATTATATTCAAAAGAAACATTATTAAAATTAATTTTCTTAAATTCTATAGGCGAACTTAATATTTTTTTGTTTTTAGTTACTGCTTCTTTTAAATAATTATAAATTATATCTACTGAAGCAGTATTAAATTTCATATTTAATAATGAAGCAGTTATAGAATTTACAGCTGGCAAAACTCTTATTAATGATACAGCTAAAAGAGAAATTGTGGTGAGTATATCTTCAGAACTATCTATTCTAATATAAAAAGCAACAATTGATAATATAACTATTAATGAGGCTATTTCTAAAACAGGTTTGGGAATATTATTAAAAACAGAATTAAAAATTTGCTGAAATTGATTACCTTTTAAATGTTGATCAAAACTTTTTAAAAAATAGCTTTGACTTTTATATATAATAACCTCCTTAATCGAACTAAGTGAATGTGAGATAACTTTGTTTTGTTTTTCTCTATATTGAAGTGCTATATGACCTCTTTTTTGAATATTAGACCTAGTTGTTTTATATACGATATAACCAACTATGCCTAAAAAAATGATTGATAGAAATGGTATATAAAATCCTATCCAATAAATTAAAACGATTAAAAAAATTAACATTAACATAACATCCTTGACTACATTGATAAAAGCCCACATATAAAATCTAGTTCTATCTAGTTCAGTAGACAAAGTATTTAGTATTACGGATTTATTAACCTTAATATGATATAAATAATTTTTATTTAAAAGATTATTGAATATTTTATGCCCTAAATTTGTAGTGATTTTTAGTAGAAATAAATTTTCAAAATAAATAACAGTTATTTGAAGAAAACTTTTTAAAAAAAAAAGTGATAAAATCATTATTGAAAAATAAAAAAGGAAATCTTGATAACTCAATGAATTAATAAATTCATAATTACCTAAATAATATATCAAATTTTCAAAAAAAATATCTGGTTGAACAACAAGGCTTATAAATAAAGGCAATAGAGTAATACTTAAAACATCAAGTATTCCTGCAAAAATAATACCTACTAAAATAAATAAAAAGGATAGATAATATTTACTATCAATTATAAAAAATAACTTATTTATATTATATTTCATTTAATTTTTCTTATAATCTAAAAATATACCATACTTTAACTCTGTACCTAAAATAACTGACATATTAAATATTATTAATGATAACATAAAAGTAATAGATGTAGCAAAAGCCGCTCCTATTAAGCCGTAATTATTAATTAAAGTGAAATTTAATATAATATTTAATAAAGTCATGATCACCATATACAAACTTTGCACGAAAGGTTTATTTGCTTGAAATAACAAATTCTCACTAGGAATTATAATAGAATAAGCAATTAATCCAAGTAATAAGATGCTAAGGATCTTTTTAGATTCTAATAATTCTTCGTTATCAATAAAAAATAGTAAATATTGTATTATACTATATTTTACAATATTTAAAAAAAAATTAAATTATGCATAAAAATACATTATTACAAAAAATCATTCAAAAGTCCTTTTTCCTTCAAGACTTAGCTTTAAAATACATAAATTTTAAGAATATAACTGTTGAGCATAATTTAGATAAAATTTTAACATTAAATAAAATATTTTATTTTGTTGAATATGAAGAAATACAAGGAGATTATTTTGAATTTGGATTATTTCAAGGAACATCATTTATAGGAGCTATGAATGCATATAATAAATATAAGAAAAATAATTTAAATAGCCGTTCATTTTATGGGTATGACTCTTTTCAAGGCATAGGAGATCTTGATAAAGATGATATTCACCCAACATATAAAAAGGGTTTATTTAAAACAAACAAAGAGAAGATAATTGGAAGAATAAGTAAAATTGCAATTAAAAATCAAATTACCTTTAATATTACTGATGGTTATGTTGAAAAAACAATTAAAAATCTAAAAGCAAAAGAACATCAAAAATCTAAAAAATGTGCAATCTGCATGTTAGATCTTGATTTAAAAATTCCAACCAAAATAGCATTAGATTACATTAAAGAATCCCTAGACATTGGATCAATTATCGTTTTTGATGAATATCATTCTTATCGAGGAAAGTATAATAAAGGTGAAAAGGGAGCTTTTAGTGAATTCAAAAAAGAAAATCCAAACTTAATTTTCGATGAATTTATTAATTATGGCTTAGACGGAAAATCTTTTATTTTAACTAAAATACTTAATTAATTACGATATAAATTAAATTAAATTTTTTATTTCGTTCTTTAAATTAGAAAATTTAAATTTTTTTGTGATATTATTCAATTTAGAATTGTTAAATTTTAAATCAAAGTTTTGTTGTTTTCTATTACTATAAATTATATTTAAATTATTTTGGAATTTTTTTTGAATTATACTTGCTATATTTTTAATTTTAGTTGACTTGCCAGAGACAATATTGAAAGTTTCAAAATACTTATTTTTTATAGTTTGATTTAAAAAATATATTAAATCATTAATATAGAGAAAGTCTCTATAATCTTCACCATTATTAAAAATAATTATTTTCTTTTTTTCTTCAGAGTTAGAAATTATTTTATTAATTATATTTTTTGAAAATTTATTTCCATAAACTCCTGGAATACGAAAAATTGTTAATTTATTAATTAAAAAATTTTCTAAAAGTTTTTCACTTACAAATTTAGAAAGTCCATAATATTCATTTGGATTACATTGTGTATTCTCAGTAATTATTTTAACTATTGGAGGCCTTCCATAAACACAAACTGAACTGAAAAAGACTAATTGCTCAATATTTTCAATACTTATTGACCTTATTAAATTAACTGTCATTTTTATATTTTTATTGAACATAGTTAAATTATTATTATCTCTAGTTAAATGACTTAGAAAAATAATGATTGATTTATTTTTTGTATATTTTTTTAAAACATAATAGCATTTTTCAAAATTTAATAAGTTACAGTTAGATGAATTAAGTCCAATAATATTATATTTTTTTTTGTTCTTATAATATCTTTCAACACATCGACCTATCTCACCGGTATTACCTACAATTATTAAATTTTTTTTCATAACATCAATTAAATATCAGATTAATTTAGTTAATTAAATATAAGTTGTTATCTAAAAATTTTCTTCCTATTCTAAAATTATCATATTTATTTTTACTTATAGGTAAATATTTATTCAATTTATTCCAAAATAAATTCTGTATTTTTTTATCTTCCTCAGTGTAAATTACTAGATTATTTTGATATAGAAACATTTCATATACAATTTCCTCTATTTCATCCTTAGTATTTTCTATAAGTATTATATTTTTTTCTTTCAATTTTTTTTCATTATCTAAATCAAGTAAACTTTCATTAAATAACTCTTCAATAGAAAGATTTCTTTTTAAATCAAGTGAGTAAAAATGCTTTAGAATAAAGAATAGGGGTGAATAATTGACAATTTGTAGATTCTTTAGTGATGTAATATTAGTCCATATAATTGGTTTTCTAAATAATGATGCAACTCCCCAAAGACCTGAGTCACTACCAACATAATAATTGCATTGAGATATCAGTAGTAAATCTAAAATTTCACTTTTTAAATTAGATTTGGAGTAATCTATAATCTTAGTATTTTCTTTAATAGCAGAAGAAGACTCTCGCCCCATTCTTATTACAGTATAATCTTTTTCTATTATTTTTTCGCATGCATCTACGAGGTTATTAATTCCAAAATTTCTATGTGAATGATAGCTTAGATCAATTTCTGCTAAATTTTTTTTATGGTATGAATTATCCCTATTATGTATACATATATAATTAGAATTTTTATTAAGATTATAATGTTTAAAAAATAGTGCTAAACTTTCTTTATCTTTTTCCTCAAACTCAATTGATGAACGATATTTATTGAACAAATAATAATCTTCAAAATTTGCAAATAAATTAACAGTGTGTTTATTATTTTGTGAAATTATTCTGCAACAATATAAAAGAGATAAAATAATTCTTCTATTTTGATAAATAGAAATTTTTTTTTTCCATAATTCTAGTAAACTTTTATTACAAATATTTTTTGTGATTGTAATAATATCTATACTATTTATATTTGATATTTTTTTTCTTAGTAAATAAGCTTCTGTATCTGCAGAAAGATGTCCAATTTTTTCACCAAATACAATTCCAAACCTGATTAAAATAATATTACTAATTAAAACTATAATTAAACTTATGGGAAAACATATCAGCAATATCATAAAATTAAAAATTTTTTTAAGTATTAATTGCATTAAGATTTTTTTTAAAAAGGGCCTCTAAAAATATCATTTGGGACATCAATTTTTTTACCTTTTAATTTTTCATTTAATATTTTTTGAACTTTTTTTTGTTTATGTTCTGAAATATTTAAGATTTTCATTATATTAAAGATAATTTTTTTTGCATCTGGATAATGACCATTCAAATACCCTCTTGAACTAGGAGTAGGATAATTTGGCATTCCTAATCTGATTGGATTAGATTTCAAAATATTTTTATTTTTTTCAACTATTTGTGAAATTATTTCTGATCCAATCCCATACAAAACAAATCCTAAATCTACAATTAATAAATGACCTGTTTTTTTTAATGATCTATATATTTTATTAGTATTCAAGGGTCTTGTTACTCTTAAATCTATAACTTCAATATTTACATTAATTTGACTTAAAATTTCATTTGCTAAAATAGCCTCATAAATATGATAAGATGATGCAACGACAGTAAAATCATTACCTTTTTTAACAACCTCTGGAGAATCAATTTGCATTTTATAATAATTTCTAGGCACATTTGAATAGGTGTAATGACACCATCTATGTTCAATTATTATTGTTGGATTTTTATCTTCAATTGCAGAAAGTAACATACCTTTGAAATCGTTTGCAAAACTTGGTATTAGAACCTTCAAGCCAGGAATTGATGAAAATATATTTTCAAGGCTTTGAGAATGCTCGGGTCCTTGGCCCCAGCCTCTACCTATCACAAGTCTTATCACTATTGGAACATTATGTGAGCCATTAGAAATAAAATGGAGTTTAGCAGCATTATTAAATATTTGCTCTATTGCCAGCAATGCAAATTCAACTCTATGCAAATTTATGATTGGTATTTTACCTCTCATTGAAGCCCCAATAGCTATACCAATGATTCCATTTTCAGAAAGTGGCATTTCTATTACTCTAGATTTACCAAAATTTTTAAATAAATTTTTTGTTGTTCCATAAAATGATGATGGATCGTCAATTCCCTCACCAAAATATATTACATTTTTATTTTTTTTTCCTGCAAGTATTAGCGCATCATTTATTGCTGCAGTTCCATTAATTTCTTTGCTTTTATTATTTGGCATAAACTTCATTTAGTAAGTTTTTATTTGAAGGTAATGGTGCATTTATTGCGTCTTTGAAAAAATAATTGATTTTTGATTGAGTTTTATTTTTAAAACTTAAAATATCTTTTTCTTTTAATATTTTGTTCTTAATTAATTTTTTTTCCAATATCTTTATTGGATCTCTTTTTTTCCATTTTTTAAATTCATTAACTGATCTATAGCCAATATGATTATCAAAATTAGTACCACAGTGCTCTAACCATCTATAAGTATTTAAAGATAAAAAAATTGGACGACTATCTTGTCTAATTTTTTTTGTTATTTTATTTACTAAATTATTAATTTTAAGAACATCATTTCCGTCTGTTTCATAAGAGTCTATATTGTGTGATTTTGCTAATTCAATAATTTTTCTTTTAGGCTGTCTATCTTTTAAATTTGTATAAACAGAATATAAATTATTTTCACAAACAAAAATTATTGGAAGTTTATTTATACTTGCAAAGTTAGCGCTTTCATGAAAAACACCCTCCTCAACTGATCCATCTCCAAAAAATGCAACTGAAATTATTTTTGAATTGTTAATTTTATCATTAAGTGCAGAGCCTACTGCTAAAGGTATATTGCTTGAAACAATTGGAATACTGGCTAACACGCCGGCATCATTGTCAAATAAATGCATTGAACCTCCTCTTCCTTCACAACATCCACCTTCTTTTCCATAAATTTCTCTAATCATTTTTTTTAGATTTCCATTCTTTGCAATGTAATGCGCATGACTTCTATGAGTAGAAAATATTTTATCATTCTTAGATAATGGCTCGCAAACTCCTACAGCTGAAGCTTCTTGACCTATTGATAAATGAACTGGACATCTCATTAATTGATTAGGATATTCTTCGATTATTTTTTCTTCTACAACCCTTATAAGGATCATTTTTTTATACAAATTAATATAATTATCTTTCATTTTTAATTTTATAATAAAGTCCAGTACCAATCACCATCATAATTAATTGAATCAAAAATTTTTATCCAATTTTTAGGATAATCATGAAACTTAGCAGTAAGAACCCATTTTTCAAATAATTCTTTTTGCTTTTCGTCAATGTATGAATCTACCTGCACAAATGATTTATTTCTTGAAACCCTCATTATTTCTTTTAGCGCCTTAATACAATTTTTTTTATTTAAGTTATGTATAGTATTTATTGATATAACACAGTCAAAACTTGAATTTTTATAAGGAAGGTTATCTGCTGAGGCGATTGAAAGTTTAGATTTTATTTCTTTTATAGAATTATCCAATGCGTATTTTGATATATCAATTCCATAAGCATCAATGCCTTGATCACACAGATCCTTAACTAAAAAACCCTTAGCACAACCAACATCTAAAACAGTAGAACCCTTTTTTAATTTAAAATGTTTTATTATGTCTTTAGCAACAGAGATCCATCTACCATCGTAATAGTAACCCCCATAGCCATATGATCTTGGTCCATCAAAATACATTTTGCCAAATTTACAGGCTTCTCTTATTTGATCTTTAGTTTTTCTAACAAAACGATTTTTAATATTTCTTTTTGTTGATGGTAATGATTTTAATAAATTTACTTCAGCCATTTTAAATTTTATAAAAATTGTCTATCATTTTAACCATATAACTTAGTTGTTTTATACTTAGGAATTGGTGGACGGGTAAAGTCAATAAATGTTTTGACTGATACTCTGCAGTCTTGAACTCATTCTTTTTAAATTTATATTTTTTTGCTGGTTTTTGTTTATGTAAGGGAATAGGATAATGTATTTTTGTTTCAATTCCCTGTTCTTGAAGATAATCTTTTAATTTGTCTCGTTTTTTACATAAAATCATATACAAAGCATTTGTTTCAATATTTTTCTTATCTCGTTTTGGAGCTATTACATTAGGATTTAAAAAAGAAAGTTTTTTATCTAAATAATTTGCGTTTCTTAATCTTTTATCAATTACTTTATCAATTTTATCTAAACCATAACTTGCTACAACAGCTTGCAGTGGTTGTAATCTAGCATTAATACCCCAAAATTCTAATTTATCTCGATTAACCATCCCATGATTTCGATATTTTAATAACCAAGATGCAATTTTTTTATTATTTGTCACAACCATGCCACCATCACCCATAACATTTAAAGATTTAAGAGGGTGCATACTAAATGCATTAACTATACCAAATGTACCTGGTGATTTATTTTGATACTTTCCTCCAATTCCCATACATGCATCCTCAATTAAATGTAATTTATATCTGTTTGCTATTTTTAATATATTTTGCATATTGGGAGAGGCTCCTCCCCAGTGTACTGGTATAATTGCCTTAGTTTTTTTATTTATTTTACTTTTAATTTTATTATGGTCAATTTGATATCTATCGTCGCAATCTACTAAAATAGGAGTTGCTCCAACTGCAACAATAGCACCAACAGTTGCATAAAAAGTATTTGTTACAGTAATAACTTCATCACCCTTTTTGATTCCTAAAGATTTTAGACATAATATCAATGCATCAGTTCCATTGTTTGTTGAAATACAATATTTTGCTCCTATAAAATTCGAGAATTTATTTTCAAAATTTTCAATATAAGGTCCTAAAGTAAATTGAGTGCTAGATATTAATCTCTTCCACCTAGAAATAATTTTTGAATTATTTTTGAATTCATATGGTAGATAGTTAAAAGGAACTTTTATTTTTTTAACCATAAAAATCATTAATACATTGAGAAACATATTTAATCTCACGTTCAGTTAAATATTGATGGTGTGGAAATGATAATACTTGATTACAGATTTTCTCAGAGTTAGGGAAATCACCTTTTTTATAACCAATTTTTTTTGATGCTTTATGTAAATGCAAGGGAGTTCCGTAATATATCAAAGATTGCACTCCTTTTGAATTTAAATATTTTTTTAATCCATTTCTATTTTTACATTTGGAAATCATCATTACATAGGAATCGTAACTATTATCAGAATCATTAGGTAATTGCACCTTGTTAGTTTTAATATATTTTTTGTATAGAGAAATATTTTTTCTTCTTTTTAAGATAATATTTTTTAATTTTTTAAGACGAAAAGATAAGACTTCAGCATTAAGAGAATCCAATCTTGAATTAACTCCAAAGAGAACAACGTTATCTCTGCTTTTTAATCCGTGATTTCTATACAATTTAACTTTTTCATATATTTTCTTATTATTTGTAACCAAGAAGCCGGAGTCACCTAAAGCATTTAAATTTTTAAGTGGATGAGCTGAAAATGCAGATACTTTTCCGAAATTCCCTGAATGGATTTTTTTATAATATGAACCAATTCCCTGAGCAGAATCTTCAATTATAGGAATACCATATTTCTTACTAATTTTTTTAATTTTATCCATTTTACAAATTTTACCTGACCAGTGAACAGGCATTATTGCTTTTGTTTTTGATGTTATTGATCTTTCAATTAAATCTGGATCTATGTTCAAATCATCACATACATCCACAAATACTGGCTTAGCTCCTAAATGGAAAATTGCTCCAGCAGAAGCAATAAATGAAATTGTTGATGTTATGACCTCATCACCTTTTTTTATACCAAGTGCCCACAAACCCATCATAAGTGCATCTGTCCCAGAATTTAATCCAAGACAATATTTTGCTCCTGTGTATTTTGTAATTTTATTTTCAAAATTCTCAAGTTCATCCGTTAACACTAAAGATCCTTTTCCAACAACTCTTTGGAAACAATTTAATAATTCCTTTTTTTCATCTAAGTATCTTTTTTTTAGATCAATTAATTCGACTTTCATATTTTATAGCTATTAGTTATATTATGTTTATTTAATTATATTCAAAATATATATAATTTAAATTATTATCTTTGAAGTATTTTTCAGCATAATCTAATTCATAATCATTCGTGATAATAAAATTAAAGTTATTGCCCATATTATAGTCTCTAATAATATTTAGATAGCTATAATTTTGATCATAATTAAAATCATTTAATAGTTTAGCAGAGTAATTTCTAAATTCTGTGAATCCTACTTTTCTAAGTGAAAATTTATTATCTAAAACTTGCAGCCATGCATTTGAAACACCGCAATCACTTAAATAAAATGATAAAAAAATTAAATGAAAGTTGAAACCATTCAAATAAGGTAAATCAGGTGGATGATGATAATTATTTTTAAAATTTTGTAAATTAACATTAAATAGATAATTCGCCTTATTTGAATTATAAACTTCACATAGTTTACTTGATATATGCTTGTATTTTGAGTGAAGCTCAAGATGTTGATGACTATCTCGATCGAAATTTCCTTTGGTTTTTTTTGACCAATATATATTTGATTTATCGATAGCTAGATTTTTATTATGGTATTTTA
>MDTB01184056.1_pt1 | contig 36061 bp, 37 predicted proteins | sample 811161 | NCBI WGS metagenome assembly MDTB01 (sample SAMN05326650, study PRJNA326480) | marine metagenome | isolation source: seawater | place: Mediterranean Sea | collected 2009 | reverse complement strand
TTCTGTTGGAGTATCAGTTGTTGTCTCTTCTGGAACAGCAGCATCCGCAGCTTGCGCTACTAAAATTTCTTCACTTTTACTTTCATTAATATTTTTCTCAATATCTTCTATTTTACTATTAATTTCATTAATCAAATTATCACTTAAATTCTCAGCATATTCTAAAATTTCTTCAGGACTATCAGCTACTTCTTTAACGGCATCCCTTCCTGCTTCCATAGCTGCTAAAGTGGCTTCTTTTGAAGACAATCCGCTTTTAAGCCCTTCTGATAGTTGCGTTTCAAAAACTTCTTCTATGTAGTCCTGTTTACCTCCTTCTTGCGGCTCAAGTCTTTCTACCTCTGCTATTTCTAATGTTTCTTCAGTATTTATAGTTTCTTCTGAAGGTCTTCCAACTATTGCAGATTGTTGCGGGGTAATCTGAGCTAAAATAATATCTTGTTCTGAATCAATATCTGAAAAATCTTGTAAAGGAGAACCTTTACTATCAGTTTCTTCAGGAATAACTTGAGTAATTTGAATATCCTGATCTTCTAAATTAGCTAGTACATTTAAATCATTATTAATTTCTAATGGAGGTCCATTTGATAACGTCTCAGTAGGAGCAATATTATTATCTACGATTTCGATTTCGCCTATTGTTTCACTACTATATTCTTGAGCTGGGGTACCATCTGATTGAGTGGATACTGGACTGGTTGCTATAACAGGACTATCTAATGGTTGTTGTTGCTCTAAATCAATACTAGCTTCCTGCTCTAATGGTAAACCCTGTAATTCAAGTAAATCCGGTCCCAAAGTATCTATATCTATACCTTGTTCTTGCTGAGTTTCATTATCAGCAAACCCCTCTGCTGGATTATTATTTGTTAATGCTTCATCTGGCGCAATTGATTGTAGTTCATTGTTGTTGGATTCTAAATTTTCTGTATAAGATATATTACTTTGAACAGGGGCAGCTTCTTGTATAGACTCTTCTGGAGAAAATATATTATTATTTGTAGTTTCATTATCATAAACTTGGTTCTGTATAAACTCTTGAGCAGGAGATCCATCTAAAGCTGTTTCCTCTGGACCAGCTAATTGTCGACTTTCAGTTACGTTCTCTATAGTTTCACCAACTAAAAATTCTTGAGGTATTCCTTGTTCAACTGTGCCCTCAAATAAATCAGGTGAAACCGAAGCATTTTCTAAAATATTGTTTTGATTAGATGAGATATTATCATCTAAACTTTCTAAGGGGTTACCTAAATTTTCATCTAACTCATCAGGCGGAACTAAATCTAGATTAGCATCAGACTGTATTCCAGAAATTTGGTCTTGATTTAAAGCTTGTGCTATTTTTATATTACTATTTATGTCATCAATATTATTTTTAAATAGAAACTGTTCACTTAAATCATCTAGTGCTTTGATTTTTTCAGATCCTTTTTTAATATTTATATTTTTTTTTATAGCCATAATACCTTTATAATTATAACGACTTAGGACATTTATTTTATAGAAATATTATATTTTAGAAAGAATACAATTATAAGCATATTCTAAGAATATTTTGCATTTAGACATAGCATTATCTTTTGAATAAGTTTTTAAACTTTTAATCTTATAAAATTTTTCATTATTATCAATTTCAATTTCTATCAAAGAAGATTCTGGAAATTTATTTTTATATTTATCTATAAAATTTTTTGCATTATCTAACTTTGAAAAAGCACCTAATTGTATTTTATATTGTTCATTAGTATGCTCTTTAATGTCTTTTTGATTAGAGTCTTTATAAAACTCTGCTGTATGTTTATTTTTTTTATTACTGCTAAGATCTAAATTTATATTTTTCTTAATTAAATTTATTGGAAGGTTGTTTTTAGTGACAATATTATTTTTAGTATTTAATTCTCTTAATTTTATTTCTTTTTTATTTATAATATCATTATTTTCTATTTTCTGATTTGTTACTTCAGGTATCTTTAAAGAATTGTCTAATTTAGTTTGTACTTTAATCAAAGCATTGTTATTAGTGTTTAATTTTTTAAATTTTATTTTTTTTTCTTTAATTATTTTAGTAACTTCCATTTTCTGATTTATTGTTTCAGGTATTGTTAATGTGTTATCTAATTTATTTTGTGTTTTAATTTTAGGAATACGTTTAATGTAGTGGGATTTAGCGTTAGTTTTTTTTGTCAATTTATGATTTAAACTATTATTTTTTAAATTTTTTGAATCTTTGTTTATAAATAATTTCTCATCTAATATTCCCATCGCTAAAAGTAATTGATAAACAGCTAGCTCATATTCTGTTTTTGCTCCTTCTGCAGAGCTTTTGGCATTTATATATGCTGTTTCTGATGACAAAATGTCAATTAATTGTCTATTTCCTATTTTTACTTCTTTCATTGCCAAGTCAAAAAACTCGCCTGAAATATTTGCTTGATTATTCAAATGTTCATAATTTTGTTTCGCTATATTTTTAGTTTGCCAAGCATTACGAATAGATTCTTCTAGGTTTCTTTCTAATTGATCATAGCTATATTTAGAAATCATATATTGATTAACAGATGATTTATAATCAGCATTTTCTTTATAAAATAGTCCATACGGCCCACCTATAGAAATAGGATATTTCATTTCAAGTTTGATTGTCTGATCTATTTCTGTCCCGTCAAGACCTGAAACATTTCTTTTATTTTTGTATTCTGCTATTGCTTTTACTGATGGATAAAATTTTGATTTAGAACCTTTTATATTAGCTTCCGCATTTTTTACACTTAGCTTGCTGAGATTTAATGAAATATTGTTTTTTTTTGCAAGTTTAATAGCCTCTAGCTCACTATTTGGTAACAGATCTAAAGGTAGTTTGGGTCTTCTAAAACTATTAAAGTTTTTGGGTAGCTCTCTGAATATATTGTAAAATCTATTAGAAGCAACTGATAAATTTCCCTCAAATCTAACTCTTGTAGATTTTGCTCCAGCTAGTTTAGCCTTTGATTGTAAAACATTTGATGCCAACCCTCCACCTCTAGCTACCTTTTCATTTTCCAAATTTGTAACTTCTCTAATTCTTGCTTCAGATTTTTTTGCAAATTCTAAAATTTTATATGCTTTGATGTACCCTAAATAAGCTGAAACAGCTTCATAAATTTTATTACTTTTTGTATTATCTTTAGCTACTTGAGCTAATTCTAATTGATTTTGTGCTTTGTTTATTTTTGTGGAAGTAGCTCCAAAATCAAAAATATTTTGAGATATTTTGGCAGTAAACTCGTAAAAATCATAATCAGTATTTGCAGAATCATTGTTAATAAGAATTTCTCTACCTATAGGAATGGTAAGGTCTAACTTAGGGGTATAGGACGAATAAACAGAACTTAAATCATTATTTGCTTTTTTAATTAAGTATTTTGAAGAATTAATACTCTCATCATTGGTTAAAATTCTATCTATCAAATAACCTAATAATTGACTATTAACATTAAAACTAATTATAAAAATTAAAACTATTAACTTATACAATATTTTGTTTTTAATAAACTGCATGTATGTTAATTGCAATTATTAAGCCATTACAAATTAAAATACTTAATAATGTCAGATAATATTGATGAAAACTCTTTACTTTTGTAATTACTGTTTTTAAAAACTTTTCTCACTAAAATTTTTTTTCCTAAACTTTGCTTTAATAATATTTCTGTATCATTAATATTTAAAGAATCATCTTGATTTTGATTTAATATTATATTGATTAAATCTAAATTATAATTTTCTATATTTTTTATTATACTTAAGGTATGGCTCAAGCTACCTAAATAATTACCTACTACTATAACTAACGGAATATCTAAGTCTTTTACTAAATCTAAAGTAGTTTTTTTATTTTCTATTGGGACTAATAGCCCTCCAGCTCCTTCAAATATTTTAATAAAATTTTTTTTATTTCTATTTTTTATTCGTTTTAAACACCATTCTAATACTTTATCATAATGTAACGTTTTGTTTTCTTTAAGCGCTGCAAGAGATGGTGCTAAAGGTTGTTTAAATATCCAAGGAGTAATATTATTAATATCTTTATAGTTTACAACACTTTTAACTTCCTTAAGAATTTTAAAACTATCACTTATTTTGATTTTTCTTCTGTCAAAGCCACTTAAAATAGGTTTATATGGGCTAATATTTAATTTTTTACTTAATAAACCTTTTATAATTTGAACAGTACAATAAGTTTTTCCAGTTTCTGTTCCAGTTGAAGATATAAAAATGCTTTTTTTTTTCATTTAAAGTCTATATTTTTTTTAAGTAATTTTACAAGTTTATTTATTTGACCTTTTGTATGAGATGAATTAAATGCAATTCTTAATCTGGAAGTATTAATAGGTACTGTAGGAGGTCTAATAGCACCAACTAACAGATCATTTTTTAATAAAGTTTGGGATAAATTTAGGGTTTCTTTTTCATTTCCTATTACTACTGGAACTATTGGAGATTCTGGTTCTTTAAGTTCAAATTTTTTACAAAAATACTTAGCATAAGTTAAAGGTTTTTTTATAAGTGCTTTGTTCTTAGTAATAATATCTATTGATTTTATACAAGCTGCAATAACGCTTGGAGGAAGTCCAGTTGTGTATATTTGAGTTCTACACCTATTGATAATAAATTCTATTAAATCTTTACTACCACAAACAAAACCTCCATAACTACCAACAGCTTTAGACAAAGTTCCAATATAAATGTCAATATCAGGTTTTTTTTTAAATATACTGTTACTTCCTGAACCATCACCTAATACACCAAAACCATGTGCATCATCTACCATTAGTATAGAGTTATAATTATTTTTTATATCAGATATTTTATCCTGTGGAGATAAATCTCCATCCATGCTAAAAATTCCCTCTGTTAAAATTAAACACTTATTATATTTATTTCTATATTTAATTAATTTAACCTCTAAATCATTAGTATTATTGTGTATAAATTTTATTATTTTAGCACCAGAAAGCTTAGCACCTAAAAAAGTAGATGCATGACTTAATTCGTCTATCAAAATAAGGTCTTTATTATTAACTAAAGAAGATATAGTTCCCAAATTAGCCAAAAAACCGCTTCCAAAAATACAGCATGCCTCAGTTTTTTTTAAATCTTTAATTTTATCTTCTAAAATACTATTTAGGAAGCTATTTCCAGTAACTAACCTTGATGCTCCTGCTCCTACACCAAAGCTTTGTAAAGCATTTTTTGAAGCTTCTATTACTTTCTTATTTAAACTTAACGATAAATAATCATTACACGAAAAAGAAATAACTCTTTTGTTATCATAAGTTACTTTATTTTTCGGCATTCTTTTTACATCAATTAATTTCCTTAATTGATTTTTTTTAGAAATTACTCTTAGTTTATTTTGTATATATTTATTTATATTATTACTTTGCATATTAATTTTTTTACTTTATCTTGGAATATTATAGGATTTAAGAATGAAAAAAACAAAAAATAATTTAAAAAATAAATGGGACCTTAAAAAAGCGCTCAAGATATATAATTTACCATTTAATGATTTAATATACAAAGCACAAAAAGTTCATAGACAAAACTTTAGTAAGAATGAAGTACAGTTAAGTACTTTATTAAGTATTAAAACAGGTTCATGTCCAGAAGATTGTTCATACTGTCCTCAAAGTGCACATCATAATACAGGGCTAAAAAAAGAAAAATTAATATCATTAGATAAAGTCAGAGAAGCGGCAATTGAAGCTAAAAAAATGGGCTCTACAAGGTTTTGTTTAGGTGCAGCATGGCGAAATCCAACTGATAAAGATTTAGACGCAGTATGTGATATGATAAAAGAAGTTTCTAATTTAGGACTTGAGACCTGTGTTACTTTGGGTATGTTAAAAGATTATCAAGCTAAAAAACTTTCTGAAGCAGGTTTAGATTATTATAATCATAATATAGATACTTCTGAAGAATATTATTCAAAAATAATCTCTACCAGAAAGTTTGAAGATAGGACTACAACTTTAAAAAATGTCAGAAAAGCAAATTTAAAGATATGTTGTGGAGGTATCTTAGGAATGGGTGAAACAAAAATAGATAGAATTAAAATGTTATTAACTTTAGCAAACCTTCCAATACAGCCAGAAAGTGTTCCAATTAATCAATTAATAAAAATTCCTGGTACACCTCTAGAAAATGCTGAAGATATAGAACCAATTGAATTAATAAAAATTATAGCTGTTGCTAGGATTTTAATGCCTAAATCGTACGTAAGACTTTCGGCAGGAAGAACTGAAATGTCTGACTCTACGCAAGCACTTGCATATTTGGCAGGAGCAAACTCTATTTTTCAAGGAGACGTTTTATTAACTGCTGACAACCCAGAAAAGAATAAAGATGATGCTCTTTTTAAAAAATTAGGGATTGTTTCTGAAAAGCATGCATAAAAACCTTAAAGCTTTATGGTTGCCTTATACGCAAATGAGCAATATAGGCAATGTTCCTAAAGCACTAAAAACAAGTAAAAATAAAATTTATCTTGATAACGGAAATTATCTTCTTGATGGGATATCCTCTTGGTGGACAGCATGTCATGGATATAATAATGCTTACATAAGAAAAAAAGTAATCAATCAACTGAATATAATGCCTCATATTATGTTTGGTGGTTTAGTTCATGATCAAGCTATAACATTATCAAAGAGATTAATAAATATACTAAACAATGAACTTAAAAAGGTTTTTTTTTCTGACTCAGGATCTGTATCAGTAGAAATAGCCTTAAAAATGTCCATACAATATTGGATAAATAAAGGTCAAAAAAAAAAGACAAAATTTGTTTTTTTTAAAAATGGTTATCATGGTGATACTGCAGCTACTATGTCTATTTGTGATCCAGATGAAGGAATGCACTCAATTTTTAAAGGACATTTAAAAAAAAATTATATGCTTAATCTTCCTGAAAACAATGAAGATAAAAATAAGTTTGAAAACTTTATAAAAAAAAATGAAGATAAAATAGCTGCAATTATAGTTGAACCACTAGTGCAAAGTGCTGGAGGAATGAAATTTCATTCTATTAACACTTTAAATTTTATAGATAAAATTAGAAATAAAAAAAGGATGTTATTAATTTATGATGAGATAGCTACGGGTTTTTATAGAACAGGCTCAATGTTTGCGTTTCAGCAAACTAAAACTATTCCAGATATATTATGTATAGGAAAAGCTCTTACGGGTGGTTTTATGAGTCTAGCAGCTACTATTGCAAATGAAAAAATCTTTAACGCTTTTTTGAGTAAAAAAAAAGGTAAAGAATTTATGCATGGACCAACCTATATGGCAAACCCTTTATCATGTTCTGCTGCAAATGCCTCTTTAGATATTTTTAGAAAAAAAAATTTTACAGTTATCGTAAAAAGAATTGAAAATATTATGAACTCTAATTTAAAAAAATTTATTATTTTTAAACAAGTTAAAGATATAAGAGTTAAGGGAGCTATTGGGGTAATAGAAGTATTTAAATTAACTAATGAAAGAAAAGAATGGATAAAAAAGGAATTTATTAAAAATAAAGTCTGGTTAAGGCCTTTAAGAAATGTAATATATTTTATGCCTCCTTTATCAACTTCTGAGAAAGATCTTAAGATCATGATTGAAGTAACATACAAAGTTTTTAAAAAATGGGAAAAAATTGAAAAAAAATAAACAAAAAAATGGTCCTTTAAGTGGTCTTTTAGTTTTAGATTTAACTCGTGTTCTGGCTGGTCCATACTCAACAATGGTTTTAAGTGATTTAGGTGCTAGAGTTATTAAGGTAGAACCTCCTAATGGCGATGATGCTAGAAAGTTTGGTCCTTTTATAAAAAAAAAATCAACTTACTTTTCTTCATTAAATAGAGACAAGGAATCTATAAAACTTGATATCAAAAAAACAAAACAAAAAAACATATTTTTAGAACTTCTTAAACATGCAGACATTCTAGTAGAGAACTATAGGCCAGGTACTATGGAAAAATTAGGAATAAGCTCAAAAAAACTTTTAAAAAAATATCCTAAGCTAATAATAGCATCCTGTTCTGGTTTTGGACAAACAGGACCCTGGGCTAATAAACCTGCCTATGATGTTGTAGTCCAGGCACTAGGAGGAATAATGAGCCTTACGGGATATGAAGGGCAAGAACCAGTTAGGGTTGGAAGCTCTATTGGAGATATATGTGCAGGATTATTTACAACAATAGGTATTCAAGCTGCTATAATAAATAGGAACAAAACTGGTAAAGGCAATATAGTTGATGTATCTATGCTAGACTGCCAAATTGCAATACTTGAAAATGCTGTGTCTAGATATTTTTGTGACAGAAAACCTCCTAAAAAGCTTGGATCTAGGCATCCTTCAATTTGTCCATTTGAAGCATTTAAATGTAAAGATAATTACATAGTAATCGCAGCAGGAAATAATCAATTATTTGATAAACTCTGTAAATGCTTGGATGCAAATAATATACTTGATAATAATCTTTTTAAAACCAATGATAAAAGATTAAAAAATGCGGATAAATTGAAAATATATATAGAAGATATTTTAAAAAATAATAATTCGTCTTACTGGATAAAAAAATTAGAAAAAGATGGTATTCCTGTTGGCAAGGTAAATAATATAAAAGACGCTATAAATTTAGAACAAATTAAATCTAGAAATATGATAGTTAATATTAAAGAAAAAGGTGTTACTAAGTTACAAGTTGCAGGTAATCCTATTAAAATTTCAGGTTTTAAAGATACAATTATTAGAAAAGAGGCTCCAGATTTAGACTTTGATAAAGACAAAATATTAAGAGAATTCAAAATTAAAGTTTAGCATGTTAATTGAAAACCTAGCACCTATATTAATCATTATAATTGGAGTAATAGCTTTAATTTTTTTGGTTTTAGATAAATATCCTATAGAAACAGTTTCAATTTGCTTGCTATCTGCTTTAATTATAGCCTATCTAATTTTACCTGATAACAATATACCCTCACTAAAAGAATTATTATCTGGTTTTTCAAACCCTGGGCTAATTACTGTTTTATCCTTGCTTGTAATGGCAGAAGGTTTAGTTGCAGCGGGTGTAATAAATTATTTAGCTAACCTTTTTGAAACTGAAAAATCATATCATCCAACAATATTATTAAGTGTAATTTTAATCGTAGTAGCTTTACTAAGCTCAGTAATGAATAATACTCCTATAGTTGTAATGTTCATACCATTAATTGCTGCACTTAGTGAGAGACATGGCATAGATACCAGAAAAACCTTTTTACCTTTGTCTTATATTAGTATGTTAGGAGGTATGACAACTTTAATGGGTTCTAGTACTAACCTTATAGGTGCTGGAATATCTATTGATTACGGTATACAACAAATAGGCATGCTTGATATATCAATACCTGCATTAATAATTGCATTACCTTGTATAGTTTTTGTCATGTATATTATGCCATTAATATTACCTAAGCAAAAATCATATAAAAGTTTATTTTCTAGAGATGCTAGACAATTTCTAGCAGAAATAGAAATAGAACCTAATTCTAAACTTTTAGGAGTTAATTTAAAAGAAAACTCAATTAAAGAATTAGCTAACAGTAACATTCTTTTTGTACAAAGAGGAGAACATGCTTTCTATCCTCCTTTAGAAAAGTTAAGTTTGAGGGTTGGAGATATTATTGTTTTAGCGGCAACAAGAAAATCACTTGAAAGAGCAATGCAAGAACTTGGGGACCAAATACACCCTCACCTTACTAAAGAACCTGGTGATAAATTAGAAGATGCTGGGGAATACTTATCAAAAGATGCCAGAGTACTTGCTGAAGTTTTAATAGCTCCTAGATCTGAGATGATAGGAAAAGATTTAGAACAAATACGTTTCAGAAACTTTACTAGTTGCATTGTTTTAGGGCTTTTAAGAAGATCGCGGATGCTTAAAGATAGAATTACTGAAATACCTCTATTAGCAGGTGATGTACTTTTAGTACAAGGTTCTGAAATTGGAATTTCTAACCTTAAACAAAACTCTGATGTAGTTTTGATTGATTGGTCTAAAAAATATTTGCCACAAAAAAGTAAATTGTTGGGAGCAATCATTATTTTTTTAGTTACTATATTTAGCGCTGCAACAGGTTTAGTAGAATTAACTACAGCTTCGATTATAGGGGCAACATCCATGGTGGCTTTTAAAATTTTATCAATTAACAGAGCGTCAACTGCAATAGATAGAAGAATTTTTATTACAATTGCCTGTATGTTAGCTTATGGTTCTGCTCTCCAAAGTTCAGGAGCAGCCCAGTTAATAGTTCAAAACCTATTAGTTTTGATAGAAGGACAATCAAACTCCTTTATCTTATGTGCATTATTTATTCTTATTACTTTATTTACTAATCTACTTACAAATAATGCTGCTGTTATAGTATTTATGCCTATTTCAATAAACCTTGCATATGCATTAAATTTAGACCCTTTTCCTTTTATCATTACAGTAATTCTAGCAGCAAATATGTCTTTTTTAACTCCTTTTGGTTATCAGACTAATCTGTTAGTAATGGCACCAGGACAATACAAGTTTCTAGATTATATCAAATGCGGAGTTCCTTTAACCTTGCTAAGTTGGATAATTTTTATATTATTTATACCTAAGTATTTTAATTTAAATTAAAAAATATAAAGGAGAAAAAAAATGACCTCTAAAAAAATTACGAGAAGAAATATACTAAAAGCTACTGGTATAGTGGCTGCTTCAAGTTTAATTTCAGCATGTAATAATGGAGGTACTCCCGATAAGCCTAAGAAGTCTACTAACATCTCTCAAAAATCTATAGAATGGAAAATGGTAACTACTTGGCCTAAAAACTTTCCCGGGTTAGGAACTGGAGCACAAAGAATAGCAGATAATATTACAGAGATGTCTAATAAAAAAATAACAATTAAGTTGTTTGCTGCTGGAGAACTAGTTCCAGCCTTTGAATGTTTTGATGCCGTAAGAGAAAATAAAGCTCAAATGTTTCATGCAAGTCCATATTATTGGATTAATAAAAATAAATCGATGCCATTTTTTGGAGCTGTGCCTGGAGGCGTAACTGCTCAAGAACATAATGCATGGGTCAATTATGCTGGAGGACAAAAATTATGGGATAAATTATATTCTGATTTTGGATTAAAACCTTTTATGGGTGGAAACTCAGGCACTCAAATGGGGGGATGGTTTTTAAAAGAAATAAATAGTATTGAAGACTTTAAAGGCCTTAAGATGAGAATTCCAGGTTTAGCTGCTGAAGTTCTGAATAGAATGGGAGGTACTGCAGTTGCTCTTCCCGGAGGAGAAATTATGCCTTCTCTTCAATCTGGTGCAATAGATGCAACAGAATGGGTAGGACCATGGAACGACCTCGCTTTTGGCTTTTATAAAATTACTAAATTTTATTATGGTCCAGGATTTCATGAACCGAGCTCTTGCTTAGAATGTTCTATTAATCTTGATGCCTACAATTCTTTAGATAATGATTTAAAAAGTATAATTAAAACTGCATGTGAGGCAGAAAATAATAGAATGATATCGGAATTTACTGCTGCTAATATTGAAGCTCAAAAAAAATTAGTTGAACAACATAATGTTTTAATTAGAAATTTTCCTCAAGATGTTTTTAACCTCATGTTGAAACTGTCGAAAGAAGTTGTTTCCGAGACAGCCTCAGAAGGAAAGATTAATAAAGAAATTTATAATAGTTGGGAATCTTTTAAAAATAATGCCCGCCTAAGATCACCATTTGATGAACACGGCTATACAAACTTAAGTAGTAAGGGTTAATAAAAAATATTTTTTTTATTAGTTTTTATATAAAACATTAAAGCTATTGGTATTATAACAGTCCACATGCTTATATAAGATAATTTATTTATCGACATGATAAGACTTTCTCTATCGGTATATAAATAAAATAAAAAATTATCTTTTTCTATTAATGTAAAATTTTTATAAAAATCTAAAATAGGTATATTATTATTTAATACATCTTTATTAAATGAATCTTTTTTCGTGTTAATTATAGATGTCACAAAATCTGTCTTCCATCTAATTAAAAGTGAACTTGCTACTGCTATAGAAATTGCAGCTGCTAATCTAAGTACTAAATTAAACATTGCAGCAGCATTATAAACGGCATTAACATTAATAGCAGCTAATGATAAGTATTGGTTTCCTATCCATAAAAACTGTGCTCCTATTCCTTTTAAAATCTGAGAAAACAATAATTCATTTAAAGTATATTCTATAGTAATTTTGGTTTGATAATAAGTCCCAATCCCAATTAAAATACATCCTATTATTATAACTATTTTTGCTCCAGTTTTTTGCAAAAGTTTACCTACAAAAGGTCCGCTTAACATCCAAGCTATACCCATAGAAGATATAATAAGTCCTATATTTAATGGATCCATATTCTTGGCTTCACCAAAAAATATAGATAAAGTGAATATTGGAACATATAAAGTTACAGCAAATACAAATAAGTTTATACATCCTATTGAAAAGTTTCTATTTTTGAAAATATTTAAATCAATTACAGGGTAATTTGTTGTCAATTGTCTGTAAAAAAATAAAATAAAACTAATCAAAAATAAACTAAAGGATATAAATATAAAATTAGAGTGAAACCAATCTCTTTTTTCACCCTCTTCTATAAATAATAGTAATGATATTAATCCAACTGCTAAATAACAAATACCTTGATAATCTATTTTTTTCAGAAGTCCTTTTTCTTTATCAGATAAATCTATAAATAAATAACCCAACGTAAATAATAATATTCCTATAGGAATATTATATAAGAACATCCATCTCCAGTTTAAATATTGAGTTAAAAAACCTCCTAGCATAGGCCCTAATGCTATAGATGAAATACCAAATGTTGCAGCAATAGATAAAATAAATGGTGTTTTCTTTTTACTAAAAAGAGTATAGATACTAGAAGTCATTATTGGAAGCATCGCTCCACCAAAAAAACCTTGAAAACCTCTAAATAAGACCATAAAAAAAAAAATTAGTAGATAATGCACAACCTAAACAAGAAAAAGTAAAACCTCCGATACTAATTAAAAAAAGAACTCTAGTAGAAAGAAGTTTTGCTAACCAACCAGAAAAAGGGATTATAATAACTTCAGCGATTAAGGAAGCTGACATTACATATGAAATTTGTTGGATGCTCGCACCCAATACGCCTTGTAAATCTTTAAACGATGCACTAACTATTTGAACGCTTATAACATTTAAAATAAACCCTGATAGAAATATTATAAAAATAAATAAATTTTTCTTATGCATTATAAATAATTTTTAATAAATAAATTAATATTTAGAAATTACCTTATTTTCAATAAAAACATTTATTTCTTTGTTAGAATATTTTAATTCCTTTAATATTTCGATGCTATGCTCTCCTAATAATGGAGCAAGCTGATTTCCATTTATATCTGTTTTTGAAAATATAGGAGCGGGCCTAGGCGATCTAATTTTACCAAATATTTGACTATCATAAAATTTAATAATATCATTTTCTAATATTTGATCATTTTTTAAAAGCTCTACTCTATCTAAAATTGGAGCACTAGGAACGTCTTGTTTCTGTAATTTACTTAAAATAACTTTGCTTCTTTGTTTAGATATTTCATACGCTATTATTTTTCTTCTTTGTTTTTTATACTTCACTCTAGCATTAGGTGTATTAAACATTTTATTATTTATTAGATCCTCTCTATTTATAGCTTTACATAATCCAATCCATTCATTGTCTGTTACAGCACCAGCAGTTATAAATTTTTTATCTTTAGTAATAAATACTAAATCTAAACCTAATTGAGCTTCAGATGGATTAGTTTCTTTTCCAACAAAGGTCAAAGAGGTACTGCCCTCTGGCCATAAATAAGCTATCATAACATCTAACATTGAAATTTTTATATGTTGTCCTTTACCATATCTTTCTCTGTAGAAAAGTGCTGACCCTATTGCTTGTGCAGTTGCTAACCCCGTAGTCTTATCTGGAATAATGGTTCTTACTTGTTTTGGTACACCTGTTTTTTGATCTCTTTGAATATCTGCTAAACCAGAAAGTGCTTGAATAACCGGATCATAAACTCTTTGTTTTGAATAAGGGCCTTTATCGCCAAAACCACTAATTGAAGTGTATATAATGTTTTTATTAATTTTTTTAACTTTTGCATATCCTAACCCCATTCTTTCTATTGTCCCAGGTCTAAAATTTTGTACAAATACATCTGATGTAGTAATAAGTTTTTTTAAGATATTTATTGCAGACTTAGATTTTAAGTTCAAAGTTAAAGATCTTTTGCTTCTATTACAACATAAGAAAGAATTAGTCATACCATTAACAGAGCTTCCTACTTTGCGCATTAGTTCTCCACCAATGGGTTCTATTTTAATAACATCAGCTCCTTGATCTCCTAACATCATAGTAGCAGTAGGGCCGGATACCATAGCGGTTAAATCTAAAACTTTTACACCTTTTAAAGGTCCTTTATTTTTCATATATCTAACTATTTATTAAAACAATCAAAATAAGCGTCTAAGTATTGTTTTCTTCTTTTTATTCTCTCTAAATACTTCATAACATTTTTACTTTTTATTTCTAGATTAAATCTATCGCAATGCATTAGACTACTTGCAAACATTATGTCAGCAACTGATAAATTTTTTCCTAATAAAAAACCGTCTTCAGGTATACTATTTTTACACGAATTTATCATTCTATTAAAATGTTCTCTTGCTGTTTTTATAGCATTTGGTGCTTTACCATATAAATTTGCTAAACCATTATTTTCTTCAAGTTCATGTCTTCTTAATGTATATATTACTAGACAATCTAGTTCCATTATTGAAAAAAAACACCATTCATCTACTTTTGCTTTATCAAAAGCAGTTTCTGGTATGAAAAAAGATTTAGGTTTTTTAAAATTATAAGTGATATAATTTACAGCAGCTACACTTTCATTTATGATTATATTTTTATGCTTTAATATAGGTATTTTACCTTTTGGGTTCATTTTAAGATACTTTTTTGTTTGAGTTTCTCCTGTTCTAGACCCTATTTTAATACTTTTATAAGACAACTCATACTCATGTAAAATCCAATAGATTCTAAAAGGTCTATATGTTTTATAGCCCCAAACCTCCAGTATATCTTTATTATTCAATTTTTTGCCTAGTAAATTTAAAATTAAAAAATATTTTTTTAATTATATATTACTTTAGGTAAATATGTAGCTAATTCAGGATAGAACCACAATATAATGAGCATTAATAACTGAATAATAACAAATGGAATAGCTCCTTTATAAATTTCTGTAGTCATAACACTTTTAGGAGCAACTCCTCTTAAATAAAAAAGTGCAAATCCAAAAGGTGGAGTTAAAAAAGAAGTTTGTAAATTAACAGCTATCATAATAGCCAACCAAAGTGGATCTACTCCCATCATTAAGATAGCTGGTCCTATAATCGGAACAACTACATATATTATTTCAAAAACCTCTAGAAAAAAACCTAATAAGAAAATAGCTAACATAGTAATAATAATAGATACTGCTATTCCTCCTGTTATATTGGTAAGGAAGTGAGCGACTATTTCATCTCCTCCATACCCTCTAAAAACTAAGGAAAAAAGAGCTGCACCAACTAATATAATAAATACCATAGATGTAGTTTTAGCTGTACTTTCTACTACTTCCTTTAATACTCTAAAGCTTAGTTGTTTTTTTATAAATGATAGTAAAATAGCTCCTATGGCTCCTACACCTGCCGATTCAGTAGGGGTAGCCAATCCACCCAAAATTGATCCTAAAACAGCTACTATCAAAATTAAAGGAGGTAAAAGAGCTTTAAATACCGTTTTATAAATTAAAAAAACTTGTTCTTTGTTTTGAATTTTAATTTTTTTTGGTATTGAGCTTGGATTTATATAAGCGTTTATTAGTTGCCAAACTACATATAAAAATACTAAGCATATTCCAGGTAAAAGTGCTCCCACAAATAAATCAGTTACACTAACAGATTCTGGAGAAAAATTTCCTAAAGCTAGTTGTGCTTGCTGATATGAAGAAGAAATCTGATCACTTAATAAAATTAAGACTATTGATGGAGGTATTATCTGTCCTAATGTACCAGCAGCACAAATTGTACCAGAAGCTAAACTAGGTGAATAACCTTTTTTTAACATAGTAGGTAAAGATAATAAGCCCATAGTTACTACAGTAGCTCCTACTATCCCTGTAGAAGCTGCTAAAAGTGCTCCTACTAATGTCACTGATATAGTCAACCCAGACCGTACGTTACTCATGAGAATAGCCATTGACTCCAATAACTCTTCAGCTATTTTCGATTTTTGAAGCATTACTCCCATAAAAACAAATAAAGGAACAGAAATCAGTAAATCATTTGTCATAATACCATATATTCTATTAGGTAATGCAGAAACATAAGAAATATCAAAAATATTTACAGAATAACCAAAGAAAGCAAACAATAATGGTACTCCAGAAATAGTAAAAGCTACAGGATATCCCGACAGTAAAAATATAAATAATGTCAATAGCATAGCTAAAATCATGAATTCTTGAGTAAATATCATATTTTTTTCTTTCTAATAAGATTTAGGGTATTTTTAACAACTATATATATCGCTTGTAAAGTTAACATAAGTGCAAAAACCCATATTAAGCTTTTTAGTAAATATACAGCATGTAGACCTCTTTCTTCAAGCGACCCTTCTAATTGCACCCATGAATTTAAAACATATGTATAAGAATAGTATATTATACATAAGCTTACCGGTATTAAAAAAATTATAGAACCCAGTATATTCACCAAAGATTTATATTTAGGTTTAAGTTTTGAGTAAAAAATATCAACACGAACATGTTCGTCTAAAGCTAGGGTATATGCCGCACATACCATAAAAACAGATGCGTACAAGTATCTTACTAGTTCTTGCATCCAAATAAATCCAATATTGAAAACATACCTTAATATTACTATAATGAATGTTAAAAAGACCATAAATAACAATCCCCAAGAAAAAAATTTTCCAATTTTAATATTTAACTGATTTATGATTTCTATAAATTTCATATTTTAAATAATTATTGTTTAGTTAAGATACTATCTATAAAGCTGCTTCTAGTAAATGGTAATGTTTTATTAATAGATTTAGCAAATTTTTTCAAAAAATTTGAGGTTATATTAAATCCGTTTATCAAATCTTCTTTATTAGCTTTTTTATCATTTAAAAAAAAATTAGGAATAATATATAACTTATGCTTCCATTTCTGTGCTGCTTTTTCATTTACCGCACATCCTGATTTAGGTGAAAGATACTTTAAGTTTGACTTCTTATTTGTTAAAACACATTTAGATAGCTCTAGTCCAAAACCAATTTTTTTAAGTAAAAATATCTCCCACTTAATATAATCAACTATCCAATTTTTTTCTGAAGTTATAATTTTATTTATTAAAGCTTTGCTATGATCATAAAGTTCTTTTTCAACTTCATTTTCTAATAAACTAAACTCTATTAAATTTAATATAGACACTATTCCAGAAAATTTTTGCGAGTCTGTTAAATAAATAGCTGAGCAACTACTTACTAAATCTACACTAAAAATACCCAACATATCTTCTGTTCTTGATTTATAAGAAACATTTACTAGATTACCACTTTGGAATATAAAATTTTTATTTTTAGATTTAGCACCCTTTACTAACCCTTTTCTCAAACCATTGTTTTTTGTAAATATTTTTAATATTATGGATGTTTCTGAATAATTCAGTGATGATAGTACAAGTGCTTCATCTTCCCATAAAATCATTAAATTTCTTTCATTACTGATTTAATATGTTTCTTGTTAACTAATTTTAAAAATATAAAAAGATGAAATTTTTTATTTAGATTTTTTTCTAGGTCCTGCCTAGCTTGCATACTTATCTTCTTAATATTATGACCATTTTTTCCTAAAATAATAGGTTTATGTGATTCCTTTTGAAACTTAATTGTAACATATGCTGTAATGCTTTTATCCTTATTAACTTTTAACTTATCAGTATTAAATTTTAAATTAAAAGGAATTTCATCATGTATATTTTGTAAAACTTTTTCTCTTACTACTTCACTTAGATAAAATTTATTTAAATGTAATTCATTATTTTTAGATATTTTATTTTCCTTGAATTTAGAATAATTAAATAAATAGGAAGTCAATTGTGATAATCCTTTTTTATTTTTTACAGACATAGATAGAAAAATAGAATCTTTATTAACAATTTTTACATCATTAGCTTTTTTAAAAAAAAGCTCCTCTGACATCAAATCAATTTTATTAAGCGCTATTAGATAGTTTATTTTATATGTTTTAATATAATTAATTAGTAAATTAATTTTATATACAGAATCTCTTTTAAAATCTATTAATAGTACTAAAAAATCTGATTCAAATGCAGAGTTTGAGGTTTCTTTGAATATAGACCTATTTAATTTATTTTTATAAGGCATAATACCAGGAGTATCAGTAAAAATAATTTGTTTCTCGTCTTTAATCATTGAGACACTATATTTTTTTATTGTAGTTTGTGCCTTTCTTGAAACTATAGAATGTTTCTTTTTAAACAAACTATTTATTAAAGAAGATTTTCCAGCATTAGGTTCACCTATGATACTTACCCTTAAAGTCTTGATATTTAAAATAGTCAATTAAATATCCTTAATATTTTTTTTTATAAATAAGCTTGCAGCATTTTTTTCTGCTGCTTGAAGCGTCTTACCTTTTCCTTGAATAGCTTTAAATTTCTTTAATCTAATTTCTACTGTAAATAATGGCTTATGATCTGGTCCAATTTTATTTAATAAATTATAAATAGGTAAACCTAAACTTTTAGCTTGTGACCATTCTTGTAGTAATGTTTTGCTATCAACTTTTGGTTTCTTATTCTCTTTAATTTCTTTTTCCCATAATTTTATTATTAAATATGTAGTTTTTTTTAATCCTCTATCTAAATATAAAGAGCCAAGTATGGCTTCCATAAAATCACTTAAAACCTTTCTTGAAATATTCTTTATTTTTTTTTTCTTCAGAAAAGTATCAAGTTTTATATCTTTTGCAATTTTTTCTATGGTTACTGAAGAAGTTAAAAAAGCAAATATTTTTGCTAGTTTTCCCTCATCATAATCTATAAATTTTTCATGAAGTGCAGTTGCTAATACTATCCCAAGTACTCTATCTCCTAAAAACTCATAACGTTGGAATTCCTTTTTAAACTTTAGGCTGTTAAAAAAAATTTTTTTAAAATTTTCATTATTTTTGAATTCCTTCTCTATATCCTCCAAATACATTTTATAAAAGCTTTCCTATTCTTTGATATCTTATTTTTTTAGGAAATTTACCTATTCTAATTCCTAAAATTTCTATATATTCGTTATTATACTCTATTGATAAGAAAATCATTGCTGCTTTGCCTACTAAATTTATTTCCTTAACAAAACCAACTTGTGATAATATCCTACTATCTGAAGAATGCTCTCTGTTATCACCCATAACAAAATAATGTCCTTTAGGGACTGAATACGTCATAGTATTATTCAAATCAAAATTTTCAGAAGAGTTATTTACATCTCCTATAATTCCATCAAAAGAGATATCATCAATAGTTAAATAATTTTTTCTAATTTCATTTATTTCTTCATATAAATCAAATTTTTCAAGATAGCCATTTCTATGATTGTCTTCAAAAGTACCAATAATTTTTCTCTTTAAAGGAATGTCATTTATATATACAACTCCATCTGAAATTCTTACAGTATCTCCAGGTAATCCAATAATTCTTTTTATATAATCTGTTTTATTATCACCAGGATACTTAAAAACAGAAATATCTCCTCTTTTAGGCTTTGAAAAGAAAACTCTTCCCTCGAAGGGTAAAAATCTTCCATAAGGTACTGTATATTTACTATATCCATATGAAAATTTAGAAACAAATAAAAAATCACCTACTAATAAATTTGGTTTCATTGACCCAGATGGTATAGTAAAAGGTTCATAGGCAAAGCTTCTTAAGAAAACTGCAATCAGGATTGCAAATATAAAAGTTTTAAAAACTTCTACCATTTTTTCTTTAGTAAGCAAATATACTATTACCACTATTATTGAAATTATTAAAATCGTATTCATGTTTTTCTCCTAATTTGTTTCTATTATGACTAAAGATTGAGCTAATCCTTTTTCGTCTGTTATCGTTATTGATATTTTAAACTTATTCTCTTCAGGCAATAACTTTTTAAGAGCTTCCATTGCCTTTCCATATAAAATAACTTCAGGCTTTCCACTTTTTAAATTAATTATTTCAATATTCTTCCAATTAACTCCTTTTTTAATCCCTGTGCCTAATGCTTTAGCTACTGCTTCCTTAGAAGCAAATCTTTTAGCAAAACATGCTGCACTATTTTGTATCGAACTACACTTTTTTATTTCATTGCTAGTAAAACATTTTTTTTTAAATCTATTTCCAAACCTAGAAAGTGTGTTTTCAATCCTACTTATATCGCAAATATCAATACCTAAACCCAAAATCATTTTAAATCTTTATCAATTATTTTTTTCATATTTTTAACCACAGTTTCTAATCCATAAAATATTGCTTCACCAACTATAAAATGTCCAATATTTAGTTCTTCGATTTTATTTAAATGTATAATTTTTTTTACCTTATCATAGGTAAGTCCATGCCCTGCTCTTACGCTTATGCCTTTATTGGAGGCACACTCAATAACTTTATTAAATAATTGAATATGCTTATCTTCTTCTTGTTGTTTTGCATTAGCAAACTTTCCTGTATGAAACTCTATTGCATTTACTCCTAATTCCATTGAATAATTAATATTATCTATTAAGGGGTCTAAAAATAGGGAGACTTCAATATTATTGTTTATTAGTTTACTAATATTTTTTTTTAAAAAACTATAATTACTTTTAATATTTAATCCTCCTTCGGTAGTCAGTTCTTTTCTTTTTTCGGGTACTATGCATACCTTTTTTATAGCATTTCTAATAGAAAAGTTGATCATAAAATCAGTAGGAGCTATTTCTAGTTGCAAAGGAATTTTAATATTTTCTTTAATTCTTTTTATATCTGTTTCTTTAATATGCCTCCTATCCTCTCTTAAATGAACAACTACTAAATCTGCTCCACTTTTTTCTACAACTATGGCAGCTTTAACTGGGTCCGGATGATTTCCTCCTCTTGCATTTCTTAAAGTAGCTACATGATCTATATTAACACCTAATCTCATTATAACTTTCTCTTTAAAATTTTAGTTTTATATGATTTTAAAATATTTAAAAAGATAAAGTAAGAAGTTATCCATGAAAATATGACAAAAGGAATTGAGCCCAAGGCCATGATCGGTATAACTTTAAGTTTATTATAACTATCTTTTACTTCTTCAATATTAGCAAAAATAAATAAATTCTTTATAATTTCTAAAATTGTAGTTATTTCTTTTTTAATATTTTGAAAAGAAAAATCATTGTAAGAAGAAATACTTTTGCCTTGGTGTAAAAATTGTCCTATCTCAAAAGTTAAATACCAAATAAAAGGAAATGTCCATGGGTTACCAAATAAAGTGCCAACTACAGCAGCTGCCATAGAGCCTCCTATAACCCATGAAAAAAAAATAGCCAACAGAGCGTGCAATCCTATAAAAGGAGTAAAGGAAATAGCTAAACCAGATGCAAATCCTAGTGCTAAATCATTCGGGCTACCTTTCATTCTTTTAATACTCAAACTAATATATTTTTTTGTTCTATAAAAACTAGACACGTGTTTAAAAAAATTTATAAAACTTAAATAATATGACTTTTTATTTCTTCTTCCGAAAGGCATAATTATTTCTTAATAAACCTGCTACCTGGTTTTGTAGCTGGAATTTGTTTAAGGCTATTTGGAACATTATTTTTTGAAAATATAGGTGAATTTATTTTTAAAGCAGAAGTATATGGAAAAGGAAATTTTATTGTACTTTCTGATCTATCAATAATAGATACAAGACCTAAAACTATACCTCCATATTCATTTATGCATTTAGCACTTTCAAAAGAAGACTTTCCTGTAGTTATGACATCTTCTACTATCAATACTTTCTGATTTTTTTTTATTTCAAAACCTCTTCTTAAACAAAAAATTTTTTCAACTCTTTCTAAAAAGAATGATCTTTTATCTAAAAGTTCACCAACCTTATTTCCTATTATTAAACCACCCATAGCAGGAGAAATAACAAAATCTATTTTTTGTAGATTAATTATATCATTTATTTTAGTTATTAAATATTTTGCTATAATATTCAAATATTTTGGATAACTAAGTACAATTGCAGATTGTAAATAAACAGAGCTATGATTTCCTGATGATAGAACAAAGTGTCCTTTCTGCAAAGCCCCAGTATCTTCATATATTTTTAAAATATCTTCTTGAATTTTTATCATTTAAACTCTTACTATATTATAAACACAGTCTTCTAATTTTAAAGCTACAATTAAATCTTCTAAATGCTTTATATTTTTAACTTGAACATAAATTTCTAGTTCAAAAAAATCTTCTGACCTTTTATTTATTTTTAAATCAACAATATTAGAATTAATTTTCTTTATGCATGATGTTATCTTGTTTAATGTTCCTATCTTGTTTTGTAAAATAATATTTATTTTTGAAACTTGCGCAAAATTTCCATTTTTTTTTTCCCACATCAGTTCATACCATAATTCAGGAAAATCAGAAAATCTTTCTAATGTTGAACAGTTCAAAAGGTGAGCGACTATACCTTTTCCTTCTACAAGGATACCTACTATATTTTCTCCTTGTAAAGGATTACAACATTCTGCAAGTTTAATAGCAGTTCCTTTAGTTAAACCAATTATTGGTAGTCTGTTATTTACACTTTTAATTACGTTATCTTTAACCGCTCTTGGCTTAAATATCTCTAAAATAATATCAGAAGAAATTTCTGCTCTACCTATCGCTACATAAAAAGACTTATAACTATTATAACTAAATTGATTTATTAATGTAGAAAGTGTTTTTTTAGTTGCTCTTTTATTTATATCTAAAAGTATTTTTTTTAATATCTCTTTACCTAATTTCTCAAATTCATCTTCTTCATGATCTCTTAAAAACTTTCTTATTTGACTCCTTGCTTTTCCTGTTATACAAAAATTTAACCATGATTGTTGTGGAAATTTACCTTTAGAACTAATTATTTCTATTTGATCTCCGTTTTTAACTTTTGTGTTTAGCGGCGATAAGTTTCCATTAACTTTTGTGCCGATTGTACTATTACCTAAACTAGTGTGAACTGCATAAGCAAAATCTAATGCTGTAGCTCCTTTCAAAAGAGAAACCACGTCTCCTTTTGGAGTGAAACAAAATACATTTTCTGAATACATATCCATTTTGGAGTACTCTATTAACTCTCTAGGTCCTCCAGCCGTTTTAATTATTTCCAACACATCCTGAAACCACTTGCTACCTTTAAATATTTCATTTACTGTTTTTTTCTCCTCTCCACTTTTATAAATCCAATGCGATGCTACTCCATACTCTGCTATTTTATGCATATCTCCAGTTCTTATCTGTAGTTCCATTTGTAACCCATTAGGGCCTATAACGGTAGTATGTATTGACTGATAACCGTTAGGCTTAGGGGTAGATATAAAATCTTTAAACTTATTAGGAACCATTCTCCAGTTAGTATGAATAATTCCAAGAGTTTTATAACATTCTTCATTTGTATTAGTAATAATTCTGAAAGCATTAATATCCGATATTTTTTCTAAAGAGATTTCTTTTTTTCTCATTTTTTTCCAGGTTGAGTATATTTTTTTTTCTCTACCACTAATTTCTATAATATTATTATTTTTAATAATTCTTTTTATATTATAAATAGTTTCCTTAATAAAATTTTCATTATTCTTTTTTAAAAACTTTTTTCTTTTAAATATAGATTGATATGCTTCCTTATTAGTTTCTTTAAAAGCTAGATCCTCTAACTCTTCTCTCATTATTTGAAACCCAACTCTTCCTGCCAAGGGTGCATAAACCTCCAAAGTTTCTTTGGCTATCTTTTGTCTTCTACCCTCATCTTTAACAAACTCAAGGGTTCTCATGTTATGAAGCCTATCAGAAAGTTTAATAATTAGTACTCTTATATCTTTGCATATAGCAAGAATAAATTTACTAAAATTATTGGCTTCTCTTACCTCATTATTTGGCAATTGTATTTTAGATAATTTTGTTACTCCTTCTACCAATTGATTAATTTCTTGACCGAAAATTTTCTCTATTTCTAAATTTGTTGCAACACCATCTTCTACCGTATCATGCAGTAATGCCGTTATGATACTTTGATAGTCTAATTTTAAATCAATTAATATATTAGCTACAGCATATGGATGGGATGCAAAAGGTTCGCCTGAATCTCTAAATTGATTAGAATGTCTGTAAAAAGAAAAATAATAAGCCTCTTTTAATAAACTTCTATCATAGGAAATATTATTAAATTTAATATTTTTATCTAACTCAAGGAAATATTTTTCGGGTTGTTTAGCAAAATCTTTTGCGTTTTTAAGCATTAATTTTCAGCAAGCTTTTAGGAGCTTTCATTTATGGAGAGGCCAGCTTCAGAAGCATTTTTTTCTACATCTTCAATTAATTCATCGTTTATTTGTTGTTCTTCTAATACCTTTTCCTCGTTTTTATTTTCTTCTTCTGGTTCTGTTAAAACTTCTTCATGATACTTTTGTAGCCCTTTAACTAGTTCAGCTTTGGTTTCTTCTAAGTCTAATACACGTTCAGCTATTTCTCTTAATGCCACAACAGGATTCTTATCTCTGTCTCTGTCTAGTAAAGGCTGGGCTCCCTTGGATAACGATCTAGATCTTTCTGAAGCTAATAAAATTAGTTCAAAACGACTTTCTACTACTTTTACACAATCTTCTACAGTTACCCTTGCCATAAAAAGAATGTAATTTAATTTTATAAAAAATCAAGCTTATAATTGTTCTTTTAAATATTCTTTAGATTTATTTTTAAAATTCAATATATCTACTCTACTATTGCAAATAGGATGTTTCCAATTTTTGTCTACTGTTAGTAAGGGTTTTAGGACAAATTTTCTTGAACGTATCCTAGGATGAGGCAGTATTATATCTTTATTGCTTATAATTCCACCAAAATCTAATATATCTATATCTATAACTCTAGAAATGCTTCTATAATTATACTTTCTACCCATTTTTTTTTCTAATTTCTTTATATCTTTTAATAAAAAGTATGGATTAGTTTCATTTTTAAGACTAATACAAATAATCACTTTATTTATAAAAACAGGTATTTGAGAATAAGGTACGGGAAAAGATGCCCAATTATTTGAAGTTTTTATCACTCGCAGGCCTATTTTTGGTAATCTTTTTTTTACTGAGTTTAAAATATTGGGTATGCTTCTGTAAGATAAAGACCTCTGATTAGCTCCTAAACCAATATAAATATATTGAGAATTATACCTCATCTGTTTTCGAGTATAGATAAGTAGAAAATAATAGTAAAATAATCACTAGTAAAAAAGCAAAAGAAAAACTTAGTTGATACGAAAAGTTAAAAGTATTAGCTCCATGATAAATTATTACACCAGTGATCCACTGAATTAAAAAAACACCTGAAAAATTAAATAGGTTTGCTGAAGTAAGAACTTTTCCTATTATATTTTCATTAAACAAAGATCTGTAGTGAGATAATAAAACTAGGGTAAAGCCTCCAAATAAACCCATAAAAGAAAACATTATCATCAAAAATAAAATACTATTAAAAATTTTCAAGGATAATAAAAGCAAAAAGAAACTTACAATTAAAGCACTGATGATAATAATTATTTTTTTTTTTCTTAGTTTTTTCTCTAAATAACCATATAATAAAGATCCTACCGACCAAAATAAAGCCATCAACATTAAAATTACACTAATTTTTTCATCATTAACTTCATAAACTTGATCTAGATATCTGCCTCCCCATAACGTCAAAATAAAAGCGAAACTTGCATAACCGAACATCGACATCGGTAACATTAATAAAAAGTTCTTATTTAAAACAATCTGTTTAAATGCGGATATGTTGTAATCTGTTTTTATTTTTTTTTGATTTATTTGTTTTTTAGGAAAAAATATAAATAACAAAATGACTAACACTATTATTACTATTGATGTAAAAAAAAATGCTTGATTCCAATTTGTAGTTTTTACTAACATATAAAAAGGCTCAGTTGCTACAAGTGCCCCCAATCCTCCAAGGCACATTATTATTCCTGAATAAAAAGAAAAATCTTTTGAAGAAAATATTTTTGTTAATATTACTAATGGACCCATAAGACATACTCCGCATCCTATACCTTGTAGAGTCCTTGCTAGCATTATAAGATAGTATTTATCTGAAATACTAAGCAATAAACTACCTAAAAAAATAAAAATAAGCATGATCAAAATAACATTAATAGGGTTATATTTGTCTAAAAGAATTCCTAAGGGAATTTGAGTTAAAGCAAATGATAAAAAAAAAATTCCTCCTAGCCTACCTAATTGCTCTGAATTTAAATTTAAATCCCTAGCTATATCAATAGCAACTACCCCTAGAGACACTCTATAAAACTGACTAATGAAATAGGTAACAGAAAGCAAAAGTAATATAATAAAAAGTAATTTATTGTTTTTCATTGTTATTTTGAAATATAGGAATAATAAAATTATTACAATAAATTTATTTATTTGATTAAATTTATTATTTAAATAGAATAACAAAATGCTTAATTATATTTTAAAGCTCAGTAAACTTTTAGAAAGCATAGTATCCTTTGTAGGAAAAATTGGTTCATGGTTAGCAATTCCTCTAATTTTCATAATTATATTTGATATTATTACTAGAAGGTTTTTTATATTAGGATCAACTAAATTACAGGAAATGGAATGGCATTTACATACAGCTTTATTCCTCTTAGTAATTGGTTATGCTTATATAAAAAATTCTCACGTTCGTATAGAAATAGTAAGAGAAAAATACTCTCCCTTAGTTAAATCTATATTTGAAACTATAGGAATACTGTTTTTTTTAATTCCCTACACTGCTTTAGTAATTTACTTTGGTTTGGATTTTGTAAGCAGATCCTACAATATGAATGAAGTATCTTCTGCTTTAACAGGTTTGTCTCATAGATGGATTATTAAATCCTTTGTACCTATAGGAATGCTGTTGTTGATGTTTGCTGGTTTTTCTGTGCTTCTTAAAAATATTGTTTTTATTACTAGTAATTTAAAAAAAAATAATAAAATAAAAAATAAAATATTGGAAAATAGTCCTGAATTAAAAAATAACTTAATAAAAGAAAAATAATATGGATATAATTTCTTTACTACCTGTCTTAATGTTTTTAGCTTTAGCATTACTCCTATTTAGCGGCTTTCCAGTGGCTTTTATTCTAGGAGGCGTTGGACTCTTATTTGGCTTTATAGGTATATTATTTGATGTTTTTAGCTTAATTGAATTTTTTAATATTCTATCTAGAATATGGGGTGGGATATGTGAAAATCTTATATTAGTTGCGATTCCGATGTTTATATTTATGGGAACGATGTTAGAAAAATCCGGAGTAGCCAAAGATCTTCTTTATGCACTCCAAATTTTACTTAGATCTGTTCCTGGAGGTCTAGCATTATCAGTTACTATAATGGGAACTATTATGGCAGCAACTACTGGAATTATTGGAGCTTCTGTAGTTATGATGACACTGTTAGCTTTGCCTGTAATGTTGGAAAGAAAATATGATAAATCACTTGCAACAGGAACTATTGCAGCTTCTGGTACGCTAGGAATTTTAATTCCTCCTTCTATTATGTTAGTAATAATGGCTGATCTTTTAGCTATTTCAGTAGGTACTTTATTTGTTGCCTCAGTAATACCTGGCCTTCTTTTGGCAGTTTTATATTTTTTATATTTATTTGTAAGAACTAGATATAATCCATCTTTAGCACCCTCTTTACCAGATAATATCGGGCCATCAAATTTTAAAGAAAAATTTACATTAGTATTTAAATCTTTTATACCTCCTATAGCATTGATAGTTTTAGTTTTAGGTTCAATATTTTCAGGTGTTGCTACACCAACAGAAGCAGCAGGAGTAGGTGCATTAGGCTCAATTTTATTAGCAATATTTAACCGCAGATTGAAATTTAAAATTTTAAAAGAAGTTGTCGAGAGATCAGCATTAACTGGAGCAATGATATTTGGAATATTTGTTGGAGCTACTGCTTTTTCATATGTTTTTAGATCATTAGGAGGCGATGATTTAATTCATGCTTTCGTAAATGAAATGGGTTTTGGCCCTTGGGGAATACTTTTTGTAATGATGGGATTAGTTTTTGTATTAGGGTTTTTCTTTGATTGGGTAGAGATTACACTAATAGTATTACCTTTATTTGCACCTATAATGCAAGATCTTGATTTTGGTACTCATGTACAATCCAATATGGTAATTCCATGGATAGCAGTATTATTGGCAGTTAACTTACAAACCTCTTTTTTAACTCCTCCTTTTGGTTTTGCTCTTTTTTATATGAAAGGAGTATCACCTCCTGAAGTTAAGATTCAAACAATATATAAAGGAATAATTCCTTTTGTAATTTTGCAATTAATAGGATTATCCTTAATAATAAAATTTCCGGAGATAGCTTTATGGTTACCAGAAATTGTATTAGAATAGTTATAATTTTATTTTTTTTATGTAATGCAAATTATTTACAATCTAATGATAATAATATGAATAATTATGAACTATCGCTCACTAAGGCAATAACATTATATAATAATAAAAATTTAATTATTGTAGATGTAAGAACTAAAAAAGAATGGGCAATGACAGGTGTTATACCAGAATCTTTTTTAATTAATATGCATAATGATGACTACACTGAAAATTCAGATTTTATAAATAGAGTGGAAGAAATTTTAGATGTTAATAAAAATAAAAATATCAGTTTTATTTGCGCTTCTGGTGCTAGGTCTGCTATAGTTGCTAATTACTTCATTGAAAAAAATAATAAAAATATTTCTCATATTCCTGATGGCATAGTTGGTCAATCACAAGATGGTTGGCTTTACTCTGGATATCCTATTAAAGAATATAATGATAAAGAGGAAAAGCATTGAATTTTGAAGGGTCCTACGAAATTAATGCAGATATAAAAAGAGTCTGGGATAACCTCAATGATCCTACCACTTTAAAAAAATGCATAGATGGCTGCAATGAGTTTAATGCTATTGGTAAAAATGAGTATAACGCTACTGTCATCGTAAAGCTTGGACCTGTTAATGCAAAATTTAAAAGCATATTAAAAATTAGTGATATAATAAGTTATAAAAGTTATAAAATAACTGCAGAAGGCAATGCAGGAAACCTTGGTTTTGTATCTGGTGATGTAATAGTCGTATTAAAAGAAAATAATAACAATACTATTTTAAGCTATAAAGCAAATAGTAAAATAAATGGGAAGATAGCTCAACTGGGATCTAGATTGATAGATGGTAGTGTAAAGAAAAATACTGAAAAGTTTTTTAACAATCTTGAAAAGACACTCTTAGAAAAAAAGGATTCTGGTAATACTCTTAATGAAAGCATAAATAAAAAAAAGCCATCAACGAGAAAGTTATTTTATTTAATTATTTTTTTTATATTATTATTAATAATACTAAATTTAATATATGGATAAGAAAATAAAAGTAGAAATTACAATTAATAATAAATTATATCCTGTGGATGTTTCTCCTAGATTACTGCTTGTAGACTTTTTAAGAGAACATATCCATTTGACAGGGACCCACATCGGTTGTGATACCTCTCAATGCGGAGCATGTATGGTTTTTTTAAATGATAAGTGTGTAAAGTCATGTTCAATTCTTTTAGCCCAATGTGATAATAAGAAAGTAAAAACTATTGAAAGTATTGGTAGTAGAGAAAAGTTACATAAAGTACAGGAAGCATTTAGGGAACACCATGGATTACAATGTGGTTTTTGTACACCTGGTATAATAATGTCTGCATTGGAAATGAAAAAAAAAAATATTAAAAAAGAGAAAGATATTAGAAAATTTTTAGATGGTAATTTATGTAGGTGTACAGGGTATCATAATGTAGTTAAGTCTATATCTTCATATATTAATAACGATTGATATTATGTATAAGTTTAATTATCACAAACCTAACTCTTTAAATCAAGCAACTGAAATATTCCAGTCTTCAGAATTTCCTAAATATTTAGCTGGTGGAATGACACTTATTCCATCCATGAAACAAAAATTATCGTCTCCTACAGATTTAATAGATTTACAGAATATTAGTGATTTGAAAGGAATAAAAATTCAAGGTAATATTATAAATATTGGAGCATATACTACACATAATGAAGTAGCAGAGTCAGAAATAGTAAAAAATAATATTCCAGCATTATCTTATTTAGCTAAGAATATAGCTGATAACGCTGTTAGAAATTTAGGTACTATTGGTGGATCTATTTGCAATTCAGACCCAGCAGCAGATTATCCTGCAGCAGTTTTGTCTTTAGATGCAATAATTTCTACTAATAAAAGAGAAATAGAAGCAAAAAAATTTTTTTTAGATATGTTTGAAACAAACTTAGAATTAGATGAAATTGTAACTAAAATATCATTTCCTATAGTAGAAAAATCAAAATATATAAAGTTTTCAAGTCAAGCTTCTAAATATGCTATCGTAGGCTTATTTGCTTCTTATAATAATAATAAAATAAATTTAGCAGTAACAGGTGCTTCCAATAAAGTTTTTAATATAAAAGATTATGATAATTTGACTATAAAAGAAGCTCTAAATTTAAAAATTGATGCACTAAAAATTAGTAAAGATGAGTTTAATAATGATATACATGCTACTGCGTCCTATAGATATTCACTTTTAAAAAATATGATAATAGAAGTTTTAGGATCATTTTTTAATGAATGAAATAGAAATATATAGCAAAATTGAAAAATGGTTAATAAATAATAAGGAGGTCGCTATTGCTAACGTAATTAAAACTTGGGGATCTAGTCCTAGACCTGTAGGAAGCATTATGGCAGTTAATAGTGATAATAAAATTATTGGTTCAGTATCAGGAGGTTGTATAGAAAGTTTTGTTTTTGGAAAAGCAATAGAAGTGATTAAACAAAATAAAGTTATGTTGTTAGATTTTGGAGTATCCAATAGTAAAGCATGGGAAGTAGGTCTTACATGCGGAGGGAAAATAAGTATATTTTTAGAAAAGATATCTAAATCAAAATTAGAATATATTAAAAAAATAAAAAATGCTCTGTTATCAGAAACACCTATGGTAATTGCTACAAGGTTAAAAGATGGAAAAAAAGAAATTATTGAAGGTAATTATGTAAAAAAAAAAAATAACCTTAAAAATAAAATGTTAACTATTTTAAAGTCTCAAACTTCAAAATCAGAACTTTTTTTAAATGAAGAATGGTTTTTTAAAATTTTTAAAAACGATATTAAATTAATAATAGTTGGTGCAGTACATATAGCAGAACCTTTAATAAAATATGCAAAAATACTTGGTTACAAAATTTATTTAATAGATCCTAGAAATAATTTTAAAAATAAATTTGATCAAGAAGATGTATTAATTATAATAGATTGGCCTGATGAGGCTCTAAAAAAAATTACCATAGATTCAAGTACAGCTATAGTTACTTTAACTCATGATCCTAAATTAGATGACCCAGCCTTGGAATATTCATTAAAAAGCAATGCTTTTTATATTGGTTGTCTAGGTTCAATAAAAACTCATAACAGCAGACTTAAAAGATTAGAAAAAAAAGGATTTAATAATAAGTCTTTAAAAAAACTAAATGGACCAGTTGGAATAAATATAGGAGCAAAAACACCAGCTGAGATAGCTTCTTCAATAATATCCCAAATAATTGAGAAAAAAAATATAGATGCTTAAAATAAAACCATTAAAAAATTGTCTTAATTCAAGATTAGCTCATAGCATTAAAGCAAATAATAAACTTCTTAAAAAAGGTTTAGTCTTAAAAAAACAAGATATCTTTAATCTAAAGAAAGATGGTGTTAAAGAGCTTTATGTATTTCAAGAATCTAAAACAGACATTAATGAAGACATGGCATCCAATAGGATAGCTAAATTCCTATCAGGAAGAAATATTTATTGCGCTAAGCCAGTTAATGGCAGAGCTGACTTGTTCTCTACTATTAATGGAATGATAGATTTTAATTGTAAATTACTTGCTAGTTTGAATTATTATAATGCTGATGTAGCTATTTCAATGATAAAAAACGAAAAGATCGTAAAAAAAAATCAGTTAGTAGGAAATATAAAAATACTTCCATTTGCTATAAACAGAAAAAAAATATTAAAGATTACTAATAATAGTAAGTATTTAAATTTAATTAGTGTAAAAGAAAAAACTATTAGAAAAGTTGCACTAATTATTTCTACATCTGAAAAAAATAATAAGATTGAGAAAATTATACTTAAATCCTTAAATTTTAGACTTAATTCTTTTGATATGAAAATAAATAATATTTTATTTAACAAGCATTCAATAGATGCTCTTAAAATTAACATAGCTAATTTAATTAAAAATAAACACGATCTGATATTAATTTATGGAAGTACTTCTATAGTTGATAAAAATGATATAATTCCTAGAAGTATTAGAAGTGCCGAAGGAAAAGTAATTAGTTTTGGAGCTCCTACAGATCCTGGAAATTTACTCATGCTTGGTAATATAAAAAACACTAATATTATTGGAGTGCCTGGTTGTGCAAAATCAATTTCCAGAAATGGCTTTGATATAGTTTTGGAGAAAATATGTTTTGGAAAAAAAGTTAGCAAATATACTCTCGCTGAAATGTCCAACGGAGGTCTTTTTAAGAGTTTGATAAAAAAAGAATTATTATGAATTATAAGATATGTTCAGTTGTTTTAGCTGCTGGAAGTTCAAGAAGAATGAAACTAGGAAATAAGCTAATGTTAAAAATAAAAAATAAAACAATACTTTCTCAGACAATAGAAAATATTTTATACTCAGATTTTTCATACAGTATTGTAATTACTGGTCACCAAAATAAAATAATAAAAAAACTATTAAACGAATATGAAATTTTTTCCTACTATAATCCTAAATATAAAGAAGGTATTTCGACTTCTATTGCAGTAGGAATTAATAGCTTAAAACCATATACAGATGGAGTTATGATATGCTTGAGCGATATGCCTGGCATAACTAAAAATACTTATAACTTATTAATAGCAGCGTTTAATAAAAAATATGAAAAAAATAAACCACTTATTGTAATTCCTGAGTATAATAAAAAAAAAGGTAATCCAATTTTATTTAGTAAACATTTCTTTTCTAAGCTAAAAAATTTAAAAGGGGATATAGGGGCTAAGAATTTAATAAAAAAAAATAATGAGCATACCTTAAACATTAAAATAAATGAAGAAACAATATTTACTGACATAGATACAGCTGAAGCTTATGAAAAATTTAAAAAAAATTAAGATTAAAAATATATTATGGGATTATGGTGGAGTATTAACCTATAGTCCTTTCTCTAATATAAAAAAATATGAAAAAAAAAATAATATTCCAATTAATTCTATAATAAAAATTAACTCTGTAAACTCTATGAATAATGCTTGGGCACTTTTAGAAAAAAATTTAATCAGTGAATTTAAGTTCTGCAGAATGTTTAGAATAGAGGCACTCAATCAAGGAATTAAGGATATTAATCCAAATGAAATATTAAGTTGTTTAAATGTTTCATTAAATACTGAAATGGTAAAGCTATTAAAACTTGTATCAAAAAAATATAGTTGTAGTTGTTTAACAAACAATTTTAGCAATATAAACGCAGTAAATAAAAAACAATTTAACAGTTTAAATGTTTACTTTAATAATATATTTGAATCTAGTAAACTCAGAATGAGAAAACCAGAAAAAGAGATCTATATGTACGTATTAAACAAATTATCAGCGAAGCCCCAAGAAATGATTTTTATAGATGACCTAGGTATAAACTTAAAGCCTGCAAGAGAGTTAGGAATAATTACCCATAAGCTTGTTAATTTTACTGAAACACAAAAATTTCTAAGCGATTTATTGGAACTGTAATAATATGCTTGATATAAAATTTACTGATATAAATGTTCGTGTAGTAAATGTTCCATTAAGGAAGCCTATAATAGCCCATCTAGGTAGTTTTGATAAATGGCCATTTATTTGTGTTGATATTTATACTAATAGTAAAATTATTGGTCGCAGCTATATAGGCCCATATTTAGTTGATCAATTAATTTCAATAAAATATTGTATAGAAGCCTTGGCAAAAAATTATTTAGGAAAAAAAATAAGACCTCATGATTTTTATGAAGAAGGATTTAGAAAATTATCATTATTAGGTTATCAAGGAATAGGTTTATACTCACTATCAGCATTGGATATAGCTTTTTGGGATGCTTATTCTAAAGCTGCAGATCTACCACTAGCATTATTATTAGGAGGAGAATTAAAACAAATAAGAACCTATAACTCTCGAGGACTATGGCTAATACCACTCAAACAAATAGACAAAGAAATTAATGAATTAACTAATGATGGAAAATTTAATGCTGTTAAAATTAGAATAGGTAGAAATACACTTGAAGAGGATTTAGAAGCAATAAATTTGGCAAAAAAAGCGACTAAAAATAACGTTATTTTAATGTCTGATTTTAACCAATGCTACAATTATGATAGTGCTCTTAAAAGAATGCTAGAACTAGATAACCAAAATTTATATTGGTATGAAGAACCTATTAATTATAAAGAATATGAAAATTGTGCTGAATTATCTGCCAAAATTAATACTCCTATAACTATAGGGGAAAACTTTCATGGTATTCATGATTTAGTTGAAGCTATTAATAAAAAAGCTACTAAATATATAATGCCTGACCTCATGAGAATAGGTGGTATAAGTGGATGGTTGAAGGCAGCTCAAATTGCACAAGCATACAATTTAAAATTTTCTACTCATCTTTTTCCTGAAGTATCTGCACATTTAATGTGTGTAACACCAACAGCTCATTGGTTAGAATGGGTAGATTGGGCAAGCCCAATATTACTTGATACAGGTTTTAATATTAATAATAGCTACATTAATATACCAAATATTCCTGGGACAGGAGTCGAATGGAATGAAAAAAATTTAAATAAGTATTTAATTAATATATAAATAAAATTATGAGTTTTTTATTTTTGAATTTTAATTAATAAGTTATATATTTGCTTTTTTAACTGTATTTTTGAAAATTTTGGTAATTCTTTCTGTAGCCAATAGTGTATATGTTTATTCAATATTATAGATAACTTAATTACGAGTTCTTTTCTATGCTTAAGGTAATCTTCATTTTTAACTTTATTGGATTTACTAAATGGATATTCAGGTATTCTTCTTATATTTTTTATACCTAATCTATCTTTTTTATCACTTATGTTATGATTAACAGAATTATTTTTTTTTAAAAAATTTTCATTATCAATTAAATCATCTTTTTTATTTTCATAGGCTATCTCATCTGCTTTTTTTAAAAGATTTCTAAATGATTCTGCAATTTCTGATTTTTCATTTTTTTTAGGCATAATCAATTTTTAAATAAACTATTCAATTTAATAATTCTGTTTTTATACTCTTTTGCACTAATTTTACCATTTTCATATGCATATTTAATATTGATAAGTTTTTTTTCATTCTGTAATAAATTTTTAATTTGATTTTTATTATTAATGCTACAAATAATAAAATTTAAAAATGAATATATTAAAAAAATAATTAATAAAAAAGAAAAAACAACAAAGCGAAT